>Ga0182014_10000923_pt1 | contig 40042 bp, 39 predicted proteins | sample 612S2DmetaG_FD_120489 | JGI IMG/M metagenome (GOLD analysis project Ga0182014, IMG submission 120489) | Permafrost microbial communities from Stordalen Mire, Sweden - 612S2D metaG | ecosystem: Environmental > Terrestrial > Soil > Wetlands > Permafrost | place: Sweden: Stordalen | collected... | reverse complement strand
TTTTAGGTATTTTAGCTTTAATATTTGCTTTTGTGAGATCAGGTTATCTACTTCGTATAATGGAATTCTCAACAACAAATAATAATATACTCCCTAAGTTAAATAGATGGAAAGATCTTTTTGTCAATGGATTAAAAGTGATTGTAGTGACTCTGGTTTATGTGATTCCTATATTAATAATAGTAGTCCCTTTGAGCATGATAATTGCAATCACATCCATTAGTTCTGGGACTAATCTGGCTGATACCAATATGTTTAAAACATTTGGCCTTGTTTCAATTATTGTTGGACTGTATATGGTAATTATATATCCAATATTGTTCATGTCGTTAGCTAACATGGCTAAAAATGGGAATAATATTGATAAATCATTTAAATTCAATGTAATAAAAAATACTATTTCCAATGTTGGATTGGGCAACTTTGTTATCTGGTATATTTTCACAGGATTAATATTCGTGTTCTTGTTTATAGTTGGATTGGGATTATCAAGCATTTTCAATTTGGTCCACTTCAAATTCATTGGAGATTTACTTGCATCATTAACTGTAACTCCCTTTGCAATGATATTCCTTTACAGATCTGCATCATTAATATACCTAAATGGATCTCAAGTTAAGACTTAGATTAAATAGAATATTAGAAACTCTATCAGAATTAATGAATAATAGTGAAATAATGATAATTCAATAATTATAGGGCAAAATTAATACTTTAAAGCATCCTAATACTGAAATCCCTAAACTAAATTCATTGATCAATCATTTAATCTTTTTCACTCATAAGATATCCTCTTAATTCGATTGGAAGGTGTTAAAAATCTGTAAATAAATGTATTTTAAAACTTGTTCATGTATGAATAATTATAAAAGTTAAGTAAATTAATCTAAGTTAAAAACTGTATGAATATATTTTTCGGGTGAAAAGTCATGGATTTATTAACGCATTTTCTAGTACCATATATTATCTTAACAGCTGTAAAGAGTAAAAATAAACTTGCCGGAGTTTTTGGTGGTATTTCACCCGATTTTGATACTATTTTTGTTGCGTGGATAGGAATATTATCACCGAATTTATTTATATTTTCACATCGAGGTATTACACATTCATTTATCTTTGGATTTGTAACATCAACAATCTTCCTGTATGTAATATCAAGAAAACAAGTGAATGAATTTATCGGCAACATTATAAAACGTGACATAACTGTAAAATTTACTTATACTACAATTGCAATAGCATATTTTGGTGTTTTAACCCATTTACTCCTTGATTATTTGACTACCTTGGGTATACCATTGTTCTTTCCATTTTCAATTACAAGATACGCATTAAACCTATATCAATCATTGGACCTCATAACCATCATATTAGCAGCTATTGTAATGCTCATAATTTATATGAAAATAAATTACAAGTATAAAAAAGCTGCAATGGCTATTTTTATGATTATATTAATATCATTTGGTGGTTTAAGAGCATATGAAAAGATTAATATTCTTGATGACGAAACTCCAACCCTAAATGGAAATTACAATCAGGTAGCACTTTATCCTACCAGTAATATTTTTGTATGGGATGTTGTAAAAAGTAATTCACAAAACAGTAGTTACATTGTTTCACAGTACAATGGATGGTCCAATCAAGAATCGAATATTCAAACATTCTACACCCCTTCGGTTGAAAATGGAAATTATAGTGCAGGGTTAAATGCTATAAAAATTGCTGACACCCTACCCGTTGTGAAACAATTTAAATGGAATTCATATTATACAATAGTAAACGCAAGGTACGACTCAACTAAATGGGATGTCACCTATTCAGATATTATAAATTCATACACAGCAAATAACCTAACAGTTACAGTACCATAAATATTTATTTCTATTATTTTTTTTATTTTTAAACATAAATTTATATCAGAACATACATTTTTATAATAAAAAAAATTTTGAATCATTTATGTTTCGAATAATGAGGATAATATAATGAAGAAACTGACCATAAACACTCTATTATTGACCAGTTTACTAAGCAGGCTACGCCATTTGTAGAATTGAAATTTCACTCAAATGAATCTGAATTCCAGTTGATGTATGAACTTAGTGAGGTTAATAAAAATGATACAGTGCTGGATATTGCATGTGGACCTGTACTTGTGACAACTGCATTTGCAACAAAGGCTAAACATGTTACTGGAATAGACATTACCCCAGCAATGATTGATAAGGCAAAGGAAATCCAGAAAGATAAAAAATTGGAAAATATATCCTGGAAAATTGGAGATGCCACAAATTTACCATTTGATGATGAATCATTCTCAATTGTCATTACCAGATATTCATTCCACCATTATTGAACCAAAAATTGTTTTTAAGGAAATGAAGAGAGTCTGTAAAAAACATGGAACAATAATGGTTGTTGATGGGCTATTCCTCCTGAAAAAAGAGAAGCTTATGATCATCTTGAAAAACTCAGAGATCCTTCACATACCCACGCTTGCACTTTAGAAGAAATGTTGGATATTGCAAATAAATTAGAGATTACCAACATTAAAACACAATGGTACACACTAGAAGCTGAGTTAGAAAAACAGATTAAAGCATCTTTTCCAAATCCTGGAGACGATAAGAAGATCAGACAACTTGTAAGGGAAGATATTGGTAAGAACAATCTTGGAATTAGTGCACATTTAATTGATGATTCAATCCATTTTGACTATCCAACTGTCATTCTAGTAGGAAAGAAGTGCAAATAGTTTATAGGAATCTATTTTAACCATTAAAATATTTTTTTTCATCTATGTGGAATTATCACTATTTTTAGCCACAATCTATTATGGATACCCCAATAGCTAAAAAAAATGAAAATAATATTAAATAAAATTATTTAATATTTGTAATTGCTTGGGATCCTAATTTTTTAATATCTCCACTCTGGGAATATTGGTATAGATTCACATATGATGGAGCTGACTCATTGCATTTTTGAGGTATAACAACCACAAATGTCATGGTACACTTATTTTTGTCTATCCATGTACCTGAATTTACATAGACATTTTTTTCCTGTTTATCATTTAAGGAAGTCATGATACGTGCTTCATGGGAATGGCCAAATATCACAATTCTCTTATCAGAATTTGGATTGTTAAAAAACTGGATACCCGATTGATCATCTAGAAAACTTGCAAATGCTCCTCTAAGAACTGCATCTTCTATTGGAATCTTAACATGCACTAAATTACTTTTTTGCCTTTCATCCCAATTTTCAATAATTCCATCGAATAGATTTACCTTGATAATGTCATCACCAGATTCTTGATATGGTAGAACATCATTTATTGCATAGGAATCTGTGAATCCATCTATACTTGTGTGTATGATCTTTTCATCGAGTCCGTCATTTACTGGAAAATCTGTTACTAAACCCTTCCATACATTCCAATAAAGGAAGTAACGATATTGATCCACTCCTAGTCCATTTTTAGTAACCACAGGCAAATCCTCATCTCTTTTTGGCCGACCTTGCATAACAGAACTGGTTGCCATTCTTGTAAAGAAATATCCTGGAGGTAATATCGAATCTGTCTTGGTTATATGCCTGTTTGAAGGATCTGGTGCACAATAAAAGTTATACCTATGTCCATGTTCAATTATTAATTCAGGAATATCTTCTGGAGTATAGGATCCCAATCCTTTAACATCACGAGTCTGACTCACTCCAGGCATGATGCTTTGAATATCATCTTGATCTATTAAAATATCATGATTACCTGGTACATAAGTCACTTTCACATTATTATCTTTTATTATATTATTAAAAGCATCTATAACCGGTTTATTGTTAAATGCCACAGATTTAACGAAATCCTTCTGAGTTTTTCCATTAAATGTATTTTTATTCATTGGAATAAACCATTCATCGATCAGATCACCTGCAATAACCAATTCTTTTACATTAGGTGAAGCTCGAACTTGGTTTAGGAAACTAACCAATGGTTCTCTATTTTTCGTAATTTCTGAATAGGTGTCATTTGCACCTAAATGTATATCACTTATACAGACCACAAGCGACCTTTTATCATTTAAATCAGAAATACCCTCGGAATCCAGATTAAATGAATAATCTACAGCAAAATAATTGTTAAATTCTTCATTTAATGATTTCCCACCCACTGATCTTAGATTTTTTATTGAAAGTTTATATTCTTCACCTTCTGTAAACTTTAAATTATCGGATTTACGGATATTGATGGCTTTTAGAGAATTTCCAATTTTATCAATTATAATATCCTCTTCTATTTCATTGTTATCAGCGGTAATTTTATAGAGTTTCAATCCATCTGAAACAGTAGACATATCCAAATCTTCATTAAAAACCAGATTTAAGCTACTTTTATTATCTATAACAGAGGGATCTCCTATCTTATCCGAGAAAGGAATATCTATTTTTACATTTAGCAATGAACTATTAGTATTCTTTGAATCCAATATATAACCTCCTTTAATATAATTTAAAAGATATTTACAAGTTTTACAGTCTGATAAACATATATTTTATCCAATAAAGATATCTTATGGATCAGTTTATTTTAACATGCCTATTTGTATTTTGAATGGATTCACTTCGATATAAAGTAGCTGGGAACTAATGTGATAAATATCACTAAAATGTTATACATTCTCTATCAGAGAGTCAAGGTATAGATTGAAATCAATAGTTTTGATAGCATACACCGTACTATAGGTATAGATAATAGATAAGTATAAAAATATAAAATAACCGATTTATTGACAAGTAAAAAAAAAAAAATCAATAGATATAATTAATATTCTTTTTGAATTATTTTAACGCGGGTAAAAGGAAATAAAGAGTTATTACCCAGAGAAAAATGGTTCCTATTGGTCTTAGAAGGGTATTCATTACAAATTTCTCCTTTAGACCAGTATATAGATGGTTTATTGCACTGAAAGTAAATAACATCAATAAAACCATGTATATTGCCACATAAGAATAGAATCCCCAGTTCATTAACCAAACAATTAACATAACCACGACTATAGCTAAAAAGTGCATTCGGGATTGTCTAGAAAACATCTCAAAAAACCAACAATAATCAATATAAAAATGTTAACACATGAAAATTATCCAAATATCAAAAATAAATATCAAAATGACCAATAAGGTTTACTTAAACACAAATACCTTGATATTTTTTATCAAATAAAAAAAAATTTAGATTTATATAAACTTATTTTTCGATTGGTAAATTATTTATTTTCCTTTTAAGAAACTAATATACGAGAAATTATTAAAAAATTGGATGTGATAAAATGCCTATGGTACAAATAAATGTCTGGAAAGGTTTTGAACAAGAAAAGATTGATTATTTAATTAAAAATATCACTAAAGTATTTGTTGAAGTAGATGTACCTGCACAAGCAGTGGAAATCCTAATAAACGAGGTTCCAAAATCTCATTGGGGAGTGGGTGGAGAATCTTGTTCTGTAAAATTTAAGGGTATAGGTCCTGAGGAATAAAATTTTATAATTTTTTAATTTTTCCCTTTTTTTAAATATATCAAAAACTTTATTTTTATCAAAAAATGATTTTATTTTATCTCATTACTTGTTTTTGATTTGATTCTATTGATCTCAATTTCGTATCCTCCAGATTAAAATATTCTCATGTTACACTTCTATAAATAATACTAGTTTCTAAAATAGATTTAATATGTCTTGGAGGAATATTTTTTGGAAAATGATAATAATGCCAGTAAAATAGGTTGGATGGCCCTTATACTTGTTGCTCTATCTTCATTCATCATTGCACTCGATTCAACTTTTATGAACGTAGCCATAACCAACCTTGTGGTGGATCTACACACTACTGTATCTGCTATACAGATAATTATTACAGTCTATGCACTTACAATGGCTTCACTAATGCTTTTAGGGGGTAAGATGCAGGATGTTGTGGGCAGAAAAAAAGCATTCCTTATTGGTGCTGCCGTCTATGGAATTGGAACAACCGTAGCTGCTTTAAGTATTAATGCAACTATGCTTCTTATAGGATGGTCTATCCTGGAAGGAATAGGAGCTGCTCTTATGACGCCTGCTACAGCATCCATCATAACAGGAACATACAGTGGAAAAAACCGTGCATTTGCAATTGGAATATGGACAGCAGTTGCAAGTGTTGGTGCAGCAGTAGGTCCATTGATAGGAGGATTTTTAACCACCTTCTTCAGCTGGAGATGGGGATTTGGACTTGAACTGGTCATAGTAATATTTGTACTGGCATTATCCCATAGAATAAAATACTTCCCTCCAACCATGAAACTTTCGGACCTTGATAAATTAAGCGTGGTTCTATCTTCATTTGGAATACTTATCTTCGTTCTTGGAATTTTAAGTCTTAATACCCCTAAAAATTGGGAATTCTCATTAGTTATGATGGTAGTTGGAATTATACTTTTATTAATATTCTATTTAAGGGAGAAAAAGATAATAAACAGGAATGAATTACCATTTACAGATATTAGACTGTTTAAGGATAGGAATTTTACCTTAGGAAGTCTTACCAGAATGATTATGCAGTTAGCTCTTGCAGGGGCTGTTTTCGTTTTACCTGTCTTTTTGCAGCAAGTAACAGGTTCAAATGCATTTACAACCGGACTTGCTATTTTACCTTTGACCATAGGACTTTTAGTCTTTGCAATTGCATCATCCAGACTATCTAACAGGATTGCACCCCACTACCTTGTATCAATAGGTTTTCTAATTGCTCTTGTTGGCAGTTTCTTTTTGAGCTTCCAGTTCAATTTAAACACCCATATAACCGATATAATCCCCGGAACTTTACTTATTGGTATAGGATTAGGTTTGGCACTTCCAATAACTGGTAATATTGTATTATCATCTGCAAAAGCTGATAAACAATCCGATGCTTCTGGAATATTATCTACAAGTGCAAGTCTAGGAACATCACTGGGTACTGCCATTATAGGTATTGTTCTCATACTTGGAATTATAAACGGAATAAACACCGCAGTTGATCAAACATTTCCAAACGAATTCAGCAAAGACCAAATAACGCAAAACCTGACTCAGTATGATGAAAAAATGAAAACAACCAATATAACGGGCCTTAAAAATAATCAAACCTTGCTTGCGTACACAATTGTAAATACAACCGTTAAAAATGCTATGAAAACTACATTTGACTTTGTAACAGTGATATTCTTTATTGGCTTCTTAATTTCACTCTTTATAAAGCCTTTGAAGGGAAAAAATGTGAAGAAGAGCAAATAATAAAATTGAAAGTAATTTCAACTATCCAATATTTATTTTTTCATAACCATATAGTTTATAAAAGTGAACCATTTATATGCATAACCATGATTTTTTTTATTTCTAAGAGGCGATAAATTTTGCAAATGAGACAAACAAATAATGGTAGCAACATCTCTGTGTTGGGATTTGGTGCATGAGACTTCCAACTAAAGATGGTTTAATTGATAAGGATAAGGCAAAGGAATTGATATATTATGCAATTGATCACGGTGTTAATTTCATAGATACCGCTCTTTATTATCATGATGGATATAGTGAATCATTTTTAGGTGAAATACTTCAAGATGGTTATCGAGATAAAGTAAAAATCTGTACTAAAGTACCATCATGGGCAGTAAAAAATTATGAGGATCTAGGAAAGTATCTTAACACACAACTTGAAAAACTCAAAACGAAATGTATTGATTATTATTTTATCCATAATCTATCAGAGGAAAGTTTCATTAGGCTTAAAGAATTAGGAATACTAGAATTTTTAGAAAATGCTCAAAAAGAAGGAAAAATTAAATATATTGGATTTTCATTCCATGATAATAAAGAGGCTTTTAAAAAGATTGTGGATGCTTACCCTTGGGATGCGTGTCTTATTCAGTATAACTTTTTAGATACAAATTCACAAGCAGGAACAGAAGGTTTAGAATATGCATCCAATAGTGGGATTACAATATTTATTATGGGACCATTAAAGGGTGGAATTCTAGCAGAAACACCTGAAAAGGTTAGGGAAATCTGGAATAAATCAAATGTTAAAAGAACTCCAGCTGAATGGGCTTTAAGATGGGTTATTAACCATTCTGAAATTACATGTGTCTTTTCAGGGATGGGATCACTGAAACAGGTAAAGGAAAATATTAAGGTGACAAATGAAACTTTACCAGAATCCATTTCACATCATGATATGGAATTATATGACAATGTTAAGGATATTTATCAAGATCAGTTAAAGGTAGAGTGCACAGAATGTGGATATTGTATGCCATGTCCTAGTGGAGTGGATATACCGCAATGTTTTACGTTATACAATCAAAAACATATGTATAACAATAATGCTCCATCTTATTTGTATTTAACTGCTTTAGGTGAGGTAACAAGCGATAATCAATCATATGCAGGATTATGTGATGGTTGTGGTAATTGTATCAAGATATGTCCTCAAAAATTGGATGTGCCATTACTTTTAAAGGATGTATCCCGTGACATGGAAGGTGCTGGTTTTGAGGATAAAATCAAATCTGCAGGGTTAAAATTAGAAAAACGAAGAGAATCCATTAAGTACCTAAAATAGTTGTAAATATGGGTTTGGAATAAAACATTTTGTGCTATTTATTACTACTATGAACAATTACTAAAACAGATATATAATTCTAATGAATAATTAAGTAGGTGATATCATGGATAATAAAGACAAAGTAATAAAAGCTTTCAAAGACTCTGAAGAACCTTTAAATGCCACCAAAGTCAGTGAAATCTCGGGTGTAGAGAAAAAAGAAGTTGACAAAATCATGAAAGACTTGAAAAAGGATGAAACTATCTATTCTCCTAAAAGGTGCTACTGGACAGTGAAATAATAAATAATCATTAATTTTTTATTTTTAAATATTGATTAAGACCATAATATAGATTTAAAACCTAGCTTGAATATGAAATACAATTTCATATGACTATTTTAATATTTTCTTGTATTCCTTTTCTATATACTCTTCAAGGATGGTTGGATTTCTGGCTAGAAGCATTCTAAGTACATTTGAATTGCCAATAAATCCATATTTGCTGTAATAATCAAATAGTGCGTTAAATCCTTTGGCTGGATAGTCGCCATATTCTGGAAATGCCCTTTGAAATCCAGATATGATAACTTCTTTAGGTACTAATTTGGCTTTGATGTCCTTCCCCATTACTCTGGTCATGATCCTAGCTATTTCTATTGCATTTAAATTATCATCACAGCAAAGTTCATATGTGGCTCCATAATGACCAGCTTCTGTAAGTACCTTAACAGCTACTTCTATCTTATCATCTATATCAACAAAGGATAATGGAGTTTCAAGTGCAGATGCTTGAATGAAAACCCCCTGCTTATACACATCTTCAATATGGATATTTTGCATGTAGTGCATTGGTTGTAGGATTGTGTAATTTAAGTTAGAATTGATTAAATGTTGTTCAACTCGAAGTTTCATTTTATGCTGCAATAATTCAGTAATTTGAGGATGGAGTACTGAATCATATACAAAATGTTCAACCCCACCTCTAGACGCTGCATCAATCATTGATATGCCCATCTCAGCTTCTTGAGGATGAAATGATGGGCCAACATGGAATACAGATTCTATATCATCCATAGCGTAATCTAAAATTTTTGAATCAAGAGCGTTTCCAATTATAACTTCTTTAGCACCCAATTCTTTGAGTTTATCTGTTTTATCAGACAAATTTAATGCACGGACATCTAAACCCCTATCAGCCAATCTAGGAATTAGTTTCCTGCCATTATTACCATAAGCAGAAGTAACCAGTATCATAAAATACCTCCTACAAAATATTATATTTTATAGTCCAGTCCTACCATCGACCATTCATCTTTTCAAATAACTTGTCAATATCTTTCATGGTAGCTGTTTTTAAATTTTCTAAAGCAGGGTTTTCTATTTCAAATTTATCCTTTTCTAATCCATCAACAATAGAAGCTGCACATTTATCTGATTTTATACCTGTATTTGTTGTTCCAACCTTCTTCCTGTATTCCATATTTAATTCAGAAATAACAATAGGCGGTAATACTTCGAAGACTTTGATACTAGTGTCTGATAATTGGGATCTAAGACATTTTGTAAAAGTATGTACTCCCGCTTTAGTTGCACAGTAAATTGGAACTGCTGCAAGGGGTGTGATAGCTAGTCCGGATGATATGTTAACTATAGCTGCTTCTTTTTTAGACTCTAAAAATGGGATAAAAAGTGTAGATAAGTATATTGTAGCTTCTAAATTAATTTTTATCTCATTTTCTCCTTCTAATCCTTTTATACCCTCTTTTAAATCTATGGCTCTTTGTATGCCTGCATTGTTTATTAAAATATTTAGATCCTTGAAGTTTTTAGTAACCCATTTAAAAAGTGATTTTCTACTATCCTCATCTGAAACATCACAAACTCTTATATGTAAACCTGGATGTTCATTTTGTACTTCAATCAATCTATTTTCTCGACGTCCGCAGATTATAACTTCATTTCCCCGTTCCAATAAAGATTCAGCCAGTGCAAGGCCAATACCTGTTGCACCACCCGTAATTAAAATAGTGTTTCCTTCCATTTTCATGCTGTAACCTCTAATTTAAATAATTATTATTTAATTATGATATTTAATGTGCGTTTCTGTTAATTTAAGTATCCATGATGATTTAATATGTTTTAATGGAATAATCTTTTTACCTTTATTTAATCTCTGATATAAATTGAATTCTCCTTTATTAAAATTTTATAACTGGACAGATCATGTGCACCGCTTCTAGTTGCCAGTTTTACTTCTATGCTCACATCTTTTATGAGTTTTCCAGTTGTTACATCGTACTCGGCACCGTGTACTGGACAGGATAAGATATTCTTTTTTAGTGTTCCAACAGGTAAATATCCACCCCTATGGGGACAGACAGCAGATACTGCATAGAAATTTCCATCAATATTTGCAATGAGTATATATTTTGATCCCACTGTAAAACCTTTCATCTTACCTTCAGGAACATCTAATACATTACATACCTTTTCCATTTAATCCCTCCATTTTGATAAGCTACTCATTATATTTTAGATTTTTTTAAAATATAAATTTTGGAGTATATTAAAAATAAATAAATAACAATGTTAAATCATTTTATGGTTTGTAATCATTGAAACCATTATTAAACGACTTGACAGAAACAGGCATACCAATAAAATTACCATATGCTTTGGCAGCTTCTTTGATTGCCCTATTTTTTTTCGTTATTTAGTTTTTTAAATTGATTTAATGAAATTTTAACCTCGCCTGCTTTAAATGTGCGTTTCCATGTCCCAACTATTTCCCCGTTTACAATTATAGTAGGTTTGAATATGAATTCATTTAACTCCATTACATTTTTAGATATTCCATTAACAAGATGGCTTCAATCTTTATGACCCATTATATTTCATCAAAATCAGGTAATAATTGTTAAACTGGATATAAATCATATATATCATTTATATAACTTGGGAACCAGTAAGTTTGATTATTAACATCTTCTGATACCAGTTTAGATTTATTTTTATCGAGTCCTTTAAGTGCATCGTAATCTGTCAAACCAGACCACCACCTAAAATCCTGGGTGTGGTGGTCCATGACTATCAAAATATCTCAGTGCCAGCTCACCTAATGCCTTCTCACGACTCAAAGTTTTACTCTTAGGAATCCACTCATCTAAAGCACAAATGTGTGCTGTTTACCATGCCGAGGTCCAAAACATATAATGCCCTCCAGAGCAAGTCTGTGTAGTATATGAATGCCACGCAGATCAGGAATAGATATGTTAACATATTTTAACTCATTATACAAATCTTTACGTAGAAGATGATGCCCTCCTTCAAGAGCCTTAATTATTACATCACGACTCTGTTGGAATACATTGCTGTCCAGTTGTAATTTTTTCGCAAGATAATTTGAATTACTCGCTATGATCCTTGGTGATACAAGATCAAATATCCATCTTATATCTTGACTAGAAACAAAATGGAGTGTGCCACGAAGTAGCCATGTACGTATTATACTTTTATCGGCTATTGCATCTTCAATATCAGTTTCACAAGCGTTTTTAACCCTGATTCCAATTGCCCATAGGGATGATAGAAAATCCTGGGCCTGTACAGCAGTCATCCACTTAACCATATCATCTGGATTCTCAAATTACGGCCCTAAAATATGTTGATTTAGAATTCTTTGTCATAAAATACTTGACTTTTTCATTTAGATAAGGCATTATTTTTGTTATTTTCCTAGATAGTTGATATCCAATATATATGAAACACAAAAAAATTAAAATTCGTATTTTGAATTTATAAAAAAAAGTTATTCATTTGATTAGATCCAAGTATTTTTTTTAGATCATCTTGTTGTTAAAAATATTTTTAATGTAATGATTGGGATAGATATATTTATTTTTTAACATTAACCCTAGTTAAAAGCTGATTTTTAGAAAGTTGCAATAAATTTTGTATACGTATTTTTAGATTATAGTTATCTTAATATTTTTTGAAGTTCAATTAATATATAGGTCCGATTTGAGTATTTTATTGGCAAATGTTTATGTTAAAATCATTGATTAATTATTAAAAAAATATATTTTTTAAATGCTATTAAAGGTGAAAATATATATGTATAAAAAAATTTTACTTCCAACAGATGGATCTGAGAATTCAAAAAGAGCTAATAAACATGCTTTATGGATTGCTGACAAAAGTGATGCCAACATAGTAATTATGTATGTAATTGAACCTCATTTCCCAGAACTAGCTACAGGATTACCACTATCAACTCTTCCCACACCAGATGAACAATTCTACGAAGAGATAAGGAACGAAGGTAAACAGATTATTGAAAATTTTAAACAAGATTTAGAGGATGTTCAATGCAAGGGCATATGTAAAAATACTAATTTAAAAACTATAATTATAGAAGGCAAACCTTCCAATGAAATTGTTAATGTTTTAGACAAAGAAAATATTGATCTAGTGGTTATGGGTGCTTCTGGCAGGCATGGTCTTGACAGATTTGTTATTGGAAGTGTAACAGAACGTGTAGTAAGAAATGCTAAAAAACCAGTTATGGTAATACCATAACATTCAATAGGAGTCAATATAAGATAACAATATTAATTATATCAAATTTTTAAGAAATTTTAAAATCATTGTAATAATCGTAAAATATATGCTAAAAAGGTGAAGAAATTGTATAAAAAATGTGTTATAACGGTATTTGTGTTAAAAATAAAATTCGGTGGTTTTAACTTTGGAATATAAATGGATAGCCCTATCAAACGTTCTTATATCATCCTTAATGGGGATGATAAATATGAGTATTGTTTTGATTTCCCTACCTGCGATCTTTAACGGTATTCATATTAATCCTCTAAATTCTTTCCAATATCTATTATGGATATTAATGGGGTATGGATTGGTTACAGCAACTCTGCTTTTAAGTTTCGGTCGGCTTTCAGATATGTATGGCCGAGTAAAACTATTCAGGTTAGGATTTTTAATATTCACTCTAGGATCCCTTCTATGTTATCTTACTCCATCAACAGGAAATGCTGGAGCATTAGAAATCATAGGATTCAGGATAATACAAGCTGTTGGAAGCGCATTATTTATGGCAAACAGTGCAGCCATACTAACAGATGCATTTCCACCAAAGGAACTTGGAAAGGCACTTGGTATCAACATGGTAGCATTAATGTCCGGACAATTTTTAGGCCTTATTTTAGGTGGTGTACTCGCAATATTTAACTGGAGATATGTATTCTTAATAAGTGTACCCTTCGGATTAATTGGAACAATATGGTCATTTTATAAACTAAAAGAAATGTCAATTAAATCTGAGAAAACAAAAATAGATGTTTTAGGTAACGTTACATTTGTATCTGGTATCACACTTCTACTCATAGGAGTAACTTATGGTCTCATGCCCTACGGTAACAACCCAATGGGATGGAATAACCCTTGGGTGATAGCTTCAATGTTAATTGGATTGGTACTGTTAATTCTGTTCCCAATAATTGAAAACAGGGTTGAATCCCCAATGTTCAGATTGGATCTATTTAAAAATAGGATGTTCACTTATGCTAATGGAGCAGGTTTATTATCAGCCCTTAGTAGAGGTGGAATGATGTTCATGCTGATATTGTTGTTACAGGGTATCTGGTTACCGTTACATGGTTACAGCTACGCATCAACTCCATTCTGGGCAGGTATTTATATGATACCATTAACCGTTGGAATAATCATAATGGGACCTACATCAGGGGCATTATCGGATAAATATGGTCCTAGATGGATAGCAACACTTGGAATGTTAATATGTGCATTAGCATTCATATTACTAGCCATACTTCCATACAATTTCACATACCTAGAATTTGGATCCATCTTGTTTATGATGGGAATTGGAGGTGGAATGTTCGGATCTCCAAACAGTTCAAGTATCATGAATTCGGTTCCACCTCAAGATAGGGGAGTAGCATCTGGAATGATGTTCACAATTATGAACACCTCATTTACAGCTAGTATGGCCATATTTTTCACCATAGTCATTGTAGGAATAACTCAAAGATTCCCTGATGCCATGGCAACATCACTGGCAAGTATTGGTGCTATCCATTTAGCACCGATCCTGAGTAATATTCCACCTACAGCCGCACTATTTTCAGCATTTTTAGGATATAATCCAGTAGATGCTATATTAGGTGCATTACCTCCAGCACTTGTTTCAACTATACCTCATGCAACTTTGAACACACTAACTGGAACTACATGGTTCCCCTCAACCCTTGAAAATGCTTTTATACCTTCACTTAGGATTTCATTCATAATTGGAGCTATATTCAGTTTAATAGCAGCATTATTATCAGCACTTCGAGGAAAAAGCTATATACATGAGGATGAAGTACGTAAACCTGGTTCAAAAGCCTATTTAAAACAAGAGGAATATGAAAAACAGAAAGAATCACGTCAAGGGAAATAGATAACCCCTTGATCTGATTACACATGAATATTCAAAATTCCAATTTTTTTCTTTTGAATAAAAATAAAAAGTGTTAAATTATTCATTTCTAAGTGTTTATGTTATTTATTCTGTTTTGCTGGTCTTATTTTTATTTAATTTTACCCCAATAATTGAACCAATAATCCCAAATACAAAGAACAGTGCAAATCCTGCAATTGCAGATCCCACTACCAAACCAATGAACAATGTTTCTTTAGAACCTGTATAACCTATTGAATATACCAAGCTGGTTATCTGACTGCTTTGTAGTAACACAATTGTAACTGTAGACACAATTCCACCAATACCTGCAGGTATTCCACCATTTACTAGTCCATCTGTGTAACTGCCGCCAACAATATACCCTGCAATTAATCCACCAATTACTGGCCCTATTAAATCTACATTTTTTGGCAGATATATCCCAAAGATAATGGCTAGTACTGTTGTTGTAACAAATGCTGCGCCTATTGCCTTCCAATTTAGTTTCATTATTATCATCCTCCAATAGATAAATATCCTACTTTACAGGTGCATAGGGTGGTATTATAAAATTTCCCTTAATCTTGATATAAAATCCATTTTTCACCACATAATTAGAAAATCGCTGCACACTAAAATCTGGACCGTCTTGGGATTCATTTTCTGATATGTAACTGTTCAATAAATCTTTAAATTCCGATTCTGATGCATTTGTTAAGATATCAAAGGGATGTTGAGTACCCCATACATGTGTAGAATCTATAAAATATCCATTTAATTTTCCCATTGTAATTTCCATTTATAATTCCCCCTAATGATTATAATCTGTATATTTCCAGTATATAATAATAATAATTATAATCTTAAATTGTTTATATAAAGACTATTTAAGCCAAATATTAAATTTAACAAATTCAAACTATATTTCAAATATTAGTTGATGATAATAATTAAATATATTTTAAAATATATTTTAATTAGATTTTATAGATTTAAATAATAAATAACAACGTAATAGGTAGTTATTTAATCATTTATAGCCAGATCTAATTATATTCTTATATTGAATGTTTATAATATTTTGTTTATATTTCTGACTAAGTTGATGAATATCATAGGATTTATATGATATTAATATTAAACAAATTAGATAAGGAGTTGTTAATTTGTTTTCACCAATATTTAGTTACAATAATAATATTCTTAATAATATATCCGGAATTGAATTTTCTAGAGGTATAATCACCCAAGCTTCACTTATTCCAGAACTTGATTCAACTCTTAAAAAAAAAGCATATATACAATCGGTACATGCATCAACAACCATTGATGGGAACATTTTAACCATTGATGAAGTAAGCAAACTGTTGAATGGATCCGATGCTGTTGTTGATGATAAAGTTAAGAATGAGGTAATGGATTATGGTTATGTTTTAACAAATCTCGATAAATATCATGATAATGGGAAAATAACAGAGCACCTTCTACTCGATATGTATGGGGAAATTACAAAAAATGTTTCGGTTAATACACCCCATGGTCAAAGGTATAGGGATGTGGACATCAATGTCAAGGATATGGACACAGATAGAGTCAGATTCATACCACCATCAAACATGCATGTCCCTAGATTGATGGAGGATTTAATATCATGGATCAATAATTCAAATGAAATTTCTCCCATATTAGTGGCTGGTATAGTCCATTATGAATTTCTAAGAATTCATCCATTTATGGAATGTAATGGTAGAACAGCAAAGGCACTGACTAAATTAATATTATATACAAAAGGATATGACATTAAAAGATATTTTACCCTTGATGAATGTTATAATAATGATATTAATGCATATTTAAATGCTTTAAAAAGTGCGGATGATACCTTTGATCTTACTCACTGGCTAGAATATTTCACAAAAAATTTCTTAATATCAGTTACAAGAGTTAAGGCAGATGTTCAAAGACTATTAACAATTTCACCATCACCAAATGAGTTAGACAAACAGCTTATTTTGAAGGATAATCAGATAAAAATTATTAACTACATCCAAGAATTTGGTCAGATAACCAATAAAGAAACCACAATTCTACTGGAAATATCTTCACAGGCATCCCACAACAACCTTAAAAAACTTCAAAAAATGAAGATCATAACCAGAAAAGGGTCTGGAAGATCAACATTTTACGTGTTAAACAGAGTCAATGAAAAACTCAGGAAAAAGTTGATGAAATGATAAAATATATTCATAGATGAGATAAAATTTTTTTTATAAGGAGCGTTATTTAATGGTTTTTGATCTGCATTTAATCCTACTTCCAGTCTTTGGTTTTTTAATCGGAGCATTTGTAACCACTATAGGAGGTGGAGGAGGAGTTTTTTACGTACCGGTTCTAACCCTGTTTTTTGATATTTCAACACAGCTTGCGGTTGCAACATCGCTAGCGGCAGTCCTTCCCACAACAATAATGGGTGCATTGAGCCATCATAGGCTTGGTCATGTAAATATACGGCTTGGTTTAATTTTCGGTATTGGCGGAGTTGCAGGAACATTATTTGGTGTATACATGGCTAATAAAATACCATCAATACTTTTAAGAAAGATCTTTGGGATTTTTCTCTTGATAATGACCGTTCCAATGATAATTAATGCACTTAAAAGAAGAAAAAAATCTTACAAAGAAAATGAAAGTGTTAAACTAACAAGTAAAAAAGCATTTTTAGGCTCATTTTTTGGTGTTGTTTCAGGAACCATGGCAGGTCTTTTTGGAATTAGTGGAACACCCCCAGTTACAGCAGGACTATACATTTTTGGCCTTCCAGCTGTGGCTGTTGTAGGTACATCATTATTTGTACTCACTTTCAACGCTGTTTCTGGCCTTTCAGGATATTATCTCCTGGGACAGTTTAACCTGACACTTATCATACTGTTAGGTGGTGGGGGAGCATTAGGAGCATTTATTGCACCTTACATTGTAAAAAGAATAAATGAACAGACCATTGAGAAGATATATGCTCCGCTTCTTGTAAGTTTGAATCTGATAATAAGTTTTGCCATGATCCTCTAGATAAAAAAAAAAAATATAAAAAAAATAAGATTTTTTTTTATGGATTGAGTATGAACAGATTGTACTGAAGATATGATGCAATACTAACCCAGATCAAGTAGGGGATGAGTAAAAACCCTGCAGGTCTGGATATACGATAAAACACAAAGATATTTATTAGTATCGCGACCCATAATATTAGTACCATTATTAATCCGCCAAGTATGCTGTGGCTTCCAAAAAAGACTAATGACCACAGAACATTTATACCTAACTGAACAGCAAAAACTACGAGGGCTATCTGTACATCTTTTCTACCTAGACCCTTTCTCCATATTAAATATAATGAAGTTCCGATTAAAACATATAATACGCTCCATATTGGTCCAACAGCCCAATTTGGAGGTGTCCAGGCGGGTTTAGCTAGATAAACATACCATGTGGTAATCTCTTTCAATGTATATAGAGTACCTACAGCACCTGCAACAAAAACTATTAGTATTGAAATAATTAATTTAGGGACCTCACGAATACTGAAATTATCCATATAGCTCAAAACCTCCCTATCCGTAGAAAATTTATCTAAATATTAAAAACTTTCAATATAGATAATAATTTCGCATAATATCTAAATAAATATTTCGTTTATCCCTACAAATTTCTTAGTATCTCACCTTCAATATGAATATTTAATTAACCCCAATATGAAATATTTATAATTAAATAATACTTTCGTAAAATACAAAATATTAGAATATTTATCTCCTAAATATGTCATTAAAAATTCGTTGAATAGTTTTCGTGAAAGTGTATCTAAAACCTGGACCTTTAAGAATCTATATTGTAATATTCCAAAATATTAAGCCAAAATTATAAGATTAAACAGAGTTTTTTTTAACTATTAATTAAATATATATCATGGTGTAACTTTTATGATACCAAGTTTAAAATCATTTGAATCTACAGTTTTCCTTTTGGCAATTATTCTATGGATTCTATCTGAATATGTGGGTGCTGCTATAATTCCAAATTTACGCCGTCATGGAACAAAAATAAGGAAACAAGACAGGGGATCCCGCTTATTATTATCGTTAAGCACGTATATTTCGGTTATTGTGGCGTTTTACTTTTCATTTCATAATATTGGATTGCTACCCACATGGACCTTTTATCCCGGTATCTTTCTAATGATCCTAGGAATTTTCATCCGCCAATGGTCTATAAGGGAACTTGGAGTTTTCTTCTCGGTACAGGTTGGAATTCAAAAAGGGCAAAAAGTGGTGAAAAAAGGCCCCTACAAGCTGATAAGACATCCATCATACACAGGACTACTTTTAACTTTAATAGGCATAGGATTGGCATTACAGTCACTGGTAGCTGTTATTATAATGATATTGGTATTTAGTATTACATTTGGTTATCGAATCCATATAGAAGAGAAATTATTAATCTCAGAACTAAACGATGAGTATGTCAAGTATATGGCCGAAACAAAAAGACTCATTCCATATATCTTTTGAATATCTAAAATAGGAAATATATCCTTTTCTCAGATACTGCCCATTTTTTTAAATCTTTTTCTACAAATTTTTAGTGCAATTGTAAGCCCTTTTCGTGTACCAATCAAAAAAAAGTCTATTTATTTTATGGTCTTGTATAAGTAAATCATCTTTCTGAATAATTTTATTACATTCCTAAATTTATAATTACTTCAAAATTAATATTAATAACAGTATAAACACTCTAAAAATCGTTAAAAAAAATGATTGATATTATCATTAGTTTCATATTTTATTTTCAAATTGAAAAATAACTTGAAATATTACCATATGAATTATATATCCCGGGGGTTTTGATTATGATTTTGGTATTATCCGATGTGCACTTGGGCTATGCAAGATGTAACAAGAAAGTTTCATCAATTTTTTTAGATACATATGAAAAAGGAAATATAGATCATCTGATTCTTCTAGGAGATTTTTTCGATTTTTGACGGAGGAATAATGCCGAGATAATAACAGACAACGATTGTTATACAAAAAATTATTGATCTAGATGCTAAAAATTTACATTATATCATAGGCAACCACTTTTATTACATGTACAAACTAGGGAAGCTTTATGGTGAAAATATTCCATTCTCAATTTCTAAAAAATTTGAGACTGGAAGATGGTGGGAAAATAAATTTTGTTTCACCCATGGATATGAATTTGAAGTAATTTATCTGGAACCCGTTACATTGGAAATGTATGAAGATTTTAGTGAAAGAATGTGTTTTAGTGAAGATCTTATTGGTGAACTTGCAGGTTATGTATGGTCACTTATTCGTGGAAGTGATCTAAAGGATAAACTTTCAAATAATCCCCGTACACGTTTAGCATCAACTGAAGAACTAAATAGAATCTACAAACTATCAGTTTCACAGGGTAAAAGTTTTATTTTAGGTATGAAAACAGATGAGAGATTGGTATTTGGACATACACATGGACCATTCATTAACAAAGACAAAACTGTTGTTAATACAGGACCCTGGGTAAATGATCTTATAAATCGGAATATCAAAATAGTTATGTCGAAATGGGATATGGGATAATTGAACTCAAATTTTTTAAAGCAAAGTTATAAATATCCGAGATAGGATAATGTGGACTGTAAACTAATTTGTATCCTATTATCATTTGGGAATATTGTTTATTAGCAGATTCCATAACATTTATTTATTTGTTCATATTCTATTTTCATATTTTAGTTCTTGAAAAATGATTTTAAATTTAGTACCATTACTTGTGTCAACTTCTAATTTACCATCTAATTGTTTTATCAGACTATTTACAAGTTGAAGACCGAGTGTTTTTGAAGATTCCAGAACTAACTCTTCAGATATTCCTGTTCCATTGTCAGCAATTGTAAGTTCAAGTTGATCATGATTAGACACGAGTTTAATGTTGATTTTACCAATATGTTCAGGAAATGCGTATTTAATACTGTTAGTGACCAGTTCATTTATGATAAGTCCTAATGGTATGGCTGTGTCAATGTTCAGGTTTATATCATGTATCTCTAACACAGATTCGATCGAGCCATTTAAAATTCCATAGGAATAGTATATATCCAGTATAAGTTTCTCAATATACTCTTTGAAATTGATATTGGTGAGACTCGATGATTGGTATAGTTTTTCATGAATTATTGCCATACTCCTAATCCTACCCTGACTCTCCTTTAAAACACTTATAGTTTCGTCCAGATCTTCGAATTGTATCTGTAAATTCAGTAAACTGGAAATAATTTGCATATTATTTTTTACTCTATGATGAATTTCCCTTAAAAGAACTTCTTTCTCGGCCAAAGATTTTTTTAATTCCTTTTCATCCCTTACTTTCTGTAAAGCCATGGTGTAAAAATGGGTAAGTCTGAGTATGGCCTCAAGATCCTTTTCAGTATAATCTCTATTTGAATTAGAAATAGCAATCTGTCCAACTAACTCCTCTTTCAAGATAACAGGTACAGATAGAAATCTTTCTATTTTCATATTATGATAATTAATATAATCTGGGTGGGAAGTTGCATTGTTGGTAAAAAATCCCCTTTTAATATTCAAACTGTGACCCATTAGACTTTTATATTTCCCTTCTTCTGTGAGTTTTAACATTGGTTGATTGTGATGGTTGTCTGGTAATGATGGAATCCTAGATATTAAAACCATATCATGGGTGTTTGGAATTATCTCCCCAACAAATCCAATACTACTCTCTGTTAATTTTAAGGATTCATAGAGTATGGTCTTTGAAATATCTTCTAAGCTGGTTTGCTTAGACACTAATGGTGTGTAAAGTTTATTTAATGCTTTGTTAACTTCCAATTCCCATTTAAGATCATGATTCTGTTTCTTCTGTTCTGTCATATCTACAATTGAACTTATATATTCTTCAATACCGGGAATTTTGTCCACTGTAATTTGTACATCGAATATTTTACCTTCCCGGTTGATTATCCGGGTTTCATATTCTGATGGGGCAGAATCAGGGTTCATAACCCTTTTTTCATGATACTCCAACATTAAATTTAAATCATCTGGATGTATAAATCCCATCCAATTCATGTGTCCCTCAATTTCCATGCGACTGTAACCTGAAAGACGTTCTGTCTCAGAGTTGATCATGACAATAATACCATCTTGGTCATAGATGATGGTAGCAGCCCCTGTATTTTCAAAAATAGTCCTGTATAAATTTTCTGATATTCTAAGGGCATTTTCTGTTTTTTTACGGGCAGTAATATCCATGAACATGCCAGATATTATATCCTCTTCTAAAATGGCACTCACAAGTGCATTTACTGTTTGTCCATTCTTTCTAATGGTTTCTAATTCATAATCTGTTACCTTGCCATCAACTTTTAATTTCTGGATTAACTGAAACCTATCTTTAGGATTTTTGTACAGCTTTATAATATTATGCTGGTTCAAATCCCTGGCAGAGTCATATTTATATATATTTACCATGGCATCGTTGACAAAAATAAATTCACCATCTAAACGTGATTTGAAAACTCCAACACTGGTGTAATCAACCAGATCCCTGTAATTTCTTTCGCTTATCTTCAATGCTTTCTCAGTTACTTTATGGTCTTCTAGAGATTTTGCAAGTTTTAGGTTGCTGAAACTGAGACTTGATATCATTTCAGCAAATTTTAAATAAAATCCCATTATTGTTTCAACCCTACTTAAAGTCCATTTAGGGACTTTTTCAAGTGCTTCTATATATTCTGCACAGTCAAATCCATACTTCTCAGCCTGGGCTTCAAATATTTTATAATCTGGAATTTCATCTTCAAATAAGAATTGGGCTAGAAATAAATTACCAACATGTTTTTGACCCAACATTATGGGTGTAACCGCTTCCCACAAGTTATTTTTACATTTATATATTTTGTATTCACCGTGATTCAGACCCTGTGTCATATAAACATCACTTTCAACACAGTTCTTGCAGCTTTCCTTATTTATTCTATGAAAATGGGTGCATATATCTTGCCAGCCAGTTGCAATAAGTATATTACCATCCAAATCCAGGATTCCTATACCTGTATCTGTAATATTATAAAAATCATCCATTAACGACTGTATCTTAGGACTGTTAATGATGTTTTTGAACTCCACCTCATCAACCTCATAATCTGGTGAAAGTATTTTATCCAACTTTAATCTTAACTTTTCCTCACTATTCTTTAACGCTTTTTCTATTCTTATACGTTCACTAATATCCCTGGCAATTGATAGAACATATTCCTCTCCATTCATGACAAATAAATGGGCATTGATCTCTACAGGTATATTTCTACCATCTTTAGTCACATGTAATGTATTAAAAGTTTTCTTTTTTTCTTGGTAAAGATTTTCTATATTCAAAGGTATTCTGTCAACGTTTTCAAGGTTGTCAACATCCTGGGGGCCCATAGTCATCAATTCTTCACGGGTATAACCTAAACTTTGACATGCCCGATCGTTCACCTCTAAGAAGTTTCCAGGAGATTTTCCATGTAATTTATGCAGATACATAGCATCATTGGCTTTGTTAAATACTTCACGGAATTTTTCTTCATTTTCAATTAATTCTTCTTCAATATTTTTCCATTCTGTAATATCTTGTATTGTTCCATAAGCGTAGGGGCCATGATTTTCGGTTGATATTATAACTTTAATACGAACAGCCATGTGACGAATATCACCGTTTTCTAGAGTTATACGATGTTCTAATTGTGTGTCAAATGCAGATTTCTTATTTTTTAACGATTTTTTCATATCATCTAAAACAAACTCCACATCATCGGGATGTATAAATCTGTTAAAATAATCTTCAGAAGACATGGTATAACCACCTTCTTTAATAGCCGATGTACCAATCATGGTGTAAAAACGGTCATTGAGTATGTAACGGTTATTCAATATATCAAATTCCCAGCTTGCAAGATTTGCAATCTCCATAGCATTTTCTAACTGTACTTGACTCATTTTAAGTGCTTTTTCAGTATTTAGAATATCCTTGACCTCTTTGACCATTAAAAATCTTCCCCCGTAATCAGATGAAATCTTTTGATTCACAGATTTTGTAAAGAATCCATTATGAACTCAGAAACGTGTATTATATGTATCTATCAATTCTAAGTGTATAAATTTTTTATGGTAAAGTATTAAATTAATTAATGCCTATTAATCACAAGTTAAAAATATTATATCTAATAAATTTATAATTCCTAAAATAATAGATAATAGTAAGTGGTACAAAATTATGGGACTCATAAAAAAATTAATATTTACACTTATATTTGTGGTGGTTGTGATTTTATTTTTAATTGCAGCCCAAAGTACGATTGGAAATTGTGATTATTCCCAATCATCCAATTTAACATCACAAACAGCAAATTCTACTGTTTATATTCAAAATGGAGTAACTGGTTTTGTCACAATTAATGATCCGTTCCTTCATAGAACAACCAGAATTGATGTTATTTACGATCCGCTGGACACTGGTTCGGGATTTATTGTTAATAAGAATGGTTACATTATAACAGCTTTACATGTTATTGGTGATCTAGATTCACTCAATAAACAGACACTTAAAACAATGGATAGTAATGATTTAAACCGTTACGTTGAAAGAGCAGCTGTTAAAGGTTATATTTCAGAATATAATCCTGAATTAAGCTCTGAAGTGGCTGTTAATACATCAACAAATTCTGATAAAATTAATTCAAATATAACAACCGACTTTCTGATTCAAAAAAATCTTATAGCTGTACAATCATCAAAACAGCTTATTAAAGTGAATCTACCTGGAACTCAAAGCACTCCACTCAATGCAACTTTAGTTGATACTGGAAATCCAAGTGCAGATGAAGATGTTGCACTACTAAAAATCAATACCCCCGTTACAAACCTGCATGCACTTGCAGTTAATTCAAAAAGACCAGTTATTTTTGAAGGTCTTCATATTTATGGATATCCCGGTTTAGATAATGCTGAAAACTCATTTACCAATCCCTCCTACATAAAACCAGAATCTTCTTCAGGATTATTAACTTCTGAAGTCTATAAAAATGGCACAAATTCCGATACATTCGATATTAACTCAATATATGAAAACATTGCAAATTGGTTTATGTTGATTGCAGACCCTGGAACAATAAAAAACAGTAATAACACATTGTATTATGGTACCTCAGCACCTACAACACAAGGTTACAGTGGAGGGCCTGTAGTTGATTCACATAATAACGTGTTAGGAATCATAATTTTTAGTATTGAATCTGATAGTGCATTTAAACAACAAATAAGATTCACTTCAAGTTTGTTCATTTCATCACAGTACATAATTCAATTATGTAAAAAGAACCACATACCAATAAAAGTAGTGAATTCCTAAAAATTTAACAACCCCCAACCATGAGCAGATATAAGAAACCGTACATGTAATGAAAGTATTACATAAAAAAAAGAATTTAAAAGGAGGATCAATTTATGATGATTATTAAATCACCCTATGATATAAATGAGACTCTTGGTCGTTTGTTAAAGGTATTGGTCGAGCATGATATGACAATTTTTTCTATAATCGATCATTCAGGTGGAGCTGCACAGGTAGGTCTTTCAATGCCAGAAACTAAACTGATTAGTTTTGGTAATCCTAAAGCAGGAACCGATTTAATGCTTGCGGATCATAACTTTTCAATAGATCTACCTCTTAAGATAGTTTTAAGAAAAAAATAAAAAGGATACAGAAGTTTTATATCAAACAGTAACTGAATTAGCAATGCGTTATAATGTAAATAAACTCAATGACTCCACTAGAAACATAGATAAGACCATTGAAAATATGATAGAACAGATAATTTTAAAATAGTTTATTTTTATCCTATAACTTCTATTTTAATTAGATTGAATCTTAAAAGATTATATGAATTTAGATGGATAGTGACCTTTAGAGGTTAAATAATAATTTTAAATATAGGAGGGATTATTTTTTTGTTATTCAGAAATTTTGGAAATACCGGTAAAAAAGTTTCAATACTTGGTTTTGGATGTATGAGACTTCCAATAATTGATGGAAAGCCAGATAATATTAATGAGCCAGTTGCAACGGATATGATTCGTTATGCCATAGATAACGGAGTAAATTATATTGACACAGCCTATCCATATCATGGTTCATCTGCCCATGAAGGTGGTATGAGCGAAATTTTAGTTGGAAAAGCATTAGAAGATGGCTACAGAGATCAAACATACCTATCCACTAAACTTCCAAGCTGGCTTGTACAAAAAAGGGAAGATTTGGATAATTATCTTAATAAACAGCTTAAAAGGCTTCAAACTGATAGGATAGATTTCTATTTACTTCATGGTCTTAACAGACCTTTTTGGGATAATTTGATAGAGTGTGATGTTTTTGAGTTTCTTGATTCTGCAATTGAAGATGGGAGAATAGGATATGCCGGTTTTTCGTTCCATGATGAGTACGAAGTTTTTAAAGATATTGTTGATTCATACAACTGGAGTTTTTCACAAATACAGTATAATTACATGGACCAAAATTTTCAGGCAGGGAGAGCCGGACTTGAATATTCAGCATCAAAAAATATGGGTACAGTAATAATGGAACCACTTAGAGGAGGCTGTTTAACAAAAAACATTTCCGATGATATTAAGTCCATATGGGATAGTACCCATATCCATAGAAGTCCAGCTGAATGGGCTTTAAGATATGTTTGGAACCAGCCCCAAGTCAATGTGGTTTTAAGTGGGATGAGTGCATTGGAACAAGTTGTGGAAAATATACAAATTGCTGAACATGGCAAAGTCAACAGCCTCACAGATGATGAGCTTGAACTTTATAAAAAAGTTAAAGACGCTTACAATAGTAAGATCCATGTAGCATGCACCGGATGCAACTACTGTATGCCATGTAAGATGGGAGTAGACATTCCATTAAATCTTAACCTATTAAATGATGTCTATATTTACAAGAATATGGATAAACCATCAGGAAACTATGCATTTCTTTCTGCCAAAAAGATGAGTGCATCTTCTTGTACAGAATGTGGTGAATGTCTTGATAAATGCACTCAAAACATTCCAATAAACAAATATCTTAAAGAAACACGTGAAACCTTCGAGAAAGTATGATAAAACTAGGTAAATCCTCCGAAATTTTTTTACTTAATTTTTCAAAAACCTGAGTTATATTCCAAATTTTAATTATGAAAATTTTTCTTCACTATTTTTTTAAATTTAGATATTCTATTTGATAATACTTCCTGTATTTTATTATTAATTACATAATTTATCAATTCTAGTGTATCTGTTTAGGAATATTATCTATTTTGATACATCTGTTCAGATTATACAGTAAATTTAAATCTTTTTTTGATTAAATTAAAGTATACTTTTAAAGCTAAAAGTTTTAATATATAAATTTTAAATTATTACTTTACTATAATTAATTGAAACTATCAGAGGGATGCTATGAATGATTTATTTACTGGTTATTTATAGGAACTAAAGGCGGTATAAATCGTGTTAAAATTGTAAATTACTCAATGAAATCCTTACAATGCAAAAAACTTTTCAGATAAACTAGAATTAAATTATAAAACAGTTAAACACCATTTAAAACTATTAGGAGAACATGATATCGTTACAACTCCTCCTGGTGTCCGATATGGAGCTGTATATTTTCTCACAGAAGAGATGAAAGAAAATTATGAATTGTTTGAAAAAATTCTGGAAAATAGATTTAAGGTGAAATAGAATGAACTTAATCATATTAAATTACATAATAGAACATCCAATTGATATCATATTGGGAATAGCAAATATTTGCCTGATAATTGGATTAATGAGTATCTACTGGAAAAGTTACAAGCATTATATAACTAGATTCTCACTAGGCCTGGTCTTATTTGCTGCTTTTTTATTGATCCATAATTTACTGTATGTGATAACCTTCATAACATATCAAAATTTTTGGGGGGGGGAAAAATTAGAACATAATTAATGTTTTTGGTCAATTTCAGTGAGTTTATTGGTCTACTCATACTGCTGAAAGTTATTTTGAATTAGAAATGGGATATATTTTTGATTTTATCTTTTTTATTATTTTATTTTCTTTGGTTCTGTGTCTATTCAAATGTTTTTAGGCCAAAATAATTATTGTCTGATTATGGTCTGAATCTTGTAAAATATTTATATACATAAATTATAGAATAATAATAAATATAAAAAATTTATTACATAATAAATGTGGAATAAAATGTTGAAAAAAATTGTGAGTTTATTTGTGATGTTGTTGATCCTACTGTCCTTTACAGGATATGCAACAGCAAGTACAACAAAAAAAATCAGTTCAGTCTATTGGGATAACAATGATAATCCCACGATTGATAAAGTTGTAATCACAATCGACACTAACATCACCTACAATACCGGCAGTTACTATTCAACAACTAGAATAACAACGATTGGTAAAGTTAAAAGTTTCACCAATGAAGAAATTAATGTTAAATGCTTTGAAACAACCAATTTCACCTATTATACACCAAAATCAGGCAATATAACTAAAATAAGCAATAGAACATATTATCAAACACTATATAGATAAAAAGAAAATGATGATAAATTAATCTATTTAAAGAGATTTATAGACGGCTGCAAGTAATTTAGTAGAGTTTTGATAAACATCAGAATCCGGGAGCCATTCTGGGATCTCATAAACAAATACTGGAGTTCCTGTTGCAACTATTGGATCATCTACTTGTTGTATCGATGTGCCTTCAGGTTGTTGGTTCGTATTTCTAGTGTAATAATTGAAACTTGGAAGAAGATTATGGACTGATTGACCTAAACTAACAGATTTAGAATCCATACTTGGAGTTGCAATATAATATCCATTACTACCATATCCCTTTTCATGGTCGTGGACTATTATGACCAAACTATAATGTGATTTTTTAATATCTGGTATCACATATTGGGCAACTAGATCTTGACCATGAGCACGTCCCACCGAGAAGTCAGTTGGATCATTTGTGACATTAACTTGATAATTAACAATTTCAATATTATGAGATTGTGAATATGATTTTACAACACCGGGTAAAACTTCTTTTGCAGAAATTTCCCTCGGATGCATCCCAGTTACAACAGCAATTACAGGACCTGTATTACCAGGATGAGAATAAACCACCTTGGTAACAGAACCTAAATTATTAGAGCCCAATAATGTTGTAGAATCTCCAGCATTACCCCAATTTAATGTCAATGCTAATGCTATTAGAATAACTGGAATTATAAGTAGTAGTGAATAAAATTTTAATCCCCTTTTTCCCTTCTTTGGTTTATCTGGATGATTATTTTTATAAAAATCTTTAAGGTTTTTATAAACGGTTAACTTTTCACCACAGTCACATGTGTTATCAAAGTCTTCAGGAGATTCATTTTGCTGAAGTTCATAGCATTTACCACATTTATCACAGCATAAATATGTCACAACAAAATCCTCCAATAAAAAAACAAATTATAATAGGATTAAATATTTTTTTCTTACTAATTTCTTTTTAATATAACGTTTAGGAATATATAAATTCTCAGTTTTTAATTAACATGGTTAAAATAATTATACATTCCAATAATATTGCAGAGAAATTTTATAATACGAAACCTTTGATAATTATATAAATAAAAGTATAATCAACTTATTATACATATACTTTTGGTTAAAATGATATTTAAAATTGACTTTTTTTATTTAAAAATATTTATGAAGATTAAATTTTCTTAACAAATTCTCTTATATGCCATATTAAATGGGCTAAAAATGGCTCCTGTGAAGGTAGTCTTCTAGCACAAGTCCTTGCACAATCTTTACAATACCCTTTACATAACTCAATATCTCTTTTAACTGTTTTTATTTCTGTTCGTGGAGCGTATTTTACATATATTGGTATCCCAAGTAATATTAATCCAATTCCTATTATAATTTGATTAAATGAACACTGGGACATTATATAAAACGTTATAATAATTCCAATTATTGGTATAAATTTCGGAAGATTCATACCTCCCCCTATCTTCTTTCGAAGTGGAAATATAGAAATACAAGTGACCAAATAACAGAACAACATCGTGAAAACAGATAAAATAATTAACTGGCTTATTGTACCAAATATAGCTGCGATTAAAGTTACAGTACTTTGTACAAATAATGCAATATAGGGTGTGTTGTATTTGGGATGAATTTTAGCAAAGAAATGTGGAAACAAACCATCTCCCGCCATGGCATATGGAATTCTTGCAGAGCATAATATACCTGCTTCATCAGAACCTGAAATAGAGAATAGAGCACCAACAGTCAGAATAATAGCACCCAATGTTCCCATGATTGCAAATCCCGCTAATGATAAAGGTGCGGTAGCAACAGAAAGTTTCATCCAAGGTACGGCGCCTAAAACAACAAAATTGGTTATCACATAAAATAATGTAATTACAGTCATTCCCACACCTATGGCCAATGGGATTGTCTTTTTAGCATTAATTATTTCATCTGCAGGGACAGTGACTAATTCAAATCCAATATAAGCCCAGAATATAAGTACTAATGCGCTTCCCATCCCACTAAATCCTAATGGAGCAAAGGGTGTGAAATTCGATATTAGGATTGATGGTTTTATAATAAAGAAAATTATCCCCACAATTGTAAACAACAGTATAGGTGCAATTTTTAAGATAGTTAGTATATCATTAGCCTTTCCAGCTTGTTTTACTCCAAAAAGATTTATAACTGTCAATAGTAGAACAAACAAGATTTTAATTATTATTTGTATATATTGGGGTAGGTTAGGATAGAAAAATGCTAGATAAGCCACAAACGCAAGGGGGAATACTGCTATTGCACTCCATTCAGCAATGAGTAGTGACCATCCTGAAAGAAATCCCCAAAAATCTCCAAAAGCCTCTTTAGCATATGCATATGGACCTCCAACTTTAGGTAAGATTGATGAAGCTTCAGCAAAACATAATGCTATGGTTATAGCCATAAGTCCTGCAAGAACCCAAGCTAAAAGGGATGCAGGACCTAAAAATCCTGCTCCAAATGAAGCAGCTATGTAAATATCCGCCCCAACAATGGCTCCGATAACTAGATTCATGACTTCAAAAAGTTCTAGACCATTTTTCAATTCTGACATAGATAACTCCATTATGTTTTAATAGCTTTGTTTAGTAATTTTATTGTTCTTAAGTGTATCTAATTTTATAGTAATTAAACTGAAGTAATTTATTTACGAGATATTAGCTATGAAATCCAGTTAAGGTGTTGTTCAAAATATAATGAATTATTATAAGCAAATTCAATGTATCGAACAAATATGAACAAAAAAAATTAAGAAAATCGCCTAAAATCATGAACAAGATTGTTATTTGTTTAAAATAAAAAAAAGATCATAGTAAATTTATTCAAAGATAAATTATGAGTTTAAGTAGTAAAAAAATTTATATTTATAAGTATAAATTAAAATTTAAACCTCATTTTCTATTAAATTCATTTCCAGTTGGTTAATATCTCTTCCCTGTTAAAAGTGAGTGTGCTTATATAGAAAAGAATCAGATCAACAGTTAGTAAGATGGTCGAAATGATTAACAAATTATTCACATGCAGTGCAATATATCCAATCTCACTTAGGATGTAAATACCAAAAAATGGGATTATAATTAATTGTCCAAGTTGTTGGGCTGTTCGTACATCATTTACTCTGGCCGATAGAATAACACCCAATTCAACAGATAAAAGACATGCAAGTGGAGTGACAACAAACATCATTATAGCCATGTCCCAGTTAGGAAAAAAGAAATAGCCCAATGTATTGTAAGTCATTTTATCAATAAGAGCCATGAATATGATAAAACCGATATATATTGCAATGATAGATGGTAAAAATGAAGCGAAACATTTTCCTAATAATATTTCACTGTCTGTTGTTGGTGTTGCGAGTAAGGGTTCGATACTCTTTTGAACCTTCTCACCTATTAAACTGTAAGATGCTATCACAGTTGTAATGGATGCAGCTAATATCACAAAGAAAAATAGGAAAGCATTTAAAACAGGGGGAAGTACTGTTGCGGGTATACTTCCCGTATCTGAACCCGATATACCAATTGTTAATGGAAGACCAATAGAGAATAATAATGGTAAAAGAACCACAGAATAGATAATACTCTTCTTTTTTCGGAATATACTAAAGTCTTTGGTTGCAATAACCCATGATTTCCAGAGTTTCATCAATTTTTCCCCACAAATTTCAGATAAGCATCTTCTAATGTAGGACTTAATTCAGTAACATATTGAATATTTCCACCTGCACCTACAATAGCATTCACTATTTCAGGATTTTCTATTTCAGGCTTTACAACATCAATAATTATCCTATTTTCGTCACGAACTATTCTCCTAGATATTAAATTATCCAATGTTTTTAAGATCGAATCAGTAACCTGTTCTAATTGTATAACGGTCTTTTTTCCCCATAAAGATTCTTCAAGTTCTTTTGGAGTTCCTATTACCTTCAGTTTAGTGTTTAATATTCCAATTTTATCACAGATACGCTGAGCTTCATCAAGATTATGTGTGTTTAAAAAAATAGTTTTATTCTCTTTTTTTAACTCTAAAATAAAATCTCTTACAATTTTGGATGATTCAGGGTCTAGGTTTACTGTTGGCTCATCCAGAAACAATATCTCAGGATCATGAATAAGTGCACGTGCAATTGCAATTTTTTGTTTCATTCCCTTAGAAAAGGTTCCAACAGGTACATCCCTTTTATCCCAAATACCCAACATCTCCAACAAACGTTCAATATTTTCTTTTCTCTGTGATTCTGAACATTCATAAAGTTTTCCATAAAAATTAAGGTTTTTATATGCGCTTAATTCACCATAGAGACCTACATTATCGGGTACTAATCCGATAATTTTCCTGATCTTTAAAGAATCCTTTTCATTACCAACATCAAAACCATCTATATGGGCTTCGCCACCAGTTTTAGATATTAGACAACATAACATTCTCACAGTAGTTGTCTTTCCAGCACCGTTGGGACCAAGAAAACCGAAAATTTCACCTTTATCAACATGGAAAGTTACATTATCCACAGCTTTAACATCCCCAAACATTCGTGTAAGATTTTCTGCATCAATCACAATTCATCAACCCTTAAAAATAGATATTCTAAACAATATAATTCCAAGCTTTCTATTATATCATATTCTTGTCTCATGTGGTGCCCTTTTTTTTAGATAGTCATAATATCTGCCCGGAAAAATATTGTTTTCAAAAAAAGAATTTATGGGAATTTAAATTATATTTATACTAATTTAAACTCCGATTTTATATTTATACCTATCAAAAGACCAAAGTTATACTGGATTCATTATTCTTCGGATTTTTTAGTGTCCACATTTCCAGTTGTTTCTTTCGGTTCGGTAGATTCTGTTTTAGGTGTTTTAAGAAGGTCTAAAACTGCTTTAGGTTGATTTTCTGTTACATCATCATTTTTTAAAAGATCTAAATTTTTTCTAGGAGTGGTAGCTTCTGCATTTTCTGTTTTGAGGAAATTTGAAATGTCGGTTATACTGTTCATGAGTGGAGCAGGGAATATTATAGTTGAGTTTTTCTCGACTGCTATCTGGTTTAATACCTGCATGATCCTGAGCTGTAATGCAATTGGATGTTCAGATATAATATCTGCTGCCTCACCTAATTTAGCTGCAGATAAATATTCACCGTCAGCTGCAATAATTTTAGCTCTTTTCTCCCTTTCAGCCTCAGCCTGTAATCCTATTACACGTTTCATGTTTTCTGGAAGTGTAATATCTTTAATTTCAACCGTTGTAACACTTATTCCCCATGGTTCACTGTGGTTGTCTATGAGCTCTTTTATTCTAAGGTTTATTTTCGGTGTTTCTGAGAGTATTTCATCCAGATTAAATTGACCTACAACACTTCTTACAGTTGTCTGTGATATCTGGTTCACAGCGCGTGTGTAATTTTCTACTTCTACAACTGCTTTGTAAGGGTCTACAATTTTAAAGTAAGCCACTGCAGCCACATCTATTGAAACATTATCTTCTGTAATAATTTTCTGAGATTGAATGGGCATAGTGATTATCTGTAATGAAGGTTTAACCATACGATCCACTAGTGGTATTATTATTCGCAATCCCGGTTCCTTAATTCCAATTACCTTACCAAGACGGAAAACAACACCCCTTTCGTATTGATTTACAATTCTTATTGAAAGTCCCAGAATAATTAAAATTATAATTACAACAATAACTGTTGTTATTGGATCTACCATATTTTTTAACCTCCATATTATTCAAATTTGTTTCATTTAATATTATGGTCTTTAATCCTTTTATAAATTATGATGATACTATTCTAAAGTTTATCTGCACGCTTATATTTTTTTCATGGACAAAAGAAACTTTCCAAATTTAAATACCTTTTCAGGACATGATAATTCACATTTCAAACATCCCATACCATTACAAAGGTCTGTTTTAACTGTTGCTTTTCCATTTTCCATTTTAAGAGCACATTCTGGACAAGTTTTTGTACATGTTTGGCAGTTGGTGCAATCTTCAAAAATTGCTTCAAGTTTAGATTCAATCTTAACAAGTTTAAGACCTTCATTTCCAAGTTCTTTAATATCCCTTTCAAAAATTCTGTGTATCTGAGGATCTATTATCCTTGGTGGACTTATCTGGTAGCCATATTTATTTAACCAGTCATTATACATCCAAAATGGCATCCCCTGTTCAGACATGGCCAGCTCTAAAGAATATATCTTTTCAAATATTGGAGATGTGGCGAGCATTATATGTTTACTACGCATACTTTTTGCTATCGCCTGTAATTTTCCAAGTATATCCGGGTTCATAACAATATCACTTGCCATTGCAAGTGAGGTGTTTCCAAGTTGATAGATATCTTTAGAGGATGGAGGTATCTGTCCCACGTCAAGTGATTTGTGTGGATCAACATAGAAACCGGATGCACCGGCCATATATGTTGAATCAACATCAGTTAAGAGAATATCAGCCTCTTCTGCAAGAGTCAAATAAGCAGCCCTAAATGCACCTAATGCCTTGCCTATCATTATTATATCCTTTTCTGAGAGGTATATTCCATCCTGCATATTGATCCTGTGATCAGGACTTTTAATTTTGGGGGCAGAGATAATATTCATATCCATTCCTAAACTGAAAGCTGCAATAACCCCTGTTCCAGTTATACCATTGGATTTTCCATCCATAACACCTTTAGAAAGAATTTTTCCAGTAACAGGATCTACTGTATTTCCATCCTTGACCATCAGTTCGTTGTCGAGTACCTGGCTCTTCCAACCAGAATCAATCTTTTTAAAATCACATATTGCTCCAGGTGAAGCTAATTTACCTTTTTCGATCATTTGCCCTTCTATTGCTGGCCCTGCAGCAGCTGAACAGGTGTAAACCTCACCATCCAGGACTAATGCTATTTCTGCATTGGTACCAAAATCAATCACCAGATAAACACCTTTCTTTTTTAAAATATCCGATTTAAAAAGCATAGCAAGTGCATCAGCACCAATTTCATGTTTAATAGCTGGTGGAATGTATACTTTAGCTTCTTTATTTATTGTAAGTCCTATCTCACCGGATGATACTGTTGTTGCATCTCTGGAAGGTGGTTTAATATCTAATCTTTTGAGAATGTTCTCTCCCCAATATGCTAGATCTCTGATCTCTATGTTTTGGAATATTGAGAGCTGGATGGGATTACCACAAACAGCAACTCTTACAACATTTTCAAGGTTTATACCCAAATTCATTATTACATTGTTTATTGTTTCAATTAGAAGGTTATGGGCTGTGTCTTTACCCACTTCTATTGCAAAATGAAGATGATCCACCACATTAGCACCTGGAAGAGGATGTCTAAGTGTGATGGCTGTTGAAATTATTTTTGAAGTATCAAGATCAATTGCTTGTGCCCTAATACCGCTGGTTCCTATGTCCAAAGCTATTCCATATTCATTTTTCATGGATTTGACTCCTTATTCTAATTAAAGCAAATTATTTGAGAAGTATTTGAACATGTTTAGATTTTAAAAATACTTGGTCTAACTTACAAAATTTATCTTTATTAAGAATTTTCAAAAAAAATTAAATAAAAAAAATGGGAAAATCCGATTTAAGTTTTATTTACGAGTACTCTGAAACAAATTCCCCTACTATGCTGGAATATTCTTTTCTAAGATCTTTCCAATTTTTATGATCTTTTACTATAGCATCTGCAAGTCTAGGTGCATGATAAGCCTCTACACCATAAACACTCATAGGGAAAGATTCTACAAAGTCTTTTCTTACTGCTCCCCCACCGCATCCAATGGCCGGTACTTCAAGACCTTCTTTCTGTAGTGCTGCCACCACTTTAGGGAAAACTGTCATGGTAGTTGTCATAAGAGCTGTTCCAGTTAATAATATTGGTTTATATTCCTTTACTGCCTTAACAACTTCTGTTGTTGGCACATCCCTTCCCATATCTATTGCTTCGTATCCGCCAGCTCTTAGGAACATTACAACAAGGTTTTTGCCTATATCATGCGGGTCACCTTCAGCCACAAATGAAACAGCAGTTCCTTTTGTTTCACTTTTATGGCCTAAAACCTTCTCACATTCCTTTACCCCTTCCATCATTCCATCCCCTGCAAGCATAAGATCTGGAAGGAAGTAAAAGCCTTTGGTATAGAGGACGTTTACTGCATCCATACCCTTCATTAATCCGTCATTAATTATTTCAATAGGAGATATGTCATCATTTAATGCTTTTTGAACATTTTCAAGCGATGCATCTCTATTTTCGTAGAGAACAGCAAGCGCTATGGACTTAAAAGGCTCTTTTGTCGGGAGGATACTTACTACGTCTTCATCATCCTCGGGTTTTATTGCAGGTCCTTCAATTTCCACATTGTATCTAACATGTACCAAGTTTTGGTCCATATTTTCTTCTAACTCTTCATATTTCATTTTCCTTCAACCCCCTAGAGTTCATAGCTTTTTGGGTCAAATTCAGCTATTTTCCTTGAGTACTTCCTTAAGCATTCATCAATAAATTGTTCAGAATCTGTTGGCAGTTCTTCGAATATTTTTAGAGCATTGTCAAGGGAGTCCCTTTCAAATCTTGTGAGATACATTTTTTTAGAATCAATAGCCTCATTAATTATGGCTCCAGCTTCAAGAGCAGCTGCTCTAGCTCTTAAGTATGGATTTTTACCGTATTTTACTATTGCTTCCCCTATCCTGTGTGCGTTATCATAGGCCAGTACAAGTGCCTGAGGATCTCTGTATTTGTCTGTGAGTGTGTAAAGATCTCTTAAGGTTTTTTCCTGTCCTGTTTGAAGAGCCGTGTTCATAAGTGCTGCTTCATAACCTGTTGCCTGTAACCATACTTCAGGGGTTGTTCCACCCATTTCTTGTCTGTGATAAACCGATTCATTACTCCAAACATCACATATTGCTGCTGTTAGATTACCCATAAGGTCTGAGTGTGCACAAACTGCATTTTTACCTTCCATGGATATTGGTACTCCACTTATTGACTTAATTATAGGATTTTCATATCCACAGTCCTTCAGTGGTCCAATAGCACCACATTCAACAGCAACTAAACTTCGAGCTCCGGCTATAGCTCTTGTAAGTGCAGCTAGAGTATGTGAACAGTCCTTATCAAGTAATCCTCCAGCCATGAACATGGCTGTATTTGCCTGAGCACAGTCTGTATCCCCTGCTGGTCTGCAGTCGTACTTTTTACATACATTAACTATCCTTTTCCACATGTACTCCATATCGATACTACCAAGAACTCCTATTCCAAATAATATGGCTTTAGGATCACCACGGGCTATACCATAATCGGATACAGATTTTCCACCCATAGTCTCTATTGCAACACATGATGCACCATTTGCTGCACTAGCTTCTATGGATTCTATGACCTTGTTATCATAGTCAGAACCTCTGAGTCCTGGACGTCTTTCCTCAATTCTTATATCTGCGGGCGTTGCAAGTAGTGAAACTCGGATATCGTATTCATCATGATATCTCTCCAAGATTTCTACTTGGGCTTGTGTACAATCTGCTGTCCATTCAGGGTTGTTTGTTTGCTGAAATATATGTTCTTGTTCTAACATAAATGCAGGTAATCCTATGGATATTGCCCGGTCACAAGCACTTTGAGTAATGTTTCTACATTCTGAAACCATTTGTTCTTTTGATTCTTCAGAACCTTCTACAGGAGCGACTTTAATTTCTGGAACAACATAACCAGCACCTATTTGTGTATTCCATCGCTGGCTAGTTGGGTATTTGGCTCGTCCGAAAACCATTTCATCTGGGTTTTTATATGCCATTTTAGTAAATCTTTTCATTTTAGATCACCTTATAAGTAAATCCTTCCATTATAGATCACCTTATATTTATTATTGTATGTGTATTCTATAAATCTTTTGAATTTAAATTGAATTCAAATGCAATTAATACATATTTTTATCCATTTATATCCCCAAATTAATTGATTTATTAAATTATTTGAAAAAAAAATAAAATAGAATCATTAAATCTGGGTTTTCCTGAGTAGGGAATTGTTAAACAGGCATAAACAATCTACATAAAATAGAATAATATTAAAATATTGTAAAAATAAATCATTATATAAAAATAAATTTATTTCATTATATAGTGACCAATGTATATTTTATGGCGGAGGACTTTTTAAAATGGTGGTTGAAGAGGCTATAGATATAATAAAAACATTAGATGGTGCCATTGATGTTCAAGAACTTTCAGAAGAAGATAGAAAAGCTCTAATGAAAATTGAATCCAGTCCTAACAATGATATCATACCCGTTGTTAATAAGGGTTTGAATGAATGTTTAAGTAGAGAATTCTGTTTAGTACTACTTAAAACTGAGGATTTTAGAATTCCATCCAAACCAACAGTTCTTCTTATAACTAATAGTGGTCGAATTTTAGGTCAGGAGCTGATTTCTCCGGAAGATAATAGAAAATATGCCCATAACGATAATGTTATTTTTCTGAGTAATAACTTCATAATCTTCAAACCGGATAAACTGACCAGAAGTGTGGGTGAAAAGGAACTATTCATTTTACCTGCAATCCCATTTCCAGAGTTAAATGATGTCCTGACAATTAAGGATGTTGTATCGTGCAGCCCCTCAACATTAGGAGATAAATATCTTAAAGATAAGTACAATTATCCCGATGATCCTCATCTTGCAACGATAATTGTTGCTTTTTCAAAAAAAGAGGAATAATTATTGAATTTTATCATAAAATTCATTTCTTGCTTCAACCATTGCCTTAATATTTGCAATGGGAGATCTGGGTGCTAATCCACAGCTAGGTGCTAATATATCCACTCCAGCATTCAATGCTTTTTTTACTTCTTCTTTAACATCTTCTGTGGAGCCTCTAAATAGTGTTTGTGTTGATGATATGTTTCCAACTATTTTTGATGATGTTTCACCACCCATACTCATGACCTTTCCACCTACCCTTAAAACTTTTCCGCCCTTTTCAAGGTCGTGTTTAGCCTTTGCAATATCCACATTCTCCTCTACACTGATTGCATCATAACCTATACTTGCCATGTCATGTATTATTGGCTGGCTTGATCCACATATGTGGAGAATTTTTTTCGTTCTTATTACATTTGCAAGGTCTTCGAGTCTTGGTTTTACAATAGTTTTAAATTGAAGTGGATCTATTAGTTCTGGT
>Ga0182014_10000918_pt1 | contig 40188 bp, 32 predicted proteins | sample 612S2DmetaG_FD_120489 | JGI IMG/M metagenome (GOLD analysis project Ga0182014, IMG submission 120489) | Permafrost microbial communities from Stordalen Mire, Sweden - 612S2D metaG | ecosystem: Environmental > Terrestrial > Soil > Wetlands > Permafrost | place: Sweden: Stordalen | collected... | reverse complement strand
AATTCTGAGCAATCAGTTCGTCGGTCTTGCCATTCGAGATCTGCACCAGAATGCGGTTGCTTTCCATGGTCGGCACCAGGATGGCGTCGAGCGTGGTGTTCACACCCTTCACAATCTCCGCGTACGAGCCCTGGAACTGATCGGGATTCGCCCGCTCCGAGAGTTGGCCGCCCTTCGCAAAGTCGCTCATGCGCAGCATTTCCTTCTGCAGATTCTGCAGCGCGACGGCGATGTTGTTGACCGCCTGCTTGGTCGCCTCGTGATCGCCTTTATAGTTCTGGGCGATCAACTCGTCGGTCTTGCCATTCGAGATCTGCACCAGAATGCGGTTGCTTTCCATGGTCGGCACCAGGATCGCGTCGAGCGTGGTATTGACGCCCTTCACAATTTCCGCGTACGAGCCTTTGAACTGATCCGGATTCGCCCGCTCCGAGAGTTGCCCTTCTTTCGCGAAGTCGCTCATGCGCAGCATTTCCTTCTGCAAATTCTGCAGCGCAACTGCGATGTTGTTGACCGCCTGCTTGGTCGTCTCGTGATCGCCTTTATAGTTCTGGGCGATCAACTCGTCGGTCTTGCCATTCGAGATCTGCACCAGAATGCGGTTGCTTTCCATGGTCGGCACCAGGATGGCGTCGAGCGTGGTATTGACGCCCTTCACAATCTCCGCGTACGCGCCCTGGAACTGATCGGGATTCGCCCGCTCCGAGAGTTGGCCGCCCTTTGCAAAGTCGCTCATGCGCAGCATTTCCTTCTGCAGAGCAAGGATGTTGGTTTTCACTAATATCAGCCATTCGTGAATCTGGTCGCCGTCGGAGGCCTTCGCCATCGCGGCGGACATGTCGCCGCTCGCAATCTTGGTGACGTAGGCGGTCAACTCAGTTAACCAGCCGTGCACGCCGTTGACGGCATCCTTCATTCTGGCGTGGTCACCCTTGCATGCGATCTCGACCTTCTCCCGTAAATTGCCGCCTCGGATCAGACTCAGAATGCGGTTGCCCTCTCCGATGGGAAGCAGAATCGCATCCAGCATGGTGTTCATGCCGCGCACGATCTCCGCGTACGTACCCTCGTGCTTGCTGGCATCGGCCCGCGCATCCAGCTTGCCTTCGACCGCCGCCTGCGACAGCATGACGGTGTCCGCCAGCAGTGCCTTGAGTGCCAGTTCGTGTCCCGTGACGTCGCCGGCTCTGCTTTGTTCCAGCGAAGACTTGCCCGCGGCGTCCTTCTTCTGCAATTGCACGCTTTTCATTTCCATTCTCCTAATGTCGATTTTTTTTCAGATTGGTTGATTTGATCCGGTCACGATCTGCTTTGTTTGCGACCCGGCGCCAACAGCAGCGGTGAGGCCCTATGCCGCGTTTTCAGGGGCTTCGTTCTCCCGCCGTGGGGCCAGGATCAGCCACATTGACCGCGCGTGCCGTGTCCAGCAACAGCAGCAGACGTTCCGGCAGTTTGTGGACGCCGCGAATCATTTCGAGCGCCAGCCCCTTCAGCGTTTCCGGCGGCTGCTCGAAGGTCTTTTCCTCGACCTCGATCACGTCTCCGATTTCGTCCACCAGCAGGCTGAGCGCTCCGTCGTCGGTGCGCACCACAACATTCATCGGCAACTGGTCCGCCGGGCGTTCCGCCATGTCCAGGCGCCGCCGCAAATCGATGGCGGTGACAATCTGCCCGCGCAGGTTGATCAGACCGCGGATGACGGGCGGCACCAGCGGCACCCGCGTCATCTCCTGATAGCGGATCACTTCCTGGACCTGCTGCACGGGCACGCCGAAGAAGTGCCCATCGAGAAAAAAAGTGCACAATTGCTCGTTCTGCGCCATGGAAGCCTTTCTCCTTACTTATGTTGCGGCTGTTTCGGTGAAGAATCCGGGATGCGCCGCCCGCACCACGCCCGGCACATCGAGCATGTCGGTCACCCGCTGCTGCACCACCGCCGTGCCCAAGATCCCGGCCCGCTCGGCCAGCCGATCGAGCACCACATCCTCCTCCACAATGTCGAGAATGCGCTCGACCACCAGACCCACGCTCCGTCCCTGCTCGGCGTAAACCACCACCTGCATCGGGACGTCCGCTTCGGCGGCGGTAGGGCCACGCTCGCTTTCCGGCAGGTCCAGCGCCTCCGCAACCCGGATCAAGGGCATGATCTGCCCGCGGTACTGCACCACTTGACGCTGGCCCGTGCTCTCCACTTTGCTGCCGGCAAATTCCTCCAGCCGCGCCACCAGCGAAAGTGGAATAGCCATGCGCCCGTGCTTGCCGGTTTGAAACAGCAGGAGAGTTTGCCGGTTTCCGGCGATTTTCTCTCCCGAGAATGCTTCCTTGGCTGCCACCGCGCGGTCCTGCAGTTCGCTGATGACATTGGCCTTCTGCGCCAGCCCCAGCGCGTCCAAAATGAGAGCCACTTTCCCGTCCCCCATGATGGTGGCGCCAGCAAACGTGTTTACCCCCTTGAGCTGCTTGCCCAGCGGCTTAACCACGATTTCTTCGGTGTCGTTGATTTCGTCGACCACCAGCCCGAACTGCCGGCCTTCGGCTTGCAGCACCACGATGTTGACTGGATTCCCCGCTTGCGACTGCGGGTCCGCAACCCCGGCCAGCAGCAACACCCGGCTCAGATAAACCAGAGGCAGCAACCGCCCGCGCAAGCGGTGCACGGGAGCGCCCTGCACCATCTCGATGCCCTTGCCTACTTCGTCGGCTTTGAGCCGCACCAGTTCGAGCAAACTCACCTGGGGAATGGCGTAACGATCGCCGCCGCAGGTCACCACCAACGCGGGGATGATGGCGAGAGTCAGCGGAATCTTTACCCGGACGGTCGTGCCCCGGCCCAGGGTGGACTGAACATCCACGGTTCCGCCGATCTTTTCGACGTTGGTCTTCACCACATCCATGCCCACGCCGCGGCCGGACACGTTGGTCACCTTTTCCGCCGTGGAAAATCCGGGGAGGAAGATCAGATTGAAGATTTCCCGTTCGGTCATGCGTGCCGCCTGTTCGGCGGTAACGGTTGCACGTTCGACCGCTTTCTTGCGAATGCGCTCCGTGTTCAAGCCAGCGCCATCGTCGCTGATCTCGATAATGACCTGCCCACCTTCATGAAAGGCGCGCAGAATCAGGCGTCCGGTTCGATCCTTGCCGGCCTTCACGCGCTCCTCGGGAAGTTCAATTCCGTGGTCGACGGAATTGCGCACCAGATGGGTGAGCGGATCCTTGATCGCCTCGATAATGGTCTTGTCGAGTTCGGTTTCCTTGCCCTCCATCTCGATCTTCACTTCCTTGCCGCAACCGAGAGCCACGTCGCGGACGGTGCGCGGGAACTGCCCCCAGATATTTCCGATGGGCTGCATGCGGGTCTTCATCACCCCTTCTTGCAACTCGGTGGTAATCAGGTTCAGACGCTGGGAAGCAGCCAGGAAACTGGTGTCTTTCATGCGGTTGGCGAATTGCAGGACCTGGTTGCGCGCCAAAACCAGTTCCCCCACCAGATTCATGACCTTGTCGAGCAGTCCAACGTCCACGCGGATGGTGCTGTCGGAGGCGGTCGCCTGCGCACGGGAAGTCTGCTGGACGTGCAGCGCGTCCACGATGTCGGCCGACTGCACCGATCCCCGTTCCACCAGAATCTCGCCTAAGCGGCGCGGGTCGCCTTCTTTCTGCTGCCTGGCCGCCAGCATAATCTCTGCTGGCGCGACGCCGGTCCGTTGCATCAGAATGTCGCCGATATTCGGCGGTATGTCGTCTGCCTCGGAGGGACTCTTCGGCAGGGCGGCGGATTCGATCTTCGGCGGCGCTTCCGGCGGCTGCTGCAGCCGGGTCAACGTGGCAATCAGAGGGCTGTCGTCGCGCTCGCCTTCGCCCCCGTTGGCCTCAATACTGCTTAGCATCCCGCGGACCGCATCCACCATTCCCAGCAACGCCGTGGTCAGTTCCGGGTTGAGCTTGAGCTGGCCGTCGCGCAGCCGACTCAGCAGGTTCTCGCCCACGTGGGCAACCTTTTCCAGTTTGTTGAAGCCCAGAAATCCGCAGGTGCCCTTGATGGTGTGAATGGTGCGAAAGACGCTGCCCAGCGCATCGCGATCTTGGGGATTCTTCTCCAACCCGACCAGTTCCCGGTCCAGCCGGTCCAGGTTCTCGTAACTCTCCACCAGGAACTCTTTTACGATTTCGCTGTCGCTCTCGCTCATGGCTGCCGTCCCTTTCCGGATCGGAAGTGATATCGTCTTGCGCCTTCTGGAGCGCTAGGGTGTTGCCAGTCTCCGTGCCGAGGGAATGCCGCATTCAAGCTCCCTCTAATACCCTATCGTCCGTTCATGGATTTGCTTGAGGAAGCCATTTCTGCGTTCGGCGGGTGAATAGAGAATGCAGCGTGGTCCGGCCCAACCGGCGATGAAAAAATGTCTTGGGGATTGGTCTCGCGACCGCGACGAAGCGGGGTCTTCAAAAAAGCGGCCACGCATTAGAACAGACTTACACGAGTGAGGACGGAAGGCAGATCCTCAAAACAGCTCGGTGTTCATTCCGTCCTCATCCGTAGCGCCAACCTACGCGGGCGTGGCCGCCCGCGCTGGACGAGATCGAGCTACTTCGGCTGAGGAACGATGCGCAGATACGGCTTGGGCGATTTCCAGCCGCCAGGATACTTTTGCTGCGCTTCCTCGTTCGAAACCGCGGGCGAGATAATGACGTCGCCGCCTTGCTTCCAGTTCACTGGGGTGGCAACTTTGTGCTTAGCCGTGAGCTGGATGGAATCGAGGACCCGCAGGACTTCGTCGAAGTTGCGGCCGGTGCTCATCGGATAAATCAGCATCAGCTTGATCTTCTTGTCCGGACCGATCACGAATACGGTCCGCACGGTGGCATTGTCGGCGGCGGTGCGTCCCTCGGAGCTCGGCCCGCTCTCGGCCGGCAACATGCCATAGAGCTTGGCGACTTTGAGGTCCGAGTCGCCGATCATCGGATAGTTCACTTTGTGGCCCTGCGTCTCCTCGATGTCGGCTGCCCACTTGCTGTGATTGTTGACGGGGTCCACGCTCAGCCCGATAATCTTGCAGTTGCGCTTGGCGAATTCGGGCTGGAGACCGGCCATATAACCGAGTTCGGTGGTGCACACCGGAGTGAAGTCCTTGGGATGCGAAAACAGGATCGCCCAGCCGTCGCCGATCCATTCGTGAAAGTTGATGGTGCCTTGCGTGGTTTCGGCGGTGAAGTTGGGCGCTGTGTCATTGATGCGGAGCATTTTCGGTGTGGTTTCGTTCAGGGTTGCGGTGCTCATAGTCTCTCCTCGCTAGATTTTTCCGGAGGGTCCGAGAGGGTGAATCGGGACCCATCGCGGCCTTCAAAACATGATGTTCAGGCAGAAGCACGAAACCCACCTTCGGTTCGCCAGGTGGGTATTGGAAAAAACCGTCCTCGCTCTAACCGCACGCCTCGGCCCGCAGACGAAAGCACGTCGGGCGCGGCATGGAGCATGTGCGCATACATTGGCTAGGATACGCGGCGGCCAAAATTGAGTCAAACTTCACCGCGATTCTTGCATAGCCAGGCGAGCGCTGACACCGATCACCACAAAGGACACGAAGGTGCACAAAGGTGAGGCTTAGCACACTCTCTCCGGCAGGCGCTAAAATAATCCTCATGGTGAAAGAACCTCGGCGGCTTTCTTTCGTGCAGTTGGACGTTTTTTCCTCGCAGCCTTTTGAAGGCAATTCCCTGGCAGTCGTCCTCGATGGCCGGGGCCTCAGCGACCAAGAAATGCAAGCCCTGGCGAGAGAGATGAATCTTTCCGAGACCACGTTTATCCTGCCGCGTGAATCCTCCGTCGAACGCGAGCGCGGAGTGCGGGTCCGAATCTTCACCGTGCAGGAAGAACTGCCTTTCGCCGGTCACCCGACGCTGGGAACCGCATTCCAATTGCGCGGACTGACCGGCGCGCACGAAATCGTGCTGGACCTCAATGTGGGTCGAGTGCCGGTTCAGTTCGAGGAAAAGCCGGGGCAGCCAGTGTTCGGCGAGATGACCCAGGTCAACCCCGAGTTCGGCCCGCAGCACGATCGCGAGACGGTGGTGCGTGCCGCGGGTTTGAAAGATGGTGATATTGATCCTTCCTTGCCCATCCAGACGGTTTCGACCGGCATGCCTTTTACCATAGTTCCTCTGCGCGGGCTGGAAATCATCCGCAATCTGCGCGTAGACATGAAGGGATCGGAGGAATATCTGGGCCGTTCCGGCGGGAAATTTTTCTATTTTGTCAGCCGCGAGACCGTGAATCCCTCGGCCCGACTGCACGCTCGCATGATGTTCTATAACGGCGAAGACCCGGCGACCGGCTCGGCGGCGGGATGCACGGCCGCCTGGATGGTCGCCCATGGCGTCGCTCAACCCGAGGAGCGCGTACTCATCGAACAGGGAATCGAAATGAAGCGACCCAGCCGGATTTTTGTCCGCGCCTCTCGCCAGGATGACAGAGTGGTTAATGTGCGGGTCGGTGGAAATGTGGTTGAGGTCATGCGGGGAGAAGTTACTTTTTAAAAGCTTGATGCATGAATGTGCAGGAAAAATGCTCCCCTGCACAACTGCGGAACTTTTTCAATGGGGCGAAGTTCCCATTAGCATCGGCGGCACTTTACATCTGCGAGCTTCGCCTTTACGATTCATCTCGCTCTGAATTCTCTATCAAGAAAAATTTTCGGATTTTCCCGGCGCAGGTTTCGCCGGTTCGTCGTTTCGGAAACAAGAATGAAGCCAAAAAGAACAATCCTCTGCGTTGACGGCAACGAACAATCGCTCTCCATCCGCAAAATCATGCTGGAAACCCGGGGCTATCACGTGGTCACCTGCGCCGGCGGCCAGGAGGCCCTGGAACGTTTTAAGAGGGGCGGCGTCGATCTGGTGCTTACCGACCTGGTGCTGCCTGGCTTCGATGGAACCAGGCTCATCGAAGAGGTCAAGAGAATGTCGCCCCAGACTCCGGCGATTCTTCTGGCGGGTAAAGTCAAACTCTTTGACCGCGACACGAAAGCCGACGTTCTTCTGCCTAAAGGAATGTACGCACCCGTCGAGTTGCTGGAGCGTATCCGCCTGCTGCTGGTTCGGAAGCGCGGTCCGAAGCGCGGTCCGCTGCACCCGCAACCGTCTCCTTCGCAGACCAGCGCCGCCTGATCTAAGCCAACTATGATTAAGCATTAAGATGCGCGGGCCCGCACCAGCGCGGACGCCCGCGTCTGCATTAAATCGCGCTGGATGCTGGCAGCCGCGCCTTCGTGTAATATCGATGGTTTGGATGGCAGTTTTCATCGAAGCCGTGGATGTACACAAAACCTACCGCGTGGGTAAGGTCGATGTGCCCGCGTTGTGCGGAATTTCCTTCAGCGTTGAGAAGGGCGAGTTTGTAAGCGTTGTCGGTCCCTCGGGCAGCGGCAAGTCCACGCTTTTTTATCTTTTGGGTGGACTGGCCCGGGCCGATTCTGGGCGCGTTCTAATCGACGGAGACGACTTCGCGCAACTTTCCGACGCCGAGCGCACTCGCATGCGCAAGCGCAAAATCGGATTCGTATTCCAGAAATTCAACCTGTTACCCACCCTCGATGCGCGCTCGAATATCAATATCGCTGTGGACATTGCCGGAACGGATGGCAATCGCGACGCCGCGTACTTCGACAAGATCGTCGACTTGCTGGGTCTGGAAAAGCGTCTCTCGCACCGGCCTTCCGAGCTGTCTGGAGGTGAACAGCAACGGGTTGCGCTGGCCCGGGCGCTGATTAACAAACCAGCAATTGTGCTCGCCGACGAACCCACCGGCAACCTCGATTCAAAAAACTCGGTAATCGTCTTGGATATGCTGCGGCACTCCAACTGTGACCTGGGCCAGACCGTGCTCATGATCACCCATAACCCGGAAGCCGCGAGCTACGGGGATCGGATTATTCACATGCGCGATGGCCAGATCGTGGCCGCAGAAAAGGATCCGCAGTGGACCGGGGCGCCGAAGTGCTCGCCAACAGCGGGAGAAAAGCAGCATGGATGATCTGAAAAAACCGATTTTGCCCGGCAAGGGGGCTTCCGACTACGAGCGCTATCTGCACACCGATGAACTGCTGTCGCTGCAGAAACTCCCCGAAGAGTTTCTGCACAAAGACGAGATGACCTTCCAGGTTGTCCATCAGAGTTCGGAGTTGCTATTGAAGGGCGTTGCCTGGGAACTGGCACGAGTGCGCACTCACATTGAAGAAGGCGACTTCCCCAATGCTGCCCGGCTAATGCGGCGCGCCAACCACATGCTGGATTATCCGGTCTCCATGCTGCACGTGCTGGAAACGATTACACCGTACGACTACCACATCATCCGCGCCGGACTGGGACACGGCAGCGGCTTGGATTCGCCCGGCTTCCTTGCGCTTCTTCACGTTGGCCCGCGCCTGGGAGAGGCGTTTCACGCCCAGTTGCGCAAGGCTAGCCTGAGCGTGGACGACCTTTATCGGCGGCACGGAGAATTCTTTGGCTTGCACGATGTGGCGGAACGGCTGCTGGATTTTGACGAACGCGTACACCTGTTCCGCTTTCATCATCTCAAGCTGGCTCAGAGGATCATTGGCGGTGGCGTCATCGGCACGATGGGCACGCCGGTCGAGGTTCTGCATCAGCGCATGGAGCATCTGTTTTACAAGGACCTTTGGGATGTGCGAAATCACATCACGGCCAAGGCCAACGACGCGATAGCGAAAACTAAGACGGGTTGTGCGTACTAAGTCAGCAAAAGCTCCCGCCGTTGCCGTGGAGTTACAGCTTGTTTATAATCGAAACTGCCGAGCGGAAGCTTTAGCGAGCGGGAGTAACTCAGTGGTAGAGTGCGACCTTGCCAAGGTCGAAGTCGCGGGTTCAAATCCCGTCTCCCGCTCCAGATTTAAGTTTCAGACCTCGGTAGGAACGAGTTTGGCGCGGTACCCAAGTGGTAAGGGAGAGGTCTGCAAAACCTTTATGCGTCGGTTCGATTCCGACCCGCGCCTCCAATCTCAATCTCATCTCTCGCGGCGAATGCCGGCCGCCGAATCACCGCAAACCAAGAAACCCATGGAAGGAAGGTAATGGAGCATTTCTTTGCCAGGGGATAATGAGCCGGTCATGGGCTGCACGCCGCACTCAATCTGGTCGAGGGCGCGGCTCCGGCACCGGATCCTGTTCGGTGCGATAAACAGCGTGTTCCCGTTCATCGCTCAAATGAAGAGTTTCATTCCGGCGACCGCAAACACCGCTCGATGTGACCGGGGTCACGGCAGGATTGGAGCGAAATTGCAACTGTATGAATGGACGACAACTGATCTGCAGGGCGGGCTGGAATCAAGACATAATAGTTGGTCGGCTGCCCTGCAAAGCCACAAAAAGGAGTCGCGTATGTCGTCAAGTGGACAAATCGTCGAAGCCGCAATTACTCGAGTTCTAGTTGGGATCGATTTTTCGGAGTCCTCCGAAAAGGCCCTTCGTCATGCGATTGCGATCTCCCGCAGTTATGGCGCGAAATTTTACTTTGTTCATGTAGTCGGTTCGCTTGGCTTTGCGATGGCGGGTCCAGACGCGACGGCGGCGGCGGAGGAAGCATCGTCGAGGGACATGCAAAAGCTGGAAGCGTATTTACTGCAGACGGGCGCGCTGGCCGGGATTCGATACCAAGCCATAGTTTGCCAAGGCGAGACCTGGCACGAACTGCAGCGGATCGCCGAGGAACAGAAAGTGGACTTGATCGTCGTCGGCACACACGGCCGAACCGGGCTGCGCAAGATTGCGCTGGGGTCCGTTGCCGAGGCGGTTTTTCGGCATGCCATGTGCCCTGTACTTACGTTGGGGCCGTGTGCCCCGGCAGAAGCGCCGCCCAACACGAAATTGCGGCACATCCTGTGCCCGGTGGACTTGTCGCCTGAGTCCGCGTACGCGGCAGCCTACGCCGCGTCTTTGGCGAGACAGCACGAGTCCCGGCTGACCATCGCGCACGTCGTGGAACACCGGGAAGATGCGAAGACCGACGAACAAGAGCGCGACTTTGAGGCGCGATTGCGAAAGCATTCGCCCGGAGAGTTCCTTCACAACTGGACATTTCGAACTCAACTCGGTCCTATCGACCAAACCATCCTCGACCTGTCCGAGGAAGGACGGGTTGACCTGATCGTTCTGGGCGTGCGCTCATCTCATTCCTTCACCCACCCGCATGGCTGGCCTCATGCCTATAAGGTCGCGTGTGCGGCTTGCTGCCCGGTGTTGACCCTGCGTTGCGGCACAGAATGGAGCAATGATGCAGAGCGGCCCTGACGCGCGGATGATGGAAGGATGAACTCACACTGGCGTAGCCGGTTTCTTCGATGCGCAGTTCTCGCAAGCGTATTCGTCGCCCCGCAGTCCGCATTTCCTCAAGCGACAGCCTCCGACAAACCAATCCTCACGCAAGACGCGCAAGCTGCCGAGACAAGTTCACCCCTTATTAAACGGGCGCAAACTAGCTTTAAATTGGGTTTATGGCAGTTTGTCAGTCTTGTGGTCCACCGCGGGCAAGTCCGGAAGCATAAGAAATGCGCTGCTCCACAACTGGGGAATATTCCGCATTGACTTCGAACCACACGCGGAGTTATATTCCCCGGCTACAGGGGTTGATACAACTTGGCCGCATGGGTGGGGTCATCCGACGGCTGTAACCGCTGAAGGGCCGTTTCGCATTAGATTCATTGGTTCGCTGACTTTCAAATTTGGCAGTTCGAGAAAGTTTCGCCAATTTGCCGGAGGTCGCAACGATGGAGTTCTCCCGCCGGACTTTCATTAAGAGCACAATCGCTGGAGGTGTGGGTCTATCCGCCTTGGGATTTGATCTGACTCCGGTCTATGCCCAAACCCAAAGCCTGAAGATCTCGCGAGCCAGCGAGACCCGCAGCACCTGTCCTTATTGTTCGGTCAGTTGCGGCGTGATTATTTACACGCTCGGAGACAAGGCAAAGAATGCCATCCCCCAGGTGGTGCATGTCGAGGGCGATCCCGACCATCCCATCAATCGCGGCACGCTGTGTCCGAAAGGGTCATCGCTCGAACAGGACATCTTGAACGATCGCCGGCTGCTGAAGCCACAGGTGCGTCGGCCGGGAGCGACGGATTGGGAAGACATTTCCTGGGAGCAGGCTTACAGCGAAATCGCGCAGCGGGTGAAGAAGACCCGCGACGACAGCTTCCTCGAAAAAGACGCCCAGGGTCGCACCGTGAACCGCTGCGAAGGCATGGCGTTCACCGGCGGCTGCACCGATACCAACGAATTTAATTATCTGGTCGTCAAGAGCATGCGCAGCCTGGGGGTCTGCTACCTGGAAAACCAGGCCCGGGTTTGACACGGCCCCACGGTCTCCAGTTTGGGGCCCACCTTCGGACGCGGCGCAATGACCAATGGCTGGATCGACATCAAGAACACCGACATGATGTTGATCATGGGCGGGAATCCGGCCGAAAACCATCCTTGCGGCTTCAAGTGGGCGATTGAAGCCAAGATTCATCGCAATGCCAAGACCATCGTGGTCGATCCTCGGCTGACGCGCACTGCAGCCAATGCCGATCTTTATTTGCAGATTCGCGCCGGGGCTGATATTGCTTTCCTCGGCGGCCTGATCAACTACGCCATCGCGAACAACCGAATCGCGCACGACTACCTGGTCAACTACACCAACGCGGCATTCATCATTAAAGACGGATTCAAGCTGCCCGACGATGGGCTGTACTCTGGATTCGATCCCGACAAGAAAGTCTACGACAAGGCCACGTGGAATTATGAGGAAGGTGGAGACTTAAGCGGGAAGCCGGTTACCGGCAGTCCGCCTCCGATTCAGAAGGCCGCAGCGAACGGCGCAACGCCGCCTCCGCCACCGCTGCTGCCTCCGCAGACTGCGTACGATCTCTCGATGCAGCATCCGCGCTGCGTTTTCCAGCTTCTGAAAAAGCAGTACGAGCGTTACACGCCGGAGATGGTGGAACGCATCACTGGGATTCCCCAGGATCAATTCCTGAAGGCTGCCGACCTGTTCACCTCCGTCCGCAAAGACGGAGACATGAAGAAGGTTGCCACGATTATTTACGCGGTCGGCTGGACTCAGCACAGTTTCGGCACGCAAATCATCCGCGCGGCAGCCATGCTGCAGTTGCTGATGGGCAACATCGGACGTGCGGGCGGAGGCATCAACGCCCTGCGTGGGCACTCGAACATCCAGGGCGCAACCGATATGGCCGGGATCTTCGACGTTCTGCCGGGTTATTTGAAAATGCCCAATCCCGCGGATACTGATCTCGCTGCATACCTGAAGCGAATCACGCCCACCCCCGCTAAACCCGATGCTTGGGATTCAATGAACTACTGGTCAAACACCTCCAAGTTCGCGGTCTCCTTCCTCAAGGCGATGTACGGGCCGGCCGCGACTAAAGAAAATGACTGGGCGTTTCACTACCTGCCGAAGATCGACCGCAACTATTCCTGGGTGAACATCTGGAACGACATGTACGAAGGCAAAATAAAAGGTATTTTCGCCTTCGGCATGAATGGGGTCATGATTGGCCCCGATTCCGAGAAAAACATTGCTGCGTTGAAGAAAGCTGATTGGCTGGTGGTTTGTGAAATCTACCCGGATGAGACCAGTGAATTCTGGCGCGCTCCCGGCATCTCGACTGACGAGATGAAACAAATTAATACAACTGTGTACCGGCTGCCGGGCGCGGGCTTTGCCGAAAAAGATGGATCGTTTACCAATTCGGCGCGCTGGTTGCAGTGGAAGCAAGTTGCGCTTCCTCCACCGGGACAGGCCCGACTCGACCAGGACATCGTGGCAACAATCTTCCTGAAGGTGCGCGAGCTTTATCAGAAAGAAGGCGGGAAGTTCTCCGACCCGATCTTGAACGCGTCGTTTGCCTACACGACTCCGTACAGCCCGTCGTTGGCGGAAGTCGCGAAGGAGATTAACGGCAAGGCGCTCGCCGACCTCACCGAGCCCAAGACGAATATTACGATCAAGGCGGGCCAGCAGTTGCCCGGTTTTGCGTGGCTCAAGGATGATGGCACGACCGCGTGCGGCAATTGGATCTACTGCGGTTCCTGGACCGAGGCCGGCGCCATGATCCAGCGCCGCGGAACTGAAGATCCCTCTGGGCTGGGAATTTATCCTAACTGGGCATGGTCGTGGCCGGCGAATCGCCGCGTCCTTTACAATCGCGCCTCCTGTGATGCGAATGGCAAACCCTGGGATCTTTCGCGTCGTCAAGTCTGGTGGGATGAAGCCAAGCAGTCGTGGGTGGGCAACGATGTGCCGGATTTCAAGCCCGACTCCGCGCCTAAAGATCACATGGGCCCATTCATCATGAATCCCGAAGGCGTGGGACGGTTGTTCGTTCCACTAGGTGCGATGGCCGACGGCCCGTTTCCCGAATATTACGAACCCATGGAGAGTCCGATCGCGAACCTGCTGCATCCCAACCAGTCGAACAATCCGGTGGTGAAAAAGTACAAAACCGACATGGACAAATACGGCACGGTGGATCAGGGCTTCAACGTGATTTGCACCACCTACCGGCTCACCGAACATTACCATTACTGGACCAAAAACAATCCGATGAACGTGCAACTTGTGCCAGAACCATTTGTCGAAGTCCCGCACGAACTGGCGGATCGCATGGGCCTGCAGGGTGGGGAGAAAGTCAAAGTCACGAGCGCTCGCAGTCATTACATCGCCAAGGCGATGGTCACGCGCCGCATCCGTCCCATGATGATCGACGGCAAGGAAATGTTTCAGATCGGCATTCCAATTCACTGGGGCTTCCGCGGCATTGCCGAGGACGAAGGGAAAACCGCGAAGACGCTGGCCAACCAGTTGACTCCGACGGTAGTTGATCCCAATGCGTTCACGCCGGAGTTCAAGGGATTTTTGGTGAAGATTGAGAAAGCGTAGTGCAGGCTATCAGCTTTCAGCCGTCAGCTCTCGGCTGACGGTCGGAAAACTGATGGCTGACAGCTGAAAGCTGACGGCTAATATGAGCGACCGCAAAACGCTGCAGATCAAGCAAATCTCGGGGCACTCCGGAGCGTCGCCCGGTTTCGATGCGCAGCGCGACTACGAAGTTTGCAAGTTGGTGGATACGACCACTTGCATCGGTTGCAAGGCGTGCGAGGTAGCGTGCGTCGAGTGGAACGACATGCCGTTCGCCGCGACCACTTTCGACAACACCTATCAGACCATGCCCGAGACTCGTTGGAACTTCTGGAACCTCATCAAGTTCAACGAGCACCAGAAAGAAGACGGCACCATTCAATGGCTCATGCGCAAGGACCAGTGCATGCACTGCGCCGATCCCGGCTGCCTGCGCGCCTGCCCAGCCGATGGCGCGATCGTGCAATACACCAATGGCATCGTCGACTTCCAGCAGGAGAACTGCATTGGCTGCGAGTTCTGCGTCTCGGGATGCCCCTACAACATTCCCAGGTTTAATCCGGCAACCAAGAAGGTTTACAAGTGCACGCTCTGCTCAGATCGGGTTGGGCAGGGTCTGGAACCGGCCTGCATCAAGGCTTGTCCAACCGGCTGCCTGAAGTTTGGCAGCAAAGATGACATGAAGTTCATCGCCGAGGAGCGCTCGAAACAACTGCGCGAAAACTTCGGATTCGAAAAGGCCGGCGTCTACGATCCGCAGTCGATCGGCGGCACCCACGTGATTTATGTCTTGCACGACGCGACCGATCCCGAACGCTACGGAGGATTGCCGAAGAATCCGGTGATTCCGTGGAGCTACACCGTGTGGAAGTGGCTATTCAAGCCTGTGCTCGGCACTTTCGCTCTGTTCGGACTTCTGGGAGTTTGCTTGCACTACGTAACCGTTGGTCCGCGCCGGCCGCAACCGGAGCCGCCAAGCAAGGAGAGCGCCAATGGCGACCGCAGTTGAACGTTTCGACGAGAAGGCCCGCCGCGCATTCGATCGCTTCGGGCGCACCGAGGTTTACCTGGGCGAGTTGCTGCGCCATCCGGTGTACACCCGTTTCCTCCATTGGATGGTCGCGCTCTTTTTCTTTCTGGCGCTGTTTTCAGGATTCGGAATTTATCTTCCCTGGCTGTTTCGCTGGTTTACACCAATATTCGGCGGAGGGCCGCTGGCTCGGGCTATGCATCCCTGGTTCGGCCTGGCTTTCGCAGTCTTTTTCGGACTGCAAATGCTGAACTGGCTGAAGCCCATGGCGTGGACGAAAGCTGACACGAACTGGATGCGCGGTATTAAGGGAGTCGTTTCGGGCGAACACAAGATCGAGCCGCCGGATACGGGATTCTTCAATGCCGGCCAGAAAATGCAGTTCTGGGAGATCGTGGCCGGCTCCGCCGTCTTTCTGATCACTGGCATCATTCTGTGGGCAGGCGCCCCGACCTTCGGACGCTGGCCGGTGGCCATCAGCTACGTTCTGCACGACATCTCTGCGCTGATCATGCTGGGGGGAATTTTCATCCACATTTACCTGAGCACGATTGGCGAACCGGGCACCTTCCAGGCGATGACGCGTGGCGCGGTGAGTGAGTCCTGGGCTTGGACGTTCCATCCCGCATGGTTTAAGGAAGCGACGGGCCGCGATCCTCGGCAGGCGTATGACGCAGCCCGCAAAGCCCAGAAGCAATAGCGGCCCCGCGCCCAGCCGCGAGATCGCCGTACGAGAGCGTGATGCTTCGCGTGCGCGTTGCCTGCGGCATCATCCCGCTCGATAATCAAATGATGAAGGCTTCTCCCTGGCGGCGGCGCATCGAGCGAGCGGAGCACTTAGCGAACCAGTATTCGTTTGTGGCGGAAATCCTTGGATTTTACGCCCATGTCGCCCGCTTCCAGGAGGACTTCTATCGTCGGCTGGAGGCCGCGGCAGTTCGCGTTTCTACTGGCGTCTCAGGGGAAAGGAGCTTCGGCCTTCCCGAGTCGCGGGAAATCCTGGCCAGCTTCGGGCCGTTTCTGTCAGTTGTCGAAAAGCTGGGTCCGGCGCGACTTGCGGCCTTGGCGCGAGATCTGCAACAGTCGTCGCCCGAGTTGCGGTCCGGGCTGCTGGATGCCAGTTGGAGCACGACCGAATCGTCCTCCGAATTGCCGGAAGAATTTCTGGCACTGGCATTTCTTCAGCCCTATGCCGAATTCGTACGTTCTCGTGTCGCCATGAATCCTGACGGACACCTCCATTCGCGTTGCCCATTTTGCCATCGCAAGCCCGGCCTGGGCGTACTCCGCCCGCAGGGGGACGGAGCGAGGCGTTCGTTGATGTGCTCATTTTGCCTGGCGGAGTGGGAGTTTCGACGGATTGTCTGTCCCGGCTGCGGGGAGGAGAACAACGCGAGGCTACCGGTATATACAGCGAGTGATTTCGATTACATCCGCGTGGAGGCTTGCGACACTTGCCATGCGTATCTCAAAGCGGTGGACCTCACCAAGAATGGTTTGGCCGAGCCGATGGTGGATGAGATGGCCGCGGCACCGCTCGATCTTTGGGCGCAGGAGCATGGGTATTCGAAATTGCAGCGAAATCTGATGGGGATGTAATTGGTGCCGAGGAACTTCCTCCACGCTGTTCTTCGCCCGCAGCACGATTCAGGCTTGCGTACTGGAATCCTGATCCTTATCATGCTACGTTCATGCCGTTGGGCAGGATTTTCATGGTTCAAAAGCGCAATCAATTTACCCGGGAGAATACTTACCCGAATTCGGGCCGACACTGGTAGAATGGCGACCAACTAATCCAATGGCAACTCCGACCTCTTCACAGACGCTCAGTTCGAAGCTTAGGGATTACTACACGCTGACCAAGCCCGAGGTGAACCTCCTCATACTGATGACCACGTCAGCGGGCTACTATCTTGCCTCGCGCGGACCCTTGAAGGTCGCGGGTTTGGTTAACACGCTTCTGGGTACGCTGCTGGTTGCCAGTGGCACGGCAACCCTCAATCAATGGATGGAACGGGTTTGGGACGGCAAAATGCATCGTACCGCGGCCCGGCCTCTGCCCTCGGGCCGGCTCAGCCCTCGCGAAGCGTTTCTGTTTGGCATGCTGTTGAGCGTCGCGGGAGGACTGTATCTGGCGTTTACGGTGAATCTGTTATCGGCGCTTCTGGCAGTCTCAACCCTGCTGTCGTACCTGCTCATCTACACCCCGTTGAAGAGGAAAACGCCTCTTTGCACCCTGCTGGGGGCCTTCCCTGGAGCGATGCCGACTCTAATCGGATGGGCTGGGGCGTCCGCTGGCATCGACCGGCATGCCTGGTATCTTTTTTCGATTCTCTTTCTGTGGCAGTTTCCGCATTTTCTCGCGATTGCCTTGATGTACCGCGACGATTATGCGCGAGCCGGTTATCGAATGTTGCCCGATTTTGATCTCGACTCTCGTTTCACGCGCGCCGAGATCGTGGGCTTTACTCTGATCCTGATCGTCACCACCATGCTGCCGCTAGTGGGGCGCGGTGGGCCCATCTATCTGACTGGTATGTTCATGGCGGGAGCTTTCCTGCTCTATCACGTCACTAAATTGGCGCAGTTCACTTCGAAAGTGTTGGCCAGCCGGGTGGTTCATGCTTCGGTAATTTATTTGCCCGTGGTTCTTGGTCTGATGATCGTCTCGAAAGCGTAGACGCGCATCGAAACTCTCCGCAAAGAGCGTTCCGCACGCGCGCGAACGCTCGTCCCTGAATACGCTAGAGCGCGGCCGAAACGCCGCGGGTGGGATATCGTTGGCAGCCCAGCAATATGACCAGCCGGGTCATCTGCTCGTAGCTCTCCGCGATGCGGCCTGAAGAGATGCGGGCGCCGGGAAGAATCATGCCGAGATAAAGCTGCGGGATGGTCTGCAAAGCGTAAAGCCGAAGGCGAATCGCGTTATTCACCAGCTTTTCAGCGGCTTCCGCCGTCGCCGGATCGGCGCTGCGACGGCCGGCATCCGCCAGACGCAGCAGGATGGCCGCATTTTGAGCGGCGCAGGAGATGTAATCCACGGCCGCGCGCAGGCGTTCCCGCTGAATTCTGCGGAATTCCGCCGGAGCCAGGTTCGTGCGCAGAAACTCCTCCTCGTCGGGATCAACCAGATTCCGAAACGCCTCAATATCGACCGCCCGGATGTGCTCCGCCGGATTCTCCAGAGCTTTGGAGGCTGAAGCATGCGCCTTGGCCAACCACAGCAAGCCTGCCAGGGCAAACATTGCAACGAAAACGAGAATGGCCGTAATAATCATCTTTGTAGGAGATGCTCCAGTTCCTGATTCCAGATATCCAGGTTATGTTTCGGTGGCGGATTCACAACACGAGGTTTAGTCCGCTCGGGCCGCATCAGATAGAACATCCAAATCAGCACGCAGCAATGGTAGGCCGCCATATTGCAGAGGTTCACCGCACGGTTGCCAAAGTCTCCCAGATAAAGCCGGATCGCCGAAGTGGCGAGTTCCACGCAAGCGAAGACTCCCAAGCCCAACGCGATGCCGAAGGCATAGCTACGCCACGATAATGCGAAATGGCGGGAGAACAAGAACAGCGAAACCAGCAACCCGCACTGTAATACGCTAACCGTTCGATCCAAGACGTACGTGACACTGTGGAGGAAATTCGTGCTCTTGCCTGGGGCCGAGAAAGCCAGACCCACTGAAACCAAAAGAAGAATGATTGTCGTCCCGCGAAACAGGAACCGCCCCGGTCCTTCAAGTGCCGGATACCGCCGAAAGAAATGGCTGAATAATTCATAAATAACGCCAAAGCGGACCGCCGTACTCAAGGCCAAGCCAATGGAGTACACCCGGATGTAGGGAACTCCAAAGTGCACCGGCGATCGGGATATTGTGAAAAGTGCCACAAACTGCAGAATCTCAAACGCGGCATACAAAAAGAACATCGGGAACTGCCGATACAGTCTGCGACGGACCATGGCGAACAAAACGACCGCCAGCAGAACGTGGGGACCAACCCACAGATAGTACCCGACTAGATAGGAAACCGTCATGGGCTACCGCGCAGAACTATACACCTTCTGGCGGCAACCCACAACAAGAGCTTTTAGCGCACACCGTCTTGCTATTTACCGAACCATCCGCACTCCGGGAGGACCATCCGGGTTGCCATCAGTCGGCAATGGCGAGGGGTGGTTAATCCGCGGGTTTCCGGGAGGACCATCCGGGTTGCCATCAGCCATCAGAGTTGCCGGTAGGGAAATCGTGGTTAGAAGCAGCGCAACAGCCAGCCAACGTAAGTTCATTTTCACGGGTGTCGATTCCTTTCCAAGGTGGAAATACTCCGTGATAATGTATGAGGGAAGCTTGTTTTGAACAGAGCACCAAAGTAATTTCGACTTTCCAAAAACGTAACGATGACCCTGTATTCTGCTCTCGAGGACTTACAGGAAACCACGCTGAGAGCTCTCGCCGGCTGTCTCCATAGGCTGGAATATCTTTCTGGGTTGCGGGACAAGGCAGGAAGCTACGAGCACTGGGGGCTTGCCCGCGTTTACGGAGACTTGGCCGCCAAGAAAGCACTGGCGCGAGCCCATCGCTCGCTACTGTCCAAGGTTCTAGCGATGCCCATCCGGAAGTTGGTGGAGGATGCGAAACAATCCAGTGAAGTGGCGGGACTGCCCCCGGCCGCCTATGTGGAAAAACTCGCGGCCGCCAGCCCGAATCTGTTGCCCCATGGGCCTGGCGCGGGATCCGCCCGCCATCTTAGTTCAGTACTTCACGCACTTTCGAGCTTGTTGAAGAATCCAAAAGGGGACGCCAATCCCCCAGCCTTATAGCTACGCCCACGACTTGGCCGATGATCTCGGCATCTTGTGGGTGCCGCAGAGCGCGAGCCGCTACCGGCGAGAGAGGGTGGGGTTGCAAAATGATCTCTTCCCGCGTCATCGTGCACCAGCAGCAGGTGTGGCCGTTTCGCGTTTCCACGAAGTAGATGGGGCGCTCGTATTCCGACCTCCAGCCTCCCTCTGCCGCTTTGTTCTTCGACTCATCGATCTGCACGAAGCTTCCCGGCGGCAGAATCGGATACATCGTCAAGTCGTCGCTGCCAATATAACCATAGGTGTACTGGCAGGCGGCAAATTGCGCCAGATAGGCCAAGGGCACTTGACCCCACCGTTCCACCATTCGGCTAAAGTTCACAGTGCGCCGTGGGTCGAAGCTGGGATCAAGGCGCACCGGCATCTGAATGCTGGAGAGGTTCGCCAAAACTTCCGAAACGTGCGATTTGGGAGGAATCGCAAAGTCCAAATCTGTCGCCATCCCATTCAAATCAATCCCGTACCATGATAAAAGTTCTCGGATATCCCTGCGGTAGATGACAGCCAGCGAGTACAAACGGTAGATGCTTGGGACCACGCCTTTTGTCTCAACATCCGAAAGTCGGCTCGGAGCGATGGCGAATTCGTCATTCGCACGCTTCTGCGCGATCCGTGCGCTGGCGTTTTCGACGTCCCTCATGGTCAATCCCAGTTGCTCCCGCAGGACGCGCAAGTTCGGTCCGCCTGGAAACATTTGCCCCCCTCTTGCACCTGACGCAGTAACCACAATAATAGCAACTTACAGCCATCTACGTCGCCCGGACTCACGCTTGCTATCGCGACAATCCGTCTGCGGCTGGAGCTGAAGAAACATCCAGCATTGGCGGCGTCCCAATTGTTCCGAATTCGTAAATAATTGCGGGGACGAGAGCGCCAACTGCCCTTGCTTCCCTAAAAGTGCTTCCCATCTTGCACGCCAATCTCGACGAAGTCAAGTAAATCAGGGTTTGGGTAGTTTGAATTTCCGAGGGTGGGCCAGGTTTTATGTTTATTGGGCATGGCCGGACTAGCGGCCAAGAGAGCGAAACGAGCCGCCAGCATGGTTCCTTCAACAACAAGCCGAGGATGAACAAAAATACAAGGGCTGGCCTACGACCAGCCCTGCAAAAAATTCGCAACAATTCCGATCAGTCTGCCGCGGCGGAGCTATCGACCGCTTCCACCAGGGGCATGGTCACCAGATGTTCGCTGACGAACCACACTTGCAACTCGTTGGTGCGCAAGACATCGCTGACCACCAGATCGTTGGTCCCGTCGTCTCCAAGCGTGGAAGCCAGTTTCGCCAGCTCATGGCAGTCCCGGAGAATGATCTGATGCGCATCCAGCAAGCGCGACAGTTGCACCGGAACCTCTTCCCTTCCCTTGGGCGGCCGCTCGATTTGGGTAGTCTCCGCCACATCGTGGGCCATGGCGATGCTGAGGCCGCCGAGCAACTGGATCCGCTCAGCAATCGTATCCACAAGCTCGGACTGCTCGCCGAAATGCTTGTCGAAAAGTAGATGAAGCTGATAAAAAGTCGGCCCCGCAACCTGCCAATGGGACTTCTTATACAGATCGCGAAGGGTCATAGTGTCGGCTAGCAATTGGTTGAGTCGTTCCGTCATTTCCAGGCGTATGGGCTCTTCCAATTCCAAGGGCAGCGCATGGGTCACGGTGCCATACTTCTGAATTTCGCCCGCACTCTGATGAATGCGCGGCTGGGAGTTAAGTTTGGAAGCAGGTTTTTTCGGCATGGAAGTCTCCTGTCTAATCTCAATTTTGGTGCGTCGTTGGATTCTGTCTCTCTAGGATGCCGCCTGTCTGTGACGGGTGACGCCCGTCACAGGCAATTCGATCCTGATCTGGGGACTACCGCTACTCACTGGTTGGATGACCCCGACGGGCCGGCGGATTCCCCTTTGAACACAAAATGTACATTTGCAGGCAGGCTCACCAAGCTTTCCACCAGCAAAATTCCCCGCGATTGTCTATCATGGAAGATTCCTGCTCACAAACGGAGACACCCAACGTGCCTGAGACCCAGACGAATGGATTGGAAGTGCTCGAAACCCGGGAATGGCTTGATTCCCTTGACTATGTGTTAGCCGAAGGCGGCCCGGAGCGGGCCGGAAGGTTGCTGCAGCAGTTGTCCTTGCACGCCAAGCGGGCGGCGGGAGTGAACCTGCCTTTCACCGCGACCACTCCCTATCAGAACACGATTCCATCGGTGCAGCAGCCGCCCTTCCCTGGCAGCCAGGAGATGGAGCGCCGCATCAAGAGCCTGGTGCGCTGGAATGCGCTGGCCATGGTAGTGCGCGCCAATAAACTGCAAGAGGGCATCGGCGGGCATATTTCGACCTTCGCCTCGGCTGCGACTCTTTACGAGGTGGCCTTCAACCATTTCCTGCGCGCCCAGACCGAAACCGGTGATCGTGACCTCGTCTATTTCCAAGGGCACGCCGCGCCCGGCATCTATGCTCGCGCCTATCTTGAAGGCCGCATCCCGCGGCAGAAGCTGGAGAACTTTCGCCGCGAACTCAAACCCGGCGGCGGCCTGTCTTCTTATCCCCACCCCTGGCTAATGCCTGAGTTTTGGGAGTTCCCCACGGTTTCCATGGGATTGGGCCCGATCCAGGCGATCTACCAGGCGCGTTTTAGCCGCTATTTAGAAAATCGTGGACTGAAGTTGTCGACCGACGGAAAAGTGTGGGCCTTCCTTGGTGACGGCGAAATGGACGAGCCCGAGTCTCTGGGCTCCATCACCCTGGCTTCCAGAGAACGCCTCGACAACCTGATTTTTGTCGTGAACTGCAACCTGCAACGGCTGGACGGCCCAGTCCGCGGCAACGGCAAAATTATTCAAGAGCTGGAAGCAATTTTCCGCGGCGCCGGCTGGAACGTGATCAAAGTGATCTGGGGCGGCGACTGGGACAGCCTCATCCGCAGCGATCGCGACGGCCTGCTGGTCAAGCGCATGGGCGAAATCTGCGACGGCCAGTATCAGAAATACTTTGTCGAGAGCGGCGCCTACTTCCGCCAAAACTTCTTTGGCACCGATCCCCGTCTGCTCAAAATGGTCGAGCATCTTTCGGACGAGCAACTAGCCCGCATGCGGCTGGGCGGCCACGATCCCATCAAGGTTTATGCCGCCTACAAAGCCGCCGTGGACCACCGCGGCTCTCCCAGCATCATTCTGGCGAAGACCATCAAGGGCTATGGTCTGGGTGAAGCGGGCGAAGGCAAGAACATCACCCATCAGCAGAAGAAGCTGAACGACGACGAGTTGGAGATGTTCCGTTCACGCTTCGGGATTCCCATCCCCGACGATGAGCTTCACAACGCGCCGTTTTATCGTCCCGCCGACGACAGCCCGGAAATCACCTACATGAAGGATCGGCGCAAGCAGCTTGGCGGCTCTCTGCCGGAACGCAAAATGCGAGCCAAGCCGATCAGTCCGGTTTCGGAATCTCATTTCGAGGAGTTTTACAAAGGCAGCGAGGGCCGCGACGTCGCCACCACGATGGTCTTCGTGCGCATGCTGGGAAAATTGCTGCGCGACCCGGAGATCGGCAAGCTCATCGTGCCCATCATTCCAGATGAAGCCCGAACCTTCGGCATGGAAGCCCTGTTCCGCCAGGTCGGAATCTACTCCAGCGTTGGCCAGCTTTACGAGCCGGTCGACATGGACACCCTGCTCTACTACAAGGAAGCGAAGAACGGGCAGATCCTCGAAGAAGGCATCACCGAGGCCGGTTCCATGTGCTCGTTCATCGCCGCCGGCACGGCCTATGCGAATCACGGGATCAACACCATTCCTTTTTTCATTTATTACTCGATGTTCGGCTTCCAGCGTATAGGCGATCTGATCTGGGCTGCGGCCGATATGCGCACCCGCGGCTTCCTCATCGGAGGCACTGCCGGGCGCACCACCCTCGCCGGCGAAGGTTTGCAACACCAGGACGGCCATAGTCACGTGCTGGCTCTCCCCGTGCCCAATCTCCTCGCCTACGATCCAGCCTTCGCCTACGAAATTGCCATCATCATTCAAGACGGCATCAAGCGCATGTACGTGGATCAGGAATCCATCTTCTATTACTTGACCGTCACCAATGAGCCGCTGCCCATGCCTGAGATGCCGCAAGGTGCGGACGTCCGCGACGGCATCCTGAAAGGTTTGTATCGCTTCAAAGCCTCGGAGAAAAAGGACGCCAAGCTGCGCGCCCAACTCTTCGGCAGCGGAACCATCATGTTCGAAGTGCTCAAGGCGCAGCAGATTCTGGAAGAGAAGTACGGAGTGGCAGCGGACGTTTGGAGTGTGACCAGCTACAAACGCCTTTATCGCGATGGCAACGACTGCGAGCGCTGGAACATGCTGCACTCGGGCGAGACTCCCCGCGTCCCATTTGTGACGCAGTGTCTGCGAGGCGCTCCCGGAGTTTTCGTGGCCGCATCGGATTACATGAAGGTGCTTCCGGAATCGATCGCACAGTGGGTGCCGCGTCCGCTGGTAGCGTTGGGTACGGACGGTTTCGGCCGCAGCGAGAGTCGCGCATCGCTTCGTGACTTCTTCGAAGTGGACGCGAAACACATTGTACTCGCCACCTTGAACGCGCTGGCGCGCGATAAGCAGTTCAAACCGGAAGAACTGCAGAAGGCGATCAAGGACTTAGGCATCAATCCGGAAAAACCGAACCCGGCCATCACATAGTAGCGCCGGCTGCCGGCGACAGTGCGAGAGGGGCCACGGCAACGAAACTTAGGGGAGAAAAGTTACAGTGACAGAATTCAAGCTGCCGGAACTCGGCGAGAATATCGATCAGGGAGACCTCGTTCGGCTGATGATTTCGCCCGGTGCCGCCATCACCGAAGGCCAAGCCGTGATGGAATTGGAAACCGACAAGGCCGTCGTCGAAGTGCCGTCCACCGTAAGCGGCGTCGTCAAAGAAATTCGCGTCAAGGAAGGTGAAAAGATCAAAGTCGGGCAGGTGATCTTTACCTTCGAGAACGGCGCGGGCAGTGTGGCGCGGGCGCCATCGCCCGCGAAGGAACTGAAAGCCCAGCAGGCTGCCGCGTCCACCTCAGGCGCGACGGCCACAATGCAGTTGCCCAGGAATGAATCTCAACAAGCGTCCGCGCGCTCTGCCGCGCCAGCTTCAACCGCTCCAGCTTTGGGAACTTCGGCTTCTGCAGCCACGATTTCTGAAACGGCAGGTCCTGCCGAATTCAGGCTCCCCGAACTCGGAGAGAACATCTCTCAGGGCGATTTGGTACACCTCATGATTTCTCCCGGCACCAAAGTCTCCGAAGGCCAGCCGGTGATGGAACTGGAGACCGACAAAGCCGTCATCGAAGTCCCTTCCTCGATTAGCGGAGTCGTCAAAGAGGTTCGGGTCAAGCAAGGCGAAAAGATTAGAGTCGGCCAGGTTATTTTCACGCTCGAAGGCGCGGCCGCCCCGCCAGCCGAGCGACCGAAACATGCTCCGGTCGAGCACCTCTCTGGACAGCAAGGAGCGCGCCTCGCCTTCCAGGCTGCGATCCAGGCTGAGGGCAAAACCGAAGAACAAGCGCTCCCTCCAGATCAGCCGCAGCCAGTTCCGTCCGCTTTCAGCATGCCCACGCAACTGGGAAAAGTGGCGGGCACCGAGCGCGGCGAACCCATTCCCGCCGCCCCGCACGTCCGCCGCCTGGCGAGGGAAATCGGCATCGACATTCACCAGGTAAAAGGCACTGGGCCCGGCGGCCGCATCAGTGAAAACGACGTCAAGGCATACTCGAAATCGTTGCTCGCGTCCGTTGCTGCGGCCGCGCAGGCGCCGCGCGGAGCTCAATTCGCTCAGCCCGAATTGCCGGATTTCGGCAAGTGGGGAAAGATCGAACGCGTTTCCATCCGCGGTGTGCGGCGCAAGACCGCCGAACATCTCTGGCAGGCCTGGACCACCGTTCCCCACGTCACCCAGAACGATAAAGCAGACATCACGGAACTCGAGCATTTACGCGCCCGTTTCGCTCCCAAGGCGGAAGAAGCCGGGGGCAAGATGACGGTCACTGCCATCGCCTTGAAGGTGTGTTCTTCCGCCCTGAAAATCTTTCCGCAATTCAATGCCAGCATCGACCTGGCAAAAGATGAAATCGTCTACAAGCAATACATCCACATCGGCGTGGCCGTGGACACGGATCGCGGTCTGCTGGTGCCCGTGATTCGAGATGTCGATAAGAAGAACATCGTCGAACTCGCGGCTGAACTCACCCAGCTTTCCAAGAAGGCGCGTGAAAAGAAGCTCACGCTCGCGGAAATGGAAGGCGGCACTTTCACCATCACCAACCTCGGCGGAATTGGCGGCACGGGATTTTCTCCCATCGTGAATTATCCCGAGGTCGCGATCCTCGGCCTGTCGCGTTCCAGCACGGAACCGGTGTGGCTGAATGGCAAATTTGAACCGCGGCTGGTGCTGCCGCTGTCTTTGTCGTATGACCACAGGCTCATCGATGGCGCCGACGCCGCCCGCTTCCTGCGTTGGATCGCGGAAGCCTTTGAGCAGCCGTTCTTGCTGTCGGTGCAAGGATGACAAAAAACTGGAACCACAAGAGACACAAAGTTACACAAAGAATAACCCGTAACCGAATCAACCCGCACGCATTCCTTTGTGTACCTTCGTGTCCTTTGTGGTTAATGATTTTTCTATGGCAGACACTTCGAATTTGCACATCGCGGTAATCGGCGGAGGGCCGGGCGGCTATGCCGCTGCCTTCCTCGCCGCTGACCTGGGAATGAAAGTCACGCTGATCGACCCGGAACTGAATCCGGGCGGCGTGTGCCTGTATCGCGGCTGCATTCCGTCGAAAGCGCTCCTCCACGTCGCCAAGTTGATCGACGAATCCCGCCACGCGAAAAATTGGGGCATCGACTACGCCGACCCGAAAATCGACTTGCCCCGCCTTCGTTCGTGGAAAGAAAGCGTGATCAAGAAACTGACTGGCGGCTTGGGCCAGCTCTCGAAACAAAGAAAAGTTGAATACATCCAGGGCCGCGCCGCATTTGAAAACTCGAACACATTGCGTGTCAGTCGAACGAACGGAAGCGAAGATTCGCAGACCTTCGACCGCATCGTCATCGCCACCGGCTCACGGCCCGCAGTTATTCCCAGCCTCAAACTCGAAACCCCGCGCATGATGGATTCGACTTCCGCGTTGGACTTGAGCGAAGTCCCAGGCACTCTGCTGGTCATCGGCGGCGGCTACATTGGTCTGGAACTGGGCACGGTCTACGCCGCGCTCGGCTCCAAAGTCTCAGTCGTGGAGATGCTTCCCGGACTCTTGCCCGGAGCGGATCGCGACCTCGTCCTGCCTTTGCACAAGCGAATGGAAAAGATCTTCAATTCCATCTTGCTCAACACAACCGTCGCCGCCGTGAAAGAAGAACCCGACGGAATCCGCGTGATCTTCAACGGGCCTGAGGTGAAGGAACGCGAGAAGTTGTTCGACAAGGTCCTGGTTTCGGTCGGACGCAAACCGAATTCCGAAATTCCCGGCCTGGAGAAAACTCAAGTCAAAGTCGGCCAGCGCGGATTCATCCAGGTAAACAAGCAACTACAGACGGACGATCCCGCGATTTACGCCATCGGCGACGTGGTCGGCGAACCCATGCTAGCCCACAAAGCCATGCACGAAGGACGCACCGCCGCAGAAGCCATCGCCGGGCAGAAAGTCGCATTCGAGCCCAACGCCATCCCCGCCGTCGTCTTCACCGATCCCGAAATTGCCTGGTGTGGCCTCACCGAGACCCAGGCGCAGAAAGAAAATCGCGACATTAAGGTCGCCAGATTCCCCTGGGGCGCCTCGGGACGCGCCATGACTATCGATCGAACCGACGGCATGACCAAGCTGATCGTCGACCCTCAGACCGAGCGGGTGCTGGGCGTGGGAATCGTCGGCGTCGGTGCAGGCGAACTCATCGCGGAAGGAGTGCTCGCCATCGAGATGGGCGCGCTTGCCAAAGACATCGCACTCACCATCCATCCGCATCCCACGCTCTCAGAAACGCTAATGAATTCCGCCGAAGTCTTCTTCGGCACCAGCACAGACGTGTACCGGCCCAAACGCCAGTAGAACTTGGGCCCGATTCCGCGATCTTGCCGTTCCTTTCGGTACAATGAAGTCTCGCTCCATGCAGGCAATCATTCGCGGGCGCATGTTTGCTTCCATTTCGCGCCCTTCCTCTGGAGAAGAAAAACATGCCTTTTTTCTTTAAACGAGCACACTGGCTTCTCTTCTACGTAGCAATTTCCGCGGCCGCCGCGGGACAATTGCCATCGCAGTTGAGCATGCCCACACCCGCGCCTGTAAACCAACCGGCACAGGACCCACTGGGCCGCGATACCCCCAGCGGAACCGTCTTCGGATTTCTGCAGGCCGCGCAATCCGGAAACTACTCCACTGCTGCCCAATATCTGCAGATGTCCAACGCCCGGCGCCTGACTCAAGGAGAGGATCTCGCCACCAAGCTGAAACTGGTGATGGATCGCGCTTTCACCGGCAACCTGCGGAGCATCAGCAGTCAGCGAGACGGCACTCCCCAAGAGGGCGTTTCTCTCGACCGGCAGCGCATCGGAGTTTTGTCCGCGGGAGATATCGATGACGACCTGGATCTGGTCCGCGTCACCGATCCCGGCGGCACACGAATCTGGCTCTTCTCCTCGGAGACTCTCGCCAAGGTAGACGAACTCTACGAGCAGTTGCAGGTACGCCAAGTCGAGACTCGGCTTCCCAAATTCCTGGTCCAACACCAGTTCGCAGGCATGCCGATCTGGCAATGGCTCGCCATTTTCATTGCCATCCCGCTCGCCGCAGCCCTGGGATGGCTCGCCGTCCAGATACTGAAATTCCCTCGATATCTTTGGCTGCGAAAACACAAAAAATCCCTGAGCCCCGCCTGGAGCGCGATCTCCAGCCCACTAAGGCTCGTGCTCAGTACTGTGATCCACATCTTCTGCGTGAAGTATCTCCGCCTGCCGCTGCTGCAGCGGCACTATTACCAGATCACCATCACGGTTGTGCTCATTATCGGCTTGAACTGGCTGCTATGGCGGATTCTGCAGCAACTCTCGCGCCAGGTTCGCGAGCGCGCAATCTACGCCGGACGCACCGGCACCAGTTCCATCATGCTTTTGGGTGAGCGCATCCTGAAAGCATTGATTCTGATCCTCGCCGTATTCCTCATATTCGGCACTCTCGGCTTCAACATGACCACCGCCCTGGCCGGATTGGGCATCGGCGGAATCGCCGTCGCCTTCGCCGCCCAAAAAACGCTGGAGAATCTTTTCGGCGGAATCTCCCTGCTCGGGGACGAAGTCATCCACGTCGGCGACGTATGCCGCTTCGGCGACCGGGTCGGCACGGTCGAAGACATCAGCCTCCGCTCCACTCGCATTCGCACTCCAGAACGAACCCAGGTTTCTATTCCCAACGGCTCGCTGGCCACCATGAATGTGGAAAACCTGAGCCGGCGCGATAAAATCCTCCTAAACGCCAAGTTGGGCCTGCGTTACGAGACTTCGCCCGACCAACTGCGTTACGTTCTAGCCCAGATTCGTCGGCTGCTCTATGAGCATCCCATGGTGGAAACCGACGGCGCGAGAATTCGATTTGTCGGATACGACAACAGCTCCCTGACCCTGGAAGTGTTTTGCTACATTCTGACCACGGATACCGCGGAGTTTCTCGCGATTCAGGAAGACCTTCTGCTCAGAACCATGGAAATCGTCGACGCCTCCGGCACCACTTGGGCTCTGCCCTCACAAACCGTTTACCTGGGCCGCGATTCCGGCTTGGACAAAGACAAAACCGCAGCCAGCTCGCGCGAAGTGCAACAATGGCGCGAAAACAGCAAGCTGCCCTTCCCCGACTACGCATCTTCCGACATCTCCGAATTCAGCAATTCATTGCCTTATCCGCAGCCGGATTCGGCATTAAGGAGCAGCAAATGAAACTTCGCTTGACGTTGTTGATCGCCGCAATCGTATGCGTCACCGTCCCAATTTTTTCAGAGGAGATCTTGATGCACAACGCTCCCACCCCCGCCATGACTTCCACGGAAAGTGTTTCACCCTCGTGGATGAATAACTCAACCTCCAAACTGCAGCAGGAACTGTCGGCCAAGTACGGAGAGCAGCAACGTCCCCGGATCGAGCGAGGTCTCCAGCAGGTCGCGGAATTCTGGCGCGCGGACGATGGCGACGCAGCCGCGTTCGAGGAATTCGTTCGCACCAATTTTGCCGGTGATCAGGCCTCTCTCGACACCGTGTTCAATCGCTTCCAGAGCCTGCTCGAACAACTCGACGGCCACATGCACGAAATCAATCGCGAGTTCAATCAGCAATCCGATCTTGATCTCGGCCCGGTGCTGCCTTTCGACGAAGTATTCGCCGGCTACGATCCCTCTGCCCACGTGCTCGACGATTTCTTCAGCAACAAACTGGCGTTCACCGTGCTTTTGAACTTCCCCCTCACCACACTCGACGAACGCTTGAAAGACGGTCCCAACTGGACTCGCCGCCAGTGGGCCGAAACCCGCCTCGCGCAACGCTTTGACAAACGCATCCCCGCCGAAGTCAACCTCGCCATCGCTCAGGCCGGAGCCGAATCCGCCCAATACATTTCGCAATACAACATTTGGATGTATCACTTGCTTGATCCCCAAAGCCAGCGTCTTTTCCCGCCTAAAATGCGCCTGCTCAGCCACTGGAACCTGCGAGATGAAATCAAAGCTGACTACTCCGACAAGCAAAGCGGCCTGGCCAAGCAATGCATGATCCAACAAGTGATGGAGCGCATTGTTACACAAACCATTCCCCAGGTCGTAATTAACAATCCCGCCGTCGACTGGAACCCATACACCAATGAAGTCCAGCCGGCAGCCGTGAAGGATTCCGATGCCGCGCCCGACAGCCGCGCGATCACAAATGCACCCGAGCCTGACACGCGGTACGCCACGCTGCTGAAAACATTCCGCGCCTCCCGCAAGGCTGATCCCTACTCTCCGACCGCGCCCACGCTGATCGACCGCCGCTTCCAGGAAGATCGCGAGATTCCAGAAGCGCGCGTGAAAGCCATGTTGGAGCAGGTTTTGAGTTCGCCGCTGGTGAATCAAACCGCAAAGTTGATTCAGGCGCGCCTCGGCCGCCCGCTCGAGCCGTTTGACGTCTGGTACAACGGTTTTCGCCCCGGCAGCCAATACACCGAGGCGCAGTTGGATGAGATGGTGGCGAAAAAGTATCCGACCGCCGAAGCCTATCAGAAAGACATTCCCAACCTGCTTATGAAGCTCGGCTTCGCTCCCGATCGTGCTCAGTACATTGCCAACAACATCATCGTGGATCCGGCGCGCGGCTCCGGCCACGCCATGGGCTCGTCCATGCGTTCCGAAAAAGCGCATCTGCGCACCCGCGTCGAAAAGACCGGCATGAACTACAAGGGCTTCAACATCGCCGTCCACGAAATGGGGCACAACGTGGAGCAAACGTTCTCGCTCAACGCCAACGACTACACTCTGCTGCAAGGCGTGCCCAACACGGCTTTCACTGAGGCGCTCGCCTTCGTCTTCCAGGGTCACGACCTCGAACTGCTCGGCCTGCCCGCGCCCGACGCCAAAAGCCAGGCCGAAAAAACCTTGAATGACTTCTGGGGAACCTACGAGATTGCCGGCGTCGCCCTAGTCGATATGGGCGTCTGGCATTGGATGTACGATCATCCGCAAGCCACTCCGAAGCAACTCGACGAGGCCACGGTTCAGATTTCGAAAGACATCTGGAACCGTTACTACGAGTCCGTCTTTCACAAAAAAGATGTCGTGCTGCTCGGCATCTATTCGCACATGATCGACTCGTTCCTCTATCTTCCCGATTACCCAATCGGCCACACCATCGCATTCCAGATTGAAGAGCAAATGAAGAAAGCCGGCGCCATCGGTCCCGAGTTCGAGCGCATGGCCAAGATGGGCCGCATCACTCCCGACCTGTGGATGGAGCGCGCCACCGGCCGTCCAGTCGGACCAGAAGCACTGCTGGAAGCCACCAAGCAAGCGTTAGTGGCCGCACGCTAACGTTCAATCAATGAGGACGGGCGTCTTCGCCCGTCCTTGCCCACCATTGCAAAATTAGATGCGTAGGCCAATAAACCAACCCCGGCACAATCACCAGGTATGCTGCCAGATAAACCATCCCCGGCACCACATGTTGTTCACGAAAGAATGGCCCACGCGCCCAGTTCACATCGTATTGCGGACGCCAGAAATAATTGATCGGAACCACAATCCATGTGGTAAGAGTTTGATACTTCCATCCGCGCCGATCATAACCCAGCCGCCAGATAGCCCACAGCAGTAACGGCGGCGTCACCACGTGAAATAAACTGAGCAGCCTTACAAACAAACGTATATGCGGATCAAACATATACTCGGTCCCGCCAATGATATGCGCACCGGTGAGAAGCGCTCCGATCAAATCAATCGTGTAAAGCGTTTGAAAAAGCAGCAGCCCGCAAGCCTGCCCCGAAAAAATCAGCGGACTCTCCAACCACAACGCCGCTCCAATAAAAAAGTTTCCCAGATCACAGAAATAAAGGAAGTTCTGCAGCCCATATTGATGCCAGTAAACCGGCACCCACACCAGCACCCACAAGCTCCAGCCAACCTTGAGCCAAAGCGGAACGCGCATGCCCGCCATTGTACCCGCCGCGAACCGATCCTCTGGAAGAAGAAACTGAGAACCGGGAACTGACAACTGAATACTGGTCTTCGATATCCTTCTTGTACTGCCAGCCAGCTTGATTTCCTTGCCCCGTTGCCACTTAACCGCGCAAGGACTTGCTGCCCTCACCATTACCTACGTAACTTGATGGTGCGCACGACTGTAATACGATTCGAGTATGAGCTACAGAGCCCTTCTATTCTGCCCGGATGAGAAAACCGCTCGCGTGGTCACGCAGGTTCTGAGCGACTTGGAGTTTCGGGTTGAGCCCTGCAACGAGCCTTTCGCGGCAGTGAAGAAACTGATGGCGGAACACTTCGATGCCATCGTGGTGGACTGCGATAACGAGCAGAATGCGGCCCTGCTGTTTAAGAGTGCGCACAATTCCGGATCGAATCAAGCCTCACTTGCTGTTGCCGTCGTCGAAGGCCAGGCTGGGGTTGCCAAAGCCTTCCGGATCGGCGCTAACCTGGTTTTGACCAAGCCCATTAATGTTGAGCAATCCAAAGGCACGCTGCGGGTCGCCCGCGGCCTGCTCCGGAAAAGTGACGCGGCGAAACCCGCGATCCCAACGCCTGCCCCATCGCCCCGGCCCGCCGTCGCAACCGCCGTTACAAATACAAATGCCGTAACGAGTATAGAAACGAAACGTCCGCCCGCTGCGCCCCTTGTCGAGCCCAAACCAGCACCTGCGCATTTGCCGGTGCAGCCGCTTCCATCTGCGATTCCAGCCGCGAGCGCATCCGTTTTCGAGCTTGAAGAGGAACCCGCTCCCGAACTGGAGCCCGCCGAAGCGGCTCTGCTGGAATCCATGCCCGATCCGCTCGCGAATAAACATCGCGCTGCAGATCCGATGCCCACAGCTGCAAAAGAATATCCTTGGCAGCCGATTGCCAGGCCAGCAGCCGGAGCGATGGCCACAGCCCTCCAGCGCGCAGCCGAAGCCGCGGGAAAGTCGGAGAGTGATTCCTCCGCGGTTAGCAAAATCCCGGCCTCGGCCGTCAGTGTCTCTGCAACTCCAGAAGGTACTTCCCATACCGGCAGCATGGCATCGGGTCAAGCAGCGGCCGCCGCTCCCGCGAAAGAATCCCCGGTGCCAGAACCGGAACAAAAAACGGAAGCCCAACAAGTCGAGCCGCCAACCTTTTCTTCGCTTGGCGCCCCATCTCGTGAGCCTGCATCCGCTGGCGGGAAGAAGACCATCCTGATCGCAGCCGCCGTTCTGGTCGCGGCAGCGGCCATCGGCTACGTCGGCTGGACGAAGCTGCATCCGCTTAACCGGACTTCAGTCGCGCCGAAGCTGACCGCACCCGTTCCGGCCCCGGTTCAGGTTCAGCCTCCAACTGCAGCAGCAGTTCCTCCTGCCGCGAGTCCCGCGCAGGACATGGCTTCCACACCAACCCCGTCGCAGTCAGACGCCTCAGCCGCTGCATCTCCCGTCGGGCAAATGCCCGACATCACTCTTTCTACAACTGAGGCGCGTCCTCCCGCGCCCAAGAAATCAACTTCTATCGTCGTGTCGGACCCCGTAGTCAAAACTCCTTCAAATACGAAGACGCCAACCCTCATGGTGGTCAGGAACCAGGCTCCTGTCCCGGCTCAACCCAGTCCCGCGCCTGAGGAATCGGCGCAACCGCCTGCTCCCGGATCGGTGGGGAATGCTTCGGACCAAACCAGCGACCAGGCCATCTCCGGAATCATGAGCACCGCCGCAGTCAACCTGCCCCAACCTGCCCAGCTCAAAGTATCGCAGGGAGTATCGCAGGGGCTGCTGATCAAGAGCGTGGCGCCCGTCTATCCTGCCGCAGCCCGGCAAATGCGCATCCAGGGCGCTGTCGAACTCCGGGCCAACATCGGCAAGGATGGCAGCATCAAAGAAGTCAAGCTGATCAGCGGCGATCCGGTTCTGTCGCACGCCGCAATCGATGCGGTCAAGCAGTGGAAGTACAAGCCATACTATCTCGGCGATCAGCCCGTCGAAATTCAGACCCAGATCACGGTAAACTTCAAGCTTCCGTAAACGCTTCGACCGAAGTTTAGGCGCGGCCCAGCGTCCGCGCCCATTTTGTGTTTAGCCGCCTCGCGGGCCCGCCAACGTTATAATAGAAAAATGCCCACTCGCTGAAATTCCTTATGAGTGCCGGCCGAAGCAAATCCACGCGGCCCAACTGAGAACCGAGAGCTGAGAACTGAGAACCGAAAGCCAACAGCCAGAAACATCTCATGGATTTCAAACTAGTCAGTGACTACAAACCGAAAGGCGATCAGGCTAAAGCCATCGAATCCTTAACCAATGGTCTATTCGATCGCGAACAGCATCAGGTGCTCTTGGGCGTCACCGGCTCGGGCAAGACCTACACCGCGGCCAAAGTAATCGAGCAGTTGAACCGCACCACGCTGGTAATGGCGCATAACAAAACCCTCGCCGCCCAGCTCTATCACGAATTCAAGAACTTCTTCCCCCACAACGCCGTCGAGTACTTCGTCTCTTACTATGATTTCTACCAACCGGAGGCTTATGTGCCGGCGGCTGATCTTTATATCGAGAAAGAGGCGACCATCAATGATGAACTGGACAAGCTGCGGCTTTCCGCCACGCGGTCGCTGTTTGAGCGGCGGGATTGTTTGATTGTGGCTTCGGTCTCGTGCATTTATGGGTTGGGTTCGCCTGAGGCTTATTACGGGATGATGCTTTTTCTGGAGAACGGGCAGAAGATCAAGCGCGAGGATATCACGCGCAAGCTGGTCGAAATTCTTTACGAGCGCACGGATGGTGATTTTCGGCGTGGAACTTTCCGCGTGCGCGGGGACGTGATCGAGATTTTCCCCACTTATGATGACATGGCGTATCGCGTCGAATTGTGGGGGGACGAAGTCGAGGCGCTTTCGCAGATCGATCCGCTGTTTGGGACTGTGAAGCAGCAGTATGTGCGTCTGCCGATTTATCCGAAGACGCACTATGTGATGAAGCCGGAGACTCGGTCTCGGGCTGTGGATTCGATTAAAGAAGAGCTGAAGTGGTGGGAAGCGGAACTTGAAAAGCAAGGCCGGGTGGTAGAGGCTCAGCGGGTTCACCAGCGGGTTATGTTTGATCTGGAGATGATTAAATCCATGGGCTACTGCCATGGCATTGAAAACTATTCGCGGCATTTCACTGGGCGGCTTCCCGGCGAGCCTCCGCCGACTTTGCTCGACTATTTTCCGCGCGATTACCTGATGTTCATCGACGAATCGCATCAGACTGTGCCTCAGTTGCATGGCATGTATCACGGCGATCGCTCGCGCAAGGAGACGCTGGTCGAGTACGGATTCCGTCTGCCATCGGCGTTGGACAATCGTCCGCTTACTTTTGAGGAGTTCGAGCATCGCATGGGGCAGATGATTTATGTCTCGGCGACTCCGGGTCCGTACGAGCTGACTAAGTCGGCTGGAGTGGTGGTCGAGCAGATCATTCGGCCCACCGGGCTGGTCGATCCTCCGGTTGAAGTGCGTCCGGTCAAAGGGCAAATTGACGACTTGCTGCATGAAATCCGCGAACGGACTGCCCGGGGCGAACGCGTGCTCGTGACTACGCTAACCAAGCGCATGGCCGAAGACCTGGCCGAGTATTACAGCGAAGTGGGAGTGAAGTGCCGCTACATGCACTCCGAGATCGAGACTCTGGAACGGGTGAAGATTCTGCGCGATCTGCGCAAGGGCGAGTTCGACGTGCTGATCGGGATCAACCTGCTGCGCGAAGGACTCGACCTGCCCGAGGTTTCCCTGGTCGCGATTCTCGACGCCGACAAAGAAGGCTTCCTGCGATCCAGTGGCGCTCTAATCCAAACCATGGGCCGATGCGCCCGCAATTTGAATGGGCGGGCCATCCTTTACGCGGACCGCATGACCGACTCGATGAAGAAAGCGATGGGCGAAACCGACCGTCGGCGCGCCATCCAGGAAGCCTACAACGAAGCCAACGGGATCACGCCCGAGTCCATCGTGCGCCCGCTGGATATGTCGCTGGCCCGCATCATCGAGGCCGACTACACCGATCTGACCGGCGGCGAAGTCGAAGGCATCCCCGAATTCAAGTCGCAGGAAGACCTGGATGTCTACATCGGCAAGCTGGAAAGCGACATGCGCGAAGCTGCCAAGCGATTTGAATTCGAGAAAGCGGCGAAGTTGAGAGATACGATTAAAGAACTAAGAACCAAAGAATTTCTGTTCGCGTAAGGGCACCGCCGAGTCTGTTCGGCAATTCGAGGCCAGCAAGCGGAGTGAATGTGGTTGACACTTTCTCAAAATCGGCGCGCAGCCAGATAATGCGCTCTGTGCATTCGACGGGCACTGGTGCAGAGAAGAAGTGCGAAGCCCTGCTGCGATCTCTAAAGCTCTCGTTCAGGCGGAACGCTGCCCATTTACCGGGCCGACCTGACTTCATCCTAAGAGGTTGCCAACTGGCCCTGTTCGTTCACGGGTGCTTCTGGCACGCACATAAAGGATGCAGGAATGCGACCCTGCCAAGCTCAAATACTGACTACTGGCATAGGAAGATCGACCGAAACCGCAGGCGAGATAAACGAGTGCGCGAGGCCCTTCGCAAGATTGGATGGCGAACTGCGGTGATCTGGGAATGCAAGCTGCGAGACGCCGATTCAGTCGCAGGCCGATTGCTGAAGCTGGCAAGTATGAGTGGCGGCAGCAGGGAAAAGTTGCGATAGCACATTTTCCGCAATCCAACTAATCACAGGGACGCAGACCGCATCTCCAAATCCCCACAAGGCTTCGTTGCGTCCGACATGGATAGGGTAGTTCGGGCACCCCTGAAGACGGGCGTACTCGCGTGGTGTCATCCACCGCATGCGAATCTCGCCATTTCCAGCCGTGAAGACAATCTGCTTGCTACTACCGCCTCGGGGCGTGCGAAGGCAGCCAGCCAAGCCATCAGTGCGAATCTCCGACCGCGACTTACCTTGCCGCACTCGGCAGTAGATCGTCCCTACGCTCATTTCCGCGCCCTTCTTCAGCAGGGTGATGCGCTTCAGATGTTCCGAGTGCATCTCGGCCAAATGCTTTTTGACGCGCCATCCGACCCACCAGTCTTGAGAATCATCAATGTCAATGCACTTCTGCAGGTTGCGATTCTCCCTCGGCAAGCGCGGCAAGCACAAAGGAATCCAGCCAGTCCTCAGTTTTGTCGTGCCGAGCTTTTCAAGCAGCCGTCTGGGTCGCAATGCACTTTCCAGCAGCTCCGGGTTCTCGGACAACAAGCCTTCTGAAAACAAGAACGGCTGATAACGTTGAGCCGGTAGCAATGGTTCTTCAAACCCGACCACGAACACACGTGGCCGACTCTGAGGCGTGAAGTGCTTTGCATCGACAACAAATGCGTCAATGAAATAACCGAGATCCGCAAGCTCCTTAAGTGCTACCTGGTATGCAAGCTCAGTAATGCTGATTCAGTCGCCAGCCGATATAGTTGAAATACGAGACTTGGATCTGGGAGGAGAATTTGAACATGCTCGAAAAAATTGCTAACAAGAAAACCAAATCCCCCTCGTCGACGTCTGGGTTTGAAGGCCTGATTGGGGCTGCTCGCGCTGTAGTCAGGGCGCACGCTTTGCGGGATAACGGCAAAGCTTCGGACGAGGACGTAAGCGACGCCATAGCCGAATTGGAAGGCTGCCTTCCTCGGCAGCGCACGGGAACGCCGGGAAGGCCATAGCCCGATTTAGTGCTCCTCGGTTAGGACGCCAGCTTGGTCGGGATCTCATTGCGAATGATGATGCCGGCAAGTTTGTCCCCATCCACAAGCGCGATTGAAGGCTTTGAGTCGTGCCTCGCTTCGGCCAAGGCAGCCCGGGTGAAGTGGCTGGTCGTAATAAACACTCCTTTGGCGGTTGTGCTCAGGGCTCCCCTAAAGTTGTTGATCTCTGGGCTGCCAACCGCGTGCCGCCAGCGCTTTACTTGAGCCTGCACATGAGTTCCTGCGAAGAACTCATTCTTCTCCTCCACGTATGCGTTAAGGTCTATTCCTCCGTCACCTGACGCTCGCGTGACGGAGACCCTCACGAATCCGCTCCTCTCCATTAGCAGCCTGATGAAGTGCTCAAAATCGTAGGGCGTGAACTGGAGCAGACGACCTCGGATTGCCTCAAGCTCCTCTGGTGCCGTTGCCGCCTGCCCGTCCGGACCCTGCGGAAGCGGCGTTACCTCGCGCTCCGATGGCCCAGAGGAATCCTCACGACGAGACTCCGCCAAGATAGACGCCGAAATGGATGCTGAATCCTCGATCGGCACGAGTTCCGGCTTTTCGTGGATCTTGAATTCGAATAACCATACCTTCCGAAGATTCCCTTTGGTGTCCGCCTGGTTCTCTTGATAGTGACGCAGCAGTTCGAGCAGACCAAGGAACCGGTACGTCTGACGCCCAATGTTGGCAAATCCAAAAAACGGCGTGGGAACCACGTACTGCTCTACGAGCCGCTTATTGCGGCCGGCCAGAGCTTGGTCTCCTTCTCGGCCTTGCGCCGTGTAAACCAAAATGTCCCCTTCAATCCTGTCACGATAAGGGTTTTCGGTTAGAAGCCTCCCTGAATCCTCCGCAGCAGTCATTATCGCGACGTGCCTGACGTTACCATTCGAATCCAGCGAAGGCCGAATGCCCCCGAGGTTTTCCAGATCGAGAGAGAAACGAATCTGGTCGTTCGTATAGGTTTCGCCCACCTTGAAAAACGTGACCTTGTTCATTTGTCAGGACCATCTGCCACGGGCTACGTCGCGGCACAGACGCTCCGACATTGTAGGCGAAAGTCGTGGCTAACCCAAGGAGCCACTGCTCGGGCCGCCACCTTACCAATCAGCGAACGGATGCGGTGGCTATGAGCGTTCTTGATCCCGTTGAAGTAGCTGAGGTTGAGCTGTGGCCTTTCGATCTCAAGGGCAAGAGCAAGGATGAAATCGAGCGAACGCTTGCCAGCGCTGAATATACGGTTAAAAGGAAAGTCGTCGACGCGTCCAAGCTGAAGTTTGTGCTCAACGAAAAAGACATCCCGACAGCGAAGGAAATCCCGCTGCCCAAATCGTACAGGAGGCGTATTGTCCCCTCTCCGATATATGAAGTCCGCCAGCACCCCGACATCAGGATCGCCCAGCGTGCCGCGACAATAGCGGACCTTGCGAAGATAATCGTAGAGCGAAAAGTTCAAAAAGGTCTGCGACGGACTCTCCACTTTCAGGCGGTACGTCTCCAATCGTTGGCGAAGGAGCGATTGGATGAGATCACCGGGCCAATCGAAGTCGAAACGGGTGACGAGGAGACTGGCAACGATTTTTAAGGCGTCTTCTCCCCGTCGCTGTCTCTCTGTCCACTTCATCGCTAAATTATAGGCGAATATAAGGCGAAATGCATCGCACTCTTGGACGTGTGTCAGCGGGTGAATGGCCCGACCCGCTCCATTCCCAGTTACGCGGGGATTTCCTCGGCTGGACGCATCCGTACGGAGGGAAAGACGGCCAATCTGCTCCCGGGGACACTGCGATTCGATTTCTGGCGTGCTCGTCTTCTCCCGTTGCGTGGGCAGGGCCCTCAGGGGCTGAAACCGGGGTTCATGGGGATCGTAGCGGCCCGGCTGAAGCCGGGCCCTTCCCGAAACCGTT
>Ga0182014_10000917_pt1 | contig 40197 bp, 32 predicted proteins | sample 612S2DmetaG_FD_120489 | JGI IMG/M metagenome (GOLD analysis project Ga0182014, IMG submission 120489) | Permafrost microbial communities from Stordalen Mire, Sweden - 612S2D metaG | ecosystem: Environmental > Terrestrial > Soil > Wetlands > Permafrost | place: Sweden: Stordalen | collected... | reverse complement strand
CAGAAGGCGCCAGCAGAAGGCGCCAGCAGAAGGCGCCAGCAGAAGGCGCACGGCGCAACTAGCGCGATGCGGGACCCCGGGCCGGCTGCGGTACAGGCCGCTCCCCGGGGTCTCGTCGCGTCCGGGTCCGTTCATGATCTGTAACGGACGCTGGTGACCCTCGTTCCGCGGGCCCTGGCCGCCCCCCGGGATCCGGCGGCAGGTTACCTCAGAAGGCACGTAGACTTGGAGAGGCCGTTAGACGCACGCGTCCGTGTTCGTCCGGCGGTCAAAGTTCGCGCGCCCGCTAGCCATCCGGGGACCCTGAGGTCCCCCCTGGTGCGCACCGCTCGGTCCGCGGGCCCGGTCAACAACCCTGACCAGGCCCGCCGCAGGTACGTACGGGCGCCAGGAAGCAAACCGAGTAGCGTCAGCGCCTTCCCGGCGCGGCGCGAGAGTGAAAGGACCTCCGGCATGGCTCCGGTCGTCACCATGAGGCAGCTCCTGGAGAGCGGCGTTCACTTCGGGCACCAGACTCGCCGCTGGAACCCGAAGATGAAGCGCTACATCTTCACCGAGCGCAACGGCATCTACATCATCGACCTCCAGCAGTCCCTCTCCTACATCGACCGCGCGTACGAGTTCATCAAGGAGACGGTCGCCCACGGCGGCACCATCCTGTACGTGGGCACCAAGAAGCAGGCCCAGGAAGCCATCGCCGAGCAGGCGGGGCGGGTCGGGATGCCGTACGTCAACCAGCGGTGGCTGGGCGGCATGCTGACCAACTTCTCCACCGTGTTCAAGCGTCTCCAGCGGCTCAAGGAGCTTGAGGAGATCGACTTCACCGACGTGGCCGGCTCCGGTATGACCAAGCGTGAGCTGCTGCAGATGCGCCGCGAGCGCGACAAGCTCGACCGCACGCTCGGCGGCATCCGGCACATGGCGCGGGTCCCGAGCGCGGTGTGGATCGTCGACACCAAGAAGGAGCACATCGCGATCAGCGAGGCCCGCAAGCTGGGCATCCCGGTCGTGGCCATCCTCGACACCAACTGCGACCCGGACGAGGTCAACTACCCGATCCCGGGGAATGACGACGCCATCCGCAGTGTTGCGCTGCTGACCAGGGTGGTCGCCGACGCGGTGGCCGATGGCCTGATCGCGCGGGCGGGTGCCGCCGACGGCGAGGAGAAGCCGTCCGCCGACCGGCCCGCCGGTGATGTCGGCACGGTGGAGCCGCTGGCCGAGTGGGAGCGTGAGCTCGCCGAGAGCGGGACCGCCACCCCGCCCGAGGGCGCCCTCACGGAGGCTATCGCCACGGAGGCCACCATTATTGAGACTGCCCCCGCAGAGGCCGCCCCAGTGGAAGCTGCGGCAGAGGCTCCCCCCGCGGAGACGGCCACAGCCCAGAGCAGCAGCACCGAGGCCGCCCCGGCCGAGGCTCCCCCGGCCCCGGCCGAGGCCACCACCGAGGTCAGCACCGAAGCCACCGACGAGGCGGCCAGCCCCGCCCCCGCCGCCGGCGAGACCGTCAGTGCGGTCAACGGCACGCAGGCGGAGCAGGGCGAGCCGGTCGCGGTCAGCTCGGCCGACTCCGGCGAGAGCGCGGAATAGCACGGGAATCGGCGGAACCCGGCGGCGTTATGGCGCCGGGTCCGCCGCATGCCCGGCGGGGTGACCCGCGGCGGTTCCCGCCGATGGTGCCTGGGCCCGCTGGGCCCGCCGGGCCTCCCCTGGGCCGGCCGGGTCCGCCCGGCCGGCCGGGTCCGCGAGGCCGGACGGCGCCGGGCGGCGCAGACATTTTGCACAGGATGAAAGTGAGACGAGGACGAGGACATGGCGAACTTCACCGCCGCCGACGTAAAGCGGCTTCGCGACCAGACCGGCGCCGGGATGATGGACTGCAAGCGGGCCCTGGAAGAGGCCGACGGCAACATCGAGAACGCGGTTGAGGTCCTGCGCCTGAAGGGCGCCAAGGACGTCACCAAGCGTGCCGCCCGGACCGCCGCCAACGGGCTGGTCACGGCCGAGATGTCCGGCACGGACGCCGGCGTGCTGGTCGAGCTCAACTGCGAGACCGACTTCGTGGCCAAGACCGACCTGTTCCAGCAGATCGCGGGGCAGATCGCGCGGGCGGCGCTGGCCACCGGCGCGGCCGACCGGCTGGCCCTGCTGGGCACCGAGGTGCGGGACGGCCAGACCGCCGAGCAGCTCATCGAGGAGGCGGGCGCCGCACTCAAGGAGAAGCTGGAGCTGGGCCGGTTCGCCCGCTTCGAGGGCGGCTACGTGGCCAGCTACCTGCACCGCTCCGACGCGGCGCTGCCGCCGACGCTGGGCGTGCTCGTCCAGATCGACAAGCCGGACGCCGAGGTGGCCAAGGACCTGTCGCAGCAGGTGGCCGCGATGCGGCCGCTGTACACGACGCGGGATGAGGTCCCGGCGGACGTGGTGGAGAAGGAGCGCCGGATCGCGGAGCAGATCACCCGCGAGGAGGGCAAGCCCGAGCAGGCGATCCCCCGGATCGTGGACGGCCGGCTGAACTCGTTCTTCAAGGACCTCGTGCTCACCGAGCAGCCGTTCGTCAAGGAGCAGAAGAAGACGATCAAGCAGGTTCTCGCCGAGAGCGGTGTGACCGTCCGTGGTTTTGCCCGCTTCCAGGTCGGGCAGGCCTAACCAAGCGTGACCAGGCCGGCGGGCCCTGCCCGCCGGCCGGCACGGCCGACGGGGCGGGGCGGATCACAGGGAGGTCACTCGGTGCAGCGGGATGGCATGTGGGGCGGTACGGGGTCCGCGGGAGATGCGACCGCCGCGGCGGTCCGGGCGGCGTCCGCCGCCATCGGTGACCCGGGCCCGAAGGAGCCCGGGGCATTTTTTATACCATCCGCGGCCCCGAACGTGGTCTCCGCGCACGGCGAGGCCGAGGCCTTCCATCCGCGCTGGAACCGGGTCGTGGTCAAGCTGTCCGGCGAGGCGTTCGCCGGTGATGAGCCGCTCGGCATCTCACCCGACGCCGTGGCGCACATCGCGGCCGAGGTGGTGTCGGTGGTCAAGGAGGGCGTCCAGGTGGCCGCCGTCGTCGGCGGCGGGAACATGTTCCGTGGCGCGTCGCTGTCCCAGCGGGGCATCGACCGCTCCCGCGCCGACTACATGGGCATGCTCGGCACGGTGATCAACTGCCTGGCCCTGCAGGACGTGCTGGAGAAGATGGGCGTCGACACCCGCGTGCAGACTGCCATCACCATGGGCCAGGTGGCCGAGCCGTACATCCCGCGCAAGGCCATCCGGCACCTGGAAAAGGGCCGGGTCGTCATCTTCGGCGCCGGGCTGGGCGCGCCCTTCTTCTCGACCGACACCTGTGCCGCGCAGCGGGCGCTGGAGATCGGCGCCGAGGCGGTGCTCAAGGGCACGGCCGTGGATGGCGTCTACGATTCCGACCCGCGGAAGAACCCGTCGGCGGTCCGTTTCGACCGGGTGGACTACGGTGAGGTGCTCAGCCGGGGCCTGAAGGTCATGGACGCCACCGCAGTGAGCCTGTGCATGGACAATGGCCTGCCGATCGTCGTGTTCGACCTGCTGGGCCAGGGTAACGTCGTCCGGGCGATCCGGGGTGAGAAGGTCGGCACGCTCGTGTGCGCCGCGGGCGCCTGACCCCGCCCGGCCTGCGGGCGCCGCCGCGCGGGCTGTGCGGCGGGTACTCTCGCGCTTACCTGGATAACGTGAACTCTCAGAACCCTCGCCTGCACAGGAGCCCGCGATGATCGACGACATACTCCTCGACACGGAGGAGAAGATGCAGAAGGCGGTTGCGGTCGCCAAGGAAGAGTTCGGCGTGATCCGCACGGGCCGCGCGCATCCGGTCATGTTCAACAAGCTCACGGCCGAGTACTACGGGACCCCCACGCCGCTGAACCAGCTCGCCTCGTTCCATCTGCCCGAGGCGCGGATGATCATCATCCAGCCGTTCGACAAGTCGTCCATGGGGGCGATCGAGCGGTCCATCCGGGACAGCGACCTGGGCGTGAACCCCACCAACGACGGGGCGGTGATCCGGGTGGTCTTCCCCGAACTGACCGAGGAGCGCCGCCGGGAGTACATCAAGGTGGCCCGGCACAAGGCCGAGGAGAGCCGCGTCTCCATCCGGAACATTCGCCGGCACGGCAAGGACGGGGTCGACAAGCTGGTCAAGAACGGCGAAGCGGGCGAGGACGAGGGCCGCCGCGCGGTACACGAACTGGACGAGCTCACCAAGACCTACGTCGACCAGGTCGATGACCTGCTCAAGACCAAGGAAGCCGAGCTTCTCGAGGTCTAGGTGGACGACGGCAACCAGCTGGACGCAGCCGCCGCGGATCCGGGAACGCCCGCCCCGGCGGATCCGCCTGCTGCGGCGGCCCCGCCCCTGGTAACGGAAACATCCGCAGCCCCAGGCGTGCCCGCGAGCCCGGAAACGGGCTCGGGACCTGCGAAGTCCGGGCGGAACCTCCCCGTTGCGGCCGGAGTGGGCGTATTGCTCGGCGGCATTGTCGTGCTCACGCTGTTCACGGTAAAGGCGACCTTCCTTATCTTCATGGGGGCCGCCGCCGTTGTCGCGCTATGGGAATTGGCCCGCGTCCTCGGCTCCCGGGGCATTCACGCGCCGTTCCTCCCGGTCGCCGCGGGCGGCACCGCGATGTGGGTATGCGAATACTGGTGGAGCGACCGCGCCGTCCTCGCGTCGCTGGTCCTGACCGTGGTGGTGATCCTCGCCTGGCGCCTTCCGGGCGGCACCGACGGTTACCTGCGGGACGTGATGGCCGGGGTGTTCGTGCTGGCCTACGTGCCGCTGCTGGCGGTGTTCATGGTGGCCATGCTGGCCCCGGCGGACGGCTCCCGGCGGGTCCTCATCTTCGTGATCCTCACCATCTGCAGCGACATCGGCGGCTACTTCGCCGGGAGCCTGCTGGGCCGGCATCCGATGGCCCGCGCCATCAGCCCGAGCAAGACCTGGGAGGGGCTGGCCGGCTCCGTGCTGGTCTGCCTGGTGGCGGGCGCCGTGCTGCTCCCCGTGCTGCTGCACGCCCACGTCTGGCAGGGCATCCTGACCGGCGCCGGGGCGGTGGCCGCCGCCGTCCTCGGCGACCTGGCCGAGTCGGCGATCAAGCGGGACCTGCAGGTCAAGGACATGGGCTCGGTGCTGCCGGGCCACGGTGGCGTCCTGGACCGGATCGACTCGCTGCTGGTCACCGCGCCGGTGATCTGGCTCCTGATGGCGGTCTTCGTCTCCGTCCATCATTAGCCTCGCGAGCCTCGCGCCGGGCGCGCGGGTCCCTTTCTTCACGATTCGTACTTAGCCCTTTACGGGCGTTTGACTCCATTTTTCCGGGGGAAACTGCGGGTGATCCAACCGGAATTGGCGGGGGGGAATTGGAGCCAGATTTTTCATGCGAAGAACGACGCTCAGACGCCTCGTCTATCTTGTTTACATCATCATCGGAATCATCATTGCCTGGGATCGCGGATACATCGGGCTGGCCCTGCTGAAGGCCGTGGCCTCGGCCCTGCTGGCGATACTCCTGTGGTGGCTCGTGCTCTTGGGCGTGAACCTGCATATTCATTAACGCAGTCCAGACGGGCGCCCGCGTGGCCGCCGGCGCGACCCCGCCGGGCCGGCCGCCGGGCGCCCGCTGCGTGCCCGGCCTTACTGGGTGCCCGGCCCTACTGGGTGCCCGGCCTCACTCGCTGATGACCCAGCTCCGGTGCCCCGCGGCGAGCCCGGAGATCAGGCTCGCCGACCCCTGCTCCTTGGCGATCAGCCGCTCCTCCTCGGTGATCGGCACCACCCACAGCCAGCGCACCGGGTCCCCGCCGAAGGAGAAACCGGACAGGTCCGGGGCGTCCGGCCCGGGCAGGCCGGCGGCCCCGGCGGGCTGGTCCAGCAGGAGCACCGCCTCGTAGCCGCCGCCCAGCGGGAACGTGGCGGGCTCGTGGTACCAGCGGACGCTGTGCCCGGGGCCGAACCAGGTGACGGCGCGCCACGGGTACGCCGCGAGCCAGAGGAAGACCCGCGCGGCCTGGGCGGGCGCCATGGTGGTCGCCATGGCCAGCTCGATCCGGGCGTAGGAGGACGGATCCTGGACGAGCCGCTCCACCACCGGCATCCGCTGGCAGCTCATCCCGACCGTGGACAGCACCGTGTACGGGCGCTCCGCGTCCGGAGGGCGCTCGGAGATGCCCGCCATCGGCTGCTTGCCCATCGACGCGTCCCAGTAGTGCCCGCCCGGGCCGAGCCGCTCCAGGTGCCCGAGCACGCCCTGCTGGAAGACACCCCAGGATCGTTCGTCGCTCCGCCACTGCCAGTAGGCCCGGGCCCGGTCGACCCGTGGGCCCAGCCCCTCCATGGCGTCGTCCAGCGACCAGCCGAACGGGGTCTGGCCGAGGATGTCCCGGCAGTACCCGGGCATCCCGCGCCGGGCGTCGGACCAGCCCGGGATGACCGCGAGCAGCTTCCCGTTCTCCAGGATGGCCACCCCGTCACCCTCCTCGAACCACAGCGGCTCCAGCGCGCCGGGCTCGATCGGCGGCCGCCCGTCGGGCAGCTTGGTGTGCCCGGACGGCATGATCGGCGCCTGCCCGGCCTCGATCCGGCCGGGATCGGGGCTGGCCGGGGCGGGCACGTGGCTGGCGATCCAGGTCGCCGCCACGGTCGAGGTCTCGTCGTGCAGGTAGGCGGCCGTCGTCTCTCCGTCGTACTCGACCGTGAGCCGTCGGCTCTCGTACGGATTCATGCTTTCCAGCAGCATCCTGGGCTGCTGTGACTCCGTGGACACCCGGCGCAACGTCGGCATACTTTGAATTTACGCTAACCGCATCGGGCCTCCGTGCATCCGAAGCGTTGCCGCTGGGCTCCGGCTAGCGCCTATCCTGATCTTCGCCGCCCTTTTCAGCCGAACGGAAGCGTTGTGTCCCCTCGTCGTCCCAGCTCACCGCCCACCGCGGCCCCGGCATCCGCTCGCGCGGCGGACGCGCCGGGCCTGCCGCCGGGACTGACGGCCGGTCGCAATGGGTCAGCGGGCCGGCCGGGCTCGCCCGGCCGGCCGAAGCCCCCGCGTCATCTGGCCGACCTGGGGCTGCCCGAGCGCCGGGCGGCCGTGGCCGAGCTGGGGGAGCGCCCGTTCCGCGCCGATCAGCTGTCCCGGCAGTATTTCACGCGGCTGGCCGACGACCCGGGTGAGATGACGGACCTGCCGCAGTCTTCCCGTCAGGAGCTGGCGGACGCGCTGCTGCCGCGCCTGCTGACCGCCGAGCGCGAGCTGGCCTGCGACGACGGCACGACCCGCAAGACGCTGTGGCGGACCTTCGACGGCGCCTACATCGAGTCGGTGCTGATGCGCTACCCGGGCCGCGTCACCATGTGCGTCTCCTCCCAGGCGGGCTGCGGGATGGCCTGCCCCTTCTGCGCCACCGGGCAGGCCGGGCTGACCCGTAACCTGTCGACCGCCGAGATCGTGGAACAGGTCGTGGCGGGGGCGCGGGCGCTGGCCCGGGGCCAGGTCCCGGGTGGCCCGGGCCGGGTCTCCAACGTGGTCTTCATGGGCATGGGCGAGCCGCTGGCCAACTACCGCAGCGTCGTGCAGGCGCTGCGGCGTCTCACCGAGCCGGCCCCGGCCGGGCTCGGCATCTCGGCGCGCGGCGTCACCGTGTCCACCGTGGGCCTGGTCCCCGCGATCGGCCGGCTGGCGGCCGAGGGCCTGCCGGTGACCCTGGCCGTGTCGCTGCACGCTCCCGACGACGAGGCCCGGGACGAGCTGGTCCCGGTCAACCGGCGCTGGAAGGTGGCCGAGGTGCTGGACGCGGCGTGGCGGTACGCCGACGTCACCGGGCGCCGTGTCTCCATCGAGTACGCGCTGATCCGCGACGTCAACGACCAGGCCTGGCGCGCGGACCTGCTCGGCGGCCTGCTGGCCGGCCATCTGGCCCACGTGAACCTGATCCCGCTCAACCCCACGCCCGGATCGCGGTGGACCGCCTCGCGGCCCGCGGCGCAGGACGAGTTCGTGGCCGGGCTGGAGGCCCACGGCGTGCCGGTCACGGTCCGGGACACCCGGGGCCGGGAAATCGACGGCGCCTGCGGCCAGCTCGCGGCATCGTCCGGGGGGCCGACCCCCCTGGACCCCCCGCATGCGCTCCGCGCCCCGCGGGGGTACATCGCCGACACACCGGCCGCTCGCCGGGCACAAGGCCCGGACTCGCTAGACCGGTAACGAGCGCCTCGCCGTAGCCCGCGGCCAGTGCCCGCCGATAGCACCGGACGCTCACCCGGGCACAAGGCCCGGGGTCGCGTCCGGTCGGGCCTTCGGCCCGTCTGTCCGCTCTGGCCCGGGGGACCCCCCGAAGACCCCTCGGGGGGTACGCTTCCGCTGGTGTAGGACTCGGGCTAGGTTCGTTCAGCAGTTGTGTTCTGATCTCGGGAGGCGCACTGGTGGCCGGCGGGTCATGGTGGGGGGGTCTGGGGCGCGGCCGGCGGGCCGTGGGCCAGCGTGCCGCGCACTGGGCCTGGCGGGCCGTGCAGCGGGCCGGGGCGATCACCGCGGATACCCCGGCGGGGGCCCGGTTCGCGGCGTTCGGGCCGGGCTCGGTGCTCGTCTTCCCGTCCGGGGCCATCTTCGGCGAGCCGTGGATCGAGGTGGGCACGGACACGGTCGTCGGCCAGCACGTGTCGGTTTCCGCGGGCACCGTCCCTGGCCAGGATCTCGGGCCGGTCCCGCTGCTGCGGATCGGCGATCGCTGCGTGATCGGCCGCGGTACGCACATCGTCGCGCACGAGTCGATCGTGATCGGCGACGACGTCTTCACCGGGCCGTACGTCTACATCACCGACCAGAACCACAGCTACGCCGACCCCGACGCCCCGATCGGGCGGCAGTGGCCGTCCAACGCGCCGGTGTCCGTCGGCGCCGGCAGCTGGCTCGGCGCCGGGGCGATCATCCTGCCCGGCACGGTCATCGGGCGGAACGTCGTGGTGGGGGCCGGGTCGGTGGTCCGCGGGCACGTCCCGGATCGTTGCGTGGTGGCCGGGGTCCCGGCCAAGGTCATCCGGGCCTACGTGGCGGGCGACGGATGGCTGCCCATGCGGGCCGATCGCCGCGACCGCGAGCGGCTCGCCGACGCGGGACCGCTGCCCGGCACCCAGCTACCCGACGCTCAGCTATCCGGCACGCAGCTACCGGACGCTCAGCTACCGGACGCTCAGCTACCCGACACGCAGCTACCCGACACGCAGCGCGTCGAGGGCGTCCCGGAGCCGCCCCACCCGGTGTTCTAGCTGGGCGGCGCAGTCGGCGAGCACGTGGTCCGAACTGACCCCGGGCTGCGCCGACAGCACCCCCACCAGGTCTTCCACCGCCGCGAGGCGGCCCGATAGCTCCAGCAGCAGCGGCTCCGCGCCGCCGGTGCCCGCCGCGTCGCTGTCCGGCCCGTCCGGCCCCAGGGCCCCGCCCGCCGCCGCGGTCGCCGCGGCCGGATCGCCGGATTCCGGCGCATGGGCCGGGGCCGGGATCGACTGCCGGGACGCGCCCTTGTCCGCGTACTTGCCCGCGCTCTTGCCCGCGTTCTTGTCCGCGTTCTTGTCCAGCTGGCTCCGTAGCAGCTCAGCCTGCTCCCGCAGCTGCCGGTTCTTGGCGTACAGCTCGACGAAAACCGAGACCTTCGCGCGCAGCACCCACGGGTCGAACGGCTTGGCAATGTAGTCCACCGCCCCGGCCGCGTACCCACGGAACGCATGGTCCGGCTCGGAGCTGGCCGCCGTCAGGTAGATGATCGGCACGTCACGGGTCTTCGGCCGGCGCTTGATGTGCCCGGCGGTCTCGAAGCCATCCATGCCGGGCATGATCACGTCCAGCAGGATCACCGCGAACTCGTCGACCAGCAGCGCCTTCAGCGCTTCCTCACCGGACCGGACCGGCACGAGGACCTGGTTCAGCGAGGACAGGATCGCCTCCAGGGCGACCAGGTTCTCGTGCCGGTCATCGACGAGCAGGATCCGTGCCTTGTTCGTCACCTCAGGATCTCCTTCGGCCGGCTCATCGTGCGGCCGCCCGTTCCAGGCAGGTCCGCATGACGGCCAGCAGGTGCCCCGTATCCACGGGCTTGGTGATGTAGTCGGTGGCGCCGGACCCGATGGCCTTCTCCCGGTCGCCCTTCATGGCCTTGGCGGTCACCGCGATGATCGGCAGGTCGGCGAACTGGGGCATGTTCCGTATCGCCTCGGTGGTCGCGTATCCGTCCAGCTCCGGCATCATGATGTCCATCAGGACGAGCCGCACGTCCTCGTTGCGCTCGAGCGCCTCGATGCCTTCCCGGCCGTTTTCCGCATAGAGCACCTCCGCCCCGCACCGTTCGAAGACGCTGGTCAGTGCGAAGACGTTCCGCACGTCGTCGTCCACAATCAATATCTTCGCACCGAACAGCGCGTCCTGCGGGTCAGGCGCGGCCGGCTGGACGGATTGAGCGCCCGCGGCGGCCCCGGAGGCGCCCGGCCGGCTGGCCGACCGGGAGCCCATCGCCCGACCCGGCTGACCCTGCTGACCGGCCCAGTTCGACCCGTTCTTGCCGTCGAAGTGCCGGGCGAGACCCGCGTAGTCGTCTCCCCCGGTGCGGGAGCCGGCGGCCAGGGCGGCCAGGGCCTGCCCGGGAATCCGCCGCGGCCCGGTACCCGAGCCGACCCGCAGGGACCGGGCGGGCAGGAACAGCGTGAAGGTGCTGCCGTGGCCGAGCCGGCTGGTCGCCTTGATCTGCCCGCCCAGCAGGCGCGCGATGTCCTTGCTGATGGACAGGCCCAGCCCGGTGCCGCCGAAGCGGCGGCTGGTGGTCCCGTCGGCCTGCTGGAAGGCCTCGAAGATGAGGTGCTGCTTCTCCTCGGAGATCCCGATGCCGGTGTCGGAGACCGAGAACGCGATCACCTCCGGCTCGTCCCGCAACGGCCCGGTGAAGGTGACGTCATCGGCCGGGGCGACCCGCAGCCGCACGCCGCCCTGCGCGGTGAACTTCACCGCGTTGGACAGCAGGTTGCGCAGGACCTGCTGGAGGCGCTGCTCGTCGGAGTAGATCATCTGCGGCAGGCTGGCCGCCGTGTCGACCTCGAAGGCGAGGCCCTTCTCCGTGGCCATCGGGCGGAAGGTGGCGTCGAGGTACTCCACCAGCCCGTCCAGCGGGATCTCCGACGGGTGCACGTCCATCTTGCCCGCCTCGACCTTGGACAGGTCCAGGATGTCGTTGATCAGCCGCAGCAGGTCCGAGCCCGCGTCGTGGATGGTCATCGCGAACTCGACCTGCTTGCCGGACAGGTTGCCGTCCGGGTTCTCGGCCAGCAGTTTGGCCAGCACGAGCAGGCTGTTCAGCGGGGTGCGCAGCTCGTGCGACATGTTGGCCAGGAACTCCGACTTGTACCGGGACGACGTGGCGAGCTGCTGGGCGCGCTCCTCCAGCGTCCGCCGGGCCTGCTCGATCTGGAAGTTCTGCACCTCGATCGCGCGGTTCTGCTTGGCCATCAGGGCCGCCTTGTCCTCCAGCTCCTCGTTGGAGTTGCGCAGCTCGGCCTGCTGGCGCTGGAGTTCCTCGGTCCGTTCCTGAAGCTGCGTCGCGAGCCGCTGCGACTCGCTCAGCAGCGACTCGGTGCGGGAGTTCGCCATGATCGTGTTGATCGTGACGCCGATCGTCGGCACGAACTGGTCGAAGAAGGCGAGATGCACGTCGCTGAACTGGTACAGCGAGGCCAGCTCGAGGACGCCGAGCACCTGGTCCTCGAACAGGATCGGCAGCATGACCACGCTGGCCGGCGAGGCGGCGCCCAGGCCGGAGCCGACGGACAGATAGCCGGTCGGCACGTTCGCGATCAGGATGCGCTTGCGCTCCAGCGCGGCCTGGCCGGCCAGGCTCTCTCCGAGCACGAAGCGGGTCATGCCGCCGCGCTGGAAGCCGTAGGTGGCGATCCGGCTGAACTCCAGCTCCGCGGCGATCTCGGGCTCGGTGTCGGCGCCCCGGCCGGTGCCGTTGGCCGTGGCGTGGCGGTCGCCTGCGGCTGGCTCCTCGCCCCCGTCGGGCCCGTGGGGCCCGTCGAGCGCGCGGATCTCCGCCGGCGGGTGGCCGGCCGCCCCGTGAGCGCCGTTCACGGCCGCGGCGTCCGGGGCGGTGCCGTTACGTCCCGCCCCGTCCGTGGCCGGGCCGCGGGCGGCGTTCCCGTTCGCGGTCTCGCCCGGGGGGAGAGCCTGCAGCGGCCGTCCCGGCAGCTCCGAGCCGGGCGGTGTGGCCAGGTAGAACGCGCCGTACTGCGCGGAGGCGAGCGGCGTCAGCTCGCTCATGATCAGCCGGGCGACCTCCAGCAGGTCCCGGTGCCCCTGCATCAGGCCGGAGATGCGCGCCAGGTTGGTGTTCAGCCAGTCCTGCTCGCGGTTGGCGTGGGTGGTCTCCCGCAGGTTGGCCACCATCAGGTTGATGTTGTCCTTGAGCTCGGCGACCTCGCCGCGCGCGTCGACGGCGATGGACTGGGTGAGGTCGCCCTCGGCGACCGCGCTCGCCACGCCCGCGATGGCCCGCACCTGGGTGGTCAGGTTACTGGCCAGGCCGTTCACGCTCTCGGTCAGCCGCTTCCAGGTCCCGGACACGCCCTCGACCTCGGCCTGGCCGCCGAGGCGCCCCTCGGTGCCGACCTCGCGGGCCACCCGGGTGACCTCGTCGGCGAACGCGGACAGCTGCCCCACCATCGTGTTGAAGGTCTGCTTGAGCTGCAGGATCTCCCCGCGCGCGTCCACGTCGATCTTCTTGCTCAGGTCGCCCTGCGCCACCGCGGTCGTGACCTGGGCGATGTTACGCACCTGGGCGGTCAGGTTGTTCGCCATCGAGTTCACGTTCTCGGTGAGGTCTTTCCAGATCCCCGAGACGCCGCGGACGTGGGCCTGCCCGCCGAGGCGGCCCTCGGTGCCGACCTCGCGGGCCACCCGGGTGACCTCGTCGGCGAACGCGGACAGCTGGCGCACCATGGTGTTGAACGTCTGCTTGAGCTGGAGCACCTCGCCCTGCGCGTCGACGGTGATCTCCTGGCTCAGGTCACCTTCCGCGACCGCCGTGGCGACCTGGGAGATGTTCCGGACCTGCATGGTCAGGTTGGTCGCCATGCCGTTGACGGAGACGGTCAGGTCTTCCCAGACGCCGGAGACGCCGCGGACGTGGGCCTGCCCGCCGAGGCGCCCCTCGGTGCCGACCTCGCGGGCCACCCGGGTGACCTCGTCGGCGAACGCGGACAGCTGGTCGACCATGGTGTTGAAGGTCTGCTTGAGCTGGAGCATCTCGCCCTGGGCGTCCACCGTCACCTTGCGGGTGAGGTCGCCGCGCGCCACGGCCGTGGTGACCATGGCGATGTCCCGGACCTGCTCGGCCTTCTGCGCCACCTCGGAGGTGAGGGAGGAGAGCTGCGTCGCGACCTCATCGATCATCGACCCGATGTCCGCGAGCATGGGGCCGTCGCTGCCGTCGCTGAACCGCCGTGGCCGGGTGCGGAAGTCACCGTTGGCCAATGCGGCCAGTGCGTCACGAATAGGCTCAAGCTCGGTGTCGGTGTACTTGGCCCCTGCGGGTGTGCTGGGCGCGGTGTGAGGCATGGTGCTCCCTCCAAGGCATTCGCGCTGCGGGTGGCGCCGGCATGCTTTGTGGCCGTGCTCCCATCCTCGCCAAGCCGGCCTATCGTTCTCTAGTAAGTTCTTTAGGATGTCTTGATAGAAAGTATTAACCTCACGAGTCTGTCACGATGTGAGGAAAGGACTCAGCACAACCGCGATTAATCGCACGACAGTAAGTGAGGACCGAGAGGGCACGTGAGGGGACGAAACGACCTCGTCGCGTCCGCGGCGTACCAGCCCGAGCCGGCGGCCGCCGCGGCCGCCCGCCGTTTTGTCCGCCAGACCCTCCGGTCCTGGGACATCGCGGGCCGGAGCTGGGACCCTGACAGGGTAGTCGACGACGCCGTCCTGCTCACCAGCGAGCTGGTCACGAACGCGGTGGTGCACGCGGGGACCCCGCTGGACGTCGTCTGCCGGCTGACCTCGGGCGAGCTGGAGGTGGCGGTCCGTGATCGCCATCCGACCCGGACCCTGCCCGACATTCCCCAGGCGGCCAGTATCTCGGCGGAACGCGGCCGGGGGCTGCTGCTGCCCTCGGCGCTGGCCTCGTCGTGGGGAGTCACCTACGCGAGGACGGCCAAGGCCGTCTGGTTCCGCATGAGCCTGGCGCGCGACCGTGACCAGGAATCCGATGCGCTGGCCGCCCCGCCCGCCGCGGCGACCGCCGCCGGCGGGGCCTGCGACGAGGCCTGGGCCGGTACGCCTGCGGCCGTCACGGCCACATCCGCCGCGGATATGCCCAAGGCCCTGCCGCCGTCGGCCACGCCCCCGGCCTTCGTATCGAACGGGACCACGACGTCCGAGACGGTGACGACCGAGGCGGGCGCCGCGACCGCCAGGGCCGTCCGGGAAGCCGTCGTGCTCGCCGGGGTGACGGGGCAGGACGGGGCTCCCGGGGGCGACAGCGCCGGGCAGGAAGCCGGGACGGGCGGCGCCGGGAAGGAGAAAGCCGGGACGGGCGGCGACCGCCGTCCGGTGCGCGCTGCCGACGACCCCGCGGCGGCCCTGCGACCCGATCTCGGCACGCTCAGCTACGACGAACTGCTCCGGCACACGGTGGAGACCGCCCGTGATGTGGTCACGGCCGACGCGGCCTACGCGCTCGTCGCCGACGAGGACGGTGAGCTGCGGGTACGAGCGGCGGCCGGGGTCGGCGTCTCCGAATCCCTCTTCGCGCCGTCGGTCCCCGCGGTGTTCGCCGACGGCGCCGCGGCGAAATCACTGGTGACCGTGCCGTTCCTGGTCGACGGGCGGGTGACGGGCGTGCTGGGGGCGGCCGCCACCTCAGCCGACCGGTTCGACGGCGGCGACGCGGCGAAGCTGCAGCGCGTCGCTGACCGGGTGGCCATGTCACTGGAGCGGGCGCGCCTCAGCGAGCTCGAGCGCATGCGGCGCGGCCGGATCGGTTTTCTGGCCGAGGCGAGCGAACTGCTGGCCAGCACCTTGGATCAGGAGAAGACGATCTCGCTGATCGCCCAGCTGATCGTCCCGCGCCTGGCGTCCTGGTGCGCGGTGCTGCTGGCCGACGACACCGGGTCCCTGCACCCGGCCTACGTCTGGCACGCGGACGAGTCCCTGATCGACCCGCTGGCCGGCCTGCTCGCCACCGCCGGGGCGCCCGAGGCGGACGAAGCCGGCCAGAGCTGGTCGCTGGCCGTGGACGCGGGCCCGCTCCTGACCGACGAGGAGGTGCTCCTGGCCTCCGACGCCGCCTGGTGCTTCCCGCTGGCGGCCCGCGGGCGCAGCCTCGGCGTGGTCGCGATCGGCCGTCCCCGCGGCGACCGGCCGCCCCGGGAGGCGCTCGAACTAACCGAGGACCTCGCCCGCCGCGCGGCGCTCGCGCTCGACAACGCGCGGCTGTACGAGCAGCAGCAGCTGACCAGCCAGGCGCTGCAGCGCAGCCTGCTGCCCCCGGAGCTGCCCCGGATCCCCCGGGTGGACCTCGCGGTGGCGCACGAGGTCGCGGGCGAGGGCAACGAGGTCGGCGGTGACTTCTACGACGTGTTCCCCGCCGGTGAGAACCAGTGGCGCTTCGCGATCGGTGACGTCTGCGGCACGGGGCCGGAGGCGGCCGCCGTCACCGGCCTGGCCCGGCACGCGCTGCGGATTCTCGCCCGCGAAGGCCATGACGTCGCGGACGTCGTCGGGCGCCTGAATCAGCTCATCCTGGAGGACGGTCCCCGGGCCATCCTCCCGGATGAGGATGGCCCCCGGGCCCGGTTCATCACGCTGCTGCACGGTGATCTGACCGTATTCGGCCCCGATGGGGCGCCCGCCCCCGACGAGCCGGAGGCCGCCGGGGCGGCCGTCCGGCTCCGCCTCGTCTCGGCCGGCCACCCGCTCCCGCTGCTGCTCCGCGCCGGCCAGCCGGGGCCCCCGCAGCCGGCCGCCGAGCCGCAGCCCCTGCTCGGGGTGATGGGGGACCTGACCTTCACGCCGCAGACCGTGTACCTCTACCCCGGCGACCTGCTGCTGTCGGTGACCGACGGCATCACCGAGCGCAAGGACGGCCACGGGCGGCTGCTGGACGACGACGACGGCCTGGCCCGGGTGCTCGCGCGCTGCGGCGGCCTGAACGCGGGCGCCGTCGCGGCGCGGATCCAGCGCGCGGCGGAGGACTTCGGGGCCGGCCCGCGCACCGACGACATGGCCCTCCTCGTCCTGCGCGCCCTCTGATCCCCGCACCGGGCCCCCGGCCGGTTCCGCTGGACATGGACGGACGAGGGACAGCGATGACCGAGCGGAGCCCCGGATGACCAATTTCCGCAGCGAATTGCAGCAGATCACCAGCAAGAAGGGCTGGGCCCGGGCCAGCTACAACAAGCGCATCTGGGTCCCGTGCCCGCGTGGCCTCCCCGCGGGCTGGGATCACGAACGCTGGGCCCGGGAGTTCGCCGCGGCCTGGTGGGGCCTGTCCGGGCTTCCGTTCGGCGATAGTGAACTGGAGAAACTCACCACCCTGCTCGATTACATCTACGAGAGCACATGGGGTCCTGAGGCGATCATCCCGTGCCACCTGGCGTTCATCCACCTGCCGGATCCGCGGATGCAGCCGATGCCGGTGTACCTGGCCATCCTGGAGGCCCTGAACGCGAAGGACGCGGAGCTCCGCCGGCTGACCAGAGCCGATGACCCGGCGGTGATCGAACCGCCGATCATCGATGATTTCAGCACCGAACATCTCGGCCGGGGCCTGCGGGTACTGCGTTACTGGCGCGGCGATGACGAAGGCGAGGTCGACGCCGGCCTGGGGTACGCGTGGCGGTCCGAGCGCTACGAAACCGACCTGCGCCTGTTCACCGCGACCAGCGATCTCACCCGGCTGCAGCAGGCGATGCCGGACATCGACGAGCTGGCCCGGCAGATCACCGTCGTCCCCAGCCAGACGTGACGCGTTGACGCACAGGCCTGACCGGTCAAACGGGCTCCGGCCGTGACCACGCTTTTCCCTCTCGGGGGTCTTCGTGTGGCTTAGGGCCAGGGCTGGACGCGGGTGGTGTCGCTGGCGTGGTTGTCGGCGGGGGTGGCGTCGGCGGGGGTCGCGTCGGTAGTGCTGGTGAGCATGGTGCCAGAGTGCGCCAGGACCAGGGTCTGGACCCAGAACGTGGTGGCGTGGCCGGGGGCCAGCGGGGCGGTGTCGGCGCAGGTTTCGGTGCCGCGGCAGGTCCATCCTGTTCCGCCGGCGCGGCCCGGCCAGAGCCCCGGGGCCAGGTGGAGGTGCACCGTGGCCGTGGGTTCGGCGGCTGTCCCGGTATTGGTGACCGTGACCTGGTAGGCATTGCCCCACAGGGGCCGGAAGGGCCGGCGATTGGTGAGGGTGATGGCCAGGTCCGGGGCGCCGGTGGTGGTGAGGGTCAGGGCCTTGGTGGCGGTATTGCCGTCGTGGTCGGTGGCCTGGGCGGTGAAGGTGCGGGTGCCCGGGGTGGTGGGGGTGCCGGTGATGGTCCCGCCGGGGCTGAGGGTCAGCCCGGCGGGCAGTGTCCCGGTGGTGAGGGCCCAGGTCCAGGGTGAGATGCCGCCGGTGGCGTGCAGGGTGGTGGTGTAGGGCGTGCCGGCCGTGCCGGGCGGCAGGGGACTGGCGGTGGTGATCACCGGATCGGCGATCACCGACACCGTGCCAGCGGAGCCGTTGGCCACGTAGGCGGTCCCGGCGGCGGGGTCCAGCGCCACCCCGTACGCGTAGGAGCTGACGGGAATGGTGGCGGTCACGGTGTTAGCGGCGGCGTCGATCACCGATACCGTGCCCGCGTAGGCGTTGGTCACGTAGACGGTCCCGGTGGCGGGGCCCACCGCCACCCCGTACGGGTTGGAGCCGACGGCGATGGTGGCGGTCACGGTGTCAGTGGCCTCGTCAATCACCGACACCGTGCCACCGTCGTTGTTGGTCACGTAGGCGGTCCCGGCGGCGTGGTCCACCGCCACCCCGATCGGGTTGGAGCCGACGGTGATGGTGGCGGTCACGGTGTCAGTGGTCGCGTCGATCACCGATACCGTGCCATCGTAGGTGTTGGCCACATAGACGGTGTCGGTGACGGGGTCCACCGCCACCCCGTCCGGGTCGAAGCCGACGGGGATGGTGGCGGTCACGGTGTTAGTGGCCTCGGCGATCACCGACACCGTGCGAGCGTTGGCGTTGGCCACGTAGACGGTCCGGGTGGCGGGGTCCACCGCCACTCCGTACGGGTAGGAGCCCACCGGGATGGTGGCGGTCACGACGCCGGTCGCCGCGTCGATCACCGACACCGTGCCGGCGTAGGTGTTGTTGGCCACGTAGACGGTCCCGGCAGCGGGGTCCACGGCCACCCCGGTCGGCCTGGAGCCGACGGTGATGGTGGCGGTCACCGTGTTAGTGGTCGCGTCGATCACCGACACCGTGCCACCGTCGTTGTTGGTCACGTAGGCGGTCCCGGCGGGAGGGTCCACCGCCACCCCGATCGGACCGGTCCCCACGGGGATGGTGGCGGTCACGGTGTAACCGCCCGCCGCCGAGGCGGGCACCGCGCCGGCCGCCAGCGAAAGCGCGGCCGCCGCGACCACGGCGGCGCCGCGCCAGCAGGCCCGGGCGCCGCCGCGCCAGCGGGCCGGGACGGTGCCGCGATGACCGGTGCCGGCATGACGGCCCCACCGTGCGCGCATAACCTGTCCCCTTCCCACATCCCCTGTGCACCGGCGCCTGGAGCCGGCCCGCAGCCGGTGCGGGCCGGCCACGGCACTCCCGGCCACGTTCTGCTACGTACAGTAGCTCAATGACTACTAAATGAATATGGAGGGCGGCCCGTACCGGGCCTGGTGCGGGCGGAAGCCGCCGAGACGGCCCGGACCGCGGAACGCGACCGGGACCGCCTGCCAGGGACCTGGCCCGCGTCCGCGAGGAACTGACCGGGCGGCGCCGTGAACGCGACGGCGCCGCACAGGCCGCCCGGGCGGCCGCCGAACGCGACATCGCCCGTGGGCAGGCCGAAACGGCGGAGACCGCGCGCCGTGAAGTTAGAGCCAGCGCGACGCCGCACTCACTGACGCCTGCGCGCTGGCAATCTCACGGTGATATCTCACCGTGAGATACCGGGCGAGCCCCGACAGCGGTCCTCGTAAGCCCCTTCACTGCCGGCGTCTCAGCGCGCTCCCCGCGATCCGCTGACGCATCCGCCGTGGCGGGGGAGTAGCAGCCAGGTGCCCGGCGACGATCGCGTTCTACGCTTTCCCGGTGCAACTTACGTACTCGTCGAGGTCGAATGTGGTCAGGACGAGAACCCGGTCCGGCCTGCCTGTGACACCCGTTTGTGACACGGCTTATGACACGAAGATCCGCTTCTACAGCTTTTCCACCAGCCGGGCACGCTTGTCCTCGTACTCCGCGTCGGTCAGGAGGCCCACCCTATGAAGCCTGCCGAGCTGCACGAGCTGTCTGGGGATGTCCTCGCCGTCCTGGCGGTCCGCTTCCTCGTGCCCGGCCGACCTGACGGCTGCGCCGGGAGTTGGCTCCCGGTACCGGGGCTCGCCCTCGGCCTGCCTCTGCGCGGCTGCCTGCTCCTCAGCCTTCCGCCCGGCCCTGCCGCTCCCGGCCTGCTCATTGGCCAGCCTGGCCTCGGCCGGGGCTGCCTTGGTCTGGGCCTCGCGCCTACTGGTGTCCTTCACCGCGCCGCCCGTTGAGACCGATGTCAGCTTCCTCATGAGTCCCATTGCATGTCCATCTTCTTCCGGTTGCGCCTAGCACTGTTGTTTGCCACCGCCCGCCCGGCCAGGGCAGAAGGTCATGGTTGCCGTCATGCCGCGCCGCCCGGCCAGGGCAGAAGGTCCTGATTGCGCGCCAGGGCGGGTCCCCCATCACCGGTTGCAGCTGGTACGTCCGCGGCGAGGCGCCGCCAGGCGGCGGCTGCGGGCTGCCCGTACCGGGCCTGGCATAGATGAAGCCGGGTCCCCGCATCGCCTGGGGGCCCGGCTTCTTAGCTGGGTGGTGCTGGGTGGTTAGTGGGTGGTGCCTGCGACGGCAACCTGATCGCGGAATGTGACTGCGCGCGAGTTCCGGCTGCGCCTGATCCGCCGCGGCGCGGTTACGGGGTCTCGGCCGGTTAGATCGTCACCCGCGCATTACGCATTAGCCCCCTCGGTGGCGGCTGCCTGCTCGCGGGCGGCCGCGGCCTTCTCGCGGGCGTTGCGGAGCGCGGCGGCGGCCTGGGCGGCGGCGGTCTCGGCGGCCTGCTGGACGGCGAGGGCGGCCTGCAGCGCCTCGGCGAGCGCGTCTGCCTCGGCGGTGGCCTGGGCGGCCTGGGCGGCGGCGGTGCCGCCGGCGACCTGGCGCGGGCCCTGGTCTTCGGGATGACGACCGGTCTGGACTTGTTCAGCCCGCCGGGCATCGTGCGGCGGCGCGGCCAGGAAGTTGGTGATCAGGGGCGTGAGCAGGCTCGGGCGGGTCACCAGCTCGACGTGGCCGCCGTGGTAGACGTGCAGCGTCGCGTGCGGGATGCCCGCGGCCAGGATGCGGCCGTTGGCCACCGGGATGATCGGGTCATCGTCGCCCGTGAGCACCAGGGTGCGCTGGCGGATGAGCGGCAGCAGCGGCAGCGTGGTGAACCCCAGCGCGGCGGTGTTCTGGTACAGGTAACCCATGCTGAGCGGGCTGATCCGCGCCTTGTGCAGGGCGCGGGTCAGTGAGTCCGGGTCGGTTTTCGCGCTTCCTCCCCACAGGTCGCCATAGCGGCGCAGGACGAGGTTCTTCACCAGCGGCAGCGGATTGGGCGGCACCATCGTCTGCGGCCCGGTTGCGGTCGCCACCAGGACCAGCCGCCGGCACAGGCCCGGGTTGAGCAGCGCGAACTGCTGAGCCAGCCCGCCTCCCCAGGAGATACCCAGCACGTCGGCCTGCTGGTGGCCGAGATTATGCAGCAAGTCGCGCAGCAGCAGGGCCAGGGTGGTGAAACGGTACGGCAGATTGGGCAGCTGGGAGCCGCCGACGCCGGGGGCATCGAAGCGGATCACCTCGATGGCCGGGTCGAGTGCATCCACGAACGGCCGCAAGGCTTCCAGTCGCATGCCGATGCCGTTGCACAGCAGCAGCGGAGGCCCTGCCCCGGTGCCCGGCCGGATTGCGACGCGCAACGGCGTCCCGCCCACCTGCATGATCTCTTCGCGCACGTAGTCATCCCTGACAGGCATGTCCATTCCTCCTCGGGCACGCCGTGGCTACCGTCTCTGTGACGGAAGTCACACGGTTACCGGGATACTAACGATGCGCGGGATAGTACGCAATAGGCGAAGTCTAGTTAGCGCGACCGGGTTCCGGCGGGTGAGCGGGAGGGACTGGGGCTGGTGTTAGCGGACGGGCTTGTGTCGTTGGCGTCGCTGGCGGGCCGACGGTGGTGGGCGGCGGTCACCGATGCGTGGGGGATGACGAAGCGGGGTTTCGCGCGGCTGCCGGGCCGCGGTGATGCCGGGCGGACCAAGCAGGCCTCACCTTCCCGGCGGGCCGGGCCCGCCGCCTGCTATAGGTCCACTGCCCGCGGCGGGCCTATCGCGGTTCGCCGCAGACTTGCTTACCATCCTGAGCAGAGAGCCAAAAGCACAGAATTACGGAGCGACAGTGACCGGTACCTGGAACGCGCAGACGCAATGCCTGGGCGCCTTCATCCGCAATCGGCGTAAGCTCGCCCGCCTGTCACTGCGTCAGCTTGCTGAGATGACGTCTCTCTCCGATCCCTACCTGAGCCAGCTCGAGCGGGGCCTGCACCTGCCATCGGTGCGCGTGCTCAAGCTGCTCTCCGAAGCGCTGAACGTGTCCGCCGAGACGCTGCTTGCCCAGGTGGGCCTGTTCGACTTGGCTTCCTCCGGGGATGGGGCCGCCGCGGCTGACGAGCCCCCGGCATCGTCGGTGGAGTCTGCCATCAGCGCCGACGAGCGCCTGGCCGACCAGCAGAAGGCCGCGCTGATCGCCGTCTACCGCAGCATGCTCCCCCCCTAGTGCACCTCTCCGCCGCTGCTGCGCCACCTGCCCGGCCGGATAGTGCCGAAGGTTCCCTGCCACTTACCGCCGATAGCCCCGGGCTGGGTGAGCCTGGCTGATGGCCTCCGTGGTGCTAGTTTCGTGGCCACGGGCGCGGCGCTCGTGCTGCATGAGCGAGAGAATGAAGAGATGGCACGAGGACCGATCGCACATATGCACCGGATCAGCCAGGTCATGCTGGTGGCCGCCCTCGTCATGCTGGGCGCGGCCTTCGTCGCGTACGCGGCCAAGGCCCATGCCGTGACCCTGGTTTTCCTGGTGCTCATGCTGGTCTGCGCCATGGCCAGCAGTGTCTTCGCGGTGATCTTCCGTAACCGTGCGGTCGCGGCGGCCCGGGCGTCGCGGCTTCAGGCCCAGCAGAAGGCCAGGCGGTAGCAGCCCAGGTCAGGCGCTCGGGACGGTCACCGTCACCAGGGTCCCGTCGCCGGTGTTGAGCAGCGCCCGGCCGGGCCGCACCGGCTCCCCGGTCATGCTGCGCGGCAGCCGCATCCCGATCAGGTCGCCTTCGGGCAGGGACTGCGGGGCGATCAGGCACCCGCGCCGCGCCCGCCGGGCCTCGACGTGCCACCCGCCGAATCCCCCGCTCAGCGCCTCGGCGTCACCACCGATGATCAGAGCGTGCCCGGCGTCCGCGCCGAAGCTGATCAGCTTGCTGAGCTCGCTCTCGGCGTCGCAGTCGCGGTGCTGTTCCGCGTCGTCGATGATCACGACGCCGGGGCCGGTGAACTCGGCCACCGCCCCGGCGAACTCCGCCGCCCCGAGCGTCGGCCCGTCGAACGAGCGAACGACCCCCGGCGTGGTGGCGAGCGAGCGCAGCGGGGACGGCCGTGGCGTCACGAGGACCAGCTGGGCGCCGGCGGCCAGCAGCGACCGCGCCATCGCCACCAGCACGGTGCTGCGCCCGGATTTGGACGGCCCCGCGGCGATGAAGACCGGTACGCCGGTGGCCAGGTCCGGGCCGATCGCGGTCAGATCGTCACCGCCGACGCCGACCATGGCCCACAGCGGGCTCGCGGGCGCGCCGGGGTCCCGCAGACGCCACGCGTCGGCGAACGTGATCCTGGCCGGGAGCACGTCGACGCGGAACGGCCGGGTCTCGTGCGGTACCGCCGCGTCCCGGCGGGCCGCCTGCTCGGCGATCTCACGGATCGCGGCCGCCTGGCCCTGACCGGAGGAGTCGGCCGCGAGCAGGGCGACCTGGGTCTCGACGCCGGAGCCGTTGCGGAACGCCCGCCCATCCGGGACGTGGTCCGGCATCTCCCGCGGCCGGAGCCCGATCATGGCGTAGTCGTCCCTGTCGGGCAGCCGGAAGGCCAGCTTGTCCTCGGTCATCGAGGCGATCCGCCCGGCGATCAGCGACCGGTCGCCGGTCATCACCAGGTGCACGCCGGCGCTGGCTCCTTCGCCGAGGATCTTGGTGATGGTGTCGGTGAGCCGGCCGCCGTCCAGGTCGCCGAGGGAGGTGGTGAACCCTTCCCACCGGTCGAGCAGGACCAGGATGTGCGGGAGGCCGGCGCCGGGCTCAGCCGCGGCGCGCTGTTCGCGGATGTCGGCGAAGCCGCCCTCGGCCAGCAGGTCCTGGCGGCGGCCGACCTCTTCGCCGAGCCGGGAGATCAGCCGGGCGGCCCGCTCGCCCTGGGTACGGGTGACCACCGCGCCGCAGTGCGGCAGGTCGGCGAGCGGCAGCAGGGCGCCGTTCCCGCAGTCGATGCCGTAGATGTGCACGTCGGAGACCGGCAGCGTGCGGGCCGCCGAGCCGGCGATGGTCCGCAGCAGCTGGGACCGGCCGCTGCGCGGCCCGCCCGCCGCCATCAGGTGCCCGAACGTGTCCAGGCTGATCAGCGCCGGGCGCTGCTGCTGCGCCGCGGGCAGGTCGTCCACGCCGTAGGGGAACGGCGGCAGCCCGCCGCCGTAGCCCCGCGCCACCCCGTGATCCCCCGTCAGCCCGTGATCCCCGGTCACGCCGTGGTCCCCGGCCGGCCCGTCGTCCCCGGTCACGCCGTGGTCCCCGGTCAGGTCGCGCAGCAGCAGCGTCGTGGGCAGCGCCGGGAGCCATGGGCTGTGCGCCGGGCGGATCCGGAGTTCGCGGGCGGCCACCCGGATGGCCTGCACCAGCACCTTGAGGTCGGTGATCTCCTCGTCGTCACGGCCGCCGGACGACGGCCGCTGCGGCTCGGCTCGACCGGTGCCGGCCCAGTCGATGCGGGCGAGCCAGGGCCGTTCCCCCGTCGCCCCCGTCGCCGATGTGGCCGCCGTCCCGGGCCGGCGGCCGCCGGCCCGCCCGGCCTGGAAGGGCACCAGCGAGGCGTGCCCGAGCCGCACGTAGCCGCGGCCCGGCGTGGACGGGGAGATGTGCGCGGCCTCCGGCGCGTCGATCACGTCCGCGCTCTCGTTCGCGTCGGTCACGCGCAGCGCGATCCGCAGGTTGGTGTTGGCCCGGATGTCGGCCGAGACCGCCCCGGAGGGCCGCTGCGTGGCCAGGATGAGGTGGATACCGAGGGACCGGCCCCGCTGGGCGATGTTGACCAGGCCGGCGACGAAATCGGGCAGGTCCCGCACCATCGAGGCGAACTCGTCGATGACGATCAGCAGCCGGGGCAGCGGCTCGAGCCCGCCGCCCGCCGACCCGTCGTTCCCGGGCCGCCCGACGCCAAGCCCCCCGGGCCCCCCGGGCCGGTCCTGCCGCCGGGTGTAGTCCTCGATGTCCTTCGCGTCGGCCGCGGCCAGGAGGTGCTCCCGGCGGGTCAGCTCCGCGGTCAGCGACACCAGCGCCCGCTCGACCAGGTGCGCGTCGAGGTCGGTGACCATGCCCACCGTGTGCGGGAGCTGAACGCAGTCCTTGAACGCGCTGCCGCCCTTGTAGTCGACCAGCACGAACGTCATCGCGTCCGGCCGGTTGGCCACCGCCAGCGACGCGACGATCGTCTGCAGCAGCTCCGATTTCCCGGATCCGGTGGTCCCGGCCACCAGGCCGTGCGGCCCGTCACGCCGGATATCGATGCCGAACGGGCCATCGTAGGACTCTCCCAGCACGGCCACGGTCGACCGCCCCGAGGCCGTCCAGGCCCGCGCGATCGCGGACGGCTCCGGCGGTTCGAGCCCGAGGACGTCGAGCAGGCGGCAGGAGTCGGGCAGCCCCGCCCCGTCGTCGCTGTCGCTGACGTCCCGGACCGGTGCGATCCCGCGGGCCAGCCGGGCGCACCAGCCCGGCCCGACGTGATCCGGCCGGACCCCGGCGATGGTGTCCTCGCTCATCTGCCGGACCCGGAGGCCGCCGGACTCGGCGGTGGTGACGGCGTGGCATTCGGCCGGCAGCAGGCGCTCGTCGGCGTCGAGGCAGATCGCGTAGATGCCGGCCTGCGGTCCCTCCCGCAGGATCTGCACCGCGCCGGGCAGCAGCCGCAGCTTGCGCGACCCGTCGAACACCACCACGATGTCCGCCCGCCGGAACGTCCCCTGGTCCAGCCCCGACTCGCGCAGGGCCCGCTGCCGCGCGGCGATGGTGGCGAGCAGGTCGGCGATCCGCGCGGCCACCGTCTCGGCGTCGTTCCCGATCAGGGCGACCGCGTGGCCGTCGGCGGGCCGGCAGTGCGGGAGCCACTTGGCCCACTCCCAGCTCGCCCGGCCCGCCGAGTCGGTGAGGACGTAGATCTGCAGGTCGTTCGGGCTGTGCAGGACGGCCGCCTGGGCGACCAGCCAGCGGCCGATGCTGCGCGGCGCGTCACCGGGCCCGGCGACGCCAAGCACCCCGCGTTCGGCCAGCGGCACGCTGACGGGCGCGTCCGGCACATCCCAGATCACCTGCCGCCGGTGCTCGTCCTGGGTCGGATCGGCCAGTTCCACCGCCGAGGGCAGGTCGGCGGTGCCCACCCGGAGCAGCAGGTAGTCGGGGTCGGTCCGGCGCCGTTCCCACAGCCGCCGCCGCGGCCCGGACGCGATGGTGAGCACGACCGCCGGATCCGGGCAGTCGGCCCGCCGCTGCACCCGCTCGGCGTCGAGGGCCTGGCGCGCATCCGCCTCGATCCGGGCCTTGTGCTCGGCGTAGGCGGCCATCTGCTGGGTGTAGGAGCGGCGCCCGTGGCGGCGGTCGGTGACGAAGGTGCCCAGCAGCATGACCGGGCTGAGCGCGCACATGGCCAGCAGGTAGATCTGGTGCAGGAAGTAGGCCATGGCCACGCCGAGCAGCACGGGGAGCACCGCCATCAGGATCGGCGCCGGCCGCCGTTCCGGCCGGGCGGGCGGCCGGGGGAGCTGGAACCGGGTGGCCCGTTCGGGGGGCAGCAGCCGCGGCGGCCGGTTGAAGTCGACGCCCGCCCCGTCGTCCGAGACGTGCAGGGCGGCGTCGGGGCGCTCGTACCGGGCCAGGCCCAGCAGCGTGCCGCCCACGGTCACCTGCTGCCCGGGCGACCAGATGGCGGGCCCCTCCAGCGGCTCGCGGTCGAGCTCGGCCGGCACGCCGTCGTAGGGCGCGACCGTGCACTCGCCGTGGGCGTCCACCCAGACGTGCAGCGCCGCGGCCGGGAGCCGCGGGTCGGCGATCAGGATGTGCGCGGGATCGGCGCCGCCGATATCGGCCTCGCCGAGCGTGAGCCGGTGCACGCCGCCGGCCGCCGGGCCGCCCGCCACCTGGATCTCGACCACCCCGGCCGGTTCCGGGCCGATGCATCCCGCCGGGTCACCGAGGCTGACGACGCAGCCGGGCCGGATCGGGGAGTCCCGCAGCGCCTGCTCCGGCGGGACGAGCACCTGGTCGACGTACACCGCGGTGGGCGCGGGGGAGCGCGGCCCGGGGAACGCCAGGACGTGCCCGGGGTCCGTGCCGGGGACCGCGCCGGCCCGCAGGAAGCGGTCCAGTTCCCCGGCGAGCGTGGCCACGGGCGTCGCGGGATCCGCCTCCAGCAGCACGTCGGCCTGCCGCCTGGCCGCCGGGGACACCACCGTCAGCGCCAGCCGCATGGTCGTCCTTCCGTGTTAAGCGGAGGGGGGCCTGCCGCCGGCAGTCCCCCCTCGTCGCCCGGCCGCGAGGCCGCGCCTCGGCGGCCGTCACTTCGCCGGCGCCGCCGTGCGGTCACGCCCCGGCAGGGTCACGGGCCGGCAGGCGTCACTTCTTCAGCGCCGCCGCGAGCTGGGTGTCGGTCTCGTGGAAGGCCTTGGCCGCGGCGTTGAGGTACTGGCCCATGCCGTTGAGGCCTTCCATCATCTTCCGGGCGCCCTGGGTGAACTCGGTGTAGGACTGCTCGAACTGCTTGCTCGAGGAGTCGGTCACGTAGCCTCCCTGCACCAGCTGGTTGATCATGTTCTGCAGGTTGGTCAGGTCGCCGTTGATCTGGTGCTCGCCCGCGTTGAGGCGGGTCGCCGCGCTCTGCATGTCGGCGTAGGTCACGTTCACGTTTGGCACGACCGGGATCCTTTCGTGGTGTTCCTGGCGTTCTCAGGTGCTCGTGGTGTTCCTGGCGTTCGGGTGCGCGGCCCGCGCTGTTCCCCCGGGGCGCACGCTGCAGCGGACCACAGGCCGCGACGGCATGTGCCCTTACCAGCGATCACGAACGGATGCGCCGGGCGGTTCACCCGTGGCGCCCACCCCCGTTAACTGGCCTTTTGCGGAGTACCGATGGTCGAGCATGGCACCCGGCGAACAGACCCCGCAACCAATTCCCCACCGGAGGTGCACGATATTGGCCGGAACGTTGCCATTGACGGGTTCCCGGCGGGGGTGCACGATATTGGCCGGAACGTTGCGTTGGCCGGTTCCCGCCGGAGGCGCGCGATATTGACCGGAATGTTTCCGTTGGCGGGGTGAACCGGTCGCCGGCGCGAGCCGTTCAGACAGGAGATGGCCGGGTCTGACGCTCGCCGGCGCAGGTGGCGGGCGGCGGGGCCCGGCGCTGGCCGGCGCCCGTCGGCAAAAGGATTCGCGACGTCACCGCACGTTCATGAACAGGCGGAATGTGTTTATCAGGTTGGTCAAATAGGGGTCAGCGCTGCACTTCCTGGGATACATTCGCACCCTCTACATACGGGTACAGCGAAAGTCATGGAGCGCGGCCGGATACGTGCTGTACGCAGGGGAGACGCCGATTCAATGTCCAGTGATCGCGGCACGACCATGCACCGGGGACCGGGGCAGAGCGTAGATCAGCCGGAGCCCTGGACACAGCCCACTGCGCCGGCGGCCCGCAAACTTCCCGGCGCCCCCCGTGAGCGCAAGCCGGCCCTGGCCGCCCTGGCCGTCGTGCTGATCCTGGGCGGCGCGCTCGCCGTGGGATACGTCATGCTGCAGAGCGCGAAGCGGGTCGACGCCATCGAGATCACCCAGCAGGTCGGCCTGGGCCAGCAGATACCGCTGAGCGCCATGCAGGAGGTGCAGGTCGCGGCGAACAGCGGCTTCGACTACGTGCCGTGGTCCGAGGCCGGCCAGGTGACGCACTCCTTCGCCGCCACCACCATCCTGAAGGGCACGCTGCTGACGTCCAGCATGGCGCTCGCGACGGATCCGGTGGTCAACGGCAGGGACACGATGGGGCTGGCGCTGAAGGACGGCCAGCTTCCGGCCGGGCTTACCGCCGGCGACGACATCGACATCTACGAGGTGAGCGACGCGTCGGAGGCGTGCCCGGGGCAGCCCGGCTCGCTGTTGTCCGGGGACGCCGTCGTGCTGTCCATCTCGGCGCCGTCGGCCACGTCCAGCAGCGCGGTCGCGGACGTCGAGGTGGCCCTCGACCCGGCCACCGCGGGCGCCGTCGCCTGCAACGCCTCCAACGGCATCCTCAGTGTCGCGGTCACGCCCGGCAGCTTCCTGTCCCAGGGCTCCACCGCCGCCGGCACCGGATCATCGGCGGGCGCCACCCCCAGCCAGCCAGCAGGCACCACTCCGAGCCAGAAGGCCACCGGCACCGGCACCGGGGCCGGGTAGCGATGGCGCTGATCGCCGTCGCGGCGGACAAGGGGGCACCCGGGGTCACGACCACGGCCCTGGCCCTCGCCGCCGTCTGGCCCCGGCCCGTCCTCCTGGCCGAATGCGACCCGGCGGGGGGAGACCTCGTCTACCGTCTCCCGGCCGCCGACGGCGGCCGTCTGGACCAGCGGCGCGGGCTGCTGAGCCTGGCCGTGGCGGCCCGCCGCGGCCTGCAGCCGCATCAGGCCTGGGAGCACACCCAGAAGCTGAACGGCGGCCTCGACATTCTCACCGGGGTGACCAACGCCGAGCAGGGCGCCGGGCTGAACCTGCTGTGGGGGCCGGTGGGCCGCGTCCTGGCCGCCAGCCCGCAGGCGGACGTCATCGCCGACTGCGGCCGGCTCGGCGTGGACGGCCCGCTGTACGACCTGCTGGCGGAGGCCGCGCTGGTGGTGCTGGTGACCCGGGCCAGCCTCGGTGAGGTCGTACGGCTCCGCGACCGGTCCGCCGCCGTCGCGACAGCGGTGCATAAGCGGGGCCGCACGGTCGCCGCCGTCGAGGTCGTCGTCATCGCGGACCACAAGCACCTCCGCGCCGCGATCGCCGAGATCGCGCAGGCTCTCGAGCCCGCGTCCGCGCGGGCCGGAGTCGCCGGCGGCCTGGCTGACGACCCCAGGGGAGCCGAGCTGCTCCGTGGCGAGTGGGGCGGCAAGCTCGACAAGTCGCTGCTGATCCGGACGGCCCGGGGCATCGCCGGGCACCTCGCGGGCCGGCTGCCCGCCAGCCCGGCGGCCGCCGCCGCCGTCCCCGCGGCCGGCCCGGGCTACGGACCGGCCGCCGCCGGCCCGGTTAACGGCCCGGTTGCCGGCCCAATTACCGGTCCAGAGCCGCTGGTGTCGGCGGCGACCTGGGCCGCGGCGCCCGGCGCACGGTACGCCGCGGCCCGCGGCTACCCGCCCATGACCGCTCCGTCCGGCGGCCATCAGGCCGCGCCGGACGAGAGCCACGCCGTCGCCCGGCCGGATGCCTACGCCGCCGCCCCCGCGGTGCCGCCCGCGGTGCCGCCCGCGGTGCCGCCCGTCCGGCCGGGGGCGCAGCCGGGGCCTGGCCGGGAACCGCGGCAGGCGGGCGAGCCCGGCCAGCCGGGGGCGGTGACCAGCGATGGACCATAGCGCCGTCAAACGGCTCCGCGGTGACGTCGGGGACCGGCTGGCCGAGCAGCGCCGTCTCGACGCCGCGGCCGGCATCCCGCCGATGTCGAGTGAGGACGAGCGCCAGTTCGCCCGGGCCCTCATCTCCCAGGTGCTGGAGGAGTACGCGCGCGGCGAGATCACGGCGGGCCGGCCGCCGCTCAACGCCCAGGACGAGGAAGAGCTGGCCGAGGCGATTCACGCCGCCCTGTTCGGCGTGGGACGGCTGCAGCCGCTGCTGGAGGACCAGCAGATAGAGAACATCGACATCAACGGGTGCGACCGGGTCTTCGTCGGCTACGCCGACGGCCGGGAGGTCATGGCGCAGCCGGTCGCGGAAAGCGACGAAGAGCTGATCGAGCTGATCCAGGTCCTGGCCGCCTATTCGGGCCTGTCCAGCCGTCCGTTCGACACCGCCAACCCCCAGCTCGACCTGCGCCTGCCCGACGGCTCCCGGCTGTCCGCGGTGATGGACGTGGCCCTGCGGCCGGCGATCTCCATCCGGCGGGCGCGGATGGGCAAGGTGTTCCTGGCCGATCTGGTCGGCAACGCCACGATCAGCCCCGACGTGGCGGCATTCCTCGCGGCCGCGGTCGCCGCGCGGAAGAACATCATGATCGCCGGGGCCACCAACGCGGGGAAGACCACGCTGCTGCGCGCGCTGGCGAACCAGATCCCGGCCGAGGAACGGCTCATCACCGTGGAGCGGGCCCTGGAGCTGGGGCTGGACCATTTTCCCGAACTGCACCCCAACGTGGTCGCGTTCGAGGAGCGGCTGCCGAACATGGAGGGGCACGGCGCCATCCCCCTGGCCGGGCTGGTCCGCCGGTCGCTGCGGATGAACCCGAGCCGGGTGATCGTGGGCGAGGTGCTCGGCGACGAGATCGTCACCATGCTCAACGCCATGAGCCAGGGCAACGATGGGTCCCTGTCGACCATCCACGCCAACTCGTCCCTCGAGGTGTTCAACCGCATCTCCACGTACGCGATCCAGGCGCAGGAACGGCTGCCGGTGGAGGCCACTCACATGCTCATCGCGGGCGCGATCGACTTCGTGGTCTTCATCGAGAAGCGGAACGACTACGCCCGCGGCGGCCGCCTGCACCGGTTCGTCAACAGCGTGCGCGAGGTCACCGGGGTCGACGGCCGCGTCCTGTCCAGCGAGGTCTTCGCGCCCGGCCCGGACGGCCACGCCGTCCCGCACGCCCCCGTGTCCTGCATCGGCGACCTGATGCAGTACGGCTACGACCCGTCCGCCGGGAGGTGGGCATGACCGGGCCCGCGCTCTACCCGCTGCTCGGCATCGTGGCCGGCGCCGTAGGCGGCGGTGGCATCTTCCTTCTCGCCGTGGCCGTCCGCGGGCTGCCCGCCCGGCCCAAGAGCGCGCGGGCCACCAGGCTGGAGCGGGGGCTGCGGGACATGGCCGGCGTGCGCGGGGCGACCGCGCTGGTCCTGGGCGCGCTGACGCTGCTGGCCACCCGCTGGGTGGTCGCCGGGATCGGCGTCGCGCTGCTCGCGCTGGGCTGGCGCTCGCTGGGCGGCGCGGCCTCCGAGCGGAAGGCCATCGCCCGGCTGGAGGGACTGGCCGCCTGGACCGAGTCGCTGCGGGACACGATCGCCGGCGCGGTCGGCCTGGAGCAGGCGATCCCGTCGTCCCTGCGGGCCGCCGCGCCGTCGCTGCAGGAGCCGCTGGCCCGGCTGGTGGACCGGCTGCACACCCGGACGCCGATGCCGGAGGCGCTGCGCCGCTTCGCCGACGACCTCGACGACCCCGGCGCCGACCTGATCATCGCGGCGCTCATCATCAACTCCCGGCTCCGCGGGCCCGGGCTGCGTGACCTGCTGGGCGGCCTGTCCACCTCGGTCCGCGAGGAGCTCGACATGCGCCGCAAGATCAACGCCGACCGCCGGGCCACCCGCCGCAGCGTGCAGATCGTCGTCATCGTCGCGGTCGCGGTCGCGCTGCTGCTCGGCGTGTTCAACCACAGCTACGTCGAGATCTATGACGCCCCGCTCGGCCAGGTCGTGCTGCTCGTCGTGGCCGGTTTCTACGCGGCGGGCTTCTTCTGGCTGCGCAAGCTCGCCCGCTTCGACGCACCGGAACGGCTGCTGTCCGAGCCGCTCGCCGCGGGCGCGGCGCTCGGCGCGCCGGAGACGGTGGCCGGCTGGCGGGGCGGCGGCTCGTGACCGCCGCCATCATTGCCGGGGCGATCGCCGGGGCCGGGATCTTCCTGCTGATCGTGGCCCTGCTGCCGCAGCGGGTGAGCCTGTCCCGGCAACTGGCCGCCTTCGACGCCCGGCCCGTGCCCGCGGCGCCGGTCCGGCGGTTCGCCGGGGAGAAGGAAAGCGAGCTGACCCGGAGGCTGGGCACCGGGCTGGCCGCCTTCTGCAAGGAGCAGGGGTGGGAATTCCCCGGCCTGCGCAATGATCTGGCCCTGGCCGAGAAGTCCTTCGAGAATTTCCTGGCCACCAGCGCGCTGCTGGCCGTATTCGGCTTCCTGATCGGGCCCATTCTGCTGCTGCTGCTCACCGTGCTCGGCGTGCACGTGTCGTTCGTGTTCCCGATCTGGCTCGGGCTCGTGCTGGCGGTCATCTTTTCGATGCTCCCGTACGTCGAGGTCAAGCAGAAGGCCGCGCAGCGGAGAAAGGACTTCCGGCACGCGGTCGGCGCCTTCCTCGACCTGGTCGGGATGAACCTGGCCGGCGGCCGCGGCGTGCCCGAGGCGCTGATGGCGGCCAGTGAGATCGGCGGCGGCTGGTCCATGTGGCGGATCAGGGACGCGCTGGCCAACGCCAGGATCACCGGCCAGACCCCGTGGCAGGCTCTCGGCGCGCTCGGTGAGGAGATCCGCGTCGACGAACTGCGGGACCTGGCCGCCGCGCTCAGCCTCGTCGCCGAGGACGGGGCCAAGGTCCGTGAGTCGCTGACCGCGCGCGCGGTCAGCCTGCGCCGCCGTGAGCTGGCCGACCTCGAAGGCCAGGCCGGTGAGCGCTCGCAATCCATGCTGGTAGCCCAGATGTTCCTGGTGGCAGGCTTTCTCGTGTTCCTCGTTTTCCCCGTCGTAGGAGTGCTTCTGGGTGTCCAAGGACATTAAAGAGTTCACTGCGTTGAGCAGATTCCGGGAGGGATTTGATGTACCACTTCAGTACCGAACTGCGCGACTACCTGAGGGGCCTGCTCGCCGCGCACCGAGCACGGCTCGTCTCCGCCCGCGACCGCGGTGACGTGGGTGCCTCCGCCGTCGAACTGGCCATCATCACCGCGGTCATCCTGGGCATCGCGGTGGCCCTCCTCGCGGTGATCAGGATCTTCGTCAACTCCGAGAGCAGCCAGATCCACGGCTGATCTCCCGTTCCGGGACTCCCGCCATGAGACTCCGCAGACCGCTGTCCCGGTCCCGCCGCGTGCCGTTCCGGCCGCGCCGGGGGCCGTCCCGGTCTCGCCTGCGCCGCGATGACCGTGGCTCCAGCGTGGTGGAGCTGGCCGTCCTGGCCCCCGGCTTTCTCATGATCATCATGCTGATCGTGCAGTTCGGGCTGTGGTTCAACGCCCGCCAGGCGGCTCTGGCGGCGGCCCAGGCCGGGGCGCAGGTCGCGCGGGAGAACGCGGCGATGACCGCCAACTGGCCGGGCCTGGCCGAGCAGGCCTCGTCCAACTACTACGACACCCTCAACACCAGCCTGCTCGGCAGCCTGACCGCCACCGTCAGCGGGAACCCGGCGAACCAGGTCTACGTGACCGTGTCCGGGCCGATGGGGTACTCGGTCTTCAACTTCTTCGGCATCAAATGGACGATCACCGAGACGGCCGGCGGCCCGGTCGAATGCTTCCGCCCAGCCGGCGCCGCGGGAGCCTGCGGATGAGCGCGCGGCGGTCCGGCCCGGCCCCGAATCCAGTTGTCCGGGACGCCGGCCCGGACCGGGTACCCGCAGCCGCTTCCCGGCCCGGACCGTGCCCTCGCGACCAGCAGGGCCGCGGGGCCGGCCCGGACCGGGGCTCGATGTCGGTCGAGCTGGTCGTCGTCGCGCCGGCCCTGGTGCTCCTGCTGCTGCTCGTGGCGGCCGGCGGCCGCTGGGTCGAGTCCCACGGGGCCATCGACGGCGCGGCCCGGGACGCCGCGCGGGCCGCGTCGGTGGCTCGGACGGCCGGCAGCGCCGTCTCGCTGGCGCAGCAGTCCGCCGACGCTGACCTGGCCACCTCGGGCTGGTGCGACGGCGGCACGGTGGCCGTCGGGGTCACCGGCTTCCCGCCGGACGGTGCGCTCGTCGCGCCGGGCGACGCGGTGACGGTGACCGTGAGCTGCAACGTGAACATGTCCCCGTTCACCGCGCTGGGCTTCAGCGCGGCGTCGCCGGTCACGGGATCGGCCGTCGCCCCGCTGGACCCCTTCATGTGCCGGGGGGCGAATTGCTGAGCCCCCTCGCCCGCGCCCTGCTGAGCCGCGCCCCGTTCAGCCGCGCCCCGTTCAGGCGCGCCCGGCCCGGGCCGCCCGGCCATCTCCGCCGCACTGGGCCCACCCTCCGGATGCGTTCCCGGGCCCGCGCCCGTCCCGCCGCCGGCCGGCGGGACCGGGACCGCGGGTCGGTGGCGGTGTTCACCGTGGTCTTCGCGGTCGCGGTGATCTTCCTGACGGCCCTCATCGTCGACGGCGGCAACGCGATGAACGCCCGCGAGCGCGCGGCCGACATCGCCGGGCAGGCGGCCCGCGCCGCGGCCGAGGACATCGCGCCCGCCGCCCTCCGTCAGGGGCCGGCCCCCGGCGGGGCCTTCCCCATCGACTGGACGACCGCGTGCGGGTACGCCCAGCGGGTCGTGCAGCGCTATGGGGCCACGCTGACCGGGACGACGGTGACGATGTCGGCGTGCCCGGCCCAGGCTTCCAGCCAGACGCAGGCCGCGGTCACGGTGCAGATATCGACGCAGCCGCTGATCGGCGGGGGCCTGCTCGGCACGTTCACCGAGACCGCGACCGGGACCGCCACGTCCGAATGCGGGAACGCCGTTCAACAAGGAGTGTGCTGATGGCGCCGCCGATTCCGGGACTGAGAAGGCCCGTGCGGGTGCCGACCCGGACGGCCGGGGACGTGCTGATCGGGATCCTCGCGATCATCGCGCTGACCGTGCTGACCGTCGGCGTCCCGATCGCCCTGGTCACGGTCATCGGGCTGCCGTGGCCGCACGCCGCGCCCGGCCTGTCCGCGCTGACCCATCAGCTCGACATTCCCTCCATCCTGCGGGTCCTGTCGATCGTCATCTGGCTGGCCTGGCTCCAGCTGGTGTGGTGCGTGATCGTCGAGATCAGGGCGGCCGCCCGCAACGTCGGCCTGCCGTCGCAGGTCCCGCTGGCCGGGGCCACCCAGTCCGCGGCGCACCGCCTCGTCACCGCCGCGTTGCTGCTGTTCACGGCCGGGGCGGCTTTGTCGCCCGCGTTCGCGCACGGCGGGCCGCCGCGGGTCGGCCACACGGTTTCCTCGGTTCTGCCGGGCGCGCGCGGCGGCCAGCCGGGCTCGCAGGCCGCGCCGCCCCAGCCGGTGCGGCCGCCCACCATCGCGCAGGCCCCGGGCGCCGGCAAGGTCTACATCGTCAAGCCGCCGGAGGGCCGCTACCACGAGAGCCTGTGGGAAATCGCGGAGAACCACCTCGGTGACGGGCGGCGCTACGCCGAGATCTACGAGATGAACAAGGACCGGGTGCAGCCGGACGGTGCCCAGCTGACGATCGCCAGCCTGATCCGGCCCGGCTGGATCCTGCGCATGCCGCGCGACGCGTACGGCCCGGGCATCGAGGCCGCGGCGCAGGCGGCCACGACGAGTGCCGGCCAGCCCGGGCCGGCCGGCCCGGGCACCCCCGGTGCGCAGGCGGGGGCCGGCGGCCAGGCTCCGGGCACCGGGACCCCCGCTCCCCTCGCCGGCGGAAGCTCCGCTACCGGGAACGCCGCTGCCGGGAACGCTGCCACCGGAGGCGCCGCCGCCGGGAACGCGCCCGGCGACCCGGTGGCCGGCGACCCCGCACCCGCGGCGCAACCCGCCGCCGGGGCCGTTCGGCCGGGTGAGAAAGTTCTTGCCGCGCCGGGTTCGCGCATGTCCGGCCCGCTGCCGTACCCGTACGAGCTTTCGGCGGCGTCGCTGCTGGCCGCAGGGCTGCTGGCCGCGCTCGGCCGGCGGCGGCGGGAGCAGTTGTGGCGGCGCGCGTTCGGCCAGCGGATCGCCGCCCCGGACGGGGACGCGGCGGTGGCGGAGAGTGCCCTGCGGATCGGGGCGGACGAGCCGTCGGTCCGGCTGCTGGATGTCGGCCTCCGGCAGCTGTCCCAGGCGCTGGCCAGCCAGGACAAGGCTCTGCCGACCGTGTTCGCGGCGCACATCGGCGCGGAGAACCTGGACCTGTGGGTCGCTCCGGCTGATCCCAGCCCGCCGCCGCCATGGGCGGCCGCCGACGGAGGTGCGGTCTGGCGCCTTCCGCTGGAGGCCGTGACCGAGGCCGGCCTGGACGGCGCGAACCGTGTCCTCGCCCCTTACCCCGGCCTCGTCTCGATCGGCACGAACGAGACCGGGCGGATCCTCGTCGACCTGGAAGTCGCGCACGGGCTGGTCGCGGTGCGCGGACCGCACCGCACGGTCCAGGCGGCCCTGGCCGCGCTCGCCGTCGAGCTGGCCACCAACCGATGGTCCGACCAGATGCGGATCACGCTGGTGGGCTTCGGCGAGGAGCTGGCCATGATCGCGCCGGACCGGGTCACCGCGGTGGCCACCCTGGACGAGGCGCTGCCCCGGATGCAGGCGCGTGCCGCCGAGGTCGAGCAGGCCCTGGCCGAATCCGGCCGCGATTCCGTGCTCACCGGGCGGGCCCAGACCGCCGATGCGCAGACCTGGGCGCCGCACTACCTGATCATGGCCGCGCCGCCCACCCCCACGCAGCGGGAGCGGCTGCTGACGCTGGCCCGCACCCGGCACCGGACCGCGCTCGGCTTCGTCATCGCCGGGGACATCCGCGGTGCGACCTGGACGTGGGAGGTCACCGAGGACGGCCGGCTCAAGGCCGACGTGCTCGGTTTCGACCTGACCGCGCAGCTCCTGCCGGCCGACCAGTACGGCGCCGTGCTGGAGCTGTTCCGGTCGGCGACCCATGGCCAGGGCGTGGACCTGACCGACCCGTCGGACGACGGGGCCCCCGCCGCGCAACTGGTCCCCGGCACCCGGATGCCGGTCGAGATCGGGCTGCTCGGGCCCGTCACCATCGACGCCCCCGGCCCGGTCGACGGGCCGCGCCAGGCGCTGTCCACCGAGCTGGTGGTCTACCTCGCCACGCACCCCGGCGGGGTGCACCCCAACGTGCTGACCGGTGCGATCTGGCCCCGCGGGGTGACCCCCGAGGTGCGCGACGCGGCCCTGGCCCGGGTGCAGGCCTGGCTCGGCCACGACGACATGGGGCGCCCCAGCCTGGCCACCGACGCCGGCGGCCGCCTGCGCCTGGGGTCCCGGGTGCGGGTGGACTGGCTGGTGTTCCGCGCCCTGCTCGCCCAGGCCGGCCACGTGGCCGAACGGGGCGACACGGACCAGGAGGCCGCGGTGCTGGACCGGGCACTCGGGCTGGTCCGCGGCCAGATCCTCGACGGGCGCGACCCCAGCCGGTACGCGTGGCTCGGCACCGACAGCTTCGAGTACGAGGCGACCGCGCTCATCGCCGACGCCGCGCACCGGCTGTCCGCCCTGCGCCTGATGGCCGGCGACGCCGAGGGGGCCATGACCGCCGCGCGGGCGGGCCTGCGGCTGGCGTTCAACGACGAGATGCTCTGGCGCGGCCTGCTGCTCGGCGCGTCCGCGACCGGCCAGGAACACGTGCTGCGCGCCGTGGTCGGCGAGGTGTCCGCGCGCGCCGAGCTGGACGAGGTGATGCCGCGGATGGCACCGGAGACCGAGGCGCTCATTGACGAGCTGCTGCCGTCCTGGCGCACGTCGGCGGCCTGATGATGACCACGGCCTGATGATGACCAAGCGAGGCGTGATGCGGAACGGCTGCGCGGCAGCCGCGCTGATCGGCGCGGCCCTGCTGGCGGTGACCGCGTGCGGGAGCGGCGGCACCGGCACGACGGCCACGTTCCATCCGGAGGGCAGCATGCCGGCGTCCGCGCCGAGTGCGCCGGACGCACCGGGCGGGTCCGGGACCTCGTTCGTCATGCCGGCCTTCGGTAAGAACGTGCACGTCGAGATGACGAACTGGCTGCCGTCGGCCGCCAGCCAGGCCCGGGCCGTGCTGACCGACAAGGACTACGAGCTGGCGTACCTCTACGCCGAGTACACCAGCGGCCAGGACACCAGCTGGACCGGCTACGTCAGCCCCACCATGCAGACCGAGGTGCAGACCGCGCTGTCCCAGCCCGATGTCACCGGTGAGTCCTTCACCGGGACGATCGGCTTCTTCGACATGAGCGCCGTGACCGACCCGACCGTCGGGGGGTACCTCGACGTGTCCGCCTGTTTCGACAACGCCGGGTCGTCGAACACCAGCGCGCAGACGGGCAAGGTCATCCCGGACACCACGCCCGCCGCCGAGCACTATTACCGTTACACCGACCAGCTCGCGAAGAATTCCGCGGGCGAGTGGAAAGTAGTTTCCGATCTGCCCCGGATCTACTATCCGCAGGCGAAGGAGTGCAAGCCGTGAACCGCCGGATCGCCGCGATCGCCGTGCTGGCGGCAGGCCTGGCCGGGCCGGCCCTGGCCGCCGCTCCCGCCAGCGCCGGGAGCGGCACCTCCAGCGTGGGGTGCACCACCGGTGACAGCTGCACCGCCATGCTGGAAAAGATGATCCAGTTCAGCGGAGCGAACTACTCGCCGGGCGCCAGCAACCTCGTCGTGGACATCACGCCGCCGGCCTGCCTGTGGGAACCGATCGGCGACGCAATCACCGGCAGCCAGGCCATTACGAGCATCTACGGCACCGACCCCGCCAAGGCCACGACCGTCCTGGGGGTCTCGGCTGCGGTGCAGACGGCGGTGACCATTTCCGCCGAGAAGCCGCCGCCGGCGGGCGAATGGTACGAGCTGCCGGTCAACCCCGACGGTACGGCCGCGCAGGAGAAGGCGTGCCTGGCCCAGCCGCTCTACGCCTGGGTGCCGGCCGGCCAGGCGCCTCCGGAGATCAACATCCCGCCGCAGACGCTGGCTCAGCTCGCGGTGGCCAAGATGGCGCTGCCGACGGCGGGCGCGATGATCCTCAACCCGGTCAGCGGGCGGACGTACACCAACCTGCCGACCTACCTGCAGGTGGCGCTCGGCGGCGGATACGAGACGACGGCCGGCGGCATGCCGTACGCGACCGTCACCGCAACCCTGGGGAACGCGGCCGCGACCGTCTGGGCGATCCCGTCCAAGCTGGAGGTCAGCGCGTCCGGTGGCACGCAGTACAAGGCGGACACCACCGACTGCGGTTACCTGGGCTCGACGCAGATAGATACGGCGCAGGCGGCGAACGCCGGGCCCGGCACGCCCATCGACTGCGGTGCGACGTTCCTGTCCCCGGGCGCCTGGCAGCTCACCGCGACGATGACCTGGCAGGCCTGCTGGGCCCCGGTCGCCGGCGGTGACCCGCCCACCCCGGCCACTTGCCAGCCCGTCCCCGGTGCCCAGCTGAACGGCCTGAACTGGACCCGGCCCGTCACCGTCAACGAGATCCAGTCGGTCAACAACGGCGCAGGCTGACGATGTGGGGGCGGCGGGCGCAGGCTGACGACGCGGGGCAGCGAACTCAGGCTGACGATGTGGGGGCCGTGACCGCAGGCTGACGACGCGGGGGCGGCGGGCGCAGGCTGACGACGCGGGGCGGCGAACTCAGGCTGACGACGCGGGGGCGGCGGGCGCAGGCTGACGACGCGGGGCGGTGGGCTCAGGCTGACGATGCGGGGCCGGGTCATACAGGCCGAGCCGGTACGCCGTCGCGGCGGCCTCTCCCCGGCTGCCGACCCCGAGCTTGGCGAGGATGTTCGACACGTG
>Ga0182014_10000915_pt1 | contig 40233 bp, 31 predicted proteins | sample 612S2DmetaG_FD_120489 | JGI IMG/M metagenome (GOLD analysis project Ga0182014, IMG submission 120489) | Permafrost microbial communities from Stordalen Mire, Sweden - 612S2D metaG | ecosystem: Environmental > Terrestrial > Soil > Wetlands > Permafrost | place: Sweden: Stordalen | collected... | reverse complement strand
GCGCAAATTCGTGCTCGGAATCGGCTGCTGACCGATCTTCAAAGCGGCTTATAGGCAAGTACCAGCAAGACTTGGCCAGAGCTGGGTATGACATGGCTCATGGCGCGGAGAGTCATAGCCGCAGTTCGGGTCAACAGGTTTCGATACTCACCAGGACCGTGCCCCGCATTGAAGGTTGTGGCCTTGACGTCAACGTAATCCAACAGTCTAAGCAAGCGGAGGAGCCGTTTCGCATCGTAATAGATGGTATGTCCGGTTATCCCTTGATCGACGCACGCCGGTCCGTCGTTGTGGTGCAGCGAGTCCCAGCGGCCCAAGGCAAACAGCACCCGGTAACCAAGGAACAAGACATTCGGGGTGGTGCAGATCAGCAACCCTCCCGGCTTCAAAGCCGCCCGGCAAGAGCGTATGAGAGCGATCATGTCGCTGTAGTCGAGATGCTCGATGATCTCGGTGCAGAGCACGATGTCTGCTGGCGGCGTGTTGGGTGGTCCGCTTTGCTTGCGGTGGTCGCGCGCTATGCAATCGATGCCGCGCTCTTCGGTCCATCGTCGGACGTTTGGGTCCGTGAATGTCAGCGATTCGGGGTGATCGATGACTGACCACGAAACCTTCGCCCTATCGTAGTTCGAGGTCAGCAACTCGAGTAGCACCGGGTCCGGCTTGCCTTCGTTCATGCCGGACATGTTCAGCACGGCGAGATGATAAGGGTTGCGTTTTTCGATATATTTCAGAATTGCCCCAAGGACATGGTAAATCCTGTGTCCATGACCAAGATTCCATGCCCGGTTGTCTTCGCTTAGCTTCCCGTCCCGCTGTATGTCCATCTGATTGTAGCGATCAGCGGTGTACCTGCAGACGTAACTTCGACTTGGCATATTCATAATTTGATCAAAGCGGGCAAGCTGGTTAGATTGCCGTCAGGATCGGCACCAGAACCTGAAACAGCAAGCCCCGCCGGGGTTCCCGTAAGCATAAGCCGGCACACCCAGCAACATGAGAGGGTCGCAAAAACCACAATTTGTCGGCGATCCACTCTGCTCAGCCTCGCTGGACGTGTAGTTACGCCGCTGCACAGCGGGTCGACTGGGCGCTTCAAGCGCTTCGAATGCTCTGGGCTCGCAATGTATTGGGCAACGGAGTTACCCAGAAACTGTTATTCTAGAAACCGCGGAGAGGTAGCTCTGAATAATCCTAAGGAGGCGAAATAGATGCTTGTTACGCGACATGAACTGCAGCGACGCGGGTTACGTACTTTAGCGTTCATTTGTGTTCTGGGGCTCAGCGTGATTCTCCTGATGGTGCCCACGACTTCAGCCGGGGCCGGCAACCCGGCTATCTTTCAAAGTTCAGACAGCGATACTGCAGTCTCCCCACAGTACTTCGGCGTGATTATTCCCTATCAAAGTCCCTGGCCCACGATTCCGTTCGGCAGTATGAGAATAGATCTGAACTGGCTGCGTGTGCAACCTCAACCAGGCACCTGGGATTTTGCCAGGTCGGACTGGTTCGTAGAGCAAGCGGCCGCACACAATGTAGAGTTGCTGTTCATATTGGGGTTCACACCGCGCTGGGCCTCATCGACGCCTGACAAGGCGTGTACTGTCGGCACAGGGACTTGCGGAGAGCCCAGAGACCTGAACGAGTGGCGGAACTTTCTGCGAACAAGCGCCAATCGCTATAAGGGCCGTGTGCACTATTATGAGTTGTGGAATGAACCGAACGACACAGAGTACTATACCGGCAGCATTCCTGGCATGGTGAAGTTGACGCAGGCCGCGTCCGAAGTTCTTAAAGACGTTGACCCGAGCAATCAGATAGTCTCGCCGTCAGCAGTAGGGCCGGCCGGTTTGAAGTGGCTGGACCAATTCCTGCAAGCCGGGGGCGGTAAGTACGTGGACATCATTGGTTACCACTTCTATGTTTCGCCTGCCCCGCCCGAGGGGCTTGTTCGCTACGTCCAGGAGATCAGGACGCTGATGTCGAACAACGGCGTGGCCTCGAAGCCACTTTGGAATACGGAAATCGGCTGGATGGACGTTAATCTCGGTGATTTCTGGCAACCTGCATGGCTGGCCCGGACCCTAATCCTTCTTCGGTCCGCGGGGATATCGCGAAGTTTTTGGTACGCTTGGGGTATCCGCGATGGAAGGCTAACTCTTCACTTGGCCAAAGAGGACCGCGTAACGCCCGCGCCCGCTGGCGTGGCATTCAAGGTGCTTCAGGATTGGATGCTCGGCGCAACCGTGGGTCCGTGCGTCTCCAACACGGATCTGCCTGAACCGTTCAAGCCCGCACACGGCCTCTGGACGTGCGAGATTCACCGTGGCGCCAAAGTCGTGAGAGTTGTTTGGAGTCCAGATGGCAACGACATGTTTACCATTCCGCCAAACTGGGGGGTCAAACGCCTGGTTGATCTCTACGGGGCGTCAAAGCCGGTGCCACCGGGACAAATCCTGGTGGGCCAACAACCTATCCTGTTAGCCACTGACTGAAGGGAGAATCCGAGGCGACGGGCGGGCAATTGATGAGGAAACCGGACGGGGACAGCTAATCCTGTCCCGCAGTTTGCACTAGAGGAGCTCTTCGCTGCTCGAGCCTCGCCCAAAGTGCTTTTAAGCGAGTCAGGGACAAACTTAGGAAATTCGGAACAGCGTAGTCGGCACCAGCGGCGAGCAGCTCTCTTGTGCGGCCGTTCGTTGCAATCGCAAAACACTTCATTCCTGCCGTCTTGGCGGAGCAGATGCCCGAAACCGCATCCTCAAAAGCCAGTAAATCTCGTGGCATGACGTCGAGACGCTCTGCCGCAAGCCGGTAAATTGCCGGGTCGGGTTTGCCATGGATGACATCGTTGCCGGTAACAACCACCGTGAAATGAGGTGCAATGCCGAGACGTTGCAGAGTTCCGAGGGTTCGCTCGGAGGTGGCTGAGGTTGCCAACGCGATTTTGAGGTTCGCACTTGAAAGCGTTTGTAGGAATTGAATCACTCCTGGGATCGGCGCCACATCAGGCTCGAACTTGCGCAGCATCTCATCCTTGCGATTTCCGTACTCAGCTATCTGTTCCGCCGTCAGTTCGCCCAAGAAATGTCGCAATATCTCTTCCCGCTTGCGTCCGTCTAAAATGAAATCGAGCTCTTGCTCTGGCATCTCTTTGCCCAGAGTAACCAGGAAGTTCTGCCATGCCCGCCGGTGAACCGGATGACTGTCAACAATGACGCCATCCATGTCAAAAACAATACCTTTCAACACAGGTTGAAATTCCTCAGTTTAGTCCCGGCCACGTAGCTTGAGCTTCACGGTAGGTTTCAATGGTGCCAATGTCGATCACATAATCCGTAATCGCATACGCCAGCATACGCCCTCGCAGGTGCGACAGCACATCAAATCCGAGATCGGCGGGTTGCTTCGCCGGGATGAATTCAAAAAGTTCCAGCGTTCCCAGCATCAACCCCGCGAATGCGAGATTGCTCGTGGGGTTGGCAGGCTTCTCTACAAATTCCTGAACGATCCAGTTCTTATCTACGCGGACAATGCCACAGCGGCTCGGGTCCGGAACTTCATACACCCCTACCGTAGCCACTGGGCAGCGTTCTCGATGGAATCCCAGCATGGACTTTAGATCGAAGGTAGTCAAAACGTCAGCGTACAGAATCCAGAATTCCTTGTCGCAGCCCACCCATGCACGGTTCGCCAAAATGGTGCCAGCGGAGCCCAAAAGCACCGGTTCTTCTGAGATCTTTATCTGGACGGGGCTTCGGTACTTGTGCACGGTCGCACGAACAACGTCTGCATGGGAGTGGACATTTAGAAGAACCTCTGTGATCCCCGAGCGCTCGAAAATATCCAGCCAAATCTCCAGCACAGGCACGCCCTTTATTGGGACAAGGCACTTGGGTAGGTCATTTGTAAGGGGGCGTAACCTGGTTCCGTGACCAGCAGCTAGCAGGAAAGCTTTCATGGGATGAGTTTATGCCGATCCGGAGAAATGTCTGCCCAGGTTCTAGGCGCTGTTCGAACTGGGAATGAACATCCAACGCGAGCCCCCTCGCTGGTCGTTATCTATAAAGGGGTCGTTAGCGACTACTTGGGCGCCTTGAAAGTCGAAAGCAAAAGCCATCTCCTGGATGCCCTCGTTCGTGAGGGCAGCACGAACTGAAGCCTGACAATCAGGTTCGCAATAAAGCAGCAAGAACCCTCCGCCACCAGCTCCGGTAATCTTCCCTCCGAGAGCACCATGCTGCCGCGCGAGCTCATAAAAACGATCGATCCGAGGGTTAGAAATTTTCCCAGAAACACGTTTTTTTGCTTTCCACGCTTCATCCATGAGAGATCCGAATGCGGCAAGATCAGCCTTCAGCAGGGAACGATGCATTTGATCGGCAAGCGTGCGCACCTCATGGAGCGCATCGATCGCTTTGCCAACATGCTTTCGAGTCGATATTTCTTGCTCTTCGAGGATCGTCCACGAGCAATGTGAGGAACCCGTAAAGAAGAGCATGAGTTTACTCTCCAATTCACGTACCAGCCCAGGATCCAAGTCGAGCGGTTCAACTCTAACGGTCTCATCGCTCTGAAACGTAATCCAGTTCAGTCCTCCGAATGCAGCTGCGTATTCGTCCTGCTTGCCAATGTGTCGCCCCAAGATGTCGTGCGTGATATGGAAAGCTCGTTCCGCGAGATCGGACTTCGTCAGTACTTGATGAACGTAGGTTGTCAGGGTCTTGAGGATGTTGACGCAAACGCTGGCTGAAGAACCAAGTCCCGTGCCGGGCGGGATTTCCGAGGCCAGAAAAAGATCAACCGATACGCCAAGGGCCAACTCCTTCAGCACGGCAAGCGGAATCTCCAATTCTGTTCCCTTGACGTCCATGGTTTCTAGCTTTTGCCACGTCTCGAAGATCCTCAAATCGGATGAGATCACTTGAATACGGTCATCCGTGCGCTTCCCCAAGATCGTATAGAAATACTTATTGATCGCAGTGCTTAAGACCGCACCGCCGTACTCCCTGTAATAGCTGGGAAGATCGGTGCCGCCACCCGCGAAGCTAATCCGCACTGGACTGCGTACTATGAGCATCGGTAAATTTGTCCTCAAAAAACTGCCCGGCGGGCAATACCACAGGTTGCGAAAAATCTCCGTGCTTTGAGCGAACATGTTTAAACGGCCTAATCAAACGAATGGCAACCGTCCAACATGTCTGTAGGATAAGAGAAATGTCATTGCTCAGCGAGGGATTCAACATATACTGCAGATCAAATCTCGTTTTCTCTTCCGAAGAGTGCAGTTCTCGTACTCCGTGGACCTGAGCCAACCCTGTGATCCCCGGTTTTACGGACAGTCTTTGTCTTTGCCAGTCTGAGTAACACTGCACCCGGTCCGGTGCTTCGGGGCGGGGTCCGACCAAGGACATCTCACCTCGAAGCACGTTCCAGAGTTGGGGCAGTTCAGTGAAACTCAATCGGTCCAACATCACTTCCAGCCGGGAATCCCCTGCCGGAGGACGATCGATATTGAGTCGCATCATTGAAAAAATACGCCCATGCAAACCACACCTGGTTTCTCGGCGAAATGCACGGCCAGTTCTCCAATCCAACCAAACGGCAAGAAATACGATGATCGGTGCGGTCAAAAGCATGAGAGACACGCTTAGCAGGATGTCAACGCTACGCTTGCAAAGCCCAAAGATGGCTGAAGTTGAAGGCGCCTGAAAGTGAAGAATAGGAAGGCCGTCGAGGTCCAGGAGGTGAGGCCTCGACAGGTACAGTTCATAGGGTTGCGGTACGAGACCAACGGTGATTCCAAGCTCCCGACAGCGGCCAGCCAGGTTTAACACCTCCGGATAGGTAGAGAATTGCAAGGCCAGTATCAATTCATCCACGCGCTGGGCCAGAAGCAGATCCAGGATGCCAAGCGTGGAGACCGAAACCACGGCACCCGAATCTTGACATGGCAGCGATAACTCTAGCGGCGTATTCTCAGGCTGAAGAAAACCAACGACCTTGCACAACATTTCCGGATGACGCTCAATCTTCATCGCCAGCTCCCGCGCAATTCGCCCCGTTCCGAGAATTACGGTCCTCTTGAAGTGGCCGTTCCTATATCGAGAGCTGAGTAGCGAGTAGACGCCACAACGAGTCGCCATAAAACCAACAAACAGAAGCAGCCCAAAGTAGCCCAGAGCCAAACGGGAGACAAACCGCTGCGTGAGGTATCCCCCTGCCAAGAGCATTGCCATGGTGCAAGCGACGGCGAAAAATACTTGGGAGGCAACGGCAGTAAAACGCCAACCTCCCCGGAATCCATCTAAACTAAGGCCAAACGACAGTAACGCCCAAAAGATCCATGTCGCTTCCAGAAAAGGTAACCAGCTACTCCATACGCGGTAGTCGGTCGTCCAATCTGTTCCGTACCGGAGGACTGTGGCCAGCACAAGCGCCGAACCACACCAGACGAGATCGGTGGCCAGTATCCAAGTTACAAGCTGACGCGGCTTCAAGCCGAGTTGACTCATTTGCAGGATGTCCCAGCAACCATGGCTTCACTGCGTAAACACACTTTCTGCTTTATTACGGTAAATAGAGCGTGAGCCACGCATAAGTGCATGTCTTCGATAATCTGCATATTTTCGGATGGAACAACTAAGCATAAATCACAAAGAACCTTAAGCCTTCCACCTTTGTAACCAGTGAGCCCGACGGTCACGGCTCCAGAGTCGCGAGCGACCGCCAGCGCTTTTAGAACATTGGGGGAATTGCCGCTGCCACTGATAGCCAAGGCAACGTCTCCTTCGCGGACCAAATTCGTGAGTTGTTCAGCAAAGATGTCCTCATAGTGAGAGTCATTGGCCCATGCAGTCATAACCGGCACGTTGTCCGTTAAGGCAAACACCCGGAAACGCTTGCCCGAACCATTGACAGTCCCTTTGCCCAAGTCGCACGCAAAATGTGACGCGAGGGCTGCGCTACCGCCGTTGCCGAAAGTGTATATCGTCTGGTCTCGTTGGTAAGCGGTCAGCAGGGCTTCCGCGATTTGCTCAATGGTAGCGAAAGGAAGCCTTTGGATGGTGCTGGAAAGGTTGCGGAAATAGTCGTTAACGTCTTTCATTGATGGCATCGATTTTTGCTCTTGCCGATTTAACTCTGTGGTTGACCGTGTCGCAAACTTACTTCCAAGTCACAAGCTACTGTTAGCTCATTTCCCGGACCCCCTCAACACTTCCCTTATAGTCTTGAACAGGATCTTGATATCCAGCCAAACAGACCACTGGCGTATATATTCCAAGTCCAGACGGACCCAGTCATCGTAATCACTGATCTGGTTTCGGCCGCTCACCTGCCAGAGGCACGTGAGACCCGGCACAACTGACAATTTTTGCTTTTGATATTGCGTGAAAATCTCATATTCGCCGACTAACGGCGGGCGTGGCCCGACCAAACTCATGTCGCCTGTCAAGACGGTGTAGAGCTGTGGAAGCTCGTCCAAACTATACCTTCGGATCCACCTCCCGAGAGGAGTGATCCGAGGGTCACCGGTTATCTTGAAGGCAGGCCCGCACATCTCGTTAAGGTGAGCAAACTGTTGTTTCATTTCGTCGGCGTTGACGTACATCGAACGAAATTTGTAACTCGTTACGGGGCGACCATTTTTCCCAGCAATTCGCCAGCGGTACAGAATCGGTCCGGGGGAAGAAAGTTTCACCAGGACAGCCAAAACGAACAACACGGGAGATAGTAGCACCAACAGCACCGATGAACCTACCACATCGATGGTTCGCTTTATTGCGCGCTGAACAGGACTACTCCATCGAGGAGAGAACGAGACGAGGTCATATTCACCGTTCTCGGATTCAAGTTGATACGAAACCGGATTAGCTAGATTCATTAATCAAATCCCGTGTTGCGGCGTATTAAGCCTCTTGCCTCGCCACCATTAATTCGGAACGGAGGCCGCCAGTTCGTGGTTCTTCATCCGGAAAGCTTCCATTTTCCCGGCGATAAATTCTCTCATCTCTCGCCGGAAATTGTCCTCGTCAAACAGGGTTGCTCTGCTCCGGATTGCTCTCGGCGAGAAACGTCCCTCGATATCCTCGTAAAACTCGATCGCTTGGGAAAGAGAAGTTGCCGATTGCTCTGCGAAAAAGACTCCCGTCGCCTCCTCATTAAATTCCTCCGACGTGTAGATGCCCCTCACTGTCTCCAAGGCGCCGCCGCGGGCATAGGCAATCACCGGACGCCCATAAGATTGCGCCTCCAAAGGCACCAGGCCGAAGTCTTCCTCGCCTGGAGACAGGAGTGCGCGGCAATGGGCGTATGCCTCACGGACTGCTTCTCTCGAAGCTTGACCTAGGAACTGCACCGTCGGTCCTGCAAGCTTTCTAAGGGTTTTCATCTGTGGACCGTCCCCCACGATCACCAATCGGCGGTGAAGCCGATTACACGCCTCGATTGCCACATCGACCCGCTTGTAATCTACCAGTCGACCGAGCACCAGATAGTAATCCAGAATGTCATCCGAAATGAAACCCTCGGAAGCATCAATCGGTGGAGAGATTACGACCGCATCGCGACGATAGTGTTTCCGAACCCGCTCCGCCACGTTGCGGGAGTTTGCGATGAAGTAGTCAACCCGAGATGCGGTAGAGACGTCCCACAGACGCAAATAATGTGCTGCCGCGGAGAACACCATTCGTGAGATCGGTCCCATATTGCGTCTGTAAGTGTGATACATGTCCCAAATGTATCTCATCGGAGAGTGGCAGTAGCAGATGTGACAGGTACGAGCACCGGTAATGACTCCTTTGGCTGGAGCCGATTCTGAACTAATAACCAGGTCATAGGAACTGAGATCCAGTTGTTCCAGCGCCAAGGGGTACAGAGGCATGAGTTGTCGGTGCCAACGATACCGCCCCGGAATGCCCTGCAGAAAGGATGTCGTGATCCTGCGGGTCTTGAGTTCCGGCGGCAGAACCTCGGGATCCGAAATCATGGCGAAGATGTCGGCCTGGGGAAAAATACCGGCAATCACTTCCACTACCCGCTCCGCTCCGCACCAGGGTTTCACAAACCAATGATGCACGATTGCAACCTTAAGATCCGCCAAACGGGTTAGAATCTCGGAATTCAAGAGCCCTCGAATACACTATTGTCCGTGTTTTGCTGCCATTTGCAGGCGCGAATCGAACTGGCTCTGGGCGGCATCCTCCCCCAGTTCATTGCCTACTTCTTTTGCCGGCCATCCTTGCTCATTCGCTAGCACCTGCACTGGAGCACTGACCGATAGCAATTCTCCAGCGACTTGACATGTCTTTCCATCGTATAAGGGTCGGCCCAGAATCTTTCGTACGCGCCCCGCCCCAGGCGGGACGCGAGACCCGCATCTTGTAGCGCCGACATCTTTTTCTTTAAGTCAACAACGTCGCCGCCGTGAAACCATAGTCCGGTCACACCATCCTCCACGAGTTCGCGCGCCGCACATGTATCAGGCACAATAGCCGGTAAGCCCAACGCTGCCGCTTCCAACACACTCACTGGCTGCACTTCGTACCATAAAGAAGGTTGAACCAAAGCCCGCGCCTTCCGCAAATACTTTTGTACCTCCGACGCAGGTTGCCACCCCGTGATGCAGGCTTTCTCATAAATATGTTCGAGGTTTGCGCGCTCCGGCCCCTCCCCGACAAACGTTACCTCGGCCTTCATCGATGCTGCTGCACGAGCAAGCAATTCTAGCCCCTTCTCGGGGGATAAGCGGCCAAGCGAAACGAACTGTACATTGTTAGTCACGGGGACAGCTTCCTGCTTTTCAAATTCCACGGCATTCGGGACATGATAAACCTTGGAGTTCTCGGGCAGGTAAGGTCGCAGGATTGCTTCACTTAGACCAGAAAGGCATATGAAGTGCTTGACTTTGTTTGACCCGAATCCGTACTCATTTTGAACCACCTGTCGAGCCACACGCCAAAGTTTCTGCGGGTAACCGTCACGATCGCAGTTCTCCAGCAGGCAAGCTGCGGAAAGGGCTCGCAAAGAACATATCTGATTCTTGGGGAAGTTGAAAAAACCACCGTTTGGGCAAGCATAGAAATAGTCGTGGAGCGTAATGACGACCGAGAAATTAAGCAGAAACGCCTCATGAACTACGCTAGACGATAGCGCCTTGCTCCAACCATGAACATGCACAATTGTGTTGGATGGGTCGCATTCGGAAAGTATTTGTGCCAGTTTCCCGGAAGCATTGTTGTTCCAGATTCCCTGTACAATCGCCCGAACCCGGCTGGGATCTGACTTGATGTCATGCTGCCCAGTCACGACTACTCGGACGGCGGATTGGACTAGCTCTGTCGCCACTGGGGGAACAGCAGCCAAAAACGTTACCGAGTGACCACGTTGAACCAGAGCCAGGGCCGAATCCACCGCTACTTTGGCAGCTCCTCCGTTGACGTGCGCGAAGTCGTTGACAACGACCACCTCCAGACTCCCCCCCTGGAAACTCAACTGGCTCGCAGGAATTTCCGTTAAGCGAGGAGAGATTCCCGCTTCTGACGCTGTCACAGATAATCCTCGACGGCCCTGGCAGCTCTCATCTCAAGTGTTTAGCTTCTTAGGCCAGTCAGTCTGTTGTCCGCGACTGGGGAGCAACGCGCAAGCACTTCACGGAAAAGATTCAAGTGTTTCTCTGCAATCTTTTTGTTGGTATAGTTCGCAAGCACCCGAGCTCGCCCCTTGCTTCCGAGTCTGGCTCGCAGTTCCGCATTCTGTTGAAGAGAACGCAATTGTGCAGCTAGTGCATCCACTTCGCCTTCCGGGAAAATCAACCCGGCGTCCCCTATCACGTGGGGAATCCCACCTGAAGTGGACCCAACCGTCGGTTTCTCACAAGCCATGGCCTCGATCAACACCCGTCCAAACTGCTCCTTGGCTTTCGGCATGGTGCGCGAAGGCAGCACCAGAACGTCCAGCAGGTTCATGTAGTCCGGGACCTCAAGCGAAGAAATCCAGGGTATCCAACGAATCCTGGAGGCGACGCCCAGACTGACTGCCAGCCTTTCAAGCTCAGCTCTGCAATCGCCCTCGCCAATAATGACCAGAACAAAAGGTGCTGGGAGTAAGCTCAGGGCCCGAATTAAGTCTGGAAGGGCCTTGATCACCGAGAGTCGGCCTACAAAGCCAATAATGAAGGCATTTTCCAAACCTAGCCGCCTTCGCAAAGGAGTAACATCGCGCTTGAAGAACATATCGGGGTCTAGTCCATGGGGGATGACCGATACTGGCTTCTCAAATCCCTTCGTCCGTAGAATCTCCTTAATCTCATCGGTTCCTGCAACTCCGGCCATGGCGTGCGAAAACGTGTAGCGCTCGAAGAGGTTAAACGGAAAAGGGTATTTCTTGCAGACATTCTGCCAAGTAGCGAAAATTGCCGGCTTATTTGACTTCACGCAAAGCCGCATGAATTGGTGTGTCACAAGACTCCATGGTTCCTCCTCTAGATAAACAAGATCAGCATCAATGGGACCGATGCGTGCCGGGTAGAAGTGAAAATGGTTGTAGGGAGTGAACCAGCAAGGAAGCATGCGGAGTTCACACTCGTCCGCCTCAGTCGTCTCCAGCGGGTGATTGCCCCAGCGAGGTGGGACAATGACCGTCAAGTCGACACCCAGCTTCACCAACTCCCTAAGCCTACCGCGATGCACCGCGACGGTGGAGGCTTTAGATACCATCAAGACTTTCATAGGACCTGCGGGTTTTGAAGTTGACCTCGCCGCTAGCTTTGCGACAATCTCGTGCAAGGAGGAGCAGTTTAGCTTGCACGCACGGAAAGGCGTCCGTTCAGTTCGTAGTCAAGCGTGACGCTACAATGCGTATTTGTCGGCTTCCGACAATCGTGCCCCAAACTCGGCACAAGAAGTGAAACACAGAGGATGGCATCATGCGATAAAAAATGCTCGACTTGGGCAACCACCGGTGGCGCAGCAGTTCGCAGCGCTCAACATGATAACCCGCGCGAGAAAATAGATTCCCCAGCAGCAACGGGGTCCAGGTATAGAGGTGCTGGTTAATGTCGTCCGCGCGATAATGTTCCTCCTTTCGCCACTCTTCTGACGGCACCACAAAAACTATCCTCCCGCTCGGCTTCAGCCGAGCCCTCAACTTTTGTAGCACCTCCAAGGGATGATCGACATGTTCAAGTGCATGATGAGAGATCACGACGTCGAAAGCAACATCCCTAGGCAATTGCTCAATCTCCGGGTAAACATTGATGCACCGCTCAGCTTCTTTCCTGGCAGCAGGATTAATCTCGACTCCGTAGCGTGCCCCACAATCCAGCGCAGCCAGCATATAGCCGCCTCCACAGCCGAAATCCAGAACAACATCGTTGCCAGTCAAAAAGGGTTCAAATTTCCAGCAGTCCAAACGCGCCGAAAGCAGACCTCCGGGAGATTGCCACGAGAAGTACGAGTCGTCGTAATAGGTATGCGAGATATCGGCCATTGGGTTCGCTTTCTTATCGGGAGCACGCCCGGGTGCAGGTCGCCGACAGAACTAAGGCGACCTAGACAATTTTTCACGTTCAGAACTCAACATCCCTTGACCGGCTCACGTCATTCACCGCTAAGGCTGTTGCGCTTGCGGCTGAGTTCGAAATGCCAGGAGGCGCATGGCCAACGACAGGTCACCAGCACCCAGGGTTCCAAGGCTCACCAGCAGAACCACGTAGGCAAGCAAACCAAGGACCAACTGCAAGGAAACTGACGCGGGTGTGAAAAAGAAGATGGCAACCATGACCGCACCCGATGCCATCAGGCGGACCAACAGAGCCGGCAGCCGCGCATTGCGGAAGACACTGCAAACTCTCCAGGTCGCCAGAGCAGCGAAGGCTGTATTCGCCGCCAGCGCGGCCCAGGCCGCTCCGAGATATCCAACGCGCGGCACCAGGATCGCGTTGGCCACCAGTCCGACAACCAACGCCGTACAGCCCGCCCAAAGATTATGGATGGCGTGGCCAGCCGCGATGTTGACGAAAACAAGATAACAGTACAGAAACATCGGCACAATACACCATATCAATATAGCAAGCACGCTCGCCCCAGGCACAAATGTTGCCCCATAAACTAGAAGCATCACTTGCCGACTCAGCAAGCTCACAGTGGCTGCGATCGGGATGGCAAACAATACACCACCCTTGACCGTAAGACCAAGCAACCGGCCTAGGGACCCTTGATCACGCTTGTACAACTCCACCATGAGTGGAAACAGACCAGCCCCCAGAATCCCAGGCAAGGCGAAGAACGCCTCTACAATCTTGTATCCGCCGGCATACCAGCCGATCTGCTCACGTCCGATCTGAAAATAGGAGAGCACCAGTAAGTCCCATTTCAAGTAAATGACTCCGACGATTACCGCCCCCGCGATGGGAAAGCCGATCCGGAACGCCTGCTTCACGACTTCAAAGTCCCATTGCGGAGTAACCCAAATCAACCGTTTGCCTAAGAGCAGCCATGCGAATGCCGAGGACAAAAAGGTAGCCAACACCATGGCTGTAAGCAACGGCACAACGTGCCCTACTCTCAATGCCACTGCCGCCAGCAAAACAATCAGCATACGGTTGACAATTTTCAGGATTGCCTCAATGTCCATGCGATGAAATGCGTTTGTAACCGAACTGAGGTATTCAAGCACCACGGTAAACAATGTGTAGAGCGCGGAAAGAAAAAGTACGAACGCAGACGGCAGCCGGTCGCCTAGTGTGGCGCTCAGGACACCCAGGACGATCAGCGTTGGAACAAAAAGCAACAACTTGGCGGAAAAAATGGAGCCGGCAATTTGCTTTGCATGGTCTTGGCGCTCTACCAGCAACTGAATGGTGGAAAGGTTTAATCCGGGGTCAAGGAACACCACACCCAGGATATAGGTGACCGAAATGGCCAAGTTCAGCGTGCCGAAATCTACCGTGCCAACTTTTCGCCCTACATAGAAAAAGAAGAGAAGGAATACCAGTCTCGACAGAAATTCACCGGCGAATTTCGAGAGCACGTCGCGACGAACAATCTGCATGAGCCGCAAACTAATAGCTCCCTGCTGTGCTCAGCGCAGGGGCGCGTGAAGGTCTATTCCCCGACGTAAGGTTCTTGTAAAGAGGAGCCATCAAGCCGATGAGCAGGAAATCGATGTGTCCAGCGCCCTTTTGGAAAAAAGGATACGACATTGTCAACCAAAAAAAGAAGTAAGCGACGTAAACTAAACACAATGAGCGGGGCAGGCCCACGACCGAGCGTTTCCGGAGCGGCACAATGGCGAGCTTAAAAACTCCCACGCAGAAAGCAACGTAGGTGGCAAAGCCGATGATGCCCTGCTCCGCCAGCGTGCCGATCCAAACATTGTGTGGGTCAGCCCTCGAGTTCCCCTGCAGTTCTGCCACACTCGCGTGACGCGAGACAACAAATTGGTAGGCCTTGGGGCCAATTCCGAGGACCGGATTCTCGGTAAACATATCGTAGGCAACCTTCCACAGAATCAAGCGGGACAACAGAGAGTTTTGTCTCGGGGTGTCGGTTTCGGCCTCTGCAAAGCGGGCTACTGTCATTTCTGCCAGGCGGGGAACTGTGGCGACCAACAGGACAGCACCCAGAACCGTCACTCCAAAGCCGATCAATAACCGCTTTCGGTTCTTTCCAGAAAACCAGACTACAGCACTGGTTCCGACCACAAACGAAAGCCACGTGGCCCGCTCTTGCCCCAACAAGGAGCCGACCAACAGCACGGCCAGTATAATGGTGTAAATCCGCTTCTTGGGACCGGTCTCGTTCGAGAGCAACGCAAAGGCCATGGCTGCTGCGAAGCTGGTATAGAACGCGTATTGCTGATGCACCACGAAAGTGCCCGTGGGCATCGCGGCGCCCAAGATAAATTGCCAGATAGCGATCACGCTTTCGAACAGAAAAATAGCAAGAATGAAGTGGATGATGCGCAAGAAAGCCTTGGCATCGGTTAGCAGAGAAAACGCCCATGCTACGCCCATGAACTCCAGCTCCTGGAGCAGGGCCGCAACCCCGTGTACTTTGTCGATTCCAAACGCTGTTGATAACGCAGTGGAGAAGAAAAAAAGCACGAACGGGAACACCACAACACGTGGGAGGGAATGAAATCCCTTTATGAGCGCCCGGACAAAGACTGCCAACACGACGATGAAGGCAACCAAATCGGCCTGCGTAAAGTCCACCGACTGATATTGGAACATCGGGGCAAGTTCCGGGCTTGTCGGGGTGTGGTCCGCTCCAGGACTCCCCAGATACCAACACACGCCAACAGGCACAAGGCATGCTGCGATGGTTAAGAAACTGTGAAACGCGGGCCCAACCGCCGTCTTTCCCCGCGCATGCGTCCGGCTTGAACGTAAAGCATCGAGCAGCGGGGTAGGACGCGTTGTTGTAGAACCCATTTAGAGACCCGCAACCTTATTACCGCTGATGGTAACCACCAAGCTGGGTTGTCGCTGGGCGCGCACTCACGCCCAAGGCAGTATTTACTCGATTCCCTATTTTGCAACGGTTTCAGATGAGCGCTTTTGAGCATACACGGTCATGTGATTGCTCCCCAGAACTTGACCAAGCGAAAAAACCACAAACGTCCCGAAACCATAGATCAGCCTCTTGAGAAATGGCATCCTCCGGAAGCGCATCTGCAACAGGCGAATACCGTAGGTGGATGCCTCGATAGAGCGCACCTCAAAACCGTGGCGGGAAAGAAGTTCACGGATGCTGCGCCGGTTAAAACACACAGAGTGCCCGCCGTGCATTTGGTACAGTTGCTTTACCTGAAACCGGACCAGCCCACCGCTTGCCCAATAGAGGAAACGTCCCAGGCGACGAATCATTCCATCCTCTGCCGGAGTTTGCAGCACGAGAAAGCCGGACGGACGCAGAATCCGGGCGCATTCGTCTACGGCCCGACGCGGGTTCGCTAAATGCTCGATCACCCCGAACAAGGTAATGACGTCAAGAGATTGAGCGGAAAACTTGGTTGTCGACTCGATAGAAATACTGCTCACATCGAGTCCATTTCGCTCACGTGCGTAAGCAGCCACCGAGGGGCTCAATTCCAAACCGCTCACCTTCCACCCTTCCCGCTGTGCTTGCAGCAGGAATGTACCGACCCCGCAACCCACATCGAGAAGCGAAAGACCGGCAGACTCAGTCGCTCTCGCGATGCTCAGCTTGGATTTGAGCCGCTTGAAATCGTCGGCCGCCTTGGCCACCTGGTCCGGATCTGGCTCGACCGCGGCCTCCCCTGAAAAACCGAAATTGTCATTCACCACTTCGTTGATGAATGTCACGGCGCATTCACGACAGCGCAGAACTTCAAACTCAGGTACGGCGCACCAGCGTTTGCAGCGCTCTCGCCGGGAGTTCCCGCATGTCGGACAAGGCCGGGCAAGCTCCGTTCCCGAAGGAGTGGGCTTGAGGTCCTCCCTGGGCAAGGTTTTGGTTTGCATTGATGAGTCCATCAAAAGATTATGAAACGGTCATGTGAGACTTCTCGCGCAGGACCGTGCCGAACACTCCGCGAAATGGGCGACGCCCCGGGACTCAGGACCTCAGTGTGATGGATCGTCATTGCCTTGCGACGAGTTTCCGTTGTGGCTGAGCAAGAAGGGCATTCCCCGCAGGAGTTGAGACCGCTTCTCCTGAAGAAAGGGCTTGGTCTCTGACCAGGTCTGTCGAATAAATTTCTTATGGGGGTTGTCCGGATCCATTTCAGCCCACATTTCAGTGCCCGCGATCCAGCAACATCCCACGACAAAGCCAACGAACCCTCCGAGCAAAGTCAATAGAGTGCGGGGCGGCCAGGACTTCTGCTCCGGGGGCTGGGCCGCGTCCAAGACCTTCACGCTAGGAGTTTCCTTGGCTTCTTCCACCTTGGCTAGCTCGTATGCCTTGGTCAACATCTCAAAGACGGTCTCGTCTACTTTAACGCGCCGGTAAAACTCTGCGTATTTCAAGCCGAGTACAGGTAGTTGCCGGAGAGACGGATAGAGGGCATCCGCATCTAGAGTTGTCGAGCCGTCATAGTTCTTTCCGCCGAGCTTATTCAGCTGCTGCTGCAGTTCGTTGACATGAGCCTGAAGTGAGCGCACCCGCACGTTTTCGCTGGTGTAGATCTGTTCTAGCCCTCTCAATTCAGATTGCGATGCAATGAGTTCGCCCTGGAGCACAGCCGCGGCCTGCACCATCGCCTCGCCTTGCTTTTCGGGGTCAAGAGTGGTGTTTTTCGACGAAAACTCGCTCAACTCCTTGGCGGATGCATCCAGTTCCTGGTGGACGACGGCCAGTCGCTGTTCCAGAAACTCCCTTTCGCGCGAGGCCGCCGAAGTATTCACCTGGGCCATCAAATGGTCCAATTCCTCCACATAGGCTTGCGCCATGGCGGCCGCACGGTTGCGATCAGAGTCGCTGACCATGATTTTGACCAGCCCAGTCTTTCGGTCCGCGGAAATGCTGGTTCTTGAACCAAGTTTCTTGCGGGTTGCAGCGTATGTCTTTCGCCAATACTCCTTGCGCAAATCAAAGCGGTTGATGAGGCGATCGGCGATGGTGCGACTCGACAAAACGCCCACAAACAACTGTCCCGTATCCTGTCCGGTCAGCAGCCCTCCCAGGCTGCCCGCCAGTCCTCCTCCCGAGGAACTGCTTCCTCCGCCCTCGGTTGCCATCATCAGTCCCAGAGTCGCCATTCCTCCCGAAGTCGAACTGCTGTCAGGAGGCATCAGTTGCACAGTCGCTTCATAAGCGTTCGGAATCATCAGTGTGATGACAACGGCGATCACCAAACCCGCCAGCGTGATTTTCCCCAAGAGCACGCGTCGTTGCCACAATAACTGCGTCAACGCCAAGATCGGCGTGATCTGGCCCTTTTGCTCCAGCTCTGGGGCTTCCTCTATCGCAGAGGCACGCAACAGATCCTGATCTTCAGAGCTTTCTAGCGTTCTTTGGGATAAATGCTCCACCACCCTCAATCTCCCGTCTCTTCCAAAGATCAACGGCGCAATGCAAGGTCAGCCGAGATCGGCGTCAGTGAGTACTGCTAAGCGAATTGTAAGTTCTAAGACCGAGAAAACCAACCGCGAAAGCAACTTACACGGCGGCTTCCATCTTTATCGGCGGAACGTCATCGAATCCGCCAGTGCGGATAATAAGTAAACTGAACAGTCGCGGTCACGTCGGACTGGCGCGTCGGGCTCAGGACCGGGAACATCCACTCCTCATATTGGACCGAGCCGGAAACCGACAAGTCGCGTCCCAACATAAAGTCGCCGCCGGCGGAGTAGTCCGCCAGCCGGCCCCCTTCAATAAACTGAGGGGCCACCGTCTGAAGCCGGTATCCCAACTGCACTTTGCTGCGAGGCGAAAACCAATAGGTCAGCCATCCCTGCCCGCCCCGACCCGCCCTGCCGATCCAGCTTCCCATTAAATATCCATCGTTCGTATATGCGTCAAGGAAACGGCGGTCGTCGGAATACACGAAGCCCGCCCCGAATTCTTTGGTTCGGGATTCATTGAATCCTTCGGCACGAAATTCCAATTTCGGAATTTTCGGTATGTGGGGCATGTAGATGCCTGGATTCACGTTCGCACGAGTCGAACCAATCGGTGAAAACTCGTCAGTGACCAAGGAATCAAAGTAAAATGTCAACCAATTCCTTAAGCCCGGGATCCGATACGAAAAATCGGCCTCGGAAATTCGCTTCCCCGGATTATTGGCTGCAGTGTTCGAGTGGACGTAATAGGTGCGAAAAAAATTGCCGAAAGTTACTGGCAGGCCGGGACCACCGAACATTGCGGTAATTCCCATGCCAAACTCGAAATTCGGAGTGGGCTGAAAGCTTATCTTTTCTCCGTGGATAAAAGGTTGGGGAACAATGTTCGGGCCAACAACTGTGGGGTAGCCCGGGTAGGTTTGACACGTTGCCACGATGCAAGTTTCCCAATGATGCCCGGAAAGCTGGCCAATGAAGAATTCCGTGCGGAAGGGCCCCAGGATTCGGGAAAGTCCGGGGATATCGTGCGGCTGGACATCGTCTATCCTGAACATCGGAAACGGTGGGGCATTGTTGCTCATCAGGAACGCGCCCGATTCTCCCGATCCCAGCCATGAACTCTGCTCTCCGAAGGAGAACTGCACATTATCGAGGTTAAGTGAAACCGTACTATTAAGGAGCTTGAGTTGATTCACTTCTGACGTGCCATTGGCTAGGGGGGGCCGGAAATCCGCCGCAGCGACCGCCGACAGAGCCGACGGGGAATAGGACGGCATAGCAGGTGCGTGCTGGTATTCGGCTTGAAGATTGAATGCCAAAAGACCGGCTTCCACCTCCGCGCTCGCGCCGGTCACATTATTGAAGCCTGTCCAATATGGCCGGCCGTAGTCGTTGATAAGGGTTTGGCCGAAGTGATCGCTGTCGCGAAGGGGAGTACCTGAGATGCCCGTCATTCGCGTGTAAACAGATTTAACCTCCGCTCCCATGTTAGCGGCACCATCCAGCCGAGCCATTTCTCCCGCAAACTCTTGAGCAAGAGATCGGTAGATTCTACCCGCTTCGACCGAAACATCCTCGCCATTTCCCAATTTCTCTCCAGACTCCTCCACCATGTGAGCACATTGTAGACGAGTCCATGGACGCATGCCCAGAATGTTTGACTGCATATAGCCCAATCCTATGAGCCGCTCGAGCAAGGGGTAGATCCAGCTATCCAACGGCACGTATGGAGACGCCATGTAGGCTGGATTGCGAACTCTGTCGCCAGTGTTCCCCTCAACTAGATTGCCCCACGGGGAGCCACCCACTTCCGGGTCGTGGTGGGCGCGATAGACCTGGCGGCCGAAGTACCAGCCGAGAGCGCTGCCGACAATTGCGTCGGATGGGAAGTGTTCCTTTGCGGTCACGCGGGTAATCGTTATCGCGGAAGCTAACCCATAGGCCGCCATTTGGCTGAACCAGCCGGGGTATTCGTGTGCCCAGACACTGGCGATGGACCAGGCAATGGCCGAGTGTTCCGACGGGAAGGAAGCGCCTCCCTTAAAAAAATCCCCGTTGCCGCTGTCTTGCAGTGGGCGTCGTCTTTGCGTGATCTCCTTGAACAGGTACGCCACGCCAGTGCTGTTGATTGCAGCCTCGCCACTGAGGAGTCCAGCTTCCTGCAGATGATCGTTATGGGTCATGGAGCCCAAGAGAAACGAAGCCCCTCCCAGACCGATGAAGGAATATGTGCCGTAATCCGAAATATGCAGGCTGGTTTGTTGGTGACTTGGGTTCACTTGCTTCAACCACCAGCTATCGCTTGCGATGAAGGCAGCAGTGATGCCCGCCGCTGGCAGGATCCATTTGAGATCTTTTGTGCGAAAGTGAGCGGGACTAGTCCAGAACTGTTTTTGGTCTGACACGATGTGTTTGAGAAATGGTGAAACCAGCCGGTTCTCGGGATCCTCTCCCGGTTGAAGCCAGCCTTTAACGGCGGCGTCCGGAGCTGTCTTGTCTTTAGCCATTACCATCTGCGGGTTCGATGAAGTGGTTCTCTCCTGCACGCCCGGCACAAGAGCGGGTGAGGCATTAACTTGGCCGCGAAGGGTCATTGCGCTTAACAGCATAGTAGCCAAAACGCACCATCGATTAACGCACCGCATCAAGATTCAGGCCAAATCGCAAGATAGATCAGCATAGGACGCAACCATTATCGCGAGACCGCTAGTGAGTCGCGTAATACGCCGAAATGGCGATTGCGCTACCAATCGAGGACGCGATCTGGGCGACCGCCAGCGTGGATTTGAACTTGGTGCTGAAGGAGTAAATCTGTTCAGGCACGACCAACATGTCGCCCGGCCGCATTTCCGCACTCTCGACACCACCGCCGAATATACTGCCAGATCCTCCCGCGACTGAGCCATCCGCCCGTACCACAAATATGCCTTTTGGATTTGCCAATGCGGTCGGCCCGCCGGCTTGTTTCAAATACCAACCAGCGTTCTTGCCAGGCTTGAAACTAATCCCGGTGGGGTTATAAACCGATCCGTCCACCACCACCACATCCGGCCGCTTGGGGATGTAGATCGTATCTCCGGCCCGCACCTGAATGTCTGCTGAAGTATTGGCCCAGCGCTTGATGTCCGAAGAGATGTGGATTACGAGGCGACCAGCGGGTGGAGTGTTCTCAAGGTTCTCGATGGTCCTCTTATACTGCAGCACCGTTGCCTGGGCTTGCGCTTTATCATCCTCATCCATCTCGGGGATAATCTTTATATCCTTTTGTTCAGCCATAACTCGTTGGATGAGGTCGGCCCGATTCTTTGCTTCCATGTCCCGCAGTTCGACCCGCTCGAAAACCGCACCGTATGGGTAAGAGGTGGGAAGGAAGCCACCTGCGCGAGCGAGGATGGAGCTCAGACGCTCTCCCGGCTGTATGCCGTAACCACCAGGATGTGCGACTTCCCCTTTAACCTGGATGGTAGCGCCCAGATCGTTCCATCCGGAAAGCTGCCGGATGGCGAGAACGTCGCCATCGCGGAGGCGCACGTCGGCATCGGGTTCGTCGGCCATGGCTTTCTCAATGGGAACTTCCACGTGATCGCTGACAATTTTCGTGCCTTGCTCCACCTCGTAACGAGTCAAATCTGCTTCTTCCTTGTAGGCGCCTCGCTTGAAGCCGCCAGCCAGTCGGACCAGGCCAGCCGCGGTGAGGTTCTCGCCTAAGGGATATTTACCCGGACGGCCGACCTCGCCCTCGATAGTCACGGTCGGCGGGTCGAGTTTGTTCAGGTCACGGTGAATGAAAACCCGGTCCTTTGGCTCTAGGGCGATATTGTCCTTCGCGTCGCCTTCCAATGCCTTGGCCAGATTCACGTTGATTACTTCCAGCTTGCCATCGCTGGTTTTGCGGAAGACCTGGGCCTCGTCAAGCAGAGCATCGCGAGTGGTTCCACCGGCTAAGTAAACTGCATCGCGAAGGTGGGCAGCGCCATTGGTCAAATGGTCCCCAGGATCCCTTACCTCGCCCGTGACCGTAATCACCGGCGGATCTTCGAAGTCGAATCTGCCAAAGACGCGGACAATGTCAAAAGGCTTGAGCACCAAGTCCTGGTCCTTGCCCGCGAGCGCGTCGCCCAAATTAAAGGTGAGAACCTCAGGCGCGAAGTCAGGCTGGGACAGGCGGATGATTTCCGCGTGACTGGTTGAGGGCTCGGGCAATAAGTCCTTGTATGACTTGATCAGGTCGGTGACTTTCATGCCGTCGCTGTAGGCAAACTTGCCGGGACGGGAAACGTGACCGTCCAGGTAAACGGTTTTGTCGGCGTAGGGCAGGATCGGAGTGATCTTGATCTTGTCTCCGTCCTGAACCGCGAAATCTTCGAGCGCCTTGTTAACGCTGGCATCGTTATCCGTCTCCGGAATGTCGAGACGCAGCATGGTGCGGCCCTCGTGGCTTTCCACGCGTTCCACATCCACGTGGCGCAGCGTCCCGGAAGGCAAAACGCCTCCCGCGAGTTCCAACACTTCCGCCAACCCCTTTTCGCCGTTCAACTCGTAGATCGCGGGCCGTCGCACCATGCCCTCAATCGTGACTTCGTCCCTCAAAGGCGGAACCTGGATTGTGTCTCCAGCTTGCAGCCTTTGAACATCCCCACGGACACCGTGTAGCAACAGGTCGTAAATATCGACTTCCTGAATAAGTTGCTTGCCGCGATAGTGACGGAGAATTCGCAACGAACCTTGCGATGTTGGCCCGCCCGCGATGTAGAGGGCATTCAGCGGGGTCGAGAGTGAGCTCACATCGTAGGCTCCGGGACGCTCGACATCGCCGGTCACATACACACGAACCGTACGGATGCGGGAAAGGGAAACATCGGCATCAACCCCGCGGAACTGGCCGCGCAGGACGGTTTGCACAAGGTGTTGCACATCCCCCAAACTGCGGCCGGTCACGTCGACGGCTCCGACTTCAGGCAAAGCAACGCGGCCTTCGCGATCCACTACTCGCTGCAGCCGCTGCGAAATTCCTCCCGTCAGGCTAATCGTGAGACCATCCCCGGGGCCAACAACGTAGTCCGGTCCTGCCGGCAAATCCATGGGAAGCTCGTCGAGGTTCCCTGTGCCATTGCGGAAAACATCCTCGCCGAAACGCTCTAGCCTGGGCGAACGCTTCGAGTACTGCGCATACAGATCGTAAAGCGATGGAACGTCAGCGTATGGGTTGGGCCGATGCCGAAGCATTGGCTGCTGAGGTGGTTTCGGAAATGAATACTGTTGAAGCGGAACGCGGCTCTGATCTTCAAGCCGTGCTTCTTGCGGAAATCCAGAGGCCCCGCTTTGGCCTCCGAGCAAAGACCCGAGGGACGAACCTAGAGAGGAACCCAGCGAGGAACCTAAATCGGGTGGCATCGTCAAACCCGAAGTGCCAGCGCCACTTGCTCCCATCCCTTTCTTGGACAATGACATTGCTGAAAAACCGCCGGCTTGGCTTGCGCTCAGCAGACTGGGAAGTTCATCGGGCTGAATGCTCGCCATCTCGTTTTCGTCGGTGTCCATACCAAAGTAGCCTTGCGGTGGCTGCGCCTGCGTCAATTCAAGCTGACGGCGGTAATCAGTGGACGGAACCTGCTGAGGAGACTGCGATGGCGGGTATTGCTGCTGGGGGTATTGTTGAAATTGCTGCTGCGGGTACTGTTGTGATGGATACTGCGACGCCGGGTATTGTTGCTGCAAGGGCGATTGCACGTATTGCGGTTGTCCAAGGGAGTACGGCGCGGTGCCGTAGGGAAGATACTGGGTCAAATAGCAGTCTAAGTCATTCTCGTGCTTGAGCCAGTATTCTTCCTCCTGGGTCGGCACGGGTTTCGGGTTGGGATTTGATGATGACTGATCCGGTTGTTTCGCGGTGAGAGCCTCGGCGCCGGTTGGGATCGCCTGGCGGCATGGCAGGTTTCGCGCAATTTCTTCGCGTGTGGGTTTCGCTTTGATATAGGAACGATCTTCGATCTCGCGGGTCGCGATCACCCGGATGCCGTCATCTTGGCGGATCAGAGTGAACAGCGCGTCATCGGTAAGGTCATTAGGATCGAGGATTCTACCCTGCTCGAAAGCTTTTCGAACCAGCGCCTTCTTGACCTGCAAAAGCAACCCCGGCTCTTCGCGAAGGATGAAAAGGATTCTGTCGGCTGAAAGCGAGACCATCCGTTCCGCTTCCTGCTCCGCGCGCGAGTTGGCTTGGTCGATTGCAGTGCTGCGATTGTAGGCCGCGGGCTGTTGCCCCCACGCGACCGCTGAAAGCGCCAGGGCCATACATAGCGCGACTATCTCTGCGCGGTGACGAAACATCCGGAAGAATCTACTCATAACACCTCTACGCGGCTGCAAGCAGCCGGAATCTCTTGACGGTCAGGAGCGAACCGATTACAAAACATATTCGATAGTAAAACAGTTGGACTCGCGATTGCACGCCACAGTTCAGCAGGGCTCGACGTCTGCCTCGTCGACTTCTACTGCGACCGAACGCATGATCAGATCGATGGAAAGCACCACGCGAAACTTATCTTTCCTGCGCACCAGAATGCCTTGCGTCCCTGCCAGGGGGCCGTATTTCACTCGGACGCGGTGTCCAACCTTCAAATACGGATGCGGTTCGGCGCGAACCCCCTTGGCTAACCCGTTGCTCAGAGCCTCGATGTCGGCGTCAGGCAGCGCCGCGGGGTAACCGTTGAAGCTCACGAAGCGGACCACGCTGGGCACCTGCAACACCCGCAAACGATCCTTCAAATCGAGGTGGACAAAGACATAACCCGGGAAAAGCACCAGGTCCAGTTCCTTGCGCCGGTCCTTCCATCGGCGGACGCTTCGATAGACGGGCAAGAAGCAACTGACGCGCCGCTCTTCCAATTGCCGCGCCACTTGCTTTTCATGGCGGGAACGCACATGGGCCGCGTACCAGTGAGATTGCAGTGGCGCTGTCGGCAGCGGGCCTGGCTCCAAGTATTCAACCGCGACCAGATCAGAATTCTGCTTCAATTCACCACTCTCGTATGCCCGCGGCCAGCTACAGCTTCGCCCTCTCACTTACAGGGCATCTGTGAGCTAACCCTTATTCAATTCACTCGGTCTACCGATTCTGCGTACTGCTAAAACCAATTAGCTCGCAGCCCGCGAGCACGATCCCTAAATCCGACCCTGTACCCAAACCCTTGTCAACGCAGGAAGTCGCGCAGACCCTTCCGATCCGTTTTGCTCTTACGCTGCACTGGCGCGTCTAAGTTTCAACCAACTCGGGCCTGTTACGCAGAACGCTTAAGATACTTTGTTCGGATGATTCGACATGCATGGAACGGATATCGACAAAAGCCCAATAGAAAATGCCGCGATTCCGTTCTGCGGCCAGGGCCAGGATCTTCATTTCCGGGTAGCGTCCCAGCAAAAAACCGCTTAGACCGGGCCGGACCTCGGGATCCTCCAAGGCAATGATCAAATAATGGGGACGAGTACGTTCCACCAATTCGGTAATTTCCGCTTCGTCCTGGGTTTCACCAACGACTTCGATATCGGGCTGATCCCCAATCGTGGCAAGGACCAAATCCTTCATCAAGCGCGGCCGGTTTGCAACCAACACTCTGATTTTTTGCACGATCCTCTCCGTGCCGGGCAGTATCTCCTGTTCCCCCAACAAAAGTAAGACTCAATTCGGATCCTGAGGCTCAACCGAGGTAGTACCAAGAAGGCTCATAGCAAAGAAAGCAATTCGGTTCGCCGCATGGGCAAGCTAGTACCCACAAAGTACTAATGTCAACTCCGCCGCAGTCGTTCATGCGATGACTTCTCGCACGCGGCAAAGCTCGACGGCGTCAAGCCGGTTCGTCGCCCCCAGCTTGCGCAAAATCCGATGAATGTGATTTTTTACCGTCTGTTCGGAAAGGTTCAGCTGCGAGGCTATTTCTTTGTTAGTCAGCCCGCGGCTAATCATTTGAACCAGTTGCTGTTCCCGGCGGGTCAACCCGAGATTGTGCCTGATGACAAAGCTAGGAGGGTGAATATTCTGACTGGCCACACGCTCAAACAAATTGAGGCACAGGCTGGGGGGACAAACGGCTTCCTGGTTTGCCACGGAGCGAACCGCAGCGGCCACTTCCACCGCGGAAGCATCTTTCAGCACGAAGCCCACAATCCCTTCCTGCACGGCGCGCAGAAAAGTCTCCGGGTCGGCATCCATACCGATCATGATCACCTTGAGACCGGGGATCGCCGCACGCACTTCGGAGACCAGTCGCAAGTCCGATAGCGCAATCGCGGCCGAATCGGACAGCAGTACATCCGGAGCGGTTTTGCTGACTTGCTCTACGACGTCAGGCGAGAAAGAGCATGCCCCAACCACACGGAGGTCGCTTTTCTTGTTCAAAATGCGGGTAAGAGCTTCGCGCAAAAGCCGGTTCTCCGCCAATATGAAAACCTGGACAATCTCTACTGAATTTGACATAACGAATCCCTACACCTTCGCACGCGCCCCCCACGCGATGTTTTCGGTGCCCTCTGCAGATTGCAAGCTTTTTAATTTCATCCAAGGATATATGGTTTCACTGCAAAATGCGAGAAGGATAGCAGTTAATTATTTCCATCCCCTCGCTTTATCGGGACGATCACTGATTTTTGCTCGGAACCAGAATACGTTTTATTCTTCTTAGGGCCCGGCGGGAATCGTACCAATTTGGTTTTCCGCCTGCCAAGCTGAGATCGGATCGGCCTGAAACGAGAGCGCGGCCACGTTTTTGATTCGACACAGCACCGTTCTTGCCGGAAAAAATGGCTCGTCATCACGGCCCAACCCGCGAACAGTTAAAATCGAACAGCTAGTCCTGAGGTAAGGCGGAGGTTGCGCCGCTCAAAGGTGGGCGACCCCGTCTTAAGTTCATCCGTCTGAATTCGCCAACTCAGCAGCCGCATCAGCCGGAAGTCGACTCCCACGCCCAGATCTTCCGCAAAGGTCGTATCCGACTTTGGCGCTGCCGAGCTGTTTTCATGGGCATGGACGGCCCCGATCAGCGCCTGCGCGAATGGCCGTAACCTTCCAATTGAGGCTCCCCCTCGTAGACCGAACAAGAAATTGGTCTGGTTCGCACCGCCATACTGTCCGCTGAAATCACCAACCGCTCCAAAATAGCGAAGATACTTCTTCTCCACAGATAAGTTCCAGCCATTGAGGTTTGAGCTCTCAGCCGAGAGCGGATTGCAGACGACTCTGGTGGAGTGGAATATCTCCTGGCAGCGAGCCGCACCGATGTGGGAGTATCCGAAAAATAGGTCTCCATGGTCAGGAACCTGCGTTCTGGGTGTCTCACGTATCGCAGTTTTCCGGGAGCCGAGAAGGCTCATTCCTTGAGCATCGCGGGATGCACGGTACCAAAGGGGCTTTCCGTGAAGCACATTGGCGCCGCCGCGAATGGGATTGAGGGCAACGCGGACGGTGTCGATCAGAAAATGGTTCTGCGTAGAGTCCTCTACGCGTCGCACAATCTTGCTGTCCAAGAAGTCTTCGCCGATCAGCCAGCCCGTGCCACCCAGCGGCGTCATCACGATGTCAATTTGGCCCACACCGGTTAAGCAATGCCGAAAACAAGGGTATGTCCCGGCGTAAGTATTCGGCGGCCTGTCTTTCGTGCCGTACTTTTCGACGGTGACTTCACTCACTGGTCCAAGATTCCATTGCGTGCTGTAAGCGGCATTCCACAGTCCAGCCTTAAAGCGACTCCACCAGTAGGCCTTGGTCCTGGAAAACTCCAGCTTCTCCGACCGAGGATCATTTTGGATTTGGATAAAGCCGGTCAAGGCGCCTTGAATCGGATGGCCTACATAGCCGAACCAATTGGGGTCGCCGTCGTTCCACCCGGAATGTGTCCACGCGGAAAGGGACTGCTTGTAGTCGCGCCAAAAGTGATTGAACGGTACTCCGTTTTCCGACACCACCCAATTGAAATCGGTATGCACGACATACGCTTGTTCGATCACCAGGAAAGTAAATGATTCCGTTAAAGCTCGACGCCAATGAAAGCCCTCAGTCTGCGGAGGCATAGAAGCGATCGTGGCCGCCGTGGAAGATGGCATACGATTCGTCGCCGCCTCGGAACTCTCGGCCGGCACTGCACTGCGATCGAGAGAACTGCTCTTAGAGATGAAGACTTGGTCCTGGACCGGTTCGAACGGCGTCAGGAAAGTACAGCCCTCAAGTGCGCTCTTGCTTGAATCACAGCGAGACGACGGCAGTTGACTAAAGCAGACTGCGGAGAAGATCAGCACGACGAGAATAACGGCACTGCCCGTAGTGACTCTCATTCGTTCGAGAGCCGCAATGATAGCAAGAGCAGTGCTTTTTCTGCCGCCCGACATTCTCCAACGGAATACAATCTGCAACCATGTGCTCTCATTGACGATTTCACCAGATGCGGTCCGATTGTAATGATTTGACGTGTCTCGGCCTATTGAAGTGCATCCTACTCGTTAGTGCTGCGTTCCCGGCGCACAATCCGGCCCCCTTCCAGCAGTTCATACTGGCTGTCGCGCCAGACCGTACGCGGGCTGAGATAGCTAGCGCACCACACCAGAAATCCGAAAATGTCACGTACGGGGCAAAGCCATACGGCACGTCGCGCCTGCGGGTCGCGAACCACTTTCCACCCGATGACCCAGCACTCGATCAATCGGTTGAGCAAGGCCGCGCCGAGCAGCAACAAGGCTAAACCCGGGAGACCCAGCAAAGTCGCGGATGCGAATCCCAAAATCCCATAGGGCATTGCGAAAATGAGCCCCGTGCCAAAATGACCTTTGGGGCGTGAATAGCGGGTTCCTTTCGCCCATCGAACTTGCCGCTCCCACATCCGGCGAAACGACATGGGCGGCACCACGTGATCAATGACATGACGGGAGAGAATCACGCGGTAGCCCGCCTTTGCAACGAGACTGCCGATCGCGAAATCGTTCGAGAAGTAGTCGCCAACCGCGGGATAGCCGCCAATCTTCGCCAAAGCATCTTTGCGTACCGCGATCGTCGGCCCCAGCGCAAATTTCATTCCTTCGAGCAAATTGGCGACCAGCACGCCCGCGGTCATTTCAACCGACATGCCAATCGCGTCCAGGGCAGACCAGAATCCGCCGAGGCTTTTCCCCCGGTACAGGCAAGTGACCAGGCCATTTTTCTTGTCGAGCAGCGGCGCAACCACTTCGCGCAAATAATTGGGACTGACGCGTACATCGCTGTCGCTGGTAACCAGAATGTCATGTTGGCTGATCGCAGTCATGCGATAAAAGGCATAAGCTGGCGGGTTGGGCCATGGCGGCGTCCCAGTGACCAAAACTTTGCTGCGTATCTGCGGGTAACGTGCGCAAACTTCTCTCACCACCGGCAGTGCGGCATCGTTCTCTTCGGCAGCTGCGATAAGAATTTCGTAGTCTGGATATTCCTGGCAAAAAAAACTCCCGAGGTTTTCCCGCAGTGCAGGTTCAAAACCGTGCACCGGCTTCAACACGGAAACCGGTGGGAGGTTGGAGTCTTGCGTGGCTTCGACGTGGCGGCTTGCTCGAAGATAGCGCCACGCGCCCGCCAGTGCCAGCCCAAGGAAGATCGTGGAACTGATCGTGCCAGCGACCGCAAGCGCCAGAAAAATCCATCCGATGAGCCTGAACGCGGACAATGTTCCCACGACCAAACTGGATATTTGAGCGCTCATGGTGAACGAATTATACCCGCGCCACCGACTCCGCAAGCCGGTGCACAGCGGTTTCTCTGGCAGCGTATCCGAGGCGGCCGGAAAATCTGGCGATGTCATCAAGCGTGCGCGGCGAGAACCGAGAGCACAGATCTGAGCCGCAAAGTTCTGGCGTACTCTGGAATGGGCCGACAAGACCTGTGGCATCCTCTAAGCAGCTGTTTCGGCAGCCTGCGGTTGAGTGCTGGCCATGGAAGCATTTGGACAAGCTGACTTAGGCATCCCTTATGAGCTTTGGTAACCTTGTTGATCTGGACCAAGTAATGGAGCACGAAGCAGACGCTAGAAGAAATCCGTATGCCCCACCATCTGCCGAAGCCGCTCGCCAAGGCTGGATCGTTGTAGCCGCAGCCTGCCTCGTTTTCCTCGTCAACATCATCAGCCCTCCTCATCTCATGGACGACGTAGATGCGGTCCAGGCGCAGGCTGCCCGCACCATGTTTGCATCCGGAGACTGGGTGACTGCGCGGCTCGACGGCGTGGCCTATCTCGAAAAAGCGCCGCTCAATTACTGGCTGATGGCGGTGGCGTACTGGATCTTCGGCGTCCATGACTGGGCCGCGCGACTTCCTCATGCCCTCGCGGTGGTGCTCTTGTGCTGGCTCACGTACAGATTCGGGCGTTGGGCTTTTAATGAGACCGCCGGACTTTACGCGGGAATCGCTCTTAGCACGGCGGCCGGCCTCTTTCTGTTCACCCGGGTACAGATCCCTGACGCCATACTGACGTTGACCATCACCGGAGCCGTGTGGGCATGGCTACGGTTGCTTGAACCCGACGCGGAACATCGGCTGCGCTGGTCCTTCATGCTGGGCAGTTGCCTGGGCTTGGGTCTGCTGCTGAAGGGCTTGATCGCCGCAGTCTTCCCGGTGATAGCAGCTCTCGCGTACATGGCTTTTACCCGTCGCCTGCACTCTTGGACGGCGTGGCGTCAGCTCCATCTCGGGATTGCGATTCCAGTTGCCTTAGCCATCGCTGCTCCCTGGTATGTGCTGGCCACTCTGCGCAACCCGCCCTATCTTGTATTCTCGTTGCACAGCGGGCCGGGTGAATATCATGGGTTCTTCTGGTTCTACTTCTTCAATGAACACCTGCTGCGTTTTCTGGGCTTGCGATATCCGCGCGACTATGACACTGTCCCCCGGTTCTGGTTCTGGGTACTGAATCTAGTCTGGATCTTCCCCTGGTCGTTCTATCTGCTCTCCGCGCCGACCCTCGACTACCGGCCGGCTTCGCGAGCAGGCAGAGCGAGGTTGATGGCGGTTTGCTGGATCGGCGTAGTGATGTTGTTTTTCACATTCTCGACTACGCAGGAATATTACTCGATGCCGATCTATCCCGCGCTGGCCCTGCTGGTTGGATCGGTACTCAGCTGCGGCGGCCGCTGGGTGCGAGCAGGCACTGACGCTCTTTTGGCTACGTGTACGATCGTGTTTGCCGCGCTTTTGTTTGTCCTTCTGTCAGTCTGGCATCTTCCTGCGCCCGGTGATATCTCGCAAGCATTGACTCAGCATCCGGAACTCTATACTCATTCTCTGGGACACATCTGGGACCTGACGCTCAACGCGTTCGCCTACCTGAAATTACCGCTTGGACTTGCCGCGCTCGCTTTCGGAGGCTGCGCTGCAGCCTTGGCGGCCTGGCGCAACAACATTCGCAGAACGGTTCTCGTGGTCGCCGTCAGTATGATCGTTTTCTTTCAGGCTGCCAGGATCGCCCTGGTTCGGTTTGACTCCTATCTCGGTTCCTACCTGCTGGCCGAACGGTTGCAACAGAGTCCGCCGGGAGGGTTGATCGAAGCCAATTCTTATTATGCGTTTTCTTCCGTCTTCTTCTATGCGAATCGAACTGCGCTGCTCCTGAATGGTCGCAACAACAATCTGGAGTACGGCTCCTACGCGCCCGGCGCTCCCAACGTGTTCATTGATGACCAGCGGTTCACCGCGCTGTGGAACGGAGAGTCTCGTTGGTATCTTGTGGCTTACGGCACGGAAACGCCCCATTTGGAGCAACTTGTCGGCCGAAATAACTTGCACGTTGTAGCCGAAAACGGCGGGAACTATTTGTTTACAAACCATGGGCTTCCTTGAGCGCGATCGATTGGGCGGGATCGATTGGGGAAGAAGGGCTCGGCAGTTGGCGAAGAAAAGCACTGCACTCGGTGGTGAGTCAACCTTTCATGCGTGATAAAGGTCACCGACAGCCGAGGAGAAATGAGCGTATTAATAGTCACAGGAGGCACTAAAAACTGAATACCACAGAAACAAAACAGGGCCCGGTCTTGCTAAGAGTGAGGACACTCATTCAGCCGCCGCTCGACGGCAAAAGACCGGGCCCCCTCCGTTTCCGATAGATTCCTGCCGTTTCTCAGAAACTCCGATTCGATGTGAATTTCAACGTTGACGCAGCACAGCCGCGCCTACATTAGCGGCGTAACGAGCAGACTCTTCAGCACATCCGGTAGCTTTAACCCATCTGGGGAAGCGCTTCTTCGACGACTTCTCGTGGAACCTCTTCGACGACTTCGATTGGCCCGCAGCGTTCCGTGATCTTGAATCCGCGCTTTTTCGCTTCGCGGACAAAAAATCTGCCCGGTACCGCCAGTTCCAACGGGATCGCGCCAGTTGGGATTCCCCGCTTGGCCATCATTGCGCCAACGATGGACAGGTGCCAGCCCGTCATGCGTTGCATCGCGGTAAATCCGGTGGCCTCATCGTAGTAATCGATGATCTCCACGACCGCCTCCGTGGGCTGCCCGTTCTTCTTTCCTTTCACGTGCGCCCGGACGATGCACACATCCTCGATTGCGTCGTCCACTCGCACTTGAGGCTCGAATAAAGCGTGGAAGAGTTCACGAGGCACCACTTCCTTCCCATTCACACGAACCGGTTTGAGGTCGAACAGCCCAAGGTCGGAGAACGCCTTCAATTGTGCGAAGGTGCCCGGATAGCGCAGCACTTTAAGTTGATAGGTGCGAAGCTTGCCTTGAAAGCTCCAGGGCGCGGTCGAGGCGCCGCCGGCGATCAGGAACGCTTCCAGGTTGCCGATCGGCGGGACGTCGGTTACCTCGAATTCGGTGAAGCAGGGTGCGTGGAACAGTTGGCCATCCCGCAGGACGGTCATGCCCCCGTAGTATTCGTTGGTCAGACCCTCGACAGCAAAGGTCAGGGCGTAATTCCACGGCGGTTGGGGCTTCTGTGGCAGGCCGCCGTCGTAGAGATACACATCCTCGGGATCGCCTACCAGTTCCATGGCATAGACTGCGAGTGTATTGCCCATGCCGGGTCCCATGCCGCAGTCAGGGATTATGCACACTCCCGCACGCCGCGCTTCCGGGTCAAGGGCATGTTGTTGCCGGACAATTTCCGTGTTGCCGCCCAGATCGCAGAACGACACGCCAACTTCAATTGCCGCCCGGGTCAGGGCGAGGTTGTAGAAGTACGGGACCGCGCTCAGCACGACGTCGTGACTCTTCAGCGCGCGGCGCAAGGCATTTTCGTCGCGCACATCCAGTCCGATGGCATCGGTGATCCGGTCATCCGAAAGGTGGTTCACCCTGTCTGCCGCAGCCTGCGCTCGTTCTCGATTGACGTCGGCCAGCGTAACGTGCGAGGCTTGGCCAAAACGCGCAAGATCGTATGCCGCGGCGATGCCTTGCCGTCCGGCGCCTAGAACCAAGTATGAGTAGGCCATGTTTTCCCCCATTGTGTCAGGAATCTTGAAAGATCAATCCGCGCTGGACTTGCCGCGCTCCTTGTAGCCGATGATCACGAGAGCCAGGCCTAGTGCGCCCATCGCGATAATGATGCCGAGAAACGTCGCATACCGTCCTAACTTGATTCCGGAGGGCAGAAAAAAGACTACGAGAAAATCCACCACCCAGATTCCCAGCCCAACCAGCATCAAGCTGGCGCCGGTTTCTCGTTTTTCCTCCGGGGTCGTCATGGCAACATTTTCGTGAGTCATCCTCGTGGCTCCTATGACTTCTTTTATTGTGATTCTTGCTGTGTGAACTTGCCGTGATGTGCATCACCGGATAGGGTGACTAACTGGGGATTCTGCGGACGAGAACTTGCCGGGTGCTCGATCCCAAAGCGGGAAGTTGCTGGTGTTGTGCAAGTGCATGTCGTCCGTGCAACAACCGCCGATGTAGGCCAGATAAATCCTGATGCGAACCGAATTCCACCCGGTCGCCTTTACAAATAGCTGTATATCCAGTCACCCAGGACCGCAGTCCCTTTGAGCGGCAGACGGCCCCAAAGGCGTGCAGCAACTTTCTTCGCAAGCGGCGGATGGTCGACGTTCAAGTTCGACATTTTTTCGAGCGGATAGTAATAACGCCAGAGCTGGGTTTCTTCGCAGTTCCATTTGCGCTTGAAGCGTGCCAGATTGGGGGCGTCGCCCGGCACTTCGCCGAAATCATAAGTGTGACAACCCAGGCGACAGGCATCACGGATGCCTACCCAATGAAGCAGGTCGTTGGGGTGGAGGTGGAAATCTTTCTGGCGGCAGGCGGCAAATCCCGCGAAGGTCTTATCCCGGTAGGTGAAAAGAACTGATCCGCCGATCATGCGATCGAGGGCCGGCAGCCTGGCTACGAGCAGCCGCATGTAACCTCGCGGGCGAAGCAGTTCCCAGCATGCCCGGAATAACCGATAGGGGCGTGGCGGGACACAATTGCGGCGCATCGCCTCCAGATAAATCTGGTACCACTCACGAAGTTCTGTGGGCGATTGCGCTTCGGTCACGCTCAAGTGTGAACTTTTGGCCTTCTTGACGGCCCAGGACACCTTACGATGATTGGCACAGTTGCCGAACCGCAAGATGCGGCAGGTATCGCACGGACCAAATTTTTGAAAACATTCCTCTTCTCCCAACGTACGGCGTTCTTCAGGCAGGGCTACCGCATAGCTCATTCTCCATGGCCGCTGTACCAGGCCATCGACTGTGCCGTCCAGAAGACCTCCGAGCGCCTTGATCTGAAGGGTTTGTCCCCGGGTCTTCTGCACAATTGTGATCGCGGCTCTCAGCAAAAGGGCAGATGATTCCGGAGTCAATGCCAAGGGACCCGCTAGCGGAGTTCGAGGGAGGGAAGATAATCGTCTGCCCACAAGGTTCCCGCCGATTCCCAGCGGCAGACCTCGGGTGACCAGCAGCGGCAAGATGGCCTGCAGATTCCCCTGGCGATCTTCACAGGCAAGGGTAATCCGGCGCCGGTCATATTCCCTTTCAAGAACCTGCAACCAAAGCGGATGGTGGAAAATGGTGGCGTCCGGATGTGAATCGACAAACCGCTCCCACCGCGAGTCGGAGCGGATATCGAGTTCAATGACTCGTAATCCGGATGGGTTACGCTGCCCGTCCAGCTTCGCCCGTTCATTCAAAGCCTGCGTCGCCATGGTTCGCGAGACTCGGAACTGCCAGCGTCCGAGGCCAAGGTCTATTGTGCTTTCTTGCTCTCTGAACTTGCGGTGATCTACGTCACAACCAACTCCGGAAAACTCACGCGAGGACGATCCCATATACAGCTAACCCCTTCCCTATCTTCAATATCACCAATATCACCCTGTTGTGCCACATCTCACCCTCACCTGTGATGAGCGGTACTGCCGCCCCTGCCAACCCGCGAGAAGATAGAAGGTTGATGATCTTCGCTGGAGGGATTCGATGAAGAGACTCTTGATTCTTGGTGCAGCAGGCAGGGACTTCCATAACTTTAACGTTTTATTTCGCGATAATTCCAACTTCCACATAGTCGCATTCACAGCAACTCAAATTCCTGACATCGCCGGCCGTCGTTATCCGCCGGAACTGGCAGGAAGCTTGTATCCGGAAGGCATTCCTATCTTCGAAGAGAAAGATATGGAAAACATAATCTCCGATTATGAGATTGACGCCGTGGTCTTTTCCTACAGCGATGTTTCCCACCAAAACCTTATGCATCTGGCCTCTCGTGCGGTAGCCGCGGATGCCGATTTCTGGCTGCTGGGAACCGAGCACACGCAAATCAAGTCGTCGATCCCCGTCATTTCCATCTGCGCAGTGCGGACTGGATGCGGCAAGAGCCCGGTCTCGCGACTGGTTGCCGCTGAGTTGCGCCGGCAGGGCCGAAAGCCCGTGGTCATTCGGCACCCCATGCCGTACGGAGATCTGGCGGCGCAGGCCGTTCAACGCTTCGCCACCATGGAGGACCTCGACCTTCAGCAATGCACCATCGAGGAACGCGAAGAGTATGAACCGCACATCAGCAAAGGAACTGTGGTCTATGCGGGAGTGGACTACGAACAAATTCTGCGCCGGGCAGAAAAGGAAGCGGATGTGATTTTGTGGGACGGGGGCAACAACGACACTCCCTTCTATGTTTCCGATCTGGAAATCGTTGTCGCCGACCCGCACCGCCCGGGCCATGAATTGGCTTACTTCCCCGGTGAAGTAAATCTGCGGCGCGCGGATGCGATCGTGATCAATAAGGTAGATACCGCCGAGCAGAGTGACATTGAGACGGTTCGGCAAAACATAAAGCTGCACAACCCCAAGGCAGTTGTATTTGAGATGGCCTGCCGAGTTTCCGTTCCCGAGCCCTATCTGGTGAAGGGACAGCGCGTCCTGGTGGTGGAGGACGGTCCCACGCTCACTCATGGAGAGATGCCCTACGGCGCCGGTGTGGTCGCGGCGCGGCAATGTGGGGCAGCGGAATTGGTCGACCCGCGGCCTTATGCCGTGGGCTCCATCCGCGGGACGTACGAGCGTTATCGCCACCTGACGAACCTGTTGCCCGCCATGGGTTACAGCGCGATTCAACGACACGAACTGGAGGAGACCATCAGCCGTACCCCATGCGATCTGGTTCTAATCGCCACGCCCATTGACCTCGCACGGGTAATCAAGATTGATCGTCCCAACCTGCGCGTCACTTATGAAGTCGAAGAACTCACCAAGCCCGGTCTGGCTGAACTGCTTGTCAAGTTTTCGCACGAGCACGAGCCAGCGCTGGCAGGAGCCGGAAAATGAATCGCAAAGACTTTCTCTCGATTCGGGATTTCTTGCCTTCGGAGATCCAGTACCTGCTCATTCTTGGCCGCCAAGTAAAGGCTGACCCGTCCGCCTATAGCGGCGCGCTCCGGCGCCAGACCCTGGCCATGATCTTCGAAAAACCTTCATTACGCACCCGGGTGACTTTTGATGTCGGCATTCAGCAACTGGGCGGATTCTCCATCTACCTCTCGCCCGCCGAGATCAATCTGGGTAAACGCGAATCGGTGTACGACGTGGCTAAAAACCTGGAACGCATGGTGCAAGGCGTTATGGTCCGCACCTTCAAGCATGAAGTGGTGGAGCAGATGGCGCGGTTCGCCAGCATTCCAGTCATCAATGGCCTTACCGACTACAGCCATCCCTGCCAGGCAATGGCGGATTACCTCACCATTTGGGAAGCGAAACACAACCTGGAGGGCCTGAAGATCGCGTTTATCGGCGATGGCTACAACGTCGCACGCTCGCTGGTGTTTGCCGGAGCACAGCTCGGCGTGCATGTTTGGGTGGCAACGCCTCCGGGATACGAACTCGACGCGGAGTCTGTGCGGTGGGCTCGCCAGCGTGGCGCCGAAACCGGCGGCACTTGCACTGTGACCAATGATCCCGAAGAGGCAGCATCAGCCGCGGATGTGATCTACACCGATGTATGGGCAAGCATGGGCGAAGAAGCGGAAACTGAGAAGCGGCATCACATCTTCCATCCTTATCAGGTCGATGCGACTCTGTTCCGCCGAGCCAAGCGGGATGCTATTTTTCTGCACTGCCTGCCGGCGCATCGCGGCGAAGAAGTCACGAACGATGTCATCGACTCCCCACGGTCGCTGGTGTTTCAGCAGGCAGAGAACCGGCTGCATGCACAAAAAGCGATCATGCTGGAATTGATGAAAGGTGAGTTCGTCAAATTGCCCGGACTCGCCGAACTGCAAGAGTTGACGCACATGTGAGGCAAGCAGCTAGTCGTTAGTAGCTGGGAGCTAGGAAACCACGTGGCGACCGCAATCAGCATGCGCGGGCATCGAGGCCTCGTTGCTTGGCAGAAGGCCATGGAACTGGTGACCGAAGTCTATCGAATCACCCGGGACTTTCCAAAGGATGAGCTGTACGGACTAGTAAGTCAGCTCAGGCGAGCAGCCGTTTCGGTTCCAAGCAACCTCGCCGAAGGGTACGGGCGGAATTCACGAAATGAGTTCCATCAATTCGTAGGTGTGGCGCGCGGTTCCTTGGCAGACGTTGAAACACAAATCGAGATCGCCAAGAACCTGCATTATGTAAGTGAGGAATCTTGTTCTGAAATGCTCTCAAGAGTGGACGAAGTTGGGCGCTTGCTGACAGGGCTACGTGCGTGGTCGGCAGAGGCGGAACAGCAGTAGCTAGGGGCTAGTGCGACGAACTCAGCCAGCAGCTGCTAGCCCCTAGCTACTAGCTACTAGCCCCTAACTACTAGCTACTACTTATGAAGACCATGCTTCTTGCCGTTGGCGGAAACTCCCTGATTCGCGCGGGCGAAACCGGGACGATCGCCGAACAACGCGCCAATGCCCAGCGGACCGCAGCCCAGATCGTCGGCTTGATCCGTGCCGGTTACCGAATCGTGCTCACCCATGGCAATGGCCCGCAAGTTGGCGCTGCGCTTCTGCGCTCGGAACGGGGAGCGAGCCAGGTCCCTGGACATCCGCTGGATGTTTGCGGCGCTTCGACTCAGGGCGAGATCGGATACATTCTGCAGCAAGCGTTGCAAACCGAGCTGCAGTTGGCTGGCCTGCACGTCCCGGTCGCGACCGTTGTAACTCAGAGCCTGGTGTCGCCAGACGATCCCTCGATGAAGCATCCCAGCAAACCAATCGGCCCTTTCTATTCGCGCGCCGATGCCGAGGAACGCAAACGGCTTTTTGGATGGGAGATCGTCGAGGACGCGTCCCGCGGTTATCGCCGCGTAGTTCCCTCGCCCGATCCGATTGAGATTGTTGAATTGGAGGTCATTCGCGATCTCGTCGAGCTCGGCGTCCTGGTCATTGCGTGCGGAGGCGGAGGAATTCCCGTGGTCTGGAGCAACGGAAGATTGCAGGGTGTCGAAGCCGTGATTGATAAAGACCGCGCCTCCGCGTCGCTGGCCTCAAGCCTCGGCGTGGATCTGTTTGTGATTTCTACCGACACCGACTGCGTGTATCTGGATTACAAAAAACCTGCGCAACGTCCGCTGCGGCGCGTCAGCGCGGCTGAATTGGCCGAGTATGCGAAGGCTGGCCATTTCCCGCCGGGGAACATGGGTCCAAAAATCGAATCCGTGTTGCGCTTTCTGCGGGACGGCGGGAAAGAAGCGATCATTACTTCTTGCGAGAACCTGTGCCGGGCGGTCGCTGACCTGGACAGCGAGGGATCGGCCGGCACGCACATGTTCCCCGATCGCGACCGTGCGGAAATCAAGCTTAACGCGCAGCTCGAATTTCCGGTGGGAGGACGCTGATGCCCGGGCCGACTATCGCCACTCTCAAGATAATCAAGTTTCCCGCTTCGGAATCGACGCTGGGAGGTGGAATGCCATTAAAGCACGTCGTCGAATCTCAGCAATTCACGGTTCCTCTGCTCATGGAATTATTTGAGCGCTCGCGAGGCATGGAGCGCGTGGTGGCGCGTGGTGGCTCGCTTGACTACCAGAACCGCATCATGACTACGCTTTTTTATGCGCCTTCGACCCGCACTCGACTCTCCTTCGAGGCCGCCATGCATCGCCTGGGCGGCCGGGTCTTGTCTACCGAGCACGCGGGCACGTTTTCTTCCGAGGTCGAAGGCGAGCAGGTGGAAGATTCCATCCGGATTATCGGCGGCTATTCGGATGTGATTGTGATTCGACACCCCGACGAAGGCGGCGCGCGGCGGGCTGCGGAAGTTTCGCCCGTGCCGGTGATCAATGCCGGGGATGGCAACGGCGGGCAGCATCCCACCCAGGCTTTACTCGACCTGTACACTATTTATAGGCAGCGTCCGCTGAATGGCCTGAGCGTGGCCATTATCGGCGAGTTAGACAAGGGGCGTACGGCGCGGTCGCTGGCCTATCTGCTGGCCAAGTTTGAGCGGGTCAAGATGTTCTTTGTCAGTCCGCCGCAACTGCAGATGAAAGCGGACATCCTGGCTTATCTGGATGAGCATGGCGTCCGCTACGAACTCGAATCCGACATTGACCGCGTGATTGGCGAAGTGGATGTGGTTTACCAGACGCGAATCCGGCCCGAGCGAGTGCGGGATTTGAACGGGCTCAAGCGTTATGCCATCGATTCGACCGTCGTGCAGCGCATGAAGGCGGACGCGCTCATTCTTCATCCGTTGCCTCGCACGGTCGAGTTAGACAAGGCGGTCGATGCCGATCCCAGAGCCATGTATTTCCGCCAGGCCATGAACGGCCTCTATGTGCGGATG
>Ga0182014_10000912_pt1 | contig 40320 bp, 37 predicted proteins | sample 612S2DmetaG_FD_120489 | JGI IMG/M metagenome (GOLD analysis project Ga0182014, IMG submission 120489) | Permafrost microbial communities from Stordalen Mire, Sweden - 612S2D metaG | ecosystem: Environmental > Terrestrial > Soil > Wetlands > Permafrost | place: Sweden: Stordalen | collected... | reverse complement strand
TTCACCGCCACCACCGACGGCGGCTCGCTGCAACTGGAGGCGCTGACCGGCCCGCTGCGCGCCGACACCGGCGGCGGACCGTTGCTCGGCCAGGACGTCGCCGCCGCCACGGTCGACGCCAGCACGGACGGCGGCTCGGCGCGGATCGACTTCGCCGCGGCGCCGGACACGGTGCGGGTCAGCACCGGTGGCGGCCCGGCGGCGCTGGCCCTGCCCGGCGGACCGTACGATCTGAACGCCGCTAGCGACGGCGGCCCGCAGTCGGTGACGATCGCCACCGACCCGGCGGCCCGCCGCTCGGTCACGGTCACCAGCGGTGGCGGGTCGCTCGATGTCGGCCCGGCGGCAGGCCTCTGACCCGAGCGCCCGGCGCCGCACCCGAGCCAGCTTGCTGATGACCTCGATCATGTGGACCGGGACGCGGATGCTGCCGGCCTGGCCCCCGGCGCGGCTATTCCGCCGCGATGGCGGCCAGCACGTCCAGCTTGGCCGCCCGGCGGGCCGGCCAGCTGGCGGCCACCAGGCCGAGCAGCGCGGAGAGCAGGAGGAAGACCAGAAGCCTGGACGCGGGCACCACGGTGTCGGTGATGCCCTGCTGTTTCAGCGACGACACCAGCGCGATGCCCATTCCGGTGCCGATGATGATCCCGATGATGGCGCCGAAGATGGCGAGGATCACCGCTTCGGACCGGATCATGGCCCGGACCTGGCGCCGCATCATGCCGACCGCCCGGAGCAGGCCGATCTCGCGGGTGCGCTCGAACACCGAGAGCATGAGCGTGTTCACGATCCCGATGAGCGCGATGAGCACGGCCAGGCCGAGCAGTGCGTAGACCAGGCCGAGCAGCTGATTAACGCTGGCGTTCTGGGTTTGCTCGAACTGGGCCCTGGTCTGGACCTGCAGGTTCGGGTAAGGGGCCAGGGCGTTGGTGACGGCCTTGTCCGCGGCGGCGCTGCCGTTGGTGCGCAGCAGAAGCGCGGCCAACGACGGGTTGGTGAAGTGGGAGACGAAGAACGCGGCACTCACCAGGTAACTGCCGATCAGGGCGTTCGCCTGGTATATCCCGCCGACGCGCAGGACCGAAGAACCCGTCCGGGCGAACCGCACCGGGACCGCGCCGCCGACCGACAGATGCTTCGACGTCGCGGTGGTCGAGTCTATGAGCAGCTCACCCCGGGCCAGGGCGGCGGTGGTCCCCGCCGTCATGCGCAGGATCAGCGTGCCGGCCAGGTGCTGGGTCGATACCGCGGTGAGTGTGGCCAGCGTATTCTGCAGCTCGAACTGTGACCGGTAGACGGTGGTCGTCGCGGTGACGCCCGGCACGGCCGATGCCGCGGCCGGCACCGATCCGCTGACCTGCCCCGACCCGTTGGCCGTCAGGATGAGGTCGGCGCTGATCGCGTCGTCCACACTGGCCGTGGACGACCGGGAAAGCGAGGCGCCGAACACCGAGATCGCGGCGACGAGGGCGAGACCGACCATGAGCGCGGAGGCAGTCTGGGCGGTGCGCCGGGGACTGCGCATGGAGTTCTCCCGGCCGAGCTTTCCCGACACCCCGAGCGCCCGGGCCAGCGGCCGGCCGATCACACTCGACAGCGGGCGCGCGGCCACGGGGGCCAGCATGGCGGCACCGACGAAGATGCAGACCGCGCCCGCGCCCACGAGCTGAATGGCCGGCTTGGCCAGGCCGATGGCCAGCAGGACCACGCCGGCCACGGCCAGGGCCGTGCCCCAGGCGAACCGGCGCCGGAGGGAGACGTCGCTGTCGGACTGACGGTCGCCGAGCGCGGCCACCGGGGGGATGCGCACGGCGTTCCGGGCCGGGCCGATGGCGGCCACAACCGTCACGCCGACACCGACGGCGAGACCGACCAGGACGGTGCGCGGCTCGAACACCAGCGATCCCGCCGGCAGCGTGATCCCGAACCCGCGCAGCAGCGCCTCGAGCCCCAGCGCGGCCAGGACGCCCAGGCCCAGGCCGATCGCGGACGAGACGAGCCCGGTGATGGCCGCCTCGGTGAGCACGGAACGGAACACCTGGCGGCGGCTCGCACCGACGATCCGCAGCAGGGCCAGCTCCCTCGTCCGCTGCCCGACGATGATCGAGAACGTGTTGAAGATGGTGAACCCGCCGACGAACAGCGAGATGAACGCGAACACCAGCAGCGCCGTGGAGAAGAACGACAGGCTCTGGCTGATCGCGCTGGCGTTCTCGTTCACCAGGGTCTGCCCGGTGACCACCTGCACCCCGGGCGGGAGGACCGCGGCGATGTCCCGCTGGACCACCGCCTTGCCGGCGCCCGGGGCAGTCACCACGTCGATGTCATCCAGGTGGCCCGTCTCCTGGACAACGTCCTGCGCGGTCGGGAGGGTGAACGCGGCCAGCGTCGCGCCGGCCAGGTTGTTCGCCGATCCGAACTCCGCGATTCCGGTGATGGTGAACGCCCGGACGGCCCCGGCCGACACGATACGGACGCGCTGGCCCACGGTGAAGCCGTACTTCTGGGCCGTTCCGGCGTCCATCACCACGTCGCCGGAGGTCACCGGCGGGCCACCCGCGATGATGCGCAGGGCGGAGATCTGCTGGTCCGGATCGAAGCTTATGCCGAGGGTCGGCGCGCCGCCGGTCTGGATCGCCTTGCCGTCGTGCGCGACGAACTGGGCGTAGCCCTCGACCCCGCCCTCGGCGGCCTCCACTCCGGGCACGCGGCGGACCGTGGCCAGCAGCGACTCGGGCAGCTCATTGCGTGTCGCGTTCGCGCCGCTGCCGAGCTGCGCGACCCCGCGGACCTGGAAGTCCACTTTCTGGTAAACGTTGCCGAACAGCACGGAGAACGTGTTGTTCAGGGTATCGGTGAGGACGAACGTGCCGGAGATGAAGGCGACGCCGAGCACGATCGCCAGCGCGGTCAGCGCCAGCCGGAGCTTGTGGGCCAGCAGGCCCTTGAGGGTCACGTTTCGCACGTCAGGCCCCCAGGGTCCGCATGCGTTCCAGGACCGTATCGGCGGTCGGCCGTTCGAGGTCGCCCACCACGGTCCCGTCGGCCAGGAAGACGACCCGGTCCGCGTACCCGGCCCCGCGCGGGTCGTGCGTCACCATGACGATCGACTGGCCGAGCTCCTGCACCGATCGCCGCAGGAACGCCAGCAGGTCCGCGGAGGCGTTGGAGTCCAGGTTGCCCGTGGGCTCATCGGCGAAGATGAGGTCCGGCTTGTTGATCAGTGCCCGGGCGCACGCCACCCGCTGCTGCTGGCCGCCGGACAGCTCACTGGGGCGGTGCGCCAGCCGGTCGCCGATACCCAGCTGTTTCACCAGGTAACCGAGCCATTCTTGGTCGACCTTGGCGCCCGCGAGGGCGACGGGCAAGGTGATATTCTCGGCCGCGGTCAGCGTCGGGATGAGGTTGAAGGACTGGAAGACGAAGCCGATCCGGTCGCGCCGCAGCTTGGTGAGCCCGGCATCATCGAGCTTCCCGATGTCCAGGTCGCCCACGAACGACTGCCCGGACGTCGGCCGGTCCAGACCGGCCATGCAATGCATGAGCGTCGATTTCCCCGAGCCCGATGGGCCCATGACGGCCGTGAAGCGGCCGCGCTCGAAGGCCACGGTGATACCGGCCAGGGCATGCACCGCCGCCTGTCCAGCCCCGTACGTCTTGCGCAGGTCGACCGAATGCGCGGCCGGCGCGGCCCGGGTGTCCCCGGTCAATGTCTGGGATGGGAGGACCATATCTTTTCCCCGTAATTCCTCGAAGGCCTCTCAATCGTGAAGGCCTCTCAATCGTCGCGCCGACCGAGTGTGGACGCATCGGTCATCCGGTTGAATTTACGAACCCACCGGGATGACTACGCGACTGCCGCGGGATGACCCACGCGGCGCCACTACCGCCTTAGCGCAACGCTCGCCACCCGTCACACTGGCGATTTCACGGATACGGGGATCGACCTCATCAACCCCTGGGACGCCGACGGCGTATGACCGCCGATCGGGCCACGCCCCTCGGGCCGCAGCAAGGACACACCGGGCCGCGGGCGCGGGCCCGCGGGAACTCCGGAGCCCGCTGATCAGGGGACGAGGAACTGCTGGACGACGGCGAGGAATTCGGCGGTCTTCTCGATCATGGTCCAGTGGCCGCAGCTGGACAGGACGTGCAGCCGGGAATCGGGCAGCAGGTCCAGCAGCGGCGCGGACGAGACGCGCCAGGGGACGACCTGGTCGTCACGGCCGTGCACCAGGAGCACCGGCGCGCGGACCGACCCCAGCTCGGCGCCGGGCAGCGCCAGGTCATCGACCCAGCGCTGGCGCGGGGCGGGGAACATGGCCTGCCATGAATCCCGGACGGGCGGATTCAGGCTCGCCTGGTAGCGCATCTCGACCAGATCGTCGGTGATCAGCCCGCGGTTGTGCGCGAACAGGCCGATGACGTGGCGCATCTGCTCGGTCCCGGGCGTATATCCCCATACCGCGTCCAGCCCGGCGGGCAGCGGCATCGCCACCCCCATGGAGCCCATCGCGACGATGCGCCGCACCGCGCCCGGGCGGGCCACTGCCATCGACAGCGCGACGGCACCGCCCATCGAGTTCCCGATGATGTCCACCGTGCCCACGCCGAGCGTGTCCAGCAGCGCGAGCGCGTGATCGGTCCACGCCGCGCGCCCGTAGGTACGCGCCTCGCCGGTGGCCGTGCCGCCGAAGCCGAGCTGGTCGGGCGCGATCACCCGGCGGTCCGCACCGAGCGCGGGGATGACCGGGCGCCAGTTCGCCGCGGCCGTCACGCCGGGACCGGACCCGTGCAGCAGCAGGACCGGCGGCGCGGTCGCCCCCGCGGGTGTCCCGGTATCGATAACAGCGGTGGCCACCCCGGCGACGTCGATCTGGCCCGTCCGCAGGTCAGTGCCGGTCTTCAATGGCCGGTCTGCAATGGGCCGGCCTGCAACGGGCCGGTCCTCGATGTGGTGGTCACGAAACGCCGCCTCCGACAGTCTCCGGATGCCGCTGCGCGACTCCGTCCCGGTTCCGTTCGGTATCCGTGGTCTCTTCCCGCAGCTGGGGCTGGGAGGACACGCGGCGGGTCGGGCCGAGCCACATATCGATCGAGCCCGGCTCGTCCGGGTCGAACACGCGCGGCACCCAGGCGGCGTCGTCCTCGATCCGGCGCACGCCGAAGGAGTACTCGTAGGTGAATCCCTCCGGGCCCTGGAAGTACAGGAAGATCGCCGTGGACTGCGGGTGCCGCCCGGGGCCCATCTCGATCTCGACCCCCTGGGAAACCAGGAAGTGCCAGTTGCGGAAGACGTCGTCGATGGTCTCGACCTGGAAGTTCATGTGGCACATGCCCGGCCGGTCACCCTGGAAGACGGCCAGCTTGTGGTGCACCGGGTCGATCCGCAGCAGGCAGGCCCGGTCGCGTATCCAGTCCGACACCCGCGCGTTGAAGCGGGTACTCCAGTAGCGGTGGGCGTCGTAGACGTCGGGCGCGTCCAGGCACAGGTGCCCGAACTCGGTGATCCCGGCGGCCCGGCCGAACGCGACCGGGCGGGCGACGGTCTCCTGCCCGATCACCAGCTCCAGCCGGTTACCAAACGGATCATCGAAGGCGATGAACTCGCCGACCCGGCGGGACCGCGCCTCGGCGGCCGACCCCCGGTACACGGAGGTGCCGCCGCGCTCGAGTTCGGTCTCGGCGGCGTCCAGGGCGTCCGGTCCGGCCACGGTGAAACCGGAGGAAATGACGCCGGACGGTCCCTGTACGAGCGCGAGGCAGTGGTGGCGGTGGTCGGCGCGCAGATGCGCGACGCCGGGCTCGGTGGACGCGGCCAGTTCCAGGCCGACGATGTCGGTGGCGAAGCGGGTGGCCGCACCGAGGTCGGCGACGCCGGAACGGACGTAGGCGATATCAGTGAGTGTGATCACGGGGCGGCTCAAGCGAAGACCGGGGCCAGGTCGATGTAGATCTGCCAGTCGCGCACCAGGTCACCGTCGAACTCCAGGATGTCGGCGTTGGGCACGGTGACGCTCTTGCCGTCTTTACGCAGGTACTCCACGTTGATCTTCGCCACCATGGTGTCCCCGGACTCCACGACCTTCACCAGGTGATGGGTGAGGCCATCGATGGTGGACCAGAAGCCGAGCACGGCCTCCCGCACGGCGTCCTTGCCGTGGATCGGTTCCGCGTTGCCGAAGCGGAACGTTACGTCGGGCGTCAGGTGAGCGACAAACCTCTCCACGTCAAACGAGTCGATGTCGGCGAAGATCGTCGTGGCGTCGCGGTTCATGATGTTCTCCTTCGTTGGAGACGTGCTCGGGCAGGCTGGGCGGGCCGGCGGAAGGGACGGCAAGCGGGCGGCGGGAGCGGTCAGGCTTCCGGTTCACGGTTGGCCAGGAAGGTCTCGGGCGGGGGCGCGCCCCACAGGTGCGGCGGGACTTCCCAGTCGCCGGCCACCCAGGAGTCGTCCACCTGGTCGATGTCGGAGAACCACTCGATCCACGAGCCCCACGGGTCGGGGTTGTAGTGGAAGAAGTTGGAGCCGATCGTGTGCCGTCCCAGGCCCCATCCGGCGTCCCGGCCCCGGGCGCGCATCCGGTCGGCGCCGAACGCGATCGCGTCGATGGACGGCACCTCGAAGCTCGCGTGGTGGAAGCCGCGGTGCGTGCTGGCGATGAACCCGAAGATGTGATGGTCGCCGCGTCCCCCGTTCAGGAACGTCACCAGGCCGGTGATCCGGTCGCTGACCCGCAGGCCGAGCACCTGGGTGTAGAACTCCGTCATCCGCTGCGGCTGCGCGGTGAACAGCAGCGTGTGCCCGAGGCGGCGCGGCATCACGTCTTCGGTGGCCTGCCGCCACCAGGCGGTCCCGATCCGCTGATGCGTCGCGCCCACGTTGGCCGGCACCTCGGGGACCGGGCGGCCCGGCGCCGGCTCCTCATCGAGCAACTGGACGGCCGTACCGTCCGGGTCGCGGATCCACACCCCCTCGGGGCTGGTGCCCGGCGGCGGGTCGATGACCGGCGTCCCCGACCGTTCCAGCGCCTCCCGTACCGCGTCGAGCGTCCCCGGGTGAAGCGTGAACGCGACGTGGTGCAGCCGTTTGGCGGGCGCCTCGACCAGCCGGACCTGCTCCTGGCCGCGGCCGGGGCATTGCGCGACGAGCGACCCGTCCTTCTCCCCCGTCTCCAGGCCGAAGTCCTGCAGGAAGCCCTCGGCCACCGCGAGGTCCGGCACTTCCAGCGCGTAATGATGCAGCGTCGCGATCACTGATCGCCCCTTCCCCGGCATGCTGTCGGCACGTAAACTGCATACAGTTTAGGTCGGCCCCGGGCCCCGTGGGAAGAGACCGGGGCAGACGAAACGAACAGACGCGGGAGATAACGATGCGTGAGGGGCCCGGCGGCATAGCGACAAAAGGGCCAGGTCGCGGCCCCACGGACGGGTTGCAGGAAGAAACGGGCGGCCTGCGGGAGGAACTGGCCGAGGCGGCGCGCGTGCTGTCGGCGCTCGGCCTGGTGACCGCGTACGGTCACGTGTCCGCGCGCACCGGGGACGTCATGCTGATCACGCCGGCCGCCGACCTGGCCGCCGTGACCGCGGACCGCATCCTCACCGTGCCGCTGGACACCGGCGCCCCGGGGGCGGGCGTCCCGGACTCAGGCGCCCCGGGCACGGGCGCTCTGGGGACAGGCGCTCCGGGCACGGGCGCACCGGGCACGCTGCCGGCCGGGGCTCCCGCGGAGGGGTGGGCCCATCTCGCGCTCTACCGGGCCCGGCCGGACGCGGGCGCCATCGCACGCGCCCAGCCGCCCAGCGCCTTCGCCGCCGCGGCCGGCGCGACGGCACTGCCCCCGCTGTACGGTCAGGCCGCCTGGCTCGGTGAAGCCGTCCCCGTGCACGACAGCGCCGAACTCCTGCGCTCCGCGGAGCTGGCCGGCCGCGCGGCCCGTAGCCTGCCCGCGGGTGAAGCGCTGCTGCTGCGCGGGAACGGGGCGCTGACCCTTGGCGCGGCGCCCGGGCTCGCGGCGGCGCGGATGTGGCTGCTGTCGGCGGCCTGCGACACCTTCGTTTCCGCCCGGGCGGCCGGCCCGGTCACGCCGCTCAGTCCCGCCGAGATCGCCTCCTGGCGGGCCGTCAGCGGCGAGCTTCTGCCGCGCCTCTGGCAGCACCTGCGCGGCCGGGCCACGCCGCATAACGCACCGCTACGATGACCCTGGGGGGAACAGGCGGCGCCGACGCGACAGGAGACGTCATGGCCGTGGAACCCAGGTGGCTACCACCAGGAATCGACACCGGCAAGGCAAACATCGCCCGCGTCTACGATTACTGGCTCGGCGGGAGCAACAACTTCCGCGCCGATCAGGACGCGGCGCGAGCGATGATCGCGATCGAACCGAACATCCGCGGCATCGCCCGCGCCAACCGGGCCTTCCTCGGCCGGGCCGTCCGGTTCCTCGCCACCGAGGCCGGCATCCGCCAGTTCATCGACATCGGCTCCGGCATCCCGACCGGCCGGAACGTGCACGAGGTGGCTCAGGAGGCGGCCCCCGGCTCCCGGGTGGTGTATGCCGACGTCGACCGGGTCGCCGTGGCGCACAGCAGGCTGATCCTGGAGGACAACGCGGACACCGCGGTCATCCAGGCCGACCTGCGTGAGCCGGACGACGTCCTGACGGCCACGGAAACCCAGCTGCTCATCGACTTCAGCCAGCCCGTCGGGCTGCTGCTGGTATCGGTCCTGCACTTCCTCGACGATCACGACGACCCCTGGCGGGTCATGGCCCATCTGCGGGATGCGCTGGCACCGGGCAGCTACCTCGTGCTCAGCCACGCCACCGGCGAGGCGAAACCCGACGTCGCCACGGCGGTCAACACCGTGTACATGAACAAGGTCGCGGCGCGCGGGGATCACCGTTCCCGCGACGAGATCCTGCGCTTCTTCGACGGCTTCACCCTCCTCGACCCCGGGCTGGTCTACCTCACCCAGTGGCGCCCGGACGAGCCCGTCGATACCGGCCCCGACGCGGCCAACTTCTGGTTGCTCGCCGGGGTCGGCCGGCTCAACGACCGGCCCGCGTAGCTCCGCCACGACCCGGCCCGCGCAGCTCCGCCACGACCCGGCCCGCGCAGCTCCGCCCCGGGCCGCGAACCGTGTCGCCCGGCCCGCGGGCCCACGAAGTTGTGGCCCGGATTCAGTCGCGTTACGGTGTCCGCGAGGGCATGACCCCGGCGTTCCCGGCCGGTGAACCATCCGGCCGGCGGGAAGTGCGGCGAGGCCATGCGTGTCGCACGCGTCCGGCCGAGACGGGACGGTGGGAACATGGAGCGTTACAAATACAGCGCCCTCGTCAAGCTGAACGAGCCCAGCGCCACGGGTACGGACCCGCCGTCGCTGAAGACCGGCGCCCGGGTCGCGGTGCGGGCCCGGCACCATGAAACCAGCAGCAGCAAGCTGTTCAGCGCCCTGATCATCCTGGTACAGGACAGTTCCGCGCAGGCGGACCGCAGCATCCCGCTCACGCTCACCGTGGTCGGCAGCGACGTCCCCGACTACCTGGACGCCGGGGACAGCTTCATCCTCTGGCGCGGCCATGACATCGGGCGCGGCGTGATCTCGCGGCGTCTGTCCTGGTTCGCCGACGCCCCCTGAGCCGTCGCCGTGAGCCGGTACCCCTGAAGCGCCATCCGCTGAGCGGCCGGCCAGGCGGCCGTAAAGCTTCGGCAACGCTCCCGCGGCACGAGATTGAGACGGCCGGCAGAGGGTATCTCGGCCGTCGCCAACGTGTGCAACGCGACATAAATGGAGCCGTGAGAATCGTGAGCCTGCTCAAGCGACCGAAACGGACGACCCGGGTGAGCGCCAAGCCGACCTGGCGCGAGCGGCGCGCCGCCGAGCGGACCGCCCGGGCCGAGGCCAACCTCGAGGCCACCGAACAGAAGATCCACGAAATCGCCGACCAGGTCCGCAGCGACCTGAAGAACCCCTGATCGCGCCGGGGCCCGGCTGCGGCCCCGGCTGTATGGCTCGCCGCGGCCGCCGGCCGAGGCTCGGCTCCGGCCGGCGACTCGCGGGTGGACGTCTCGCTGCAGGCGTTCAACGGCGGCACGGTGCACTCGCGCACCAGCGTGGTGCGGGGCTCGTTCCCGCTGCGTGACGGGCGGCCGGGGAGGATACTCTGTCGTTCAGTCCCGGGCCGTGCCCGAGCGGCCGCGAGTCTTCCCCGGATCGAGGAGCGACGGTGACCACTGGCACTGACCCGACTGGCACTGACCCGCTAGAGACCGTGCTGGCCGCATTGGGTACCTCGCACGCCCGGCTGGCCGCCGTGGTCGGACCGCTGACGGCCGAGGAGGCGGCGGGACCCTCTTACGACGACGACTGGTCGATCGCGCAGGTGCTGTCCCACCTGGGATCGGGTGCGGAGATCTTCGGCCTGATCCTGGACGCCGGACGGCGCGGCGAGGACGCCCCCGGCATGGAGCAATTCCAGCAGGTATGGGACCGCTGGAACGCCAAAAGCCCGGAGGAGCAGGCGCGGGACGGCGTGGCCGCGGACGCGGCGTTCCTGGCCAGTCTCGGCCACCTGAATCCGGCGGAGCGGGAAGCGTGGCGGCTGTCGTTCTTCGGCGGGGAGCAGCGGCTGAGTGACATCGCTCAGATGCGCCTCGGTGAGCACGCCGTGCACACCTGGGACGTCGTGGTGGCGCGGGACAGCAAGGCGACGCTGGCCGAGGACGCCGTGGAGCTGATCCTCGGCACCCTGCCCGGGTACGCTCCCCGCGTCGGCAAGCCGACCGGTGAGAGCCTGCGCGTCTACGTGACCACGTACGATCCGGAGCGGCGCTTCCAGCTGGACGCCACCCCGGAAAGTGTGAGCCTGTCCCCCGCCGCCCCGAGCCCGCTGCCGCCCGGCAGCGCCGTCTTGCGGCTGCCCGCGGAGGCCTTCATCCGGCTCCTCCTCGGGCGGCTCGATGACGAGCACACGTCCGGGGCCGAGACCGAGAACGTGGATCTGGCCGCGCTGCGCCGGCTCTTCCCCGGGTTCTAGCCCCCCGGTCCAGCGGCGGAGTCAGGACCCCGGTGTTCCGGGCCGGATTCGGGCCCCCCAGGCTCCAGCCCGGGCGGCTCACCCCGATGCGTGGCCCGTCAGCCGGCCGTACCGTTGCTTGAGCTCCGGAAGGGAAGGTTATGGCCCCGGCAGAACATGCCACCCGGCGCCACATCACCGTACTCGGCACCGGTTACCTGGGGACGGCGCACGCCGTATGCCTGGCCGAGATGGGCTTCGAGGTGCTCGGTGTCGACGTCGACCCGGCCCGGGTCAAGGTCCTGGCCCAGGGCGAGCTGCCGTTTTACGAACCGGGACTCGAGCCGCTGCTCCAAGCTGGCCTCAGGTCCGGACGATTGGCCTTCAGCACGTCCTACGCGGACGCGGCGGCGTTCGGCGACGTGCACTTCGTCTGCGTCGGCACCCCGCAGCGGGAAGCCTCCTACGCCGCCGACCTGTCACAGGTGGACGGGTGCGTCGACGCGCTGGGCCCGCTGCTGGACCGGCCCTGCCTGGTCATCGGCAAGTCGACGGTACCGGTCGGCACGGCCGAGATCCTGGCCGCACGGCTGGCCCGGATGGCGCCGGCCGGGAGCGCGTGCGAGCTGGCGTGGAATCCGGAGTTCCTGCGCGAGGGTCATGCCGTCCAGGACACCCTGCGGCCGGACCGGATCGTCGCCGGTGTCCGCTCCGCCCGCGCCGAAGCCGTCCTGCGCGAGGTGTACGCGGATCCGATCGCGGCAGGCACTCCTTTCCTGGTCACCGACCTGGCCACCGCGGAGCTGGTGAAGGTGGCCGCGAACGCGTTCCTGGCCACGAAGATCTCCTTCATCAACGCGATGGCGGAGGTGTGCGAGGTCGCGCACGCCGACGTCACCATGCTGTCCGAGGCGCTCGGCCACGACCCGCGGATCGGCAGCGCGGCGATGCACCCGGGACTCGGCTTCGGCGGCGGGTGCCTGCCCAAGGACATCCGCGCGTTCATGGCGCGAGCGGAAGAGCTCGGGGTCGAGCCGGCCCTGTCCTTCCTGCGCGAGGTGGACAACATCAACCTGCGCCGCCGCGCCCGGATGGTCGATCTCGCGCGCGAGCTGGCCGGCGGGTCGTTCGACGGCCGGACCGTCGGCGTCCTCGGTATCGCGTTCAAGCCCGATTCCGATGACATCAGGGATTCCCCGGCCCTGGACGTCGCGGCCACCATCCAGGGACTGGGCGCGTCGGTGACCGTGTACGACCCGGCGGCGGTCAGGCACGCGCGCCGGGCCCACCCGGAGCTCACGTACGCGGGCACGGCGATCGAGGCCGTCACCGGGGCCGACGTAACGCTGCTGCTGACCGAATGGCGGGAGTTCCGCGAGGCTGATCCGGAGGAACTCGGCCAGGCCGTGGCCCACCGCAACATCGTGGACGGCCGCAACGCGCTCGACGCCGCCCGCTGGCGCGCCGCGTCCTGGCACTACCGCGCGCTCGGCGTCGGCGCCGGAGCGACCTCAGGCACCCCGGCCGGCTAAGACCTGGAGGCCGCGCTGCCCCCGGGCGCTGCGCTACCTCCGGCCCGCCCGGCTCAGGCGGGGCCGGTTCCGGCGGGGCGCTGGGCGCGGAGGGCCTCGCCCTTGGCGCGGGCGGTGGCGGCGAGCTGCTCCTGGAACTCGGTCATCCGGCGGCGCAGATCCTCGTCGGCGGCGGCCAGGATGCGGACCGCGAGCAGCCCGGCGTTCCGGGCGCCGCCGACCGCCACGGTCGCGACGGGGATCCCGGCGGGCATCTGGACGATCGACAGCAGCGAGTCCAGCCCGTCCAGGTGAGCCAGCGGCACGGGCACGCCGATGACGGGCAGCGGGGTGACCGCAGCCAGCATGCCGGGCAGGTGCGCCGCCCCGCCCGCGCCCGCGATGATGACCCGCAGCCCGCGCCCGGCGGCGGCCGAGCCGTACTCGATCATCTCCCGGGGCATCCGGTGCGCGGACACCACGTCGGCCTCGTAGGCGACGCCGAACTCGTCCAGGGCGTCTGCGGCCGCGCGCATCACCGGCCAGTCCGAATCACTGCCCATCACGACGGCGGCCAGCGGCTGGTTACTCATTCGGCGTCCTCGTCTCCCCAGCGCAGGAAATTCGCGGCGCGGCGGGCCCGCTCCCGCAGTTCGGTAACGTCATCGCCGAGCACCGTTACGTGCCCGATCTTGCGGCCGGGCCGGACCGCCTTGCCGTACATGTGCACCTTCACGCCGGGGTCGGCCGCCATCACGTGGATGTACCGGTCGTAGACGTCCGGGTCGGTCCCGCCCAGCACGTTCGCCATCACGACGTAGGGGGCCAGGATGCGGGGGGCTCCCAGCGGGAGGTCCAGCACGGCCCGCAGGTGCTGCTCGAACTGGGACGTCGCCGCCCCCTCGATCGTCCAGTGCCCGCAGTTGTGCGGCCGCATGGCGAGCTCGTTGACCAGGAGGCCGCCCGGGGTGTCGAACAGCTCGACCGCGAGCAGGCCGGTCACGTCCAGTTCGGACGCGATCCGGAGTGCGATCAGCTGGGCGTCGGCCGCCCGGTCCGGGGCGAGGCCCGGCGCGGGCGCGATCACCTCGCGGCAGATCCCCGCCTGCTGCACGGTCTGCACGACCGGGTACGCGGCTCCCTGCCGGTGCGGCGACCGCGCGACCAGGGCGGCCAGCTCACGGTCGAAGGCGACGTGCTCCTCGGCCAGCAGCCGCAGACCCCGGCCCGTCACCTCGGCCAGCACGCCCGCCGCCTCGCCGGGCGACGCACAGACCCAGACGCCCTTGCCGTCGTATCCCCCGCTGACGGTCTTCAGCACCAGCGGCCAGCCGGAGCCTTCGGCGAACCGCTCGATATCGGCCGGGTCGCTGACCCGCGCGTACCGGGGGCAGGCAATGCCGATCTTGGTCAGCCGCTCGCGCATGGCCAGCTTGTCCTGCGCGAAGTGCAGCGCGGCCGGGCCGGGGCGGAGCACGAACCCCTCGTGCTCCAGGGCGGCCAGGCCGGTCCCCGGCACGTGCTCGTGGTCGAACGTCACCACGTCGCAGCGCGCGGCGAAGCTGCGCAGATCATCCAGCGACCGGTAATCGCCCAGCTGCACGCCGGGCCAGACCCGGGCGGCGCTGTCGCCGGCGGTATCAGCCAGCACGCGGAAGCCGACGCCGAGTTCGGTGGCGGCGGGGCAGGTCATCCGGGCCAGCTGGCCGGCGCCGACCATGCCCACGGTGGGGATTCCGGCCTCCGGCGGCTTCCGCGCGAGCGGCCCTCCCGTAAGCGGCTGGCCCGCGGGCGGCTCTCCCGCAGGTGGCGGTGCCGGGCGGTCACCGAGCTGTTCACTCACGGCCCGTAGCTTATGAGCAGCGAAGGTGTGCCCGCACACCGTGTCACGGTTCGGCCCTTACTGGGCAGATTTAACCTGCCCGATACATTTCCTATCCGGCAAAAGGCCTATGATCAGCGCGATTACCAGCAGGCGAGCCGGAGGACCACATGGCCATGCCCGACCATGACGCTGCTGTGCTGACCGAACCCGATGTGCCGCCCGGCGCGATCGTGCGCGAGGGTACGTACGGCGAGCGGGTCGTCGCCGTGGAGCCCGGCGGCGCGGAGTTCATCCCCTTGCACGAACGGCACGGCAAGCCGCTGCAGCTCTTCTGGACGTGGAGCTCGCCGAACATGGAGTTCGCGACGGTCTTCGTCGGCGTGCTCGCGGTCGCGGCCTTCGGCCTGAACTTTTGGCAGGCGGCGCTCGGGATTATCGTCGGGACCGCGATCGGCAGCGTCACCCAGGGCCTGCTGTCCCAGGCGGGCCCGGTCTACGGGGTCCCGCAGATGGTGCTGAGCCGGCTCGGCTTCGGCTACTGGGGTAACGTGCTGCCCGCGGGGCTGAACGCGGTGACGGCCGGGGTGGGCTGGTTCGCGGTGAACAGCGTGAGCGGCGCGTTCGCCCTGAATGCCCTCACGCACCTGCCGAAGGCCGCCTGCCTCGTGATCATCGTCGTGCTCCAGGTCGCGGTGGCCTTCTTCGGTCACAACCTGGTGCACGTGTTCGAGCGCTACGCCTTCCCGGTCCTGACGATCATCTTCCTGATCGCCGCCGGGGTCATCCTGTCCAAGGCACACCCCGGCGCCGCCAGCCACGGCGGCGGGATCGGCGGCTTCCTGCTCACCGTGGGCGCGTCGTTCGGCTACGCCGTCGGCTGGAACCCCTACGCCTCCGACTACACCCGGTACCTCCCGCGCCACGCGAGCAAGCGCGCGATCGCCCTCTGGGCGGGCCTCGGCCTGTTCCTGTCCTGCGCGCTGCTGGAGATCGTAGGCGCGGGCGCCGCGACCGTGCTCAGCCCGGGTGCGGCCCTCGGCAGCAACCCGACCGGCGCCTTCACCGGGCTGATGGCCACCCCGCTGCGCGACCTGACGCTGCTGGCGATCGCGCTGGGCGCCGTGTCCGCCAACGTGCTCAACATCTACTCCGGCGCACTGTCGTTCACCGCGCTCGGCATCAGGCTGCCGCTGTCGATGCGGCGGGCGATCGTGGCCCTGGCGTTCGGGGCGATCGGCTTCGTCCTGGCGCTGACCGGGCTGAACGACGCCGGCACCAAGTACGAGAACTTCCTGCTGATCATCGCCTACTGGATCGCGCCGTGGCTGGCGGTGTTCTTCTGCGACCAGTTGCTGCGCCGGGGCCAGACGCCGGGCACGATCGAGCCGCTGCTGTTCGACAGGAAGTACACGAACTGGGCCGGCCCGGTCGCCATGCTGGCCGGTATGGGCCTGTCGATCTGGCTGTTCTCCAACCAGACCGAATACGTCGGGGTGGTCCCCACCCATGTCCCGTCCGTCGGCGACCTGACGTTCGAGGCCGGCTTCGTCATCACGGCGGCCGTCTACCTGGCCTGGCGCCTCATCGAGCGCAGGCGCCCGGCCGCCGTCACCGCCTGAGGACGGCGACCGCCGGACAACAGCACCCACCTGACGGCGCCCGCCCAACGGCGGCCGGCCACCCGAGGCGGAACGCGGTCAGGCCGGGCCGCTGCGGACCGGCTGGCTGCGGGAGGCGGGCGGCCGCCGGGGCAGGAAGACGGCGAACACCGGGGGCCGCTGGCGGACCAGCACGACGCGTCCGCCGTCCGCCGCCGCCATCGTGCGGGCCAGCGGCAGGCCCAGCCCGGTTCCCTCGGGGCGCCCGCTGACGCTGCGCTCGAAGATGTGGGACACAAGCTCCGGCGGAACGCCCCTGCCCTGATCCTCCACCTCGATCACCGCGGACTTGGTGTTCTGCGAGGTGCGGATCTCCACTGTCCCGGCCCCGTGCATCAGCGCGTTGTCCACCAGCGTGGCCAGCACCTGGGCCAGGCCACCGGGCGTGACGTGAGCACGAAGCCCCCGCTGCCCGGTCACCACGAGCTTGCGGCCGGACCGGCGGAACGCGGGATCCCACTCGACGACCTGCTGGTCGATGATCTCGTCGATGCCGGTGAGCGAGGCCGTCCCGGCCGCCCCGCGGCGGGCCGGGTCGAGCAGCTGATTGACCACGTCGGCCAGGCGTTCGGCCTGGGCGAGCGCCGCGCCGCCTTCCTCCCGGACCGCGTCCGGGTCGTCGGCGGCGGCGATCACCTCCTCCAGGCGCATCGACAGCGCGGTCAGCGGGGTGCGCAGCTGGTGAGAGGCGTCGACGGCCAGTTCCCGTTCGGCGGCGAGCAGGCTGGTGACCCGGCGCCCCGAGCTGTCCAGCCCGTCCGCCACCTGGTCAAGCTCGGCCACCCCGTACCGGCGGCCGATCGGGCGCGGGTCACCGGACCGGAGCCGGTCCGCCGCCTCCGCGAGCTCCTCGATGGGACGCGCGAGCGCTCGCGACTGAAGGAACGCCATGATCCCGGCGGCCACGATGGCCGCGGCGCACAGGCCGAGGACGAGTACCCGCAGGCCGCCCCCCGCCACAGCGGCCGAGGGCACGCCAACCACGATAACGGCCGCCACCGTGATGGCGAGCATGGTCAGCAGGAGCCGGCGCCGCATGGGTCAGCCGTCCTGCCGGTCAGTCGCCGCGCTCAAACCGGAATCCGACTCCGCGCACGGTCGTAATGTACCGGGGGCTGTGCGCGTCATCGCCGAGCTTGCGGCGCAGCCAGGAAATATGCATGTCGAGTGTCTTCGTCGAGGTCCACCACTTGGCGTCCCAGACCTCGCGCATGATCTGCTCCCGGGTGATCACCTTCCCCGCGTCCCGGAACAGGATCCAGAGCAGGTCGAACTCCTTGGTGGTCAGCTCCAGCTCCACGTCACCGTGCCAGGCCCGCCGGGCCTCCGGGTCGATGCGCACGCCCATCACCATGGAGTTGTCGGCCGTGCCGCGGCGCAGCAGGGCCCGGACCCGGGCCAGCAGCTCGGCCAGCCGGAACGGCTTCGTCACGTAGTCGTCCGCGCCGGCGTCCAGGCCGACCACCGTGTCCACTTCGTCCGCCCGGGCGGTGAGGATCAGCACGGGCACGCCGTGCCCCTCGGCGCGCACCCGGCGGCAGACCTCCAGCCCGTCCAGCACGGGCAGCCCGATGTCCAGCACGATCAGGTCGATGCCGTCATTGAGGGCACGCTCGAGCGTGCTGGGGCCGTCGGCGGTCACATCGACGTGGTATCCCTCACGCCGTAGCGCACGGGAGAGCGGCTCGGAGATGGACTCATCGTCCTCAGCGAGCAAAACGCTGGTCATGCGTTGATCGTAGAGCGTGGCGCGCCATCCCGGTTGCCCGTGCCGCCGTCGCGCACGAAGATTGCCCGTCTGAGCCAGGTCGCCGGGCCGGCCGGGCCGCTCACACGGGGGCGATGCCATGCCGCCGCCGCGGTGCGCCGCGGTCCTTGCCCCGCGCGGCGGCGAACCGGCGGATCAGCTCGGCCCGCAGGTCCTCGGGCTCGACGATGTCGTCGACCACGAGGTCGCCGGCGAGCCGCATGACGTCGATGTCGCGGTCGTATTCCCGCCGGAGCCGCGCCGTCTCGGCCGCGCGCTCGTCCGGGTCGGCGATCTCGGCCAGTTTCCCGGCGTAGACCGCGTTCACCGCGGCTTCCGCGCCCATCACCGCGATCTTGGCCGTCGGCAGGGCGAGCGTGGCGTCCGGCTCGAAACCGGGCCCGGCCATGGCGTAGAGCCCCGCGCCGTAGGCCTTCCGGACGACGACGCAGATCTTCGGCACCGTCGCGTCGGAGACCGCGCTGATCATTTTCGCCCCGTGCCGGATGATGCCCTGCCGCTCCACCGCCGTCCCCACCATGAAGCCGGGCACGTCCGCGAGGAACAGCAGCGGGATGCCGAACGCGTCGCACGTCTGGATGAACCGGGTGGCCTTGTCCGCGGAGTCGACGAACAGCACGCCGCCCTTGTGCATCGGGTTGTTCGCCACGATGCCGGTGACCTGCCCGTCGAGATGCGCGAAACCGACCAGGAGCTCGCGCGCCCACAGGGCGTGCAGCTCGAACAGGGAACCCTCGTCGACCAGGCCGCGGACGTAACGGCGCATGTCGAAGGCCTGGCGTTCGCTGACCGGCACGAGCGCCCGCAGATCGGCGGCCTCCGGGTCGCGGGGCGGCACCGCGGGCGGGGACTGCTGCCAGTTGCCCGGGAGGTACGACAGATAGCCGCGGACGGCATCCAGCGCGTCCCGTTCGGTAGCGGCAAGAAAATGACCGCAACCGGACACGGTGCAGTGCATCCGCGCGCCGCCCATCTCCTCCAGCGTGGTCTTCTCCCGCACGACCATCTCGACCATCCGCGGGCTGCCCAGGTACATCGACGCGTTGCCCTCGACCATCGCGACGAAGTCGCAGAATGCGGGGATGTAGGCGCCCCCCGCGGCCGACGGCCCGAACAGCGCGCAGACCTGCGGGATCGACCCGGACGCCCGGACCTGGGTGTGGAAGATCCGCCCGGCCCCCCGGCGGCCGGGGAACATCTCCACCTGGTCGGTGATCCGCGCACCCGCGGAATCCACCAGGTAGATCATGGGCAGGCCCGAGGAGTACGCCGTCTCGATGATCCGGATGATCTTCTCGACGGTGCGGGAGCCCCAGGAGCCGGCCTTGACCGTAGAGTCGTTGGCCATCAGGGCGACGGGCCGCCCGCCGCACGCGGCCGTCCCGGTGATCACGCCGTCCGCGGGCAGGCCGCCGGCCAGCGCGTTGGCGTACCGCCCGTCCTCGGTGAAGCTGCCGGCGTCGACGAGAAGGCCGATGCGCTCGCGCGCGAACAGCTTGCCCTTCGCGGCCGCGGCGTCGTGGTAGCGCGGCGCGCCGCCGCGCTCGATGCGGGAACGCGTCTCCGCCACGGATTCGGCGGTGGACGGCGAGCCCGGTGCCGGGGAGCCCGGGATGGAGGAGCCCAGGGTGGAGGGGCCTGTGGAGGGGCCTGTGGAGGGGGACGCCGCGGGAGAAGAAGAGGCCGCGGCGGGCGTGGAGCCAGTGGCCGGGCCGGCAGAATGAGCGTTCACATTTGGCGAGCGTACCTTGGCCGCCCGGCCCTTACAGCTCCACGGTACGGCCCGGCTCCAGCCGCTCAAACCGTGCGCCGACCGGATCCCCGGCTAGATTCAGCCAGTTGGTGAGACCGGCCAGGCCCTTGTCGCTGAGCATCGCGTCGTGGATCGCGAAGCCCTGCTGCGGCCTGACCTCGCGCGCGTAGTCGATCATCTCGCCGGTTTTCAGCCAGGGCGCGCTGGCCGGCAGCAGCAGGACCGGGACCTCCTGCTCGGGCACGGTGAGAGCGTCCCCGGGGTGGAACACAGTCCCATCGATGAGGAACCCGGTGTTGGGCACGATCGGGATGTCCCGGTGGATCAGCGCGTGCCGCGCCCCGTAGACGTGGATGCCGAAGCCCGCCACCTCGACCGCGTCCCCCTCATCCAGGGCGTGCACCCGCCCGCCGAACTCCCCGAACTGCCCGGCCAGGGCCGCGTTTGTCCACAGCGTCAGCTCCGGCCGGTCCGTGAGCGCGGCGCGCACCCGGTCCGCGTCGAGGTGATCGAAGTGCTCGTGGGTGACCAGGACCGCGGTCGCCCCGTCCAGGGCATCCGGTTCGCTCCAGACACCCGGGTCGACGACCAGGACCGCGCCGTCCTTCTCGAGCCGGACACAAGCGTGCACAAGCTTCGTGAAACGCATGACACTCCCCGGAGTACGACCGATCAGGGCTCCCGTTAACGACCTTATCCAGGACCCGAACGGACCTGTGCGGGCCGGCCCCGGGCGCGGAGCCCACGCCGGTGAGGCCGATCAGCGATCCTCGCCCATGAGGCGCTGCTCGTCCTCGACCAGGCCGAACAAGATGGCCTGGACGCGTTCAACGCTCGGGATATCGGCCAGCACGATCTGCCCGTGCTCGCCGGGCGACTCCACCACGAGGCGGCCGGCGCCCAGCAGCCGGTCCAGGAGGCTGCGGGTGAACGACACATCGCTGATCCGGGCCAGCGGAATGTCACGGCCGCGGCGGGTCAGGATGCCCTCGCGCAGCCGCAGGCGATCCGTGGTGAGCTCATAGGTCGTCGTCTTCCAGCGCAGCACCGGCCGCAGCACCCAGATCAGCAGCAGCAGCACGGCGGCGGCCGCGGTGATCAGGCGCTCCGTGCCGGCCGCCGATCCCGACGGGATGACCGTCGCCGTCACGAGCGCCGCCGCCACGACCAGCATCCCGAAGATCACCGGCCATAGCAGCACCTTCCAGTGCGGGTGCAGGATCAGGACGCTGCGTTCCGGCCCGCCCGATGGCGCCTCATCAACCATGGGCCTCATCGTGGCACGGGGCCGGGCTCACGGCACGCACGTACCGGCGCTTCAGCGCACATGCCGGACATCGCCCGCGCCGACGGTGATCTGCCCGTCCGGTGCGGCGACGACCAGCCGCCCGTCCGCGTCGATCCCGGTGGCCGTGCCGTGGCAGGCCGTTCCCGCCGGGAACTCGACCCGCACGTCGCGGCCGACGGTCGCGCACAGGCTGAGGTAAGCGGCACGCAGGCCGGAGGCCCGCGGATCCCCCGGAGGGTCTGTGCCACGCCAGGCCAGGTACCAGCGCTCGGCCTCGCCCAGGATCCGGCCCAGCAGCCGTTCGCGGTCCAGGCTGGCCGAACCCTCCAGCAGCAGGGAGGTGGCCGGCCACGAGGCGGCGCCGGTGGCGGGCAGTTCGTCCCGGGCCGTGGACACGTTGATGCCGATCCCGACGACGACCGCGTCCCCGGATTGCTCGGCCAGGACGCCGGCCAGTTTGCCGGGTCCCAGGAGGACGTCGTTCGGCCACTTCAGCTGGGCGTCGAGGCCGGAGACCTGCCGGACGGCCGTGGCCGTGGCGACTCCGGCGAGCAGCGGGAGCCAGCCACGCCGGGCCGGCGGCACGCTCACCGGGCGGAACAGGACCGAGAACGTCAGCGCGGCCCGGGGCGGGCTCAGCCAGCTGCGGCCCATCCGGCCCCGGCCCGCGGTCTGTTCCTCGGCGGCCAGGACAAGACCCTCCGGCGCCCCGTCCCGGGCCCGCGCCGCCAGGTCGGCGTTGGTGGAACCGGTCCGCGTCGCCACGGAAACCTCGCGCCACAGGCTGCCCGGCCGCACGATCTGCTCCGTCAGCGCCGCCGCGCTGAGCGGGGGCCGGGACGGCGGCTGGTCCTGTCTCATCTCGACGCCTATTGTCCCCGGTGCCCGGCCCCGGCGGGCACGCGGCCCGCAGCTCGCGGCCCGGGAAAACGGAAGGGCCCCGCGCAGGCGGGGCCCTTCCGGCCGGACGGCACCGGATAGCCCGGGACCGTTCGTTAATGAATGATCAGTACTGGCCGCCCTGGTTCTGGTCGCCGTAGCCGCCCTGGTCACCCTGGTTCTGGTCGTAGCCGCCCTGCCCCTGGCCCTGGTCGCCGTACTGGCCGCCGCCCTGCCCCTGGTCGCCGCCGTACTGGCCCTGGTCCTGGCTCTGCTACTGCTGCTCCGGCTGCTGCTGGCCTTGGTCCTGGCCCTGGCCGCCGAGGTAGTTGTCGCCCTCCTGCTCGCCCTTCTGGATCTCGCTGTCGAAGCGGTTCCCCGTCTCCTGGTCGGCGAACTGGCCGACCTTGTCTATGGCCTGGTCGGCCTGGTCCGGGTGCTCGCTGGCGAGCTTCTTGGCGTCATCGGCAAAGTCACCAAAGTCTGGCATGAGTGCCCCCTCTTCCGTCGTTGGCTGGATGGCCCGTGCTTGGCACGGCGCCCAGCTTCCCATGGCGTAGATGCCTAAACTAGGGCAAGTCATCCGTTCCCGCTGGTCCTAGCCACTTTGACGTCCCCTCGACGCTCAGGGATCACAGTCTGGTCACGGAGCATTAACCGCCGATGCGGATGCGGAGCCGGCGGAAGCCCTTGCCCTTGTTCTCGATCTTCACGACCTCGATCCGGCCCACCTGCCGGGTGGAGGCGACGTGCGTGCCGCCATCGGCCTGCTGGTCCAGCCCGACGATGTCGACGATCCGAACGTCCTTGACCTCGGGCGGCACCAGGTTGGTGGCGGTCCGGATGATGTCCGGCAGGGCAAACGCCTCGTCCCGCGGGAGCGACCGGACGTCTATACGCCGGTCGGCCGCGATCTCGGTGTTGCAGGCGTCCTCGACAGCCTGGCGGAATCCGTCCGGGACCGCGGGCAGGTTGAAATCCATGCGCGCGGTCATGGGCTCCATATTGCCGCCGGTGACCAGGGCGCCGAAGTCACGGAAGACGACACCGCACAGAACGTGCAGCCCGGAGTGGGTACGCATCAGTGCCGTCCGCCGCGCGTCCTCCACCGCGCCCTGGACGGTCGTACCGGGCGACGGGATCGGGTCCCCCTCCGCGGGGATGAGGTAGAGATCGTCACCCTTTCGCGCGCCCTCAATGCGGGTCTGCACGCCGCCCCAGAGCAGGACGCCCTGGTCCGGTGGCTGCCCTCCGCCGCCCGGGTAAAACGCGGAACGGTCGAGCACGATCCCCTCGGGCCCGGCGGCGAGCACGGTCGCGTCCCACTCGCGCAGCGTCTGATCATCCAGTTCGAGCCGGTGCGTTCGCCATTCAGTCTCAGCCACGTGAGCAGCGTACTGCGGCCGTACGCCGGCCGCCTGGCCGCAGATCCGGCTGGATCCGGCAGGATGGCGCCGCGTTCAGAGCCGGATGATGAGCCCGTCGTGAGCCGTTTCGAAACCGAATTCATCGCGGCGCTCAGCCCGGCTCCGGTCCCCGCGCGCGAGCATGTCGGCCGACAGGTGCGTCAGCACGATCCGGCGGCTGGTGAGTTCGCCGGCATGCCCGGCGAGGTCGGTGTAGCGAAGGTGATACGGAATGGCCTTGTGGTGGTAGTAGGCCTCGGCGATCAGCAGATCCGCGCCGTCCGCGACGGCCAGGAGACTGCCGGTCCAGGCGGTGTCGCCGGTGTAGGCGATGACGCGGGCGCCGAACCCGAGGCGCAGCGCGAGCGACGGGGCCCCGCTCGGATGATCTACTTCCCAGCTGCTGACGTCGACGCCGGCTACGCCCACGGTGGAGCCCGGCCTCATTTCCACCACGTTGAGATCGAAGCGCCGGCGGACGGTGGACGACCCGGGGAACATCGCTTCCATCGCCTGGGGCAGACGGCGCTCCAGGCCGGGAGGCCCGGCCACCGTCAGGGGGACCCGGCGCCCGGAGAACTGGCCGTCCAGGACCAGAAACGGCAGGCCACCGAAATGATCACCGTGCAGGTGCGAGACGAACACCGCGGCGATCTCGCCCGGGTCGAGCCCCGCCGCCCTGAGCGCGCTCATCGATGTGGCCCCGCAGTCCAGCAGGACGGGCGGGCGGCCCTGCCCGCGCAGGTGGATGCACGCCTGGTAGCGGCCGCCACTGCCGAACGCGTCACCCGATCCGGCGAACGTCACCGTGACGGATGAGCCATCAGCGGACTCGTTCATGCCGCCGATTCTGCCCTAACCCCGCGACGGTGCGGGGTGCCGGGCAGAGGCGTCAGGCGACGCGGCGGGCGGTGGCCAGAATGCGCCGGATGTCGGCGGTCTCCTCGTCGCTGTAACGGTCGAGGATCGCGTCCAGGTCGTTCAGGTCGCTGGGCGACGTGTAGGTCGCCAGTTCATCTGCGAGTGACTTGCGGGCGGCGCGCGCGTCACGGGTGTCGCGAAGTTCGTCCCGGATCGCCATCCACCGCCGGCCGAGAGTGCGTGTCGTGGTTTCCATTTTTCCTGTCCTCAGCATCGGAGATCCTTCGCTCATCAGTCTCACCGTGATCGACCTATGCGTCCAATGAGAAAAACTCATTCGATTTATGAGCTAGCGTCATGGTTATGGAGACGGATTCTCTGCGCTGGTTCCAGCAGGTCGCCGACGGGACGACCGTGACCGAGGTCAGCGAGCTCGAGTCGGTGACGCAGTCGGGCGTGTCCCGGGCCCTGGCCCGGCTGGAAGCGGAGATCGGCACCCCGCTGCTGCAGCGCTCCGGCCGCATCCTGCGCATGACGCACGCCGGGTCGGTCTTCAAGCGGCACGTCGACGCGATGCTGCACCAGCTCGACGACGGGATCGCCGCCGTCAGCCAGCTCATCGAGCCCGACACGGGCACGGTGGCCCTCGCCTTCCAGCACTCCCTGGGTACCTGGCTCGTGCCGGACCTCGTCCGGAGCTTCCGCACGGCGCATCCGCACGTCCGTTTTCAGCTCACCCAGGTCCGCGACGAGCTCCATTCCGCGCCGCTGGCCGGGGGCCAGGCCGACCTCGAGATCGGAACGCGCCGTTCGCACGATCCGGCCATACACATCCGGCGGATCGCCCTGGAGCCGTTGCGGCTGGCGCTGGCGCGCGACCACGAGCTCGCCGGGCAGCCGCGCCTGCGGCTCGCGGAGGTGTCCGACGAGCCCTTCGTCAGCCTGCGCCCGACGTCGGCGCTGCGGCGGCTGACCGACAGCCTGTGCGACGAGGCCGGCTTCCAGCCGGATGTGGTGTTCGAGGGTGACGACCTGTCCACGGTCCGCGGCTTCGTCGCGGCGGGCCTGGGGGTAGCCATCGTCCCGGCCCCGCGCGCGGGGTCACCGGAGGCGGCGAGCGGGCCAGTGCTGTACCGCGAGATCATCGACTCCGGGGCGGTACGGGAGATCACCCTCATGTGGTCCGCCGAGCGGCGTCTGCTGCCGGCCGCCGACCTGTTCCGCCGGCACATCATACGGCGGGCGAACGCGGGACGCGTGCCCACGCTCTCGGAGTAACACCCGCAGCGGCGGGAGGAGGAGCTGGCGGTACTGGTCAGCCGGTGTTCTGCAGGCCGGCGGCGACGCCGTTCACGGTGAGCAGCAGCAGGCGCTCCAGCCGTTCACGCTCGGCGGGATCGTCCCCGGCCGGGCCGCGCAGCGCCGCCAGGGCGCGCAACTGCAGGTGCGACAGCGCGTCCACGTAGGGGTCGCGGAGCGCGACGGCGCGCGCGAGGACCGGCCGGTCCGCGAGCAGGCGGCCGTGCTGGGTGACGGCCAGGACGAGCTTCATGGTCAGGTCGTATTCGGCCAGCACCCGGGCGGACAGATCGTCCCGGCCGCCCAGCGCCAGGTACCGCTCGGCGATCCTGCGGTCGGTCTTGGCCAGGCTCATCTCCGCGTTGTCGATGAGCACGTTGAACAGCGACCACTCCGTGTAGGCCCGCTGCAGCTCCGCCAGCCCCGCTCCATCGCTGTCCGCGCTCGACTGCATCACGGCAGCCAGCCCGCTGCCCAGGCCGAACCACCCGGGCAGGTTCACCCGCGTCTGGGACCAGGCGAACACCCAGGGAATGGCGCGCAGGTCATCCAGGTTGACGGCGGACCGGGACAGGCCACGCCGCGCCGGGCGGGAACCGATCCGCAGGCCGCCGATCTCCTCCAGCGGGCTGATCCGGGCGAACCACTCCGCGAAGCCGTCACTTTCCACCAGGGCACGGAAGGCCCGCCGCGCCGCCTCGTCGATCACGTCCGCGACCGGGCGGAACCGCAGCGAGACCTCGCTGTTGCTCCCGGTGCGGGCGGGTGAGGAGGCCAGCAGCACGGCCGACGTCACCTGCTCCAGATGCCGCCGCGCGATCACGGCCCGGCCGTACCGGGCGAAGATCACCTCGCCCTGCTCGGTGACCTTGAACCGGTCGGCGACCGAGCCGGGCGCCTGGGCGAGCACCGCCTGCCCGGTGGGGCCGCCGCCACGGCCGAGCGCGCCGCCGCGGCCGTGGAACAGGGTCAGCCGCACGTCGTGTTCGGCGGCCCACGCCGCCATCTCGGCCTGCGCGTCGAACAGCCGCAGCGTCGCGCTGGTGGGCCCGAGCTCCTTGGCCGAGTCGGAGTAGCCGAGCATCGCCTCCAGCTGCCGCCCGTTGGCCGCGAGCCGCTCGGTGACCGGGGCCAGCTCCAGCATCTCGGTCAGCACGCGGGGCGCGTTGGCCAGGTCCTCGCCGCTTTCGAAGAGCGGCACCACGTCCAGCACCGGGGCATCGCCGTCGGGCATGGCCAGCTGCGCCAGTTCGTACACGGTCGCGATGTCGCCAGCCGACCGGGTGAAGCTGACCACGTACCGCCGGCACGCCTCCGGGCCGAACCGCCGCTGGATCCAGGCGGCCACCCGCAACGTCGCGAGCACCTCTTCGGCCTCCGCCGACGCGGGCTCGCCGGAGGGCGCGGCCCGCAGTTCGGCGAGGACCCGGGCGTGTACCGCGCTGTGCTGGCGGATCTCCAGCTCAGCCAGGTGGAAGCCGAACGTCTCCGCCTGCCAGATGAGGTGCTGGACCTCGCCGTACGCCTGCTGGCGGGCCCCCGCAATGGCCAGCGATTCCTGCACCAGCCTCAGGTCGGCGACGAACTCCTCCGGGCGGGAGTAGGACAGGTCGGCGTGGCGATTGCGGGTCGCCTCCAGCCGGGCCGCGGTGTACAGCAGGTAGGTACGGTAAGGCTCCTGCGGAGAACGGGCCGTGATCTCCGCGAGCAGCTCGGGATGCGCCGATCTGGCCACGTTCAGCGCGCGCCGCAGGCCCGGCGACGCCGGCGTCGTGGCCTCGGACAGGGTCAGCGCCCGGCCCACCCGCGTGACGGCCCGCTCGAACGCGCGCAGCACGTGATCGGCCTGGATGGTCGCGGCCTCGCGAGTGACCCGCGCGGTCACGAAAGGGTTGCCGTCCCGGTCAGCACCCACCCAGCTGCCGAACCGGAGGAACGCGGGCACATCGGTCGGGACACTTCCGCTGTCCGCGCCCGCGACGGCGTGGTCCATCGAGCGGTAAAGCGCGGGCACGACCCGGAAGAGGGTCTCGTCGAACGCGGTCATCACCGAGCGGACCTCGTCGATCGGGTCCATGGCGTTGACCCGGAGCTGTGATGTCCGCCACAGCAGATCGATCTGCTCGCGCAGCTCGCGGAGGGTCTCGGTGCGGTCCGTCGCGGCGACCCGGGGGTCGTCGAGCACGTCCAGCAGGACGGAAAGCCGCCGCAGCGAGGCGACCACCGCGCGGCGCCGCGCCTCGGTGGGATGGGCGGTGAACACCGGGTGCACGCGCAGCCCGGCGACCAGCTCCTCGAGCTGGTCACCGCCCCGGGAGCGGCGGATCTCCCGCACGGTGGCTTCCAGGGACTCCGGCAACGGATGCCCGATCACGTCGCGTTCGCGCAGGACCCGGATGCGCTGATGCTCTTCGGCCAGGTTGGCGAGGTGGAAGTACACGGTGAAGGCGCTGGCCACCTGCTCGGCCCGGTCCAGCGGCCAGGAGGCGACAAGAGCGGCGATGTCGTCGAGTGACCTGCCCGGCTCCGGCGGCTCGCCATTCGGCTGCGCTGCGTCTGCGCGCCGCGACTCGATCACGGCGTGCCGGAGCTGCTCCACATCGTCCAGGAGATGCTGGCCGCCGGCCTCGCTCAGCACGCCGCCGAGCAAGCTGCCCAGCAACCGGACGTCGCGCCGCATCGGCTCCGGCATCCGGTAGCGGTCGTCTTCCCGGCTGACCATCTCCCGTTTCACGTCGCCAGCGTAGCGAAACGCCCCCTCCTGTACGCGCCGCCCGGTGGCTACCCTTGGCCTCATGACCAGTGAAGCCTCCGCACTGCCGGACGCCGGCCCCAGCGGCAACGACCAGGATGTGCACACCACCGCGGGAAAGATCGCCGATCTGGCGCGGCGCCGCCAGGAGGCGACGCACGCCGGCTCCGAGCAGGCCGTGCAGAAGCAGCACGCGAAGGGCAAGCTGACCGCGCGGGAACGGATCGACAAGCTGCTGGACCCGGGCTCGTTCGTGGAGTTCGACGAGTTCGCCCGGCACCGGGCCACCGCTTTCGGCATCGCCGAGAACCGCCCTTATGCCGACGGCGTCGTCACCGGGCACGGCACCGTGGACGGCCGCCCCGTCGCGGTATTCAGCCAGGACTTCACCGTCTTCGGCGGATCGCTCGGCGAAGTCTACGGCGAGAAGATCGTCAAGGTCATGGACCACGCGCTCAAGGTGGGCTGCCCGATCATCGGCTTCAACGACGGCGGAGGGGCGCGGATTCAGGAGGGGGTGGTCGCGCTCGGGCTGTTCGGCGAGGTCTTCTACCGGAACGTGATGGCCTCGGGGGTGATCCCGCAGATCTCGCTGATCATGGGCCCGTGCGCGGGTGGCGCGGTCTACTCGCCGGCCATCACCGACTTCACCCTCATGGTGAACGGGACATCGCACATGTTCATCACCGGCCCGGACGTGATCAAGACGGTGACCGGTGAAGAGGTGACCTTCGAGGAACTGGGCGGGGCGCACGCGCACGCCGTCCGGTCCGGCGTCGCGCACTACCAGGCCAAGGACGAGCAGGACTGCATCGACTACGCCCGCGACCTGCTGTCCTTCCTGCCGTCCAACAACCTCGAAGACCCCCCGATCATCGAGCCCGACGAGCTGGGCCCGGCGGACGAGGTCACCAGCCACGACGAGGCCCTGGACACGCTGATCCCGGATTCCCCGAACCAGCCCTACGACATGCACACGGTCATCACGAACGTGCTGGACGACGGCGACTTCCTTGAGGTGCACGCCGGGTTCGCGGCCAACATGGTCTGCGGCTTCGGCCGGGTGGCCGGGTCACCGGTCGGCGTGGTCGCCAATCAGCCCATGCACTTCGCCGGCTGCCTGGACATCAACGCATCGGAAAAGGCCGCCCGGTTCGTCCGGACCTGCGACGCGTTCAGCATCCCGATCCTGACCTTCGTGGACGTGCCCGGCTTCCTGCCCGGCGCCGACCAGGAGTGGAACGGGATCATCCGCCGCGGCGCCAAGCTCATCTACGCCTACTGCGAGGCCACCGTGCCCAAGGTCACCGTCATCACCCGGAAGGCCTACGGCGGCGCCTACGACGTGATGGGGTCCAAGCACCTGGGCGGCGACGTCAGCCTGGCCTGGCCCACGTCGCAGATCGCGGTCATGGGCGCGCAGGGCGCGGTGAACATCCTGTACCGGCGCGAGCTGGCCGCCGCGGACGACCCGGACACGCTCCGGGCCCAGCGGGTCACCGAGTACGAGGACACGCTGGCCAACCCTTACATCGCTGCCGAACGAGGCTATGTTGATGCCGTCATCCGGCCGGCCGAGACCCGATCGGAGGTCACCCGGGCCCTCCGCGCGCTGCGCACCAAACGCCAGACCCTCCCCCCGAAGAAGCACGGAAACATACCGTTGTAGTCCGGGGGTCGCTGGGCCGGTTACGAACGCCTCGCCGTAGGGCCGCTACGGTTCTCGCCGTCAGCACCGGCCACTCACCCGGATCTTCGGCCCGGGCTCACTGGGTCGTGTCACCCCAAATGGCAATGGCCCGGCCCGGGACTGCCACCGCGACCTCCGCTCACCCGCCAGCTTCTCCGGGTCTTCCTTGATCGGCGTCGCTTTTCCGCAGCGAGGCTGTCGCATAACTCCGAGCCGTGGTGCGTCAAGCCCCATCTTTGAGCCAAAACCGGGTCCAAGGTGGGGCGCGAACGCCACCTTTGGTCAGACTGAGCACCCTGAGTGGGGGCCCGACCTGGCTTGAGACCAGTTGCGCGACAGCCTCCAGCATTTGCGGAAAACCGACGATCATGGTCAGGACGGCCCCGAACCGGGCCGTCAGGCCCGGTGAGTGGCCGGTGTGCCGGCGAAGTACCACCGCGCGGGCGCGGAGCGCATGCGGGGGGTTCCGGGGGGTCGCCCCCCCGGGCCGGCAGGGTGCGGGACAATGCATACGAAGCCTGGGAGGTGGGCGTATGAATACGCCCGACGTATGGATATCCAAGGACGATGGGAGCGATATCGTCCGCGCTAGCGCGATTGTCGGTGTCGGCATCGACTACAACGGCAACATCACGGCACGGCTCGGCCATGGCGAGGGCGCGACCATCACCCTCGCCGATCAGGGCAGGCAGAACGGTGCGCACCCGCCAGCCGACTTTCACCGCCAGCTGATGCGGATCATCGCCCAGCTGTCCGACGCGTCCGGGGCGTTCCTCGTGCGGCCGGTCCGCGATGAGGCCCGCGGCTGGGAATGGACCACCGAGCCGCTGTAACGCCACATGATGAGCACGTCATGCCAGAGCCGGTCTCAAGCGGAGGTGGCGGCCTTGTCCTGCTGGAGGTGGTCCAGAACCTGGGCGAAGTGATCGCCCAGGGCCTCGGGTACGCGCTGGGACATGGAGTGGGCCAGCATCGCGTCCACCGCGGCCTGGGCTAGTGGCCGGAGGCGCCGGGTGATGGCGGCCACCTCCGCGATGTCCTCTCCCTGGAGCATGCCGTCCCGCAGGTGAGCGGCGAGCACGTGCCGGGTCACCGTGCCGGCCAGCTCGCCGGCGGCCGCGTCCACGTGCGCGCGGAGCCGTCCGGCCATGTCCAGGACCGCCCGAAGTGGCATGCCCGCGGACACCAGTTCGGCTCCCGCGCTGAGCAGCCGCGGGCTCGGCACCCGGTACCGCGCGCCGTCGGGCTCGATCAGGCCGAGCTCCACGGCCTGGGCTACCTCGTCCGGGCTGACCGCGCCGCCGAACACCTCGGCCAGCCTGGTCGCGGTGACATAGGCCGGGATCTCGTCGGACCACGGCAGGCCCACGGCGGATTCCAGGTCCAGGATCTCGGTGATGTCCCCGCCGCGCTCCCAGACGGCCAGCAGCTCGCCGATGTTGGCGAAGGTGTACCCGCGCTTGAGGAGCTGCCCGATCAGGCGCAGCCGGGCGAGGTGGGCGTCGGTGTAGATGCCGACGCGCCCGTCCCGGCGGGGCGGGGCGAGCAGGCCGCGGTCCTGGTACACGCGGATGTTGCGGACGGTGGCCCCGGCCAGCCGCGCCAGCTCGTCAATCCGGTACTCGCCCATGGCATCAACCTTACGCAGGTGGCCGGTCATCGCCCCAGATATTTCTCCATTGTATTGAGACAATATCCATTGTAACGTTTGCCTACGCGCGCCGTCCGGCTCCGGCGGGATACCGTCCCGCGCTGACGGCGGAAAGGGAGCACCGTGGCTCGTGAGACCCTGCCCAGCCTGGCCAGGAGGTCGGCGCTGGCCGGCCGCACCGTCCTCGTGACCGGCGCGTCGGGCGCGTTCGGCTCGGCTACGGAGCCGCGCTCGCCGCCGGGCTGCGTGACCGGCACACCGGCGGGCCGCCGGCACAGAGAACGTCAGAGGAGCAGAGACCGCCAGAGAAGCAGAGAACGTCAGAAAAAAGGACGGCAAAGGAACACCAGTCATGACCACTCGCCTGCTCCGACCGACCGACCGCGAGGACATCGCGCAACGGCTGCTGCGCTCATCGGCCAAGGCGTCCTACGACCCGCTGACCGAGATCGACTGGGACACGCCAGTCAACCCGGACGTCTACGCGATCCCGCCGCATCGCATCTCGCTGTACGGCACCCAGCTGTGGGACCAGCTCAGCGAGGCGCAGCGCAAGGAACTCAGCCGGCAGGAGGTGGCCAGCACGGCCAGCGTCGGCATCTGGTTCGAGAGCATCCTCATGCAGATGCTGATCCGGCACGCGTACGACCGCGACCCGACCACCCAGCACGTCCAGTACTCCTACACCGAGATCGCCGACGAGTGCCGCCACTCGGTCATGTTCGCGCGGTTCATCGCGGCCATGGGCGCCCCGCACTACCGCCTGGACCCGGTCAGCCGGTTCCTGGGCCGCGTATTCAAGGCCACCTCCAACGGGCCGCTCACGTTCAGCGCCGCGCTGTTCGTCGAGGAACTCCTCGACCAGATGCAGCGCGAGATGATGGCCGACGACCAGATCGAGCCGCTGGCCCGGGCCGTGGCCCGGCTGCACGTCACCGAAGAGGCCCGGCACATGCGCTACGCGCGTGAGGAGCTCATCCGGGACTGGCCGCAGCGCGGCGCGCTCACCCGCGCCTACAGCCGGATCAGCCTCGCCCTGGTCGCCGCGCGTGCGGCCGACAGCCTGATCAGCCCGGACTGTTACGCACGCGTCGGCCTGGACCCGAAACAGGCCCGCCGGGCCGCGCGCCGCAACCCGCACTGGCGGGCGTCGAAGATCTGGTTCGCCCGCCAGGCCGTCGAAACCTTCACCGCCGCCGGGCTGATGTCCGGCCCGGCCCAGTACATCTGGCGCGCGGCCGGCCTGATCGGGCACAGCGCATGATGCCCGACTTCAGCGTCGCCATCATCGGCTCGGGGTTCGCCGGGATAGGCATGGCGTATATCACCGGCGCGGTGGCGCACGCGCGCCGCCGGGGCGCGGTCCGGGTCGAGGTGCGGCCCGGCGCCCAGGCCGCCTACGACCGGACCCTGCAGAAGAAGATGAAGCGCACAGTCTGGGTCACCGGCGGCTGCAAGAGCTGGTACCTGGACGCCGCGGGGCGCAACGTCACGCTGTGGCCGGACTTCACCTGGGCGTTTGCCTGGCAGACCCGGCGTTTCGACGCGGCCAGCTACGACATTCGCCTTCCTCACTCACAGTAACAATCATGGCGGCCGGGCCGGCCGGACCGGGCAGGTCCGGTTTTTTCAGCATCAGCGCTGATCAGGTAGCCTTTCAGGACTCCTGTTGGGGCGTCGGCGGCATGGCCACCCAACGGCCTGCCCTAGAGTCTTGAACACGATGAGCGAATACGGAGCCCCATTGCCGCTGCTGGCCCGCTACGCCGTCATGGTCGACGTGGGCTATATTTTCGCTGCCGGCGGCGAGCTGCTGCTCGGGACCAGCTCGCGCCGCGACTTCCGGGTCGACGCCGTGCCGCTCATCCAGGCGATCAGCAAGCACGCGGACGAACTCGTCCGCGGCGAGCTGCTCCGGGTCTACTGGTACGACGCGGCGCGGGACCGGGTGCCGACCATCGACCAGCGCGTCATCGCGCAGCTGCCGCTGGTCAAACTGCGGCTCGGGAACCTCAACGCGCGCGGCCAGCAGAAGGGCGTGGACGCGCAGATCCGCGCGGACATGGAAGCACTGGCCCGGCATCACGCGATCACCGACGCGGTCCTCGTCGCCGGCGACGAGGACATGGTGCCGGCCGTGGAGGCCGCGCAGGCGTACGGCGTGCGCGTCCACCTCTGGGGCATCGAGCCGCCGTACGGCACGAATCAGGCCGAACGGCTGGTCTGGGAGTCCGACACTGTCGAGGTCCTGGACAGCGCGTTCGTCAGGCCCTATTTCTCCCGGCAGCCCGTCACCGTGGCCGAGACCGTACGGACGGACGAGCCAGCCGCCAGTACCGTGCCCTCCCCGGCCCAGCTCTTCGGGGACCGGGTACCGCCGCGGCCGTCCGCCAAGTCCGCTCACCCTCCGTACCCGGCTGCTTCCCCGCCCGGCACGACCGTACCCGGGACTGCACCTGGCAGTGCCGGGCCGGCGTCCCCTGGGCCGCAGGCACCCAGCCCAGCCGGCGCCGGCGCCGGTCACTCCACCTCCACCTCCACCTCGGCCCCGGCGCGGCTCGGGCCAGACCGGTCACGGGTCGAGGAAGCCGGCGAGCACGTGGCACAGAAGTGGATCCTGACCCGCGGCACCGACAACATCCGCGACCTGCTCCCCGGCCCGATCCTGCCGCCGGTCATCGACAAGGAGCTGCTGGTCGAGGCGGAGAAGGAACTCGGCCTATCGCTGCGCTCGTACCAGGAGGCACGCGAATGGCTCCGCGACGCGTTCTGGGTCCGCGTGCACCGCGAGTTCGGCATCGGCGTGGGCCGCTCCCGCGACTGAGCCGCCGGGAGCCTGCCCCGCAGGCCGGGGCGCCTGGCCCGGGTCATCCTGGCCCGGCCCCGGGCCGGGCCGGGGCGGGCTGGGCCTGGGCCGCCCGCGCTCCGCCCGGTAAGCTGGCCTCGTGCCATCAGATCAGCCACGCCAGGCCAGCGAGCCGCATCTGCGCGTCATCCGGGGAGACGCCGGCGCGGAGGAGATCGCCGCGATCCTGGCCGTCCTGACCGTACGCCGGGACGCGGCCTCCGCCGCCGCGGCAGCGGCCAGCACGGCTCCCGCCCGGGCCCGTTCCGCATGGTCAGAAAGATCCCGGCTGCTGCGCCCGCCCGTTTCACCCAGCCCAGGCGGATGGCGCCGGTCAAGATTGCCGGGCTAGGTCAGCTTTTCCAGGATGAGCTGGCGGACCTTTCCGGCGTCGGCCTGGCCGCGGGTGGCCTTCATGACGGCGCCGACCAGGACTCCGGCCGCGGCGACCTTCCCGCTGCGGATCTTGTCCGCGACGTCCGGGTTAGCGGTGATGGCCTCGTCGACCGCAGCCGTCAGCGCGCTGTCGTCGCTGACCACGGCCAGGCCGCGCGCGGCGACCACCTCGTCCGGGGTGCCCTCGCCGGCCAGCACGCCGTCGATCACCTGGCGGGCCAGCTGGTCGTTCAGCGCGCCGGACGACACCAGCTCCGCGACCCGGGCCACCTGATCGGGGGTGATCGCGAGGCCGGCCAGCTCGGCGCCGGTCTCGTTGGCGCGCCGGGACAGCTCGCCCAGCCACCATTTGCGCGCGCCGGCCGGGGACGCGCCCGCGGCCACGGTCCCCGCCACCAGGTCAAACGCGTCCGCGTTGCGCAGCGCGGCCATGTCCGCGTCGGACAGCTGCCATTCGGCCTGGAGGCGCTCCCGGCGGACCGACGGCAGCTCGGGCAGCGACCGCCTGATCTGCTCCACCCATTCGCGGGGCGGGGCCAGCGGCACCAGGTCGGGCTCGGGGAAGTAGCGGTAGTCCTCGGCCTCTTCCTTGCTGCGGCCGGATGTGGTGATGCCGGTGTCCTCGTGGAAGTGACGGGTCTCCAGCGCCACCGTGCCGCCCGCGTCCAGCACGGCGGCCTGCCGCTCGATCTCGGACCGGACGGCCCGCTCCACCGAGCGCAGCGAGTTGACGTTCTTGGTCTCCGTCCGCGTGCCGAGCACCCCCGAGCCGCGGGGGGCCAGCGACGTGTTCACGTCGCAGCGCAGCGAGCCCTCCTCCATCCGGACGTCGGACACGCCGAGCGACCGGACGACCTCCCGCAGTTCCGCGACGTAGGTCCGTGCCACCGCGGGGGCGAACGCGCCCGCGGTGGTGATCGGCTTGGTCACAATCTCCACCAGCGGGATGCCGGCCCGGTTGTAGTCGACGAGGGAGTAGTCGGCCCCGTGGATCCGGCCGGTAGCCCCGCCCACGTGCATCGACTTACCGGTGTCCTCCTCCAGGTGCACGCGCTCGATGCCGACCCGCACGTGCTGCGGTTCGGCGTCGCCCTCGTCCACCATCACGTCGAGCCAGCCGTCGGTGCACAGCGGCTCGTCGTACTGGGAGATCTGGAAGTCCTTCGGCATGTCCGGGTAGAAGTAGTTCTTCCGCGCGAACCGGCACCACTCCGCGATCGAGCAGTTCAGCGCCAGGCCGATCCGGATCGTGAACTCGATCGCGGCCCGGGACGGCACCGGCAGCGAACCGGGCAGACCGAGGCAGACCGGGCAGACGTGCGTGTTCGGCTCCCCGCCGAACTGGGCCGGGCAGCCGCAGAACAGCTTGGTCACCGTGCCCAGCTCGACGTGCGTCTCCAGGCCGATCGCCGGCTCGTAGCGCTCCAGCGCCTCCGCGTACGGAACCAGTGGCGGGGCCGTGGTCATCGGCCGGCTCCCTTCGTGTCGTCAGCGTCCAGCCCGCTGGCCCCATCCAGCCCTTTGGCGGAGGCCAGCAGCGGATGGCCCCATCGCTCGGTGAACGCGGCCTCCGCCGCGGCGGCAACCCGGTAGGCGCGGTCATCGGCCAGCACCGGCGTCATGACCTGCAGCCCGACCGGCAGGCCGTCCTCGGGCGCCAGTCCGCACGGCACCGAGATGGCCGCGTTCCCGGCCAGGTTGGACGGGATCGTGCACAGGTCGGCCAGGTACATGGCCATCGGGTCGTCGGTCCGCTCCCCCAGCGGGAACGCGGTCGTCGGCGTGGTCGGCGAGACCAGCACGTCGACCTGGCCGAACGCCGCCTCGAAGTCGCGCGCGATCAGCGTCCGCACCTGCTGTGCCTTGCCGTAGTAGGCCTCGTAGTACCCGCTGGACAGCGCGTACGTGCCGAGCATGATGCGCCGCTTCACCTCGGCCCCGAAACCAGCCTCGCGGGTCAGCGACATGACCTCCTCCGCGCTGCGGGTGCCGTCGTCGCCGACCCGCAGGCCGTACCGCATCGCGTCGAAACGGGCCAGGTTGGAGGAGCACTCGCTCGGCGCGATCAGGTAATACGCCGGCAGCGCGTAGCGGAAGTGCGGGCAGGACACCTCCGTGACCTTGGCGCCCAGCGATTCAAGCAGCTCGACCGCCTGACTGAAGCGGGACAGGACACCCGGCTGGTAGCCCTCGCCGGACAGCTCGGTGACCACGCCGATCCGCAAACCGGCCACGTCCGCCTGACGGGCCGCGGCCACGACCGGGGGGGCCGCCTCGTCGATGGAGGTGGCGTCCATCGGGTCGTGCCCCGAGATCGCCTCCTGCAGCAGCGCCGCGTCCAGCACGGTCCGGGCCAGCGGGCCCGGCGTGTCGAGCGAGGACGCGAACGCGATCAGCCCGTACCGGGAGTTGCCGCCGTAGGTGGGCTTCATCCCCGTGATGCCGCAGACCGCCGCGGGCTGGCGGATCGACCCGCCCGTGTCCGTGCCGATGGCCAGCGGCGCCTCGTACGCGGCCACCGACGCGGCCGAGCCGCCCGACGAGCCGCCGGGCACCCGGGACAGGTCCCACGGATTGCGGGTCGGGCCGAACGCGGAGTTTTCGGTGGAAGAGCCCATAGCGAACTCGTCCATGTTGGTCTTGCCCAGGATGATGGCCCCGGCGCGGCGCAGCCGGGTGGTGATCGTCGCGTCGTACGGCGGCCGCCACTGGTTCAGGATGCGGGACCCGGCCGTCGTCGGCATGTCGATGGTGGTGAAGACGTCCTTCAGCGCGACCGGGACCCCGGCCAGCGGGCCCAGCTCCGCGCCGGCCGCACGCCGGGAGTCCACCTGTTCGGCCGCGGCGAGGGCCTCCTCCGCCGCCACGTGCAGGAACGCATGCACGCGGCCGTCGACCTCCGCGATCCGGTCGAGGTGCGCCTGAGTGACCTCCGTGGCCGAGACGTCCTTGCTCCGCAACGCGGCGGACAGGTCCGCCGCCGTCATCGTGGTGAGCTCGCTCATGCGTCAGTCCTCCGCCAGGATCCGGGGCACCTTGAACCGCTGCTGCTCCACGGCCGGCGCCTCGCTGAGCACCACATCGGCGGCCAGGCACGGGACGATCTCGTCCTCGCGGAACACGTTGGTGAGCGGCAGGGCGTGCGAGGTCGGCGGGATCCCCTCGGCGGCGACCTCCTGGACCCGGGCGACCGCCGAGATGATCTGGTCAAGCTGGGGCGCGAGGTGATCCAGCTCCTCCTGGCCGAGGGCGAGCCTCGACAGCCTGGCCAGATGGACGACCTCGTCGCGGGTAATGGACATGCACGCCATCCTAGAAGCCCCCGGACCCCGCCCCGACCCAATTACGGTCGGCTACCCCGCTCTGGGCCGCCAACTTTGCTCCGGGCCCCGAGCGGGCGCTCCAACTCTGCCCCCAGCCGCTTTTCCCATGTACGCGATGGCAGCTCTACGTGTACCGGGGTGTACGCGATGGCACCTCTACGTGTAAAAGGAACGCCTGGATTCCTGCGCGGCGGATCGCAGGGGGCTACTCCCCGGCGGCGCCCTCTCCGGTGACCTCTTCCGCGCCGGCCTCCTCGGCAGCGGGCTCGGGGCGGACGGCGGCCGGGCCCCCGGTGAGCAGGAGGCGGAAAGCGGGCTCATCGAGGACGGGGACACCGACCTCGACCGCCTTGTCGTACTTGGAGCCGGGGTTCTCCCCCGCCACCACGAAATCAGTCTTCTTCGACACCGACCCGGTGACCTTGCCGCCCGCGACGCGTACCGCCTCCGCCGCCTCGTCCCGGCTGAACTCCGCCAGCGATCCGGTGATCACGACCGTGACCCCGGCCAGCAGCCGGGGCGCGGGGCGACTGCCGTCGAAGCCTTCCTCGGCCATCCGGACCCCGGCCACGCGCCACTTGTCCACGATCGCGGCGTGCCAGTCCACGCCGAACCAGTCGGACACGGACGCCGCGATGGTCGGGCCCACCCCGTCCACCGCCGCGAGCTGGTCGGCGCTGGCCGAGGCGATCACGTCCAGCGAGCCGAACTCGGTGGCCAGCGCGCGCGCCGCGGTCGGCCCAACGTGCCGGATGGACAGCGCGACCAGGACCCGCCAGAGCGGCCGCTGCCGGGCCACCTCGAGGTTGGCCAGCAGCCGGTGCGCGTTGATCTTCAGCGTGCCCTGCTTGTTGACGAAGAACGGCGAGGTCGCGAGCTTCTCCTCGGTCAGCGCGAACAGGTCGCCCTCGTCGGTGACCAGGTGGTCGTCGAGCAGCGCGGTCACCGCCTCGTAGCCGAGCACCTCGATATCGAATGCGCCCCGGCCCGCCAGGTGGAAGAGCCGCTCACGGAGCTGGGCCGGACATGACCGCGCGTTCGGGCAGCGCCAGTCGACGCCGCCGTCCTCCCTGGTCAGCCTGGTCCCGCACTCCGGGCAGTGTGCGGGGAACTGGAACTCCCGCTCGTCTCCGGTCCGCAGGTCCGCCACCGGCGCGACGACTTCCGGTATAACGTCACCCGCCTTGCGCAGCACCACCGTGTCGCCGATCAGGACGCCCTTGCGCTTGAGCTCGTCGGCGTTGTGCAACGTGGCGAGCTCCACGGTCGAGCCGCTCACCTTGGCCGGCTCCATCACCGCGAACGGGGTCACCCGCCCGGTGCGGCCCACGTTGACGCGGATGTCGAGCAGCTTGGTGGTGACCTCCTCCGGCGGGTACTTGTAGGCCATCGCCCACCGCGGCGCCCGCGACGTGGCGCCGAGCGCCCGCTGCTGGTCCAGCCGGTCGATCTTGACCACGACCCCGTCGATCTCATACGGCGGGTCGTGCCGGTGCTCGTTGTAGTAGCCGATGTACTCGTGCACGGCGGCCAGGTCCGGCACGACCCGGAAGCGGTCGCTGACCGGGAGGCCCCAGCCGCGCATCCGCTCGTACCAGCCGGACTGGGTCTCCGGCGGCCCCTCCCCCTCAGGAAAGCCCTCGACCCGGCCGACGCCGTGCATGATCACGTCGAGCGCGCGGCTCGCGGTGACCCGCGGGTCCTTCTGCCGCAGTGAGCCAGCTCCCGAGTTGCGCGGGTTGGCGAAGGCCGGCTTCCCCGCCTCGATCAGGCTCGCGTTCAGCTCCTCGAACGCCGCCACCGGCAGGAACACCTCGCCCCGCACCTCCAGCGTCTCCGGGTAACCGGTGCCTTTGAGCGTGGCCGGGACGGAATCGATGGTCCGGATGTTCGGCGTGACGTCCTCACCGGTGCGCCCGTCGCCACGGGTCGCGCCCCGGGTCAGCCGGCCGTTCCGGTAGACCAGCGCGATGGCCAGCCCGTCGATCTTCAGCTCGCACAGGTACGGCCCGGTGCCGCCGCCGCGCGCCGCCCGGTCGGCCCAGGCGTCGAGCTCGCCGGCGGAGAACGAGTTATCCAGGCTGAGCAGCCGCTGCAGGTGCTCCACCGGCGTGAACAGCGTGGAGACCGCCCCGCCGACCTGCTGCGTCGGCGAATCGGGGGTACGCAGCTCGGGGAAGCTCTCCTCCAGGCCTTCCAGCTCGCGCATCAGCGTGTCGAACTCGGCGTCCGAGATCGTCGGCGCGTCCAGCACGTAGTACCGGTGCCGGGCCTCGGTGATCCGCGCGCTCAGTTCGGCGTGCCGCTGCCGCGCGTCGACGGGCGTCTCGTTCGGATCCTCCGGCCCGGCACCCCCGGGCTGGCTCATGCGGTGTCTCCCGCTCGCGTCCAGAGCGC
>Ga0182014_10000910_pt1 | contig 40363 bp, 37 predicted proteins | sample 612S2DmetaG_FD_120489 | JGI IMG/M metagenome (GOLD analysis project Ga0182014, IMG submission 120489) | Permafrost microbial communities from Stordalen Mire, Sweden - 612S2D metaG | ecosystem: Environmental > Terrestrial > Soil > Wetlands > Permafrost | place: Sweden: Stordalen | collected... | reverse complement strand
GTCCGCGAAATCACCTCCCGCGCCGGGGCAAATCAGGCCGCGATCAATTATCATTTCGGCGGTAAGGAAGCCCTCTATCGCGAGGTTCTGAGGCTCGCCATCGCCGCCCTCAGCGAGGCGTCGCTTCTCGACGAAGGCGCCATCGACAGCGTGCCCCGCGACGAGGCTGTGCGGCTGTTCATCAAGGAGCAACTTACGCCGCTCCTCAAACACCGCGAACTCGGCCGGTATTTGCGCATCCTGGCATGGGAGGCGGTGGCGCCGACTGCGGTCTATCGCAATTTCATCGCCAGCGAGAAACTGCCGATCCTGCATCGGGCTGAAAGAATCGTTCGCCGCTTTCTTCCGGGCGCGGCGTCGCATGCTGAAATCACCGTCGCGACAATCTGGCTGACGCAGCAGGCGGCCCCATTTGTCCGCAATTACGACACGCTGTCGCAGCCGCCGTTCAACCTGACGATCGATCGGACCTTCATCACCCAGCTTGCGGCCGACCTCGGCTGCATGGCGGTGGCCGCTCTTAACGCGCGCGACCTGTCGCAGCAGGATCAGCCCGTCTCCGCGCCCGCCGACGAGGCGTCCCAGCAAGGCAAAAATAGCTGTCGAAATGATGGCGGCTCCGGTCGCCGATCCGCGACCTCAATCGCGTGATGAACTGGAGCCTGCCGGACGAGGAGGCGACGACCATCGTCGGCCTCGTCATCCACGAGGCGCGCGCCATTCCCGAGTCTGGGCAGGTGTTCACGTTCCACGGCTTCCGCTTCGACGTGCTGCGCAAGACCAAGAACCGGATTACGTTGTTGCGCATATTCCCGGCCGCTGCGGAAAAGGCCGCGCTGGCGGTGCGCGGTGAAAGCGGTCGGCGGCGGGCGACTTTAGGTGCCACCGACGCTCGGCCCGAATCCGCTTTGCGCCAGGGGTGGACTATGGGTCTGCGATCTTATGGGCAGGAGCGGGCCGAAAGCGGAACATCGAAGTAATCTTTTGAGCCTAAATCAGAAGGCGTTTGCTGTATTTATCAAATTTTCGGATCACGGCTCCGTAAGGCAGATCGCTATCGTTTGGCTGAACAAACGAACATAACTGAACTCGGTGCTTATCCCTCATACGAGGGATCAACTTTGAGATTTCGCCCCAGCCAGACTCATCAAAGCGACCACTTAGCGCCCGCCGAACAGCATTCGTCAGCACGTCAACCATTTCAAGCCCAAAGTTTATGCCTGACTCAAACTCAAAATCACTAAAAACTAATCCCAGACTCGTCCCATGTGTTTCGTCTGTTTCAAATTTGTCGCGAAACCAAGGGCTCGTTTCCACTTGAAAAGAACGATCGAAAAAAGAGTAGTCACCTTCCGTGAGCGCGATAAGAGGGACACGACGTCCTATCGATTGCAGAATTGGTGCCATCATACTTCTCCACCAATCCTCCCAATCGGTTAACTTATCCCGCCCCTTCGCATCGAACATCCAGCTTGCCGATCCAATCTCGCTTGGAAGACGCTGACTATAAAGAAGTGTCGAGTGCTGGAGAGACTTCCAGATCAAATTAAATATCATTCTCGACTGCACGTAGAGCTGCGGCGATGTTGCCGCAAGCCTATTCTTCATGATCTCAATTTGAGCAACCAATTCGGGCTTATGCTCTGGGCCTAAGGATTCGCTGAGCTTTACACACTGCCTATCTCGATGCGCAACCACCGCTTCAACGGTCTGCATACCCATGTCGATCACGGACACATCGAATATGACCGGTGTATCGACGAGCATGCGAACCAACGCTGCCACCTGCGGTTCGTTCAAAAGGCGGCCCTTCACCTCACCGTTCTCCTTCGGCCACCTAGCACGCATACGCTTATAGCGCTTCCAGATTGCGCCCTGATAGCAGCCCGGTATTACCAGCGCGCCTACAGCGGAAATCGAAGGGACAGGTCGTCGCGGGATCGCAAAGCTGCCTGATTCATCTAAGTAAATGTGCATATCGTTAGCCGCTTACTCTGGTTAGGGCGGGGCATCGGGCTATGCGCGCGTCGCCTCAAGATATTGCTCACATATCTCAACGACAGTCATTTCAACAGCGGTCCGCAAAGCACGCGCCGAGGAGTCATCTGACGGCCGCTGTCCCCCCATCCTCTGTGCCTCTCAGCCGGATGTCCGCTTCTGAGCAGCAGCGCCGTGGGACAGAACGGCGAGGATGGGCGCAAAGCTGTTGTGGGGCTCAGAGTTGCCGACGTCGCTCTGGTTTTTCAGAATCCAACATCGCCGCGATCTAGCCCGCTACACAAACCTGCTCTCGCTCGCGTCCGCGATCTTCTTCGGCTTCTCCTCCGCCGCCATGAACTGCGCGCGGGCCAGCGCCGCGAAGCGGCCGTTTTTCGCGACGAGTTCGTCGAAGCTCCCTTGCTCGACGATCTCGCCCGCGTCGAACACGAAGATGCGGTCGGCGTTGCGGATCGTCGCTAAGCGATGCGCGATGACGAAAGTGGTGCGGCCCTCCATCGCCTTTTCGAGCGCCTGTTGCAATTGTCGCTCGGTCGCTGCGTCGAGCGCCGCGGTCGCCTCGTCGAAAATCATGATCGGTGGATTTTTCAGGAGCGCCCGCGCGATCGAGACGCGCTGGCGCTCGCCGCCCGAAAGCGAACGGCCGCGCTCGCCGACGATGGTTTTGAGGCCATCGCTCTGGCGTCCGACAAATTCGGCGGCCTGCGCCAGTTCGAGCGCTGTCGCAATTTCGGCTTCGCTCGCCTCCGGCCGCCCAACACGTAGATTTTCTTCGATCGAACGGGCGAACAGCATCGGCTCCTGAAAGACGACGCCGATATTGCGCCGGAGCGCCTTCAGCGTCAGGTCACGGATGTCGATCCCGTCGATCAGGATCTTGCCCTGCGTCGGGTCGAACACGCGATGCAACAGGCCGAGCGTCGTCGATTTGCCCGATCCCGTGGAGCCGACCAGCGCCACCGTCTCGCCGGGCGAAACCTCGAAAGAGACGTCGCGCACCGCCTCGCGCCTGCCGTCATAGGAGAAGCTGACATGATCGAAGGCGACGCGTCCCTTGAGGCGGCCGGGATCGACCGCGAAGGGGTTGTCGGCGACCTTTGGCGCGGTGTCGAGAATCTCGAAGAAATCCTTCAGCTTCGGCGCCTGCAGGAAGAGGCTGTTGACGAAGCCGACGACCTGCTCCAGCCGCGCGATCAGCATTCCCGCAAGATTCATGAAGGTGACGATCTCGCCGACGCTGGCGAGACCTTTCAGATTGAGCCAGGTTCCGAGCAGGAAGATCGAGAGCAGGGTCAGCGTGGCGGACGCCCGCGTGGCGACGGCGGCGATCGCCCACCAGGACAAAACAGGCATCTGCGCGTCGAGCACGGCCCGCGTGATCTGCTTCAACGCATTGGCTTCGGTCTCGATGCGGGTGAAGCTCTGGATCACCGAGACATTGCCAAGCGCATCGGAGACATGTTCGGCGAGCGAACTGTTGTGACGCTCGACCGTCTGCTGCAGCGCCTCGGTGCGGCGCAGGACCAGGGCGGTGAGGACGCCAAAGACGATGACCAGCGCGATCAGCACGGCGGCGAGGCGCCAGTTCAGCGTCAGCGACAGCGGCAGCAGGATCAGCAGGGCGGCGAGCGAGGCGCAATTCTCGCGGAAAAAGGAGAGCCAGAGGCCGGCCATGCCGTTCGCTCCCTCCAGCATCACCTTCAAGAGCCGTCCCGAATGCGCGGCGCCGTGGAAGCTTAAGGGGAGATGCAGGACATGCTCGAAAAACTCTGACATCACCGAGAGCCGGCGCCGGTGCGCGAGGCGCTCGGCCTGCAGCGCGACGATGACGGCGACGGGGATCGAGAACAGGGCGAAGCCGACCCATGCGGCGAGGAGCGGCGCGAGATCGGAAAATTGCAGCGTCCCGGCCGCCGCCCGCGCGCCGCTCAATTTGTCGATGACGCGCCCGAACAGGACGGGCTCGGCGAATTGCGCGCTCGCCAAAGCGAGATTGGCGAGCGCGAGAAAGACGGCGATGCGCTTCTCGCGGCCAAGCAGGCTGAGGACGCGGAGATAGACGGAGAGAATCGACAAGGGGCCCGCTCGCTGTGGCCGAGCCCCGATCGCGAGCCCGGCTTTACTATACTGCAATCGAGGACGTTGGCGAGGCGAGGCCAGGTTCGCATTTTGTAGTAGGAACTTCGAGACCGATTGAATGCGCGGAGCGAATCGAAAGCCTGAACTATGGAAATTCCCGGAGGTTCAAAGAAGCCAGACGCTTTTCTGATCTGGTCGGCGGGCGCGGTGATCGCCGCCATATTTGCGCTCGGCGTCGCGGACTCCTTCTCCGAGATCTTTTGCATTTTCGCCGCGCTCGCGCTGGCCGCGGTCTTTTCGCTCTGGTTTCTGGCGCAGGCCATCCTCGGCGCTTTCGACCTCAGCCGCAAAAAATGGCGGCGCCTTGCGTCGCTCTGCGTCATCCTTGGCGGCGTTTATTTCGGCGGGATACCCTTCTGGTGCGCCAGCGCGACGGCGGGCGACTATATTCATCTGCTGGTGTATTATCCTCTCTATCGTGCGCAGATTCATGCGGCGGGCGAGGAAAAAATCGCGTCGTTCTATTGGGGTGGAACCGGTTTTGTCGGCACAGCCCAATCGGATCGAACGCTCGTCTATGACGCCAGCGGCGAATTTGGCCGATCTGTTGGCACTGCGAAGACCGAATTTGGCAAAAAGGAAATCTGGCATCTCATCGGCAATTTTTATCTGGTCGTTGATTGGATCTATTGAGCCGCTTCAGACTTAGACGCTCAAATCGATCGATGTATTTCCGCAAATCCTTCGCGCCTCCTGTATACTGACCCAATGACGCGGGATGAGAAGGATTGCTGTGAACGAGGTTGACGAACTGGCGCCGTACACGACAGCGGCGCGCAAGGCGCCCTTCCAGGTCTATCGCGCCGACTCCGAACGCGCCGGGGAGCGGATCCACCGTCTATTCGCTTTCGGCATCTCGCAAGTTGCGCCCTTCATCGGTCAGTTCGAATACAAGATGACCCCGTAGCATTTGGCATGTCAGTATTGGAGGCGTCCGACTAAGGCACATCTTGATGAATCCCTTGTCGGGATTTCGAGTTTCGCTATCTCTGAAGTCGAACGACGATGGAAAACAGTCAGCGGCTAATCGTGTACCTGAGGGAGGCAATGCGTGCCGCCCTAATTCAAGATATAGTCGCAAACACGCCTTGTGCCTGTCTGTTCGAAAATTTTCCCTTCCGGACGAATCGCGGCGCCGAGGTTCTTCCAACCACCAAGCTTCTTCGAGTGGTCGGTGCGATGGCTTCGGTACTGTTAGCGGATCGCTTGCGCCGGAATAAGACTCGCCAGCTAGCGCCTCAGCGTCTGTTAAAGTCATATCGATTCGCATGATCTTCTCAATGTGAATGGTGGAAAAAGAATAGCTGAAATCGAGCAAAATTTTTGCCGAGGAGCCATGGACCTCCAGATATGGATTACCGCTCCCGCTTTATTTAGCGAGCGAACATAAAGGAAGCTGATTTTGACAAAGCGCTTGATGCGGACAGGGTCAGGCCACTCTGCGCCCGGTGGCGTGGACGATGGCCAGCCGGCTTCCCGGAACTTTCGCGTCGAACTGACACGGAGTGACGACCGCCTCGACCGCTTCCTCGCCGCCGAGGCGCAGGCGGCGGGCGCGAGCCTTTCCCGCACGCGGCTAAAGGCGCTGATCGAGGCGGGCGCGGTCACAGTCGATGGCGCGCGCGTGGCCGACGCCAATTTTTCGGTGCGCGCCGGACAGGTCATATCCCTTGAAGTCCCGCCCGCGATCGACGCGACGCCGGCCGGGGAGGACATCCCGCTCGATGTGGTCTTCGAGGACGCCGATCTCCTCGTCATCGACAAGCCGGCGGGGCTCGTCGTGCATCCGGCGGCGGGCCATGCGGCGGGCACGCTGGTCAATGCGCTGATCGGCCATTGCGGCGAAAGCCTGTCGGGCATCGGCGGGGTCAAGCGCCCCGGCATCGTTCATCGCCTCGACAAGGATACTTCGGGCCTCATGGTCGTCGCCAAGACGGACGCGGCGCATCAGGGGCTGGCGAAAACCTTCGCCGACCACGGCAAGACGCTCGGGCTCACGCGGGAATATCTCGCCATTTGCTGGGGCGTTCCGGACCGCCCGTCCGGCGTCGTCGACGCGCCGCTTGGGCGCCACGCCGTCGATCGCGAGAAAATCGCCATCGTTCCGGCGGCGCGGGGGCGCCATGCGGTGACGCATTGGCGCGTCGTCGAGCGCTTTGGCGCGCTGGCGAGCCTCATCGCCTGCCGGCTCGAGACCGGCCGAACCCATCAGATCCGCGTGCATATGGCCAGCATCGGCCATCCGCTGCTCGGCGATCCGGTCTATGGACAGGGATTCAAGAGCAAGGCGGCCCGGCTCCCACCCGCGGCGCAGGCGGCGCTTAAAGCTCTGGCGCGGCAGGCTTTGCACGCCGCCGTGCTGGGCTTCGAGCATCCCGTGACGGGGGAGCCGCTCCGGTTCGAGCGCGCGCCGCCGCGCGACATGCAAATTCTCCGCGCGGCGCTGGCTGCGATCGAAGGCTGAACGGAAAGACAGAGCGCCGGAACCTGTTCTATTGGCGCGTCTGATGCGTTAATGGGCGCCTAAGGGCCGGGCGCAACCGGCCGTCCAGCTCGCCGCAAGCTTCGCGGGCTAGATCAAAACTTTGTAATCGCGTGACGCCTCAATGCGGGGTTGCGCCTTCCACCTTAATTTTTCGCAATGGCGAAACTTCATGCTGCGTCGCGCGTATATGCCTAGGTAAGCCGGAACGGCGGGTCGTTCTGCGGAGGGGGCGGGCTCGACCTGAGCCTTGGCAAGGTTGCGAATTTGTAATGCGCTGCAACATGGCCAAGCCTTTCAGCTCCCGTTCAGGCACTATATATTTTCATGCTGCGGTCGGCTCAACGAGCGGCCGCGACCGGGCCTGCCGACCGCGGGGGCCCCTTTGGAGGTGGAAAACAAATGGCTGCTGCGCTGCCAATGATCTCAGGAGAGAGCGGGCTCTCCCGTTATCTGAATGAAATCAGACGGTTCCCCATGCTGGAGCCGCAAGAAGAATATATGCTGGCCAAAAGCTGGCGCGAACATGCGGACAAGGACGCCGCCCATAAGCTCGTAACCTCGCATCTGCGCCTCGTCGCCAAGATCGCGATGGGCTATCGCGGCTACGGCCTGCCGATCAGCGAAGTCGTGTCCGAAGGCAATGTCGGCCTGATGCAGGCGGTGAAACGCTTCGAGCCGGATAAGGGCTTTCGCCTCGCCACCTACGCCATGTGGTGGATCCGCGCCTCGATTCAAGAATATATCCTGCGCTCGTGGTCGCTCGTCAAAATGGGCACGACGGCCAGCCAGAAGAAGCTGTTCTTCAACCTGCGCAAGGTGAAGAGCCAGATTTCGGCGCTGGAGGACGGCGATCTGAAGCCCGAGCATGTCGCGACCATCGCGCACCGGCTCGGCGTCAGCGAGCAGGACGTCGTCGATATGAACCGGCGCATGTCGGGCGACGCTTCTCTCAATGCGCCCCTTCGGGAAGAGGGCGAGGGCGAATGGCAGGACTGGCTCGTTGATGACAGCTCCAGCCAGGAGAAACTGCTGGTCGATCGCGAAGAGTCCGACAATCGCATCGGCGCCCTGCGCAGCGCGCTCGGCGTGCTGAACGATCGTGAGCGCCGCATTTTCGAGGCGCGCCGCCTTGTCGACGATCCGATGACGCTGGAGGCTCTCTCCGACGAATTCGACATTTCCCGCGAGCGCGTGCGGCAGATCGAGGTGCGCGCCTTCGAAAAGGTGCAGTCGGCGGTGAAAGCCGGCGTCGCGCGCCTCGAGATGCAGGCGCGCCCGCCGCAGATCGCGGGCCCCGCCGCGCCGGTTTAAGCGCGGCGGGCGTTTGAGCGACCGCCTCCCGGGAGGCGGTCGCTCGCTCATTTCGATGGACCGGAAGCAGCGGCGGGGATCGCATGATCGATTTTTACTACTGGACCACGCCGAACGGCCACAAGATCACGCTGTTTCTTGAGGAAGCGGGGCTCGCTTACGAGCTTAAGCCGGTCAATATCGGCAAGGGCGAGCAGTTCGACCCCGCCTTTCTGGCGATTTCGCCGAATAACCGCATCCCCGCCATCGTCGACCGCGATCCGGCTGGCGGCGGCGCGCCGATCTCCGTGTTCGAATCGGGCGCGATTTTGCTCTATCTCGCGGAAAAAACCGGCAAATTCCTGAGTTCCGACCTTCGCGCTCGCGTCGCGACGCTCGAATGGCTGTTCTGGCAAATGGGCGGTCTTGGACCCATGGCCGGGCAGAATCACCATTTCAGCCAATATGCGCCGGAAAAAATTCCCTACGCGGTCGATCGCTACGTCAAGGAGACCAATCGGCTCTATGGCGTGCTGAACAAGCGCCTTGCGGACCGGCCCTTCGTCGCCGGCGAATATTCCATCGCCGATATGGCGATCTATCCCTGGATTGTCCCCTACCGCAATCAGGGGCAGAATCTTGAAGATTTTCCCCATCTCAAGCTCTGGTTCGAGTCGATCGCCGCGCGGCCTGCGACGCAGCGCGCCTATGCGATTGCCCAACAGGTCAATGCGCAGCCGACGATTTCCGACGAACAGTCGCGTAAAATTCTGTTTGGGCAAACGGCCCGCTAAAGGCGGCGTTCGTGCCGCCAAGGCGCCGGTCTGAGGGGACAGGGGCGCTGTTGCGCACTCGGCGAAGCCCTTGAGCCTTTATTTCCGGAAAGTCCCGGCCTATATGCTTGCCCGCTGCGCATTCAGCGCGCCGGACCGGGAGGAATTGCAGGGGCATGGCGGGACATAGCCAGTTCAAGAACATCATGCACAAGAAGGGCAAGCAGGATGCGATCCGCTCCAAGCTCTTCTCCAAGCTCGCCCGCGAAATCACCGTCGCGGCCAAGCTCGGCCTGCCCGATCCCGCCATGAACGCGCGCCTTCGCGCCGCCGTCATCGCCGCGCGTGTCGAAAACATGCCGAAAGACAATATCGAGCGCGCCATCAAGAAAGCGAGCGGCGCTGACGCCGAAAACTATGATGAAGTGCGTTACGAGGGCTATGCGTCGGGCGGAGTCGCGGTCATCGTCGAGGCCCTGACCGACAATCGCAACCGCACGGCCGGCGAGGTGCGCTCCTATTTCACCAAGGTCGGCGGCGCGCTCGCCGAAACCGGCGCCGTCTCCTTCATGTTCGATCACGTTGGCCTCATCGAATTTCCGGCTAAGGTCGCTTCCGAGGAGGCGATGCTGGAGGCCGCGATCGAGGCCGGCGCCGATGACGTCGAATCGACCGCCGAGACGCATGAGATCACGACGTCGCTCGAAAGCCTGCGCGAAGTCGCGCAGATTCTTGAGGCCAAATTCGGCGAACCGACCAAGGCGAGCCTGATCTGGAAGCCGCAGAACACCGTCGCGGTTGACGATGAGGCTGGCGAAAAGATTTTGCGCCTCGTCGGCCTCCTCGAGGATAATGACGACGTCCAGAACGTCTATGCGAATTTCGAGGTTTCGGACGCGCTGGTGGCGAAGCTCGGCGGCTAGAGCGTTTTCCGACCGAATGGATCATTCGGTCGATCAAGAAATCGCTCCGCATTCAAAAGCCTGGGCATATTCTCATCGATCAGATTGACGCAATCTGGTGGGAATATGCGCCAGCGCCGCCGAACCCCGCGTCAGGCCAGCATCGATCCCGTGTCGATGAACCGCTGGTGCCAGGACAGCGCTTCGCCCGGCAGCGAGGGCGCGTGCTGGCCGAAGGAACCCGCCTTGGCGCGCCGGAAATAATCCTCCAGCGCGCCGCGATAATCGGGATGCGCGCAATTCTCCATGATGACCCTGGCGCGCTGCTTGGGCGAGAGGCCGCGCAGATCGGCGAGGCCCTGCTCGGTGACGATCACCTGCACGTCCTGGGTGATGTGGTCGACATGGCTCGCCTGCGGAACGATCGCGGAAATCTTGCCGCCCTTGGCGGTCGAGGGCGTCACGAAGATCGAGATATAGGCGTTGCGGGCGAAATCGCCCGAGCCGCCGATGCCGTTCTGGATCCGCGACCCCATGACATGCGTGGAGTTGACGTTGCCATAAATGTCGGCCTCGATCAGGCCGTTCATGGCGAGGCAGCCGAGCCGGCGGATCAGTTCCGGATGGTTGCTGATCTCCTGCGGGCGCAGGATGATCTTGCCGCGAAAACGCTCCATGTCGGCGTTGAACGCCGCCGCCGCCTCGGCGCTGAGCGAAAAGCCGGTGGCCGAGGCCAAACGGACCTTGCCCGCGCCGATCAGCTCCAGCATTCCGTCCTGGATTACCTCTGTGAAGGCGGTCAGGTTCTCGAACGGGCTGTCGAGAAGCCCGGTCAGAATCGCGTTCGAGATATTGCCGACGCCGGACTGGAGCGGCAGCAGCGCGGCGGGCAGGCGACCCTTCGCCACCTCGTGGCGCAGGAACTCCAGAAGATGCCCGGCGATGGCGCCGGCCACCTTGTCGGGCGCCGCGAATGGAAGGTTGCGGTCGGGCGCGTGGGTTTCGACAATGGCGACGATCTTCTCGGGGTCGCAGCGCAGGAAGGGCTCGCCGATGCGGTCATCGGGACGCACGAGCGGAATCGGCGTGCGGTTGGGCGGCAGGGCCGTGCCGTAATATATATCGTGCATTCCTTCGAGCGCGGCGTTCTGCCAGCTGTTGACCTCGAGGATCACCTGCCGCGCCCTGTCGAGCCAGGTCTTGTTGTTGCCAACCGAGGAGGAGGGGATCAGCGCGCCGTCGGGCCGGATGCCGGCGACTTCGATCACCGCCGTGTCGAGCGGGCCGAGGAAGCCCTGCCACGCCATCGGCGCGACCTGGCTGAGATGCATGTCGAAATATTCCATCTCGCCGCAATTGATCTTCTCGCGGACGGTCGGATCCGAATTATAGGGCAGGCGGAACTCGATGCCGTCCACCTTGGCGAGCGCGCCGTCGAGTTCGGGGCCGGTGGAGGCGCCGGTCCACACGCGCACGCGGAAAGGCTCGCCAGCCGCGTGTTTCGCCTCGATCCGCGCGGCGAGCGCGGTGGGAACGGCTTTCGGATAGCCGGAGCCCGTGAATCCGCTCATCCCCACCGTACTGCCGGAGATGATGAACGACGCCGCGCTTTCGGCGCTCGTCACCCTGGAGCGCAACCTGTCGCACCTGATTCGGCCCGGATCTATCAACCTGATCTCCATGTTTAATTCTGCATCGTATCGAATTTCGCACCCTGTCATCCATGCGCGAAAATGAAATTGAAAAATGTCAAAGGGCGAAGCGAAAGCGCGCGGCTGCGCGGTCGCGGTGCGGCGACGGGATAAGCGCGGGGATCGCGGGGGTGGAGAATGAAGGGGCGACGCGGGTGAGCGGAGTCATCCGGATCGCGCGCAATCGGCGGTTCGCCTCAGGCATGGCCCGACCGCGGGCGCAGTCGGCTCCGCTCATATCGGCGCCGCTCCGCGATTATTTCGACGTCGCCTTGACATTGGCGCCGACCGTCGCGGGACGGGCAGTCTCGCTGGCGCTAAAGCGCTCGAGCGGGGGCGCGTTTTCAAGCGAGAGGGCGGCAGTGCGGATAATGGCGGCGCCGATCTCGTTGACCGCCTGCCTCAGGACGGCGTTTTCCTCGCGCTCGGTCGAGAGCGGAGCCTGATCGCGTCCGGCGTTGAGCCGCCGCAGGGCGCCCAGTTCCTGGGCGAGGCTTTCGCCGCGCGCGCGCTCGGCGTCGAGGTCTTTCCGCGCGGCGGCTTCCTCGGCGCCGATCCGGGCGATTTTTTCGACCAGCCGGCGTTCAGCCGCGCGCGAGGACTCGATCTGCCGCTCGCGCCGGCGCAGCAGTTCGGCCTCCCGTCTTTCGGCGGCCTTCAGCGCTTCCTCGCGGTCGGCGAGCCGCGCCGCCGTCGCTTTCATCGTTGCGAGACTGGCCTCGTGTTCGAGGCGCAACGAACCCAGCGCATAGGTCAGCTTCGCGACGTCGTCGCGGGCGGCCGCCAGATCTGCCTCTTGTATCGCCATTCGCGCCTCAAAATCGGCCAAAGTCGCGCTCTGGTCCGCGGCCCGGGTCCGCAATTGCGCCAGATTGCGCCGCAGCCGCATGAGATCGGCTTCCTTGCGCTCAAGGAGGCCGCTATCGCTATAAATCACGGAGGCGGCGACGCCGAGTTGCGTCGTGGCGTCAGCGAGAGCATGGCGGGTTGCGGCGAATTCCGCGCCTTGTTCGGCGTGGCGCGTCGTGAGCGCCGCGTGTTCTTCGTCCAGGGCTACGAGCTGCGCCGTCCTGCGGCCGAGTTCGGCCATGTCGACGACGTGGATGGCGTTGAGAGTTTCAGCTTTTTGCTCGAATTTGCGGCGATCCACCGCGAATTCGGCCCGTAAAAGATCGCGTTCGGCGATGATTTCGCGGCTCGAAAGCGGAAGCAGCATTTCGAGGCGCCGCGTCGAGAGCCGCAGGGCGCGCCGCCAGAACGCCGGCGCAATCGCGAGCGCCAGCAGCCCTGCGAGCAGGAATCCAAGCGTGAATATCATCGCCTGTTCGATCAAACCATCACGCTCAGCCCGCGATCTTGAGAGAAGACGATACGCCTGCGAACGATTTAATATAGGAAATCGCTTTAAAAAATATCTATTGGCCGCAAAACCCAGCTTTAATATGGCCTTCCTTTGGCTGCCGTCGGCTTCGGAACGTCTTCGCCGCGAAACGAGTGGGCCTGCGCCGGGCGAGCGGCGCCCCTGGAGCCCGCGCCGCAAGAATCCGCCTTTGGCGCGCAGAGAGTCGATGGGGCCGTTCAGTGCTGCGTTCGCAGCGCTTTCGCGCCAAAGGCGTGAGATGTCCGTTGCTCCTCGGCGTGGCCGCTGCGCGGCGAGCCGGAAAGCCCCATGCCTAACGCTGCGATGAGGACGAGGACCATTAGCCGCACGAGTTGCGGCGTCGACACCGCCTCCGGGGATCTTGCCGGATTGCCTGAAGGCTTCGGGGCGCGACGCTCTTCACCGCTCCTGCGCGGATGGCCGCACCATTTGCTTGCGGCGTCCCTGACGGTCGCAAAAAACATGACATTCTCCTTGCCTGACAACCGGCGCGCCGGCGTGGTCCGCGACCTGTCTAACGGGCAAGCATTTCCGAACTATTAACCATAAGCGTCCCATTTTAGGACGGTCGGCGCTATTATCCTTTTCCGCGATTTATTCTTCTCCAAAAGCGCGCGGATGGGTTAGTTTGGGGCAAATCACGGGGGATTGAAGCCACTCGCTGGTACGCAAAATGCTTGGCGGGGCAGGTGCTGTCACATCCGGATTTTTCTTCGAGAGGAGCTCAGGCTATTGGGAGACGGGCGCTGCTTCGACGAAATGACATTGGCGGCCGGCGACGTCCGTCCCGTCTACGGCAAGATAGCGCGGTGGCTTAAGGCGACGCCCACCGAACATCTATCCTCCCGGCGCGCCCAGGCGGAACTGCTGTTTCGCCGCATGGGCATCACCTTCGCGGTCTATGGCGAGAAGGACGCGGGCGAACGCCTGATTCCCTTCGACATCATTCCGCGCGTCATGCTGCGATCGGAATGGACGCGGCTGGAGGCCGGCCTCGTCCAGCGCGTCAAGGCGCTCAACAGCTTCCTTTCGGACGTTTACGGCGCGCAGGAAATCATCAGGGCGGGCAAGATCCCGGCCGATCTCATCCTGAAAAATTCCGAGTTCCGGCCGGAGATGGTCGGCCGCCCGGTGCCCCACAACATTTACGTCCAGATCGCGGGAATCGATGTCGTCCGCACCGGCGAAGATGATTTCTACGTGCTCGAAGACAATGTCCGCACGCCGTCCGGCGTCTCCTATATGCTGGAGAACCGGGAAGTGATGATGCGGCTGATGCCGGATCTCTTCGCCGAGCATCGCGTCGCTCCGGTCGAGAATTATCCGGATGTGCTGCTCGCGGCGCTGCGCTCGGTCGCGCCCATCGGGGGAAGCGAACATTCGACCATTGCGCTCCTGACGCCCGGCCGCTTCAACTCGGCCTATTACGAGCATTCCTTTCTTGCCGACAAGCTCGGCGTCGAACTGGTCGAGGGCCGCGATCTCCTCGTCGAAAACGACAAGCTCTACATGCGCACGACGCAAGGGGCGAAGCAGATCGACGTGCTCTACCGCCGCATCGACGATAATTTCCTCGATCCCGAGGTGTTCAATCCCGATTCCGTGCTGGGCGTCGCCGGGCTGATGCGCGCCTATCACGCCGGCAACGTCACTCTCGCCAACGCCGTCGGGACTGGCGTCGCCGACGATAAGGCGATCTACACTTACATGCCGGAGATCGTCGAGTTCTACCTTGGGGAAAAGGCAATCCTGAAAAACGTCCCGACCTGGCGCTGCCGCGAGCCCGAAGCGCTGCGCCATGTGCTGGCCAATCTCGGCGATCTCGTCGTCAAGGAGGTCAATGGATCGGGCGGCTATGGCATGCTGGTCGGCCCGTGCGCGACCAAGGCGCAGATCGAGGCTTTCGCGGTCAAGCTGGCCAAGGATCCGGATAATTTCATCGCCCAGCCGACGCTCGCCCTTTCGACGACGCCGACCTTTTTCGACACTGGGATCGCGCCGCGCCACGTCGATCTGCGGCCCTTCGTTCTCACCGGAACGAATGGCGTGCGGGTCGTGCCGGGCGGCCTGACGCGGGTCGCGCTGATCGAGAATTCGCTGGTCGTCAATTCGAGCCAGGGCGGCGGCACCAAGGACACCTGGATCGTCGATGATTCGATTTTCGAGACGCCCGCCCCGATCCAGAGACAAAGCCAGAGTCAAACCCAGAGCCAGCTGTCTTGACATTTCGGGCGGTCGCACGCGTGCTTCGGATGCTGCGCGCGTCCCCGCCGAAATGCGCCGGATCTCCCGCCGTCTGCCAAAAATCCGCCGCCCGCCCGACCTGAAATTGCGCCCGAAATCGAACCCATCAGAGGAATAGAAGCAGGCAATGCTCTCCCGCACAGCTGATCATCTCTTCTGGCTTGCGCGCTATGTCGAGCGCGCGGATTTCCTCGCCCGCATCGTCGAGGCGACGCAACGGCTCGCCGCCCTGCCGACGAGCTATTCCGGCACAGGCACCGAATGGGAGAGCGCGCTCGAATCCTCCGGCGCCGCCGCGGGCTTCCGCGAGACCCGCGGCGCGGCCGAAGAGCAGAGCGTCGTCGAATATCTCACTTTCGCGGCGGATAATCCGTCGTCCATCCGCAATTGCATCGAACTGGCGCGCACCAACGCGCGCGCGGTGCGCACCGCGCTGACCTCCGAAATGTGGGACGCGATCAATGGCGCCTGGATCGAGCTGAAGCGGTTTGAAGCCGCCAACGCCACGCGCAGCCATTACGACCGGCGCGAACTCTCCCGTTTTCTCGACTTCGTCAAGAAGACCTCGCTCGATTACGATGGTTCGGCCTATCGCACCATGCTGCGCAACGACGCCTTCTGGTTTTCGCGGCTCGGCCTGTTCATCGAGCGGGCCGACAACACGGCGCGCATTCTCGACGTCAAATATCACGTGCTGCTGCCGGAAAACGAATCGGTCGGCGGTTCGCTCGACTATTTCCAGTGGACGGCGATTCTGCGCGCCGTCTCGGCCCTGACCGCCTATCACTGGGTCTACCGCGAAAATGTGAAGCCCTGGCTGATCGCCGACCTTTTGATCCTGAAGCTCGAAATGCCGCGCTCGCTGATCGCCTGCTATGACAACATCACGCATTTCCTCGACGCCATCGCCAAGGCTTACGGCCGCACCGGGCCGGCGCAGAAACAGGCCCATGCCGTGATGCAGCGGCTGGAGAACGCGACGACGAGTGAGATTTTCAAGATCGGGCTGCACGAGTTCATCACCACCTTCGTGCAGGACAATGATCGGCTCGGCAATCTGATCTCCGAGCAATATCTGCAGTATTAGCTAGGCAGTTCCTGCCCCGCGCAGAAGCCGATTTCAAATATCAGGTCGTGCGCTCATTTGTGAGATATTAGCTTGTTCGGAAGGAGACGATTGTACTTACTTCCATTCACATCGAAGCTGCGGAACGCGGCTGGCCCGGCATAGTGGTTGTTGATAATTTTCCACCCGACGATTCTCGCGTATTGGATCAGAGCGCGCTCGGCGTAACCAATGGCTTTGTCCATATTCAAACCCTTGGACGGGTTGACATAACCGAAATGAAAAAATCTAGGTCCAATTCCGAGTTGAATTCCCGAATACACATCGTGTCCGCCGAGGACAACTTTCCTTATCCGTTTTTCGTGCTTTCCTTTGGAGGATACGTACTGGTCTAGGCGCAACGAAATTTTCAACGACTTACCGATGTAAAATGGTTCATAAGCCCCTTTTCCAAATCGACGCGAGAAAAAGTATAGACCTGGCTTATCCTTCAATCTATCAACCTGATCGTAACCCAGAACGTCTGAATGGGTGAGTTCAATCGGCTTCATCCAAGATATAGTTGGCATCAATCTGCTCCGCCTTATAGGCCCCTCGGTTAGGCCCTTGGGTTCCTGACCTGCTTGAGGCCGCAGGGCGCTTGCGCCGCCGAACGGAAAGGTCTATATCAGCGTCATTCAATCTTCTCATAGCGTTTATCCTATCCGGTAAATGCCGTATCGAGAGTGGGCCCTTCCGGACCCGCTCTTTTTTATTGCCGATCGGCCCGGCGCATAAAACGGCCGCGCACAGCGCCTTGGCGGGATGAAACAAGGTTTGGATCACAGCTCGAATTTGCCAGACGAAATGCAGAATCTGCTAGGCGAGGCCCGCTTCGTCGCCGAGACCGGCGTCGCCGCGCGGATCGCGCAGCTCGCGCAGCCGGTGCTGGCCGATCTCGGCTATCGTCTGGTGCGGGTCAAGCTGTCGGCGCAGGACGGCATGACGGTGCAGATCATGGCCGAGCTTCCCGACGGCACGATGACCGTCAAGGACTGCGAGGCGGTCAGCGCGGCGCTTTCGCCGGTTCTCGACGTCGAGGACGTCGTGCATCAGGCCTATCGGCTTGAGATTTCCTCGCCAGGGATTGATCGGCCGCTCGTGCGGGCCTCCGATTTTCGCCGCGCCCTGGGCCAGGATGCGCGCATCGAATTGCGCGCCGGGGTCGACGGCCGCAAGCGGTTTCGCGGCCTGATCGGCGCGGTCGAGGGTGAAGGAAGCGACGTCGCAGTCAAGCTTGTGCGCAGCGACGCCAAGCCCGGCGAGGCGGTCGAGGCGATGCTGCTCTTGCGCGATATGGCCGAAGCCAAGCTGGTTCTGACCGAAGCCCTGATCAGGGAATCCCTGCGCGCCGCGAAGGCAACGCTCGACGAGGTTGAAGACCCGGCGGAAGCCGGCGACGAGGAGACCGCCGCGGCGCCGGAGCCGCCGCGCGGACCCGGCCGTTTCGCCGCGCGCAACGCCAAGGCGAAGCCGATTCTACCAGCCGGCGTCGCATCGAAGTTCAAACAGGCCAAATCGGGCCGGCCCCAGACGGGCGCGGGCGCATCGCGTCAGCCGCCTTCGCGCCCGATGCCGAAATAGGAGAAGCAAGATGGCCGTCAGCGCCAACAGGCTCGAACTTTTGCAAATCGCCGACGCGGTCGCGCGCGAGAAATCGATCGACCGGCAGATCGTCCTGACCTCGATGGAGGACGCCATCCAGAAGGCCGCGCGCTCGCGCTACGGCCAGGAAACCGAAGTGCGCGCCGAGATCAATCCGAAGACGGGCGAGATCCGCTTCTCCCGACTTCTTCTCGTCGTCGACGAGATCGAGAATGACGCCATCCACATCACGCTCAACGAGGCGCGCAAGAAAAATCCCGCGGCGCAGGTCGGCGACTGGATCGCCGAGACGCTGCCGCCGTTCGATTTCGGCCGCATCGCGGCGCAATCGGCGAAACAGGTCATCGTCCAGAAGGTGCGCGAGGCCGAGCGCGACCGGCAGTATCAGGAATACAAGGACCGCATCGGCGACATCGTCAACGGGGTCGTCAAGCGCGTCGAATATGGCAATGTGATCATCGATCTTGGCCGCGGCGAGGCGACCATCCGGCGCGACGAGATGATCCCGCGCGAGATGTTCCGGCCGGGCGATCGCGCGCGCGCCTATGTCTATGATGTGCGCCGCGAGCAGCGCGGCCCGCAGATCTTCCTGTCGCGCACCCATCCGCAATTCATGGCCAAGCTGTTCCAGCAGGAAGTGCCCGAAATCTACGACAACATCATCCAGGTGAAGTCGGTCGCGCGCGATCCGGGTTCGCGCGCCAAGATCGCGGTGATTTCGCGCGACGCCTCGATCGATCCGGTCGGCGCCTGCGTCGGCATGCGCGGCTCGCGCGTGCAGGCCGTCGTCAATGAGCTGCAGGGCGAAAAGATCGACATCATCCCGTGGTCGCCGGACGCCGCGACCTTCATCGTCAACGCGCTGCAGCCGGCCGAAGTGGTCAAGGTCGTGCTGGACGAGGATTCCGCGCGTATTGAAGTTGTGGTGCCGGATGACCAATTATCATTGGCGATCGGCCGGCGCGGCCAGAACGTGCGTCTCGCTTCGCAGCTGACCGGCTGGGATATCGACATCCTGACCGAGGCCGAGGAATCCGAGCGCCGTCAGAAGGAATTCGTCGAGCGGACGAATATTTTCATGAAGGCGCTGGATGTCGACGAGGTGGTTGGGCAATTGCTCGCCTCCGAGGGCTTCCGCTCCGTTGAGGAACTGGCCTTTGTCGAGCCCGCCGAACTTGCGGCGATCGAGGGTTTTGACGAGGACACCGCGGGCGAGATCCAGGCGCGGGCGCATGATTATCTCGCCGCGATCGAGGCCGAGCAGGACGCGCGGCGCGTCGAACTTGGCGTTTCCGATGAGCTGAAGGAAGTCGCCGGCGTCACCACGGCGATGCTCGTCAAATTCGGCGAGAATGACGTGAAGACCGTCGAGGACCTCGCCGGCTGCGCCACCGACGATCTCATCGGCTGGACCGAACGCAAGGACGGCGAAACGGTGAAGCACGCCGGCTATCTCGACGGGTTCGAACTGACGCGCGAGGAGGCCGAGTTGATGGTCATGACGGCCCGCGTGCATGTCGGCTGGATCGACTCCATCCCGGAGCCGGCGGCGGAAGCCGAGGCGCAAGAGGCTTTGGATAGCGAGGTCGGCCATTAGCCGCTCTCAGGATCAGAGCGCGGGAGCGCGGCTGCTGGCGACGCTCGAACCCGACGATTCCGAGACGGGCTCCGAGCGAACCTGCATCGTGACGCGGACCAGAGGCGCGCCGCAGGACATGATTCGATTCGTGCTCGGACCGGGCGAGGCCGTCGTCCCCGACCTCAGGCGGAAATTGCCCGGGCGCGGCGTTTGGGTTACGGCGAGCGCGGCGCGTGTGGCCGAGGCGGTCAAAAAACACGCCTTCGACCGCGGCTTCAAGAAGAAGACGGCGACGCCAGAAAATCTCGCGGCCGACGTCGATGCGTTATTGACGACGGATTGCCTGCAGTCCCTCTCCATCGCAAACAAGGCGGGGATGGTGGTGGCGGGCTTCGGCAAGGTGGAGGAAGCGATCGCCGGCGGAAGCATTGCCGGACTGATCCACGCCTCGGATGGCGGCGCCGATGGCGTGCGCAAGCTGGGGCAGTGTCTTCGCCGCCAATTCGGGGAAGAAAATGTAAGGCCGCGCATCGCCCTTTTCCTGTCGGATCAATTGGATTTGGCATTGGGGCGCGCTAATGTGATACATGCAGCCTTGCTTTCGGGCGCGGCGAGCGACGCCTTCCTTGCGCGTTGCGCAAAATTGGCGACGTATCGGGCGGTTGAGCAGGACGCGGCGGCGCCGGATCAGGGTTCTGATTCTGCAGCGCCGGAAGCGGGGTGAGTTGATTTCGCCCGGCGGTCCGAGCCCTCTGGGGCGAAGGATATGCCGGCTGGGCCGCCGCTTTGCCCGCCGTTTGGCGCGCGGGCGGGGGCAAAAGCGCCGTGATTGATCGGAAGGGCCTCCGGCCCTTCGGATCTGTGCTGCGTGGAGACGAGCGATAGCGGCCATGCGCCCCGCGGTTCGGGGCAATCATGGTCCGGGCGGCCGGCGCAGCCGGTTCAATGGATTTTCGAATGGGCGCAAGCCCGGGAACGCAAGACTGATGAGTGAAACCAAGAATCCCGGCGACCACACGTTGAGCGTCTCTCCGACGAAGACGCTGTCGCTGAAGCGTCCCGTCGAGGCTGGCATCGTTCGCCAGAGCTTTTCGCATGGCCGCAGCAAGGCGGTCGTCGTCGAGAAGGTGAAGCGCCGCGTGCTTGGGAGCGAGCCGCATCCGGCGCGCGAAGGCGCTGCGCCGGAGCCGGCTCCGGCCGCCGTCGCGCCGCAGCCGCCGCGTCCGCAGCAGAAGCCCTTGCGGCCGCAAGGGGCGCCGCCGCGATCGTCGTCGGGCGTCATCCTGCGCTCATTGACCGAAGAGGAGCGCGAGGCGCGCTCCCGGGCGCTCTCGGGCGCTCATGAGCGCGAGATCGAGGAGCGCAAGCGCGCCGAAATCGAAAACAAGGCGCGCGAGGAGCGCGAGGCGCGCGAACGCGAAGAGCGCGCGGCGGCCGAGGCGCGCAAGCGCGAAGAGGATGCGCGCCGCGTCGTCGAGGCGGAATCGAAGCGCCGCTCGGAGCAGGAAGCGCGCCGGCGTCTCGCTGGCGGCGAGCCCGCGCCGGCGATCGCCAATCCCGCGCCGCGCAAGGTTCCCGGCCTCGCCGCGACCCCTGCGCCGTCGCCGGCTCCTGCCGGCGCGACCGGGGACGCCGCGCCTGCGATTCCGCCAGCGGCCGCCCGGCCGGTCGCGGCCGAGGAGGAGGACGCCAAGCGCATCATTCGCCGTCCCGGCATGCCGACGAAAGTGATTGTCGCACGCCCTGTGAAGGGCGCCGAGCAGAAGAGCCGCGGGCGGCTCACGGTGGCGAGCGCCACCGGCGACGAGGAGGAGCGCACCCGTTCGATCGCGGCCTTCCGCCGCCGCACCCAGCGCCTCAAGGGCCATGTCAGCGAGACCAAGGAAAAGCTCGCGCGCGAAGTCATCCTGCCCGAGACGATCACGATCCAGGAACTCGCCAACCGCATGTCGGAGCGCGCCGTCGATGTGATCAAGCTGATGATGAAACAGGGCCAGATGGCGAAGATCACCGACGTGATCGACGCCGACACGGCCCAGCTCATCGCGGAGGAGCTTGGCCACACGGTGAAACGCGTCGCCGAATCCGACGTCGAGGAAGGCCTGTTCGATGCGCCGGACGCCGACGGACATCAGGTTACGCGGCCGGCCGTCGTCACCATCATGGGGCACGTCGATCACGGCAAGACGTCGCTGCTCGATGCGATCCGCCACGCCAATGTGCAGTCGGGCGAGGCCGGCGGCATCACGCAGCACATCGGCGCCTATCAGATCGTGTCGTCAACCGGCGTTCCGGTCACCTTCATCGACACCCCCGGCCATGCCGCGTTCACGGCGATGCGCGCGCGCGGCGCCAAGGTCACGGATATCGTCGTTCTGGTGGTCGCGGCCGATGACGGCGTGATGCCGCAGACGGCCGAAGCCATCGCGCACGCCCGCGCCGCCAATGTGCCGATCATCGTGGCGATCAACAAGATCGACAAGCCGGACGCCAAGCCGGAGCGCGTGCGCAGCGAGCTGCTGCAATATGAAGTGCAGGTTGAATCGCTCGGCGGCGAGACGCTCGAAATCGAAGTCTCGGCGACGCAGAAAATCAACCTCGACAAGCTGGCCGATCTCATCGCCCTGCAGGCCGAGTTGCTCGATCTCAAGGCCAATCCAGATCGTCCGGCCGAAGGCACGGTCATCGAGGCGCGTCTCGACAAGGGCCGCGGCCCCGTCGCCACCGTGCTGGTGCAGCGCGGCACGCTGCGCGTCGGCGACCTCATCGTCGGCGGTTCGCAATGGGGCCGGGTCCGCGCCCTCATCGACGACAAGGGCGAGACGCGGCTTGAGGCCGGCCCCTCCATGCCGGTCGAGGTCCTGGGCTTTTCCGGTTCGCCCGAGGCCGGCGATCGCGTCGCCGTCGTCGAAAGCGAAGCGCGCGCCCGCGAGATCGCCGAATATCGCGATCGCCAGAAGCGCGAGCAGGCGGCGGCGCGCGGCAATCTCGCGCGCGGCTCCCTCGCCGATATGATGAGCCAGCTGAAGACGGCGGGGCGCAAGGAGTTTCCGCTCGTCATCAAGGGCGACGTGCAGGGTTCGGTCGAGGCGATCATCGCGACGCTCGAAAAGCTCAATACGGACGAGGTCGCCGCGCGCATCATTCACGCGGGCGTCGGCGGCATCACCGAGTCCGACGTGACCCTGGCGGAAGCCTCGGGCGCGGCGCTGATCGGCTTCAATGTGCGCGCCCACAAGGAGGCTCGCCTGCTCGCCGATCAGGAGGGGTTGGAAATCCGTTACTACAACATCATCTATAATCTCGTGGATGATGTGAAGGCGGCGATGTCCGGCCTTCTCGCGCCGACGCTGCGCGAGGAAATGCTCGGCAACGCCGAAATTCTCGAAGTCTTCAACATCTCCAAGGTCGGCAAGGTCGCCGGTTGCCGGGTCACGGATGGAAACGTCCAGCGTGGCGCCAATGTGCGGCTGATCCGCGACAATGTCGTCGTCCATGAAGGCAAGCTGTCGACGCTCAAGCGCTTCAAGGATGAGGTCAAGGAGGTCGTCGCCGGCCAGGAATGCGGCATGGCGTTCGAGAATTACCAGGATATGCGCGTCGGCGACGTCATCGAATGCTATCGCATCGAGGAGATTCAGCGTTCGCTTTAGAGCGGGCGCTCGGATAACGAAGTGGGATCTGACGGGCTTGGTCGATCGGTGCGGCCGGCCCGTCCACCCTCCGCAAAACGGGGTGAGAGTTCAATCGCGCTCTAGCCGGGCGCGCGCACCGATAATATCGAAGAACCGACGGTTCTTCCCGGGCGAGCCAACGCCCGAAGCGAACGCTGAAAAGCGCCGGAGTTCCAGAAATTGTCCAGAGTTCATCACCAGCAGGGCGCTCAACCCTCGCAGAGAATGCTGCGCGTCGCCGAATTGGTCCGCCACGCCATGTCCGAACTTCTAACCCGCTCCGACATCGCCGATCCCGCGCTTGAGGGAAAGGTCGTGACGGTGCCAGATGTCCGCATGAGCCCGGATCTGAAGCTCGCCACGGTCTATGTCATGCCGCTCGGCGGCGACAATGTCGCCGACTGCCTGGCGGCGCTCGACCGGCACAAGAAATTCCTGCGCGGCGAGATCGCCCGCCGCGTTAATTTGCGATTCGCCCCCGAGGTCCGCTTCAAGGCTGATCCCAGCTTTGACTATGGCGGCAAGATCGACGCCCTGCTGAATTCGGCCAAGGTGAAACAGGACCTTGAGGCGGCGCGCGAGTCTGATTCGTCCGCTAACGGCGCCGCGCCTGCCGCGGACAAGGGCGAATGAGCGCCCCCCGATCCACCCGCAAGGACGTCGACGGCTGGGTCATCCTCGACAAGCCCGTCGGCATGACCTCGACCCATGCCGTCGCCCGCCTGAAGCGCATCTTCAACGCCAAGAAGGCGGGCCATGCGGGTACGCTCGATCCGCTCGCCTCCGGCATTTTACCGATCGCCTTTGGCGAGGCAACGAAGACCGTGCCCTTCGTGCAGGACGGCGAAAAAGCCTATCGCTTCACGGTCCGCTTCGGCGCCGAAACCAACACGGATGATTCGGACGGCCAGATCACGGCGCAGTCGGAGCTTCGGCCAACGCGCGAGGCCATTCTCGCGCTTTTGCCGCAATTCATCGGAACGATCCAGCAAATGCCGCCCGCCTTCTCCGCGATAAAGATCAATGGCGAGCGCGCCTATGACATCGCGCGCGACGGCGAGTCGCCGGCGCTTTCGGCGCGGCCCGTGACGATCCACGCGCTTGAGCTTCTCGGCGCGGATCAGGATGAGGCGGTGTTCGAGGCGCGCTGCGGCAAGGGCACTTATGTCCGCGCCATCGCCCGCGACCTCGGCCGGATGCTTGGCTGTTTCGGCCACGTCACGGCTTTGCGCCGTACGCGCGTCGGACCCTTCACTGAGGCCGATTCCATCGCCTTGAGCGATCTCGAAGAGGGCCGGGTCGAGGCGGCGGCGATGCGCCGGGTCGAGGCGGGCCTTCTGGAATTGCCGCGGGTCATCGTCGACCGCGACGCCGCGGCGCGGCTGCGGCGCGGACAATCGATCCTGCTGCGCGGCGCCGACGCCCCGGCGGACGGCTCGGCCTACGCCGCCTGCGGCGGGGTCGTCATCGCCGTCGGCGCCGTCGAGAAGGGCGAACTTGTGCCCGGCCGGGTGTTCAACCTGCCGTTTTAGGCGCCCGTCTCCCCGCCGCGATACGCCTGGCGCAAGCCTGCCGCCTTAAGACTGCCGCTCGCGAGCTTGGGGCGGGGATGGGCGATGGCGGCGTTGCAAGGCAAAAGCGAATCGGCGGCGGAGCGGGACGCGCCGGAGACATGGCCAACCCCGTCGGTCGAAGCGTCCCTCGTGCTCGCGCTCGAATGTTTTCGCGCCGGGCGCCATCGCGCGGCGGAAGAGATCTACGCCAGGGTGCTCGCCGCCGAGCCCGGCCATTTCCTCTGCCTGCATCATCTCGGCCTCATCGCGCATTATCGCGGCGATCATGACGCCGCGGCGGATTTCGTCGCCCGCGCCGTCGCCGCCAAACCCGATTATGTCGAGGCGCTGTCCAATCTCGGCGCGATTTACCGCGCCCTTGGCCGCACGGAGGAGGCGATCGAAGCCACGGAGCGCGCCATCGCGCTGCGGCCGGAATTCGCGCAGGCGCATTCCAATCTCGGCAATGTTTTCGAGGATCAGGGCCGGCTCGGCGAGGCGCTGGAGGCCTATAGGCGCGCCGGCGCACTCAATCCGGGCTTCGTGCCGGCCTACGCCAACGCCGCCAATATCCTGCGCAAGCTCGGCCGGAAGGAGGAGGCGCTCGCCGCCTGCGAAGAGATCATCGCGCAAAGGCCCGACGCGCCCGAACCCTATTTCAGCCTCGGCAATGTTTTGAAAGAACTGTGCCAGCCGGGGCGGGCGATCGAAGCCTACCGGCGCGCCGTCGCGCTGCGGCCGGATTTCGCCGAGGTCTATGTCAATCTCGGCAATGCGCTGCAAGGCGAGGGCGCCTATGAGGAGGCGGTCGAGGCTTATTCGCACGCGCTTCGCCTGCGCCCGGCGATGGCCGACGCGCATGCCAACAAGGGCGCGGCCCTCGACGCCCTCGGCCGCCTCGTCGAGGCGATCGCCAGTTTCCGCACGGCTGCGGAGCTTGACCCAGCGCTCCTCGCGATCCGCTTCTGGCTCTACCACAGGCGGCGCGCCATTTGCGACTGGACCGGTATCGAGGCCGAAGAGCACGAACTGCTCAAGCTTCTGGAAGCGGGCGGGGAAAGCCCGCATCCCTTCTCGATTTTGAGCATGGCGATAAGCCCCGCGCAACAGCTGCGCGCAGCGCGCGCCGCCGCTCAAAGCGTCACGGCCGCGCCGCCGGATTTCGGCCCGCGCCGGGCCTCCGCCGGCAAGCTGCGCATCGGCTATCTCTCCAATGATTTCTGCCGCCACGCCACGGCCGTCCTCGTCGCCCAGTTATTCGAGCTGCATGACCGCACGCGCTTCGAGATCACCGGCTATTTCCATGGCAAGGACGATCACAGCGAGATTGGCGCGCGGCTTCGGAAAGCCTTCGATCATTTCGTCGATTTGAGCGGGCTTTCCGACGACGAGGCGGCGCAACGCATTCACGCCGACGGCATCGACATATTGATCGAGATGAAAGGCTACACGGCGGGCGCACGCACCGGCATTTCGGCGCGAAGGCCGGCGCCGGTGCAAGCGAGTTACATCGGCTTTCCGGGCACGATGGGCGCCGATTTCATCGATTACATCATCGCCGATCCCTTCGTGGCGCCGATGGATCAGCAAGAAGCCTACAGCGAAAAAATCGTGCATCTGCCGCACTGTTACCAACCGAACGATGCGAGCCGCCTCATCGCCGAGGCGACGCCGACGCGGGCGCAATGCGGGCTGCCCGCGCAGGGCTTCGTGTTTTGTTCGTTCAACAACAGCTACAAGCTCACGCCGGCCTTCTTCGACATCTGGATGCGGCTCCTGCGGGCCGCGCCCGGCAGCGTGCTGTGGCTCCTGGAAAGCAACAATCTCGTCAAAGACAATTTGCGCCACGAGGCGCGCCAGCGCGGCGTCGATCCCGATCGCCTCATCTTCGCGCCGAAACTGTCCTCGCCCGAACATCTCGCGCGGCACCGTCTCGCTGATCTTTTTCTCGATACGCTTCCCTACAACGCCCACACCACCGCGAGCGACGCCCTGTGGGCCGGCCTCCCGGTTCTGACCTGCGTCGGCGAAACATTCGCCGGACGCGTCGCGGGCAGCCTGCTCAACGCTGTCGGCCTGCCTGAACTGGCGACGGCGTCGCTGGAAGAGTACGAGGCCCTCGCGCGAAAACTTTCCTGCGGCGAGCCGGATCTGCTGCAGGGGCTTCGCCACAAGCTTTTGGGGCGAAGGCTCGCCTCGCCCCTGTTCGACAGCGCCCGCTACGCGCGTAACTTCGAGGCCGCCTTGATGCAGATGTGGGAGAATTTTCGCGAAGGCCGCGCGCCGGCGGCCTTCGCCGTGACGGAGGAGGCGGCGCCGGCGCCGGCCGCGCCGACGATCGAGAGGGTGCGTTACGTCTGTTGTCCGCTATGTGGAGCCGAAGACATTCCGGCGACGCTTGGCGCCGATTGCACCAGACATGCGCTCTATCAGCCCGCTCTCCCGCCGGTGATGAACTGGCATGAATGCGCAAGCTGCGGTCATGTCTTCACGGAAGGCTATTTCGACGCGGCGGCGCTCGAAATCATCTTCGCCAAAACGCACCAGAACCAGACTGTCGGCCATGACATGGAGCGCCAGCGAACGGTGTCCGCGCACATGGTCGAGCGGGTTGCGCGCCACGTTTCCGGCGGACGCTGGCTCGACGTCGGCTTCGGCAATGGCTCGCTGCTCTTCGCCGCCGAGGAATGGGGGTTCACGCCGGTTGGCCTTGATCTGCGCAAGGACAATGTCGCGGTGCTGCGTTCGCTTGGCTATGAGGCCCATTGCCTGCCGATTGAAGCACATGAGGGCGATCAGCGCTACAGCGTCGTCAGCATGGCCGACGTGCTGGAGCACATGCCTTTTCCGAAAACCGGCCTCGTCGCCGCGCAGCGGCTGCTGGTCAGCGGCGGCGCGCTTTTCCTCTCCATGCCGAACATGGACATGATGCTGTGGCGCCTGTTGCACGCCAACAAGGTCAACCCCTATTGGGGCGAGATCGAGCATTACCACAATTTCAGCCGCAAGCGTCTCTACGCGCTGCTGGATGAACATGGCTTCGAGCCGGTGGAATATGGCGTCAGCGAGCGTTACCGCGCCTGCATGGAGGTGGTCGCGGTCAAGCGATGAGGCGGGGGAATGAGCGCCAAAACGCGATTGGCCCTCGCTTCGCTCTCTATCGCTTCCCGCCAGTCACGCTGCGCTAGCGCAGCACGACCACTTTCGTGCCGACCTTGACCCGATCGGCGAGATCGATGACGTCGCGATTGACCATGCGGATGCAGCCCGACGAGACGGCCGCGCCGATGGTCTCCGGCTCGTTCGAGCCGTGGATGCGGTAGAGGCTGGAGCCGAGATAGATTGCCCGCGCGCCGAGCGGATTGTCGATTCCGCCCGGCATGTAGCGGGGCAGCTCGGGACGGCGCTTCAGCATCTGCGGCGGCGGGGTCCAGCCCGGCCATTCGCGAATCGCCGTCACGTGCTTTTCGCCGGACCAAGCGAAGCCTTCGCGGCCGACGCCGACGCCATATTCGATCGCCTGGTTATTCCCCAATATGTAGTAGAGGCGGCGCTGGCTCGTCGAGATGACCACGGTGCCCTTCGGATAATCGGCGTTCCACTCGATCACCCGCGGCGCGATCGCGCGCTCCTGAAAAATATTGAGAAAGTCGGCGACCGGTCCCTGGGTCAGCAAACCGCTCAAGGGGTTGTCGAGCGCGAAGGACGGAGCCCCGCTCAACATGGCGAGAACGACGGCGGCGCGCGTCAAATTCCGGGTCATTCCTGTCCTCAATGCTTTCCAGTGCGTCATTAGCGATGCGGGCCGCCACCCTTGCGAGCATTGAGGCTAAATTTGGGCGCGGGGCGCAAGCGCGCGGCGATCGCCGCCGGCGAGCCTTGCGCCTCGGCTCCCCTTGCTCTATGCCGCTGCCTTCGCCCAAATCCCGAGCTCCGCCTTTGTTCGTTTCCGCAAAACCCGTCGCCATCGTCATGGGCAGCCAGTCCGATTGGGAGACGATGCGCCACGCCGCCGTGCTCCTCGATGAACTGGAGGTCGGCTTTGAGGCGAAGATCGTGTCCGCTCACCGAACGCCGGAGCGGCTTTTCAATTTCGCCAGAGGCGCCAAGGCGGCGGGCTTCAAGGTGATCATCGCCGGCGCCGGCGGCGCGGCGCATCTGCCCGGCATGGTGGCGTCGCTGACGGCGCTTCCGGTGCTCGGCGTTCCGATCGAGACGAAGGCGCTGCACGGGCAGGATTCGCTGCTCTCCATTGTGCAGATGCCGGCTGGCGTGCCTGTCGGCGCCCTTGCGATCGGCCGCGCCGGCGCGGTCAATGCGGCGCTGCTTTCGGCGGCGATCCTCGCTCTTTTCGATGCGGGGCTCGACGCGCGCCTTTACGCCTGGCGGGCCGCGCAGACCGCGGCGGTGGCCGACGAGCCCGACGCCGGGGCCGAACGTCCGTGAGTTTCAACCTTTCTCCCGGGTCGCTCGCGCCCGGCGCGACGATCGGCATCCTCGGCGGGGGGCAGCTGGGGCGGATGCTGGCGCTGGCCGCCGCGGGCCTCGGCCTTCGGACCCATGTTTTTGCGCCAGAAGCCGACAGCCCGGCTTTTGACGTCTGCGCCGGGCGGACCATCGCCGCTTATGAGGACGAGGAGGCTCTGGCCGCCTTCGCCGCCGGCGTCGATGTCGTCACTTATGAGTTCGAGAATGTCCCGGCGCGGACGGCGGCGCTTCTGTCGGATCTCTGTCTCGTGCGGCCCGCCCCCGCCGCGCTGGCGGCGTGTCAGGACCGCCTCGTCGAAAAAGAGTTTCTCGCTGAACTTGGCATTCCCGTCGCCGCTTATATGCGGGTCGACGACGCCGGCGCGATGGCGCGGGCCGTGGCGCAGCTGGGGCGCCCCTCGATCCTCAAGACGCGGCGTTTCGGCTATGACGGCAAGGGGCAGGCGCTCGTTCGCGAGGGCGGCGATCTCGCCGTCATTTTCCGCTCGCTTGGCGGCGCGCCGGCGATTCTCGAATCGGTCGTGCCCTTTTCAACGGAGATCTCCGTCGTCGCCGCGCGCGGGGCGGATGGCGCCTTCGCCGCCTATGACGTCTGCGAGAACTGGCACGAGAACCACATCCTGAAATTCACCCGCGCCCCCGCGCGGGTGGCGCCGGAGACGGCGGCGGCGGCGATCGACCTCGCCCGCGCCATCGCCGACGCGCTCGACTACGTCGGCGTGCTCGCCGTCGAGATGTTCGTCGTCGAGGCGGCCGGCGGCGCCGGGGCGGGGCCGCAAACGCTGCGCGTCAATGAAATCGCGCCCCGCGTTCATAATTCAGGGCATTGGACGCTGGGCGGGGCGCAGACCTCGCAATTCGAGCAGCATGTCAGGGCGATCGCCGGCTGGCCTCTTGGCGGCGCGGCGCGGCATGGCGCCGAGGTCGAGATGGAGAATCTGATCGGCGCGGCTGTTTTCGACTTCGAGCAATATTTGCGCGAGCCGGGGGCGAGCCTTCAGCTTTATGGCAAGGCGGAAGCGCGGCCCGGCCGCAAGATGGGCCATGTCACGCGCATTACGCCTGCGAAGCCGGCGTAAAAGTCGCGCCTTTTCGCGGCCCCGGCAGGGGCGAAGCTCTGGACAGCGCGGCTTGATGCTGCTATTCGCCTACCCTTCGAGGTTGAGGCGCTTTTTTGCGCCCGATGTCCCGTTCCATCATCGCAGTCGGGTTGGTCGCGATTCACGCGATGGCTTGACGCACATTCAAGGACTCATGCGTGCAAGTTCTCGTTCGCGACAATAATGTCGATCAGGCCCTGAAGGCGCTCAAGAAAAAGATGCAGCGCGAGGGCATTTTCCGCGAAATGAAGCTTCGCGGCCATTACGAAAAGCCCTCCGAGAAGCGCGCCCGCGAGAAGGCCGAGGCCATCCGCCGCGCCCGCAAGCTCGCCCGCAAGAAGATGCAGCGCGAGGGTCTGCTGCCGATGAAGCCCAAACCGGTCGTCGGCGTTCGCTGATTTTCGCTGGCGCGCTTTCCGGTCGGAGAGCGGCTCCAGTCTTTTGTTTTGCCGCATTTTCAAGGTGCGAACCCGGGACCCGCTTCGCCCGAAAATGCTCTAGTCCGATCATTGACGCACGAAGCCGGGGTGGGCGGGAATACCGCCTGACGTGCGGGCGAGGATGACCGAATGATGGCTATCGCGAAATCGGCCCAATGCGCGAAGCCCTTGCGCATCGCCCCTTATGCGCTGGCGGCGCTCGCCGCCCTCTCGCTCGGGGCCTGCGAATCGACCAGCAACGTCATCAAGAGCGGGACCGGCGTCGCCGAGGTCGCCAATCAGTCGCCGCAGGAGGCGCAGGCCAATATCGCCTCGCTGACCGAAGTGGTGCAGCGCAATCCAAACAGCGCCGAGGCCTATAGCACGCGCGGCGTCGCCTACGCCAAAATCGGCAAATTTCCCGAAGCGATCGCCGATTTCAGCCAGGCGATCAAAATCGCGCCCAATGCGGCGACGCTCACCAATCGCGCGCTGGCCTATCGTCAGATCGGCAATAATGACGCCGCGATGACCGATTTCAACGCCGCCATCGCCGCCGATCCCAATCATGCCGGCGCCTATCTCGGCCGCGCCAATCTGGAGCGCGTGCAGGGCAATCTCGACGCCGCACGCACAGATCTCGATTCCGCCATCCGGCTCAATCCGGAAAGCGCGCAGGCTTTCCATGCGCGCGGGCTCATCTACCAGCGCGAAGGCAATCACCCGCTGGCGATCACTGATTTCGACAACGCCATCGATCGCGATCCCTTCGCCGGCGCGCCCTATCAGGCGCGCGGCCAGAGCCTCATCGCGATCGGCAAATACGACAAGGCGATCGAGGATTTCAACGCCGCGCTCAATGTCGACAACAAGAATGGCGACGCATGGGCCGGCCTTGGCCTCGCCTATGAGAAATCCGGCAATCGCGCCAAGGCGGCCGAATCCTATCAGCGCGCACTGGTGTTCAGCCCAACAAATCAGCTCGCCAGGGACGGCCTCGCGCGGACCGGACGCGCCTGACGCGCCCCGGCGCGTTGACCCCGCTGGGGGACGCGATGAGCGCGCGGCCAAAAATCTACCTTGCCGGCCCTGAAGTGTTTCTGGCTGATGCGAAGGCGTTTTGCCGGCGCAAGAGTGAGCTTTGCTCTGAACATGGGTTTGTGGGCCTCACCCCGTTCGACAATGAGGCGGCGTCCACGCCGGCGAATCGCGATCTCTCGATCTACCGCGCCAATATCGCCATGCTGTTGCGCGCCGATTGCGGGATTTTCAATCTGACGCCGTTTCGCGGCCCGCACGCCGATGTCGGAACCGTTTTCGAATTGGGCTTGCTGACCGGATTGGGAAAGCCGGCCTTCGGCTACAGCAATGAGGAAGATAGCCTGCTCGACCGCTTGAAGCGGGATGGGCTGGCCGCCTTTGATGAAGCCTCGCGACAATGGCGCGACGCGTCAGGGATGGCGATCGAGGACTTTGGCGGCGCCGATAATCTGATGATCGATGCTTGCTTTGCGGAGCAGGGCCATCCGCTGATCAGGCATCGCGCGTCAGCGGCCGATTGCTTCACGGACCTTTCGGGATTTCTGCGCTGCCTCGAACTTGCGAGGCAGCATTTTGCGTCGTTGGACTTGGGCAGCGCGCCGTAGCGTCGCCCGCCAGCGACTTAATCCGGGCGAAAGCCCCCTCAGGCCGCCTTCTGCCCGCGTAGCGCCTCGACGCCTGGAAGCAGCTTGCCTTCCAGCCATTCCAGAAATGCGCCGCCCGCCGTCGAGACATAGGTGAAATCATTGAACACGCCGGCCTGATTCAGCGCCGCGATGGTGTCGCCGCCGCCGGCGATGGTCTGGATCGAATGGGTGCGGGTCAGTTCAGCCGCCACCCGCGCGATCGCCACCGTGCCGACCTGGAACGGCGGCGTCTCGAAGGCGCCGACCGGGCCGTTCCAGACGACCGTGCGTGAGGCGGCGAGGACGCCGACGACCTTGGCGATGGTGCGCGGCCCGATGTCGAGGATCATGTCGTTCTCGCCGACATGATCGACATCGACGGCGCGAGTCTGCGCATTTGGCTCAAAGCGCGTCGAGACGATGGCGTCGACCGGCAGAACGAGCTGGCAATTGGCGGCGTCGGCGTCGGCCATGATCTTGCGCGCGGTGTCGGCGAGCTGGTTTTCGCAGATGGACTTACCGATATTCTTGCCGCTGGCGGCGAGGAACGTATTGGCCATGCCGCCGCCGATGAACAGATATTCGACGCGGCGCATCAGATTGCCGAGCAGTTCGAGCTTGGTCGAGACCTTGGCGCCGCCGACGATCGCCGCCATCGGCCGCTCGGGATAGGCCAGCATGGTCGTCAGCATTTCCAGTTCGCGCTGCATGGTGCGGCCGCAAAAGGCCGGCAGCTTGTGGGCGATGCCCTCGGTCGAGGCATGCGCGCGATGCGAGGTCGAAAAGGCGTCATTGACGTAGATGTCGCCAAGCTCGGCGAGCTGCTCGACGAAGGCCGGGTCGTTTTTGGTCTCGCCGGCGTGGAATCTCGTGTTTTCGAGCAGGAGAATATCGCCATTGCGCAGGGCCGCGACGGCCGTCTTGGCGACGGGGCCGACGCAGTCGGAGGCGAAATAGACGAGATGCTTGAGTTCGTGCTCAAGCGCCACCGCGACCGATTTCAGCGAGGTCTCCGCCTCCGGCCCGTTCTTCGGCCGGCCGAGATGCGAGAGGATGATGACCTTCGCGCCCTTCTCCGAGATTTCGCGAATGTTGGAGAGGATGCGGTCGATGCGGGTCAGATCGGTGATCCGGCCATTCTCCATCGGCACGTTGAGATCGACGCGCACGAGAACGCGTTTGCCGGCGAGCACCGCCTCGTCGAGCGTTGGAAAGGGCGAAGAAGAGTTCGATCGCGTCATAGAAGCTTCCCCATAGCGACGGCGGTGTCGATCATGCGGTTCGAAAAACCCCATTCATTGTCGTACCACGACAGGACGCGCACGAAGGTTCCGTCGATCACCCTTGTCTGGTCGATATGGAAGATCGAGGAATGCGAGTCATGGTTGAAATCCGCCGACACATTCGGGCTTTCCGTGTAGCCGAGGATGCCCTTGAGTTCGTTGGCGGCGGCCCGTTTGATCGCATCCGTGATTTCGGCGGCGCTGGTCTCCCGGCTGGCGACGAATTTGAGATCGACCACCGAGACGTTCGGGGTCGGCACGCGGATCGCCGCCCCGTCGAGCTTTCCATTGAGTTCGGGCAGAACGAGGCCGACGGCCTTCGCGGCGCCGGTCGAGGTCGGGATCATCGAGAGCGCCGCCGCGCGGGCCCGGTAGAGATCCTTGTGGTAGGTGTCGAGGGTCGGCTGGTCGCCGGTATAGGAGTGGATCGTCGTCATGAAGCCGGTCGTGATGCCGATGGCGTCATTCAGCACCTTGGCGACGGGCGCGAGGCAATTGGTGGTGCAGGAGGCGTTGGAGACGACGAGATGTTCGGCGGTCAGCTTCGCATGATTGACGCCGAAGACGACGGTGAGATCGGCCTTCTCGCCGGGCGCCGAAATCAGCACGCGTTTCGCGCCCGCCTTGAGATGGGCGGCGGCTTTCTCCCGCGCGGTGAATATGCCGGTGCATTCGAGCGCGATGTCGACGCCGAGCGCCGCGTGCGGGAGTTCGTGCGGATCGCGCACCGCCGTCACCTTGATCGGGCCGGCGCCGACGTCGATCGTATCGCCCTCGACCTTGACGACGCCCGGAAACCGGCCGTGAACGGAATCGAAGCGGAAGAGATGGGCGTTGGTCTCGACCGGGCCGAGGTCGTTGATGGCGACGACCTCGATATCCGTGCGTCCGGATTCGGCGATCGCCCGCAAGACGTTGCGGCCGATGCGGCCAAACCCATTGATCGCGACTTTAACCGCCATCCATATGCTCCTCTTGCGTTGTTTCTTCCCGGAACCGGCGGCAGCCGGTCCAAATGGTCAAGTCCAGCTCGCCAGCGTCCGGCAATCCATGATCGCCTCAACGGCAAGTTGCGCGCCAGCCGCGCCCGGCGATATTAACCGCGCGCCCGAGTTTGGCGAAGCGCCTGGGGCGGCTGTTCGAAGGGCGGCGGTCCCGCCCGGGGGCTTTTGCGGCAATCTTCGACGCTCGTTGGTTCGTCGTGCAGGACGATGGGCGCGATTGTCAAGCGCGGGCGCCGCGCCGAAGCTGGATTTCGGAGCGCGAAGCCGCGATATTCTGACAACATTTGTTATGGTAAAGTCAACGCGGACACCATGTTTCTTTGAGTCGCACCCATATTTGCGCGGTGCGCTCAAGGCGTCACGGCGACATGAGACGGTCTGGTCGCAAAGCGGGAATCCGAAAGCATCATGGACACGCCGGAACGCTTTGACGCCGCGCTGAAGCGGCTCGCCGTCGCGCTCGAAAAACTCGAAGCGGCGACCGAGCGCCGCCTCAAGGCCGAAGCGCTGCGAGCCAATCTCGAGGAAGAGCTGGCCGTCATGCAGGACGACCGCGGCCGGCTCGCCGTCGAACTCGACGGCGCGCTCGCCCGGACGCTTTCGCTTGAGGCCACGAATGAGGAGGCGGCGCGCCAGCTGAGCGGCGCCACTGCGGCGGTCAAGGCCGTGCTGAGCGCGCTGGAGGAGGAGAGCTAGATCGCGATGAGCGTCGGCGGCAACCATTTTTCCGCCCGCATCGCGTTCTAAACTTTTGGAATCGATAGGTTTCACGCGTTTTATCGGTCCTGTCAAAGCGCATCGCGACAGGGACCATGTCGCCTCATTTCGGGAGTTGAGCGATGGCGCAGGTGGCCATAACGATCGCGGGCCGGGTCTATCGGGTCGCCTGCGACGAGGGCGAGGAGGAGCATCTCGGCGAACTCGCCAAGCTGGTCGACGGCAAGATCGCGGGGATGCGCCAGCAATTCGGCGAGATGGGCGACCAGCGCCTCACCGTCATGGCCGCCGTGACCATCGCCGACGAGCTTTCCGAATCGCGCCGCCGCGTCGCCGAGCTGGAGGCTGAGCTGGCCGAAATCCGCGGCGACGTCTCGAGCGTCCTGCGCGGCCGCGACGAATGGCTCGATCGAATCGCCGATTCGCTCAGCGACGCCGCCGCCCGCATCGAAACGGCGGCGCAGGATCTGAACGGCGCCGGGCGCGGCGACGAGTGAGCGAACTTCGCTTCAACTAGCACTGGCAATTCGCGCGCATGCGTCCTACGTTGGTCGCGCGGAGCTGCGGGGCGCGTGCAGGATCAGTAACCCCGGGGCCTTATCGATCTCAAAGGGAGCTGTCCCTGGCCTTGCTCGTGGGCTCGGCCACATGGCGCCCACCTACGTTGTAGGTACCCGGGATCGATATCCCACGGCCATCGCGGCCCCGCGCTTTATCCTTCGCCGGCGAGGCGGCCAAAAGCGCCGCCCTCTCGCAAACTTGCGTTTTCCTTTCCCGGAAAGAGGCAAATGTCTCTTTAATCTTTGTAATTTATAGCATCATCATCGCTCCCTTCCGCGTGATGACGCCATGAATTTCCGGCCCATTCCCCCGATGCAGCCACCTCATCCCAAAGCTGTCCTGCGTTCCGAGGCCCTGGCGCGCCGCCGCGCCGCGCGGGACGTCGATCCCGCAATCTTCGCCGCGCATCTCGCGGAAGCTGGCGCCGAACTCGTCGCGGAATTCCGCCCCGGCATCGTCTCGGCCTATTTTTCCCTGCGCGACGAAGCCTCGACCATGCCGCTGCTCGAAACCCTCGCCGAGGCCGGCATCCTGACCGCCCTGCCGATCACCGGGGCGCGCGGCACGGCGCTGGTGTTCCGGCTGTGGCGCCCGGGCGATGCGCTGGTCGAGGGCCGGATGGGCATTTCCGAGCCGTCCCCGGCGGCGGCCGAGGTCGCGCCCGATCTCCTCTTCGTGCCGCTCGCCGCCTTCGATCGCAGCGGGCACCGGATCGGCTATGGCGCCGGCTATTACGATCGCACCCTCGCCGCGCTCCGCGCGCGCAAGAAGATCATCGCCGTCGGAATCGCCTATGCCGCGCAGGAAACGGCGAAGATTCCGCATGAAAGCCATGACCAGCCGCTCGACTTCGTGCTAACAGAGCAGGAATTGATCGATTGCCGCGGCGTTTCGCCGTCGTCCTGACGGCGCGAGGCTTGGGCGCGCGCTCCCCTTTCTGTCGCACAGCATATTCCGATCGGATCGCCCCGATCCGATCGAAAAGAATATGCGCAAGCATTTGAATCTGGAGCGATTTTCATCGACCGAATGATCCATTCGGCCGACAAGCGCTCCAGTCTCTCCGCGGCGGCGGAAGCTTTCGACGGATTTATCATGCGCCTTCTTTTCATTGGCGATGTCGTCGGCCGCGCCGGCCGCGCCGTTCTCGCCGAGCAATTGCCGAAACTGCGCCTCGCCTGGAATCTCGATTTCGTCACCGTCAATGGCGAGAACGCGGCGGGCGGCTTTGGCATCACGGAGGCGATCGCGGACGAATTCCTCGCCGCCGGCGCCGATTGCGTCACGCTCGGCAATCACGCCTTCGACCAGCGCGAGGCCCTCGTCTTCATCACGCGCCAGCCGCGCCTCATTCGCCCCGTCAATTATCCGCGCGGCACGCCGGGCCGGGGCGCCAATCTGCTGGAGGCGAGGAACGGCGCGCGCGTGCTTGTCGTCAACGTGCTTGGCCGCGTGTTCATGGATGCGCTCGACGATCCTTTCGCGGCCATCGAGCGCGAGCTTGAAGCCTGTCCGCTTGGCGCCGGCTGCGACGCCGCGCTGATCGACATGCACGCCGAGGCGTCGAGCGAGAAGCAGGCTTTTGCGCATTTCGTCGATGGCCGCGTCTCGCTTGTCGTCGGCACGCACACCCATGTGCCGACCGCCGATCATCAGATCCTGCCGCGCGGCACGGCCTATATGACCGACGCCGGCATGACGGGCGATTATGATTCCGTGATCGGCATGGACAAGGAGGAGCCGGTGCGCCGCTTCACCACAAAACTGCCCTCGACGCGCTTTGAGCCCGCGACAGGCGCCGGAACGCTCTGCGGCGTCGCGGTGGAACTGAACGGGGCGGGGCTGGCGACGCGGATCGCGCCCGTGCGCATCGGCGGCCGGCTGGCCGAGGCCCGGCCAGGGTTTTGGTGAGGCCTCGAACGGATGATGCCGTCGGGCGATGCGGCTTGTAAGCGAACCGAACGCGTGGGCCGGTTATGAAAAATTCGAGACTTGCGGCGCCGCGCCGACAGCGCTCCGGGCGCGCTGCCTGGACCGGCTTTCGGCCGCTTGTTCCTGGCGCCAATCTGGACCGGAGCGGGCGACGCTCGGGGCCTTTCAAGATCGACCTGCCCTCAAGAGCCGTAGCGAACCCATGCGCGACTGCGCCATGTTGGAGCGCTGATGTGTTTTCGCAAATTTTTCAATTCTTCATCTCTGACATAACAATCGTCGCACCCGAGCGCCCTGATCAGTTGATAGCCGCGGCCTTCAAGAAAATCACGTATCCGCGCGCGCAACGGCAACCAATTATGTTCGACAGTTATTACTCTGAATGAGTATTCGTCGAAAGGAAAACTCTTCAAAATCGTAAGCTCAGACCCCTCGGTATCCAGGCTCCAGTAATCGATAATTGACGGTGCATCGCACTCCTTCAGCACCGATCGCAACGTGCGCGCAACTTTTTTTACCGTCGCGGGCCTTCCTTCAGCGTCAGATTTAAGGTCAAAACTAGCCTTTGCATATTCCAGATGAGCAGGATCGTATTCATCGAGGACGCCCCCCAAAACAGATGCCTCTTCGACAAAATCCACGGCGCCGTCACGATCGTAAAGGCAACAGTTCAGGCAATAGCACTTACGATTTCTAGTCAGCTCGCGAAAAAACGATTCATTCGGTTCAACACAAATCCCGCGCCAACCGAACGATTCTTCAAGCAGCAACGTATTGCTGAAGCGGACGCCGTTGGACGCGCCGGAGTCAAGAAAAAATCCTCCACGCTGGCCAGCGAGCGCTTCGAGGACAAATAAATCCTGGCCATACTGCGACGCCGAATCCATTCTCGCCTACCGACCAAACGCCGCCGAGCGCCACCCAGCCGAACTCGGGCGCGCCGAGCCTATAGAACGATCTATGCGCTCATCCAAATGATGAATGTCATTCTCGCGAAACCCGTACAACATTGTAACGTTCACTCGATGGTTTTCGTAGCCCGGGCGAAAATGCACGGCCTCGGTCGCGTGAAAAAGATCAGAGTTGAAAATGATAGCACGGTTTTGCCTGTAAGGTATTCGAACCGAACCGGCCTTTTTACGGCGCAGGTATGATCCGATAACGCCCAATTTGCCGTTGTAACTGTCGAAATCCCAGTTTAACGGCGCCTGCACGTCATAAACGACCATTCCACCCGATTCCTTGTCCAGGTTGGCGTCGTCCGGCGTGATCCAAAAATTCACGTTCACAGCCGCGAAATCGGCGTGAGTGGTCGAATCCGCCGGAAGCGTTTCTCCGGTCTTGAATCCCCAGAGCTGCTGAAGTGGATAGCGACGCCCAATCACGCGCGGCAGCGCGTCCTGCAATTCCTTGGCGATCTGCAACAACAGTGGACAATTGAACCCGTCGCGAAAAAACGCACCGAGCCGGCCGTGGTTGTAGCGGTTGCCCGACCAAACAGTCGATTCAAGGCAGAACAGCCGCACATTCTCCAGCGCCTCCCTGGAGAGAAAATCATCTACGACGACGACGCCGCAATCGCCATCGAGATAGTCCGCCTCGGCCTTGGCGGGATCCCATTCATCTGAAAGCGCGCGCGACACCCGCGGCGTGGTCCTTACATTTATGATCCGATTGTAGACGTGGCCGATGCGCGCCCGAATGTCGTCGTTCAGAGGCGTCGGCGCCTGCAGTCCATCCGCCTTCATCTCGTCGATCAATTTATCATAGGCGGAAATGACTGCGGTGAATTCGCTCCCGATAATCTGCTTGCGCTGCAAATATGAGAACTGCTCGACATCGTGCGCTAATTTCGGGATCGTCAGAAAAACGGCCGGCTCCATCAGGAATGCGGGCGGGCGGCCGGCGTCCGCCTCGGCAGGGTGCCATTTGCTGCCCCAGCGAAATGCGGACAGCAAAGCGGCGTATTCGCCGGCGAGATCGAAATCGTGTTCCCGCAAAGCCCGCGAAAGTTGATCCTCCAAAAAGATAGTTGGATCTTCGTCAGAGGTGAGCTCGTCTCGCCAAAGCTCGAAGCTCTCTTTGCGACGGCCTGACTTGACCAGCAACATCAACAGATTTTTACGGGCCGCCCGGAGGGAAGGGTTAAAATGCAGGGATTGGCGATAGCGCAATTCGGCGCCCTCGATGTCGCCCAGCATTTGCCGCACCCAGCCAATGTTATTGTAGGCGGCGGCGAAATCGCTCTTGTGCTCGATGGCCCGGCGAAAGCTGGCCTCGGCGTCAACGTAGCGCTTTGCCTCCGCATCCTGCTGGCCACGCGCCATGAATTGTTGCGCGATGTCCGGACCGTCCTGTGGATCGCCAGGGCCGCCCCATCCAGGGCCATCAGCATCCGCGGCGGAGGAGCGTCTCTCAAAAAGGCTCATAGGGGTCTCATGGAGTCGGCTTCGCGTCTAAATTGTCAATTGGCCGCCTCGTTCCCGACATTGTCGAGCAAACCCAGCCGCTCCAGGTTGGACGCATATTGAAAAAGCGCTTCGAGCGTCACCCGCGCGTAACTATTTCCAAATGTACTTTCAACCCAGCCGCGCGTTCCGCCGCCGCCCGTGCTGTGCTCGGTGACATGCGTGCCGCTCTGCTGCGTTCCGCCGCCGCCGGGGCTGTGCTCGGTCGCGTCGGCGCGCAACAGAAAGGCCTGCCGCAGCTCTTCAGCTGCAAGCTCGGCCCAGCCGCGCGTTCCGCCGCCGCCCGTGCTGTGCTCGGTGACATG
>Ga0182014_10000909_pt1 | contig 40407 bp, 35 predicted proteins | sample 612S2DmetaG_FD_120489 | JGI IMG/M metagenome (GOLD analysis project Ga0182014, IMG submission 120489) | Permafrost microbial communities from Stordalen Mire, Sweden - 612S2D metaG | ecosystem: Environmental > Terrestrial > Soil > Wetlands > Permafrost | place: Sweden: Stordalen | collected... | reverse complement strand
TCCTCCGGCGAAAGATCGTAAATGTCCTTATCCAGCGGTTCGCCGGGATCGATCTTGTTGAGGACGCCGTCCAGGCCGGCCATCAGCATGGCGGCAAACGCCAGGTACGGATTGGCCGCCGGATCCGGCGGGCGGAACTCCACCCGCTTGGCCTTCGGGCTGGCCGAGTACATCGGAATGCGGCAGGCCGCCGAACGGTTGCGGCGGGAATACGCCAGGTTGACCGGAGCTTCATAGCCCGGCACCAGCCGCTTGTAGCTGTTGGTGGTCGGGGCAATGATCGCCGACAGCGCGCGCGCGTGCTTCAGCAGTCCGCCAATGTAGTGCAGACCCATCTGGCTGAAACCCGCGTAGCCGTCGCCCGCAAACAGCGCCTTGCCGTCCTTCCACAAGCTCTGGTGCGTGTGCATGCCGCTGCCGTTGTCCGCAAACAGCGGCTTGGGCATGAACGTGACCGTCTTGCCGTACTGGTTGGCCACGTTGCGGATGATGTACTTGTACAGCATCATGTTGTCGGCCGACTTGACCAGCTTGTCGAACCGCTGGTCGATCTCGGCTTGGCCGCCGGTGGCGACTTCATGATGGTGGCACTCGATGTTCAAGCCGCACTTGATCATGGTCTGCACCATCTCGCTGCGCAGATCCTGATAGTGGTCGGTGGGCGGAACCGGGAAGTATCCTTCCTTGTAACGCGGCCGGTAGCCCAGATTGTTTTCCCTGCGGCCCGAGTTCCAGCGCCCTTCTTCGGCATCTATGAAATAGAAGCCCTCGTGCTGGTTCTGGTCGAAGCTCACGTTGTCGAAAATGAAGAACTCGGCTTCCGCCCCGAAATACGCCGTGTCGGCCACGCCGCTGTTCTTCAGGTACAGTTCGGCCTTTGTCGCAATCCAGCGCGGATCGCGTTCATACCGCTGCCGGGTGATGGGGTCCTGTACGTCGCCCAACATCACCAGGGTGGGCACCTCGGCGAACGGATCCATGATGGCCGTGTCCGGGTCCGGAATCAGCAGCATGTCGCTTTCGTGGATCGCCGCCCAGCCGCGGATACTCGATCCGTCCATCCCGAAACCGTCGGTAAAGCTGCTTTCGTCCAGCTCGGCGATCGGATAGGAAACGTGATGTTGCAAGCTCGGGATATCGGTGAACCGAATATCCACCTGCTTGGCATCGTTCTTTTTCACGAATTCTAAGACTTCTTGCGGGGTCATCCATCCTCCAGGGTGGAGATAAAATTAGTGGGCTTCTGACAGTCGCTAATCAGGCACAGAATAGCCTATGGCAGCGGAGCGGTCAAGTTTGGGTTACAGCCCTGATTGTTTCCTTACGCCGCGATCGCCATTCAGCGCTCAGCCGTCAGCCCCTCCGGTGTAGCTGAAAGCTGACCGCTGATGGCTGACGGCTTTCCTAATGCATCGCCCCGCCGCCCAAACCTTTCGCCGGCTTCTTCATCAGCAGCAGCAGCGGCAGCATCACCAGAAACACCACCGCCAGCGCCAAAAACGTATCCACGAACGACACCATGGCCGATTGCTGCTGCACCATGCCCCAGATCGCCCCGTAAGCCTGGCGCGCCGCATCCACCGGGTCCGATCCCCGGCTTGCGAACGAACCCGCCAGGCTGTTGGTCATTTGCCGCGTCGCCGCGCTGTACGGCGTGACATTGCCCACCAGCAGGTTGGTGTGGAATTGCTGGCGCCGGAACAGGAAGGTGGTGGCGCAGGCGATGCCTATGCTCCCGCCCAGGTTGCGCATCAGGTTGAACATGCTGGTGGCGTTGCCCATATCCTCTTTCTTGATTGGGCTCATGGTGGCCGTGGTCAGCGGCACGAACAGCATCGCCAGCGCCACTCCTTGCCAGAACTGCGGCCAGAAAATGTCCCAATACCCGGCGTTCAGGTTCAGACGGCTCAACGCCCAGAGAGACCATGACGCGCCCACCAGGCCCACCGCCAGCACTTTGCGCGAGTCGAACTTGATCAGCACCGTTCCCACCAGCGGCATCATGAGGAACGATCCCAGGCCGCGGGGCGCCATCGCAATGCCGGCCGAAAGCGCCGTATAGCCCAGCAGCGTCTGCAGAAAAATCGGCACCAGCAACAGGCTCCCATACAGCACGAAACCCAGCACCATCATCAGAAAGACGCCGGTCGCATAGGTGCGGTTCTTGAACACCCGCAAACGCACCACCGGATCGCGCGCGATCCACTCCCGCACCACGAACGCCGCCAGCCCCATGGCCGCCAGCGACGCCAGAATCACGATCCAGCGCGAACCGAACCAGTCCAATTCCTGCCCTTTGTCGAGCACTACCTGGAGCGAGCCCATGCCCACCGCCAGTAGCCCGATGCCCCAATAATCCACCCCCGCGGCCGAGCGCCGGATGTACGGCGGATCGAAAATGAACAGGCGCGTCATGATTACCGAGGCCAGGCCCACCGGCAGATTGATGTAAAACACCCAGCGCCAGCTCCAGTTATCGGTGAGCCAGCCGCCGATCACGGGCCCCAGCATCGGCGCCACCACGATGCCCAGCCCCCATAGCGCCATTGCCTTGCCCCGGTCCTGGGGCGGGAACGCCTCCAGCATCACCGCCTGCGAGAGCGGCTGCAATGCGCCGCCCGTGGCGCCCTGCAGCACGCGGAAGAAAATCAGCACCGGCAACGAGGGCGCCATGCCGCACAGAAACGACGCCGCCGTGAATCCGAACACCGCCGTGATCAACACCCGCTTGCGCCCAAAAAAGTTGGCCAGCCAGCCCGTGATCGGCAGCACAATCGCGTTGGCCACCAGATAAGAAGTCAGCACCCAGGTGGCCTCGTCCACGCTGGCCGAAAGACTGCCGGCAATGTGCGGCAGCGACACGTTCACCACCGTGGTGTCGAGTACTTCCATGAACGTGGCGAACATCACCGCGATCGCCACAATCCACGGATTCACATGCGGGACCCCCTCGGGGCGTGCGGACGGCATCCTTGTCTACAGAATATCAGGGCACGCTTTAGCTTTGCGATGCCCTTCTCCCGAGCCCGGCAGGGTGAAAAATAATGGCCCCGCCGACGCCGTCACCCAGCTTATTTACGCACCTTCGGCGGCCAGTTCGTCCCGCACGCTTGCGGCTCTGGAAAGGTTGTCCACCCCAAAGGCCACCAGCGCCCGCGTCGATCCGGGCTCCAGTCCGCCGTAGGAGTAGTCGATGTTGATCTGGTTTTCGCCCAACCGCGAGGCTGCGCGGCCCAGCTCACCCGGACGGTGCGCAAGCCTGACTACGGCGACTTCCGTTTCCTCGAAGATCATGCGCAGGCCGCCCAGCACGGTGTTGGCGGTGGCGGGATCGCCCACCACGAATCGGGCCAGGCTCTCGCCCTCCTCCGCATACGATTGAAAAGCCAGGACGTTCACTCCACGCTCCGCCAGCGCGAGGAAGCACTTCCCCAGCGCGCCCGGTTTGTCTTCAATCGTGACGGTAAATTCCTTCTCCTTCGGCATGCGATTCGGCTCCATTCGTTTCCCGGCCCCCGATAACCAGCGGAGCGGCCTTTATCATACGTGTTCCGGAACGCAATTCCCAACCGGCGAAACTCGGCGAATTTCCGCCTGCGCCCGGTCTGTTGCGCGCGGTCGCCGGGATCGCCCCATGCGGCCTACCGGTCCAGCGAAAACGCGCGTCGCAGCGTTTCCGCCAGCGCAGTTCGGTCCGCCCCTCGAAGTTCACCGAGGCGTCGAACGACTTCGGCCTTCGCCAACACCGTCAGCTTGTGGACGCGGATCGTCGAGGCCGTGTTCAGCCCGGTCTCGCGCCAGTGGTGCATCGGGACATCGAAATCGGAGGCGCGGGGACGTGAGGTGATGGGCGCGGCAACGAAATCATCGTCCCCAGAGTCGAGGACAACCACGGCCGGGCGCAACTTTCCACCCGGCGCTTGGTGGAAGCCGATCCGAATCAGGACGACTTCACCGGGCCGAAGCGTCATCGATCAGTTGTTCGTAGACCGAGTCCTCGGCAGTATACGCTGCCTCGAATTGCCGGCGTCCGGCCGCGCGCCAGAGGTCGTCTTCCGAGACGCCCCACTGGAGCACGACCTGAATCTGCTCACCCGGCGGAACCTGGGATGCAATTTCAGGTGGAACCGCAATCTGGCCGTTCGGCGTGAGCTCGCCCCTGAAGTCGGCGATCTTCATTCCAGCTCCATCACTGCTTCCATCATCTCACGTGTCCGAGGCTCCGACGTTACCCTTCTGAAACAGCGAGATCCCCGCCACTCCCGCGGCTCCGGCGGCCAGACAATCGGCGATTCCCTCTGCCGTGACTCCACCCAACGCCAGCACCGGGATGCCCACCGCGGCCGCCGCGGCGCGCAGCATTTCCAGCCCCAGCGCGGGCCCGTAGCCGGGCTTGGATGCGCTGGCGAACACCGGGCCGAATACCGCGAAGTCGGCGCCTTCGCTTTCCGCCGCGCGAAGCTCCTCGAGCGAGTGCGTGGAAACGCCAATTCGGAATCCCGCCGGCACGATGCGGCGGTACTCGCACGGGGCAATCGACTGCGAGGGCAGGTGCACGCCGTGCGCTCCGGTAGCCAGGGCCACGTCCACACGCGCATTGACGAGGATTTCCGTGCCCCGCGGATTGGGCAGCGCCAGTACCCGCCGCACCAGCCGGCATAGCTCGCGCGCGGAGAGATCCTTCTCGCGAACCTGGATGCGCTCCACTCCCTCGGCCATGGCCCGGGCGATGCAATCGAGCACCGCCTCCTCGCCGCCGGCAGCATGGCTGTCGGTGATGTAGTAGCGAATCATCCTTTCAGCCTTTCCACAGGCTAAAGCCTGTGCCACCTGTCACCAGCAGGCAGCCGCCAGCTCTGGTGGCACAGGCTTCAGCCTGTGGGAATTGCCTGCGCGTCTCTCCCCTCATACCGGCCGCAGCCGCGCGCTGAAGTGGCGCAGGAAGGGAGGCTCCTGCACGATTTCCAGTCCGCGAATCCCATCCTTCGCCGCATTCACTTCCAGAATTGCCTCCACCACGTAATCGATATGGCTCTGCGTGTAGACCCGCCGCGGGATCGCCAGGCGCAGCAGCTCATGGCGCGCCGCCGCCCCGAACATCAGCGTGCCGATCTCCACCGAGCGGATGCCGGCGTGCCGGTACAGTTCCACCGCCAGTGCCTGCGCCGGAAATTGCGCCTTCGGAATGTGCGGCAACATGCGCGCCGCATCGATGTAGATGGCGTGGCCGCCGGGCGGCTCCACAATCGGCACGCCCCGGTCGGCGATGTGGCGCCCCAGATACCCCGTCGAAACGATCCGGTAGCGCAGGTAATCGGGGTCGAGCACTTCCTCCAGCCCCACCGCAATCGCCTCCAGGTCGCGCCCCGCCAGCCCGCCGTAAGTCGGAAACCCTTCCGTCAGGATCAACAGGTTGGTCTGCTGTTGGGAGATGCGGTCGTCGTTGGTCGACAGGAACCCGCCGATGTTGGCAAAGGCGTCTTTCTTGGCCGAAAAGGTGCACCCGTCGGCCAGCGAAAACATTTTTTGGGCGATCCGTTTGGGAGTCCAGTCGCCGTAGCCGGCCTCGCGCTCATGGATGAACCAGGCGTTTTCGGCGAAGCGGCAGGCGTCCAGGTACAACGGAATGCCGTGACGCGCGCAGACGCCTTTCACCGCCTCGATGTTGGCCATGGAAACCGGCTGTCCGCCGCCGGAGTTATTGGTCACCGTCAGCATCGCCAGAGGCACGTTGCCGGCGCCTTCGCGCACGATCAAGGCTTCCAGCGCCGCCGTGTCCATGTTGCCCTTGAAGTCCAGCCGCGCCTGCGTGTCGGCGGCTTCGGGTATGGGCAGGTCCACCGCCCGTGCGCCGGTGAATTCGATATTAGCTCGGGTGGTGTCGAAATGCGTGTTGGACGGCACGATAGTCCCCGGCTTGCACATCACCGCGAACAGGATGCGCTCGGCGGCGCGCCCCTGGTGGGTGGGGATCATGTGGCGAAAACCGGTCAGGTCGTCGGCCGCGCGCTTGAGCCGGAAGAAGCTCTCGCCGCCGGCATAGGATTCGTCCCCGCGCATGATCCCGGCCCACTGCTCGGTGGACATCGCACTGGTGCCGGAATCCGTCAGCAGATCGATCAGAATGTGGCGGGCGTCGATCCCGAACAGGTTGTAGCCCGCCCGTTCGAGGTACCGTTCGCGCTCCTCGACCGTGGTGTGGTGCAGCGGCTCGACACTCTTGATGCGGAACGGCTCGATGATGGTGCGCACGGCTTCATGGTAACCGACAGGCTGTCCCGTCCCTCACGGACTGGCTTCTATTTCTTTTATCCGTGTTTATCTGTGTTCATCCGTGGCTATATTTCTCCATGCTTTCACATCGCGCTGGGCACGATGGTCAGCTCCGGAATCACCGCCCGCGGCGGCAGCTTCAGGCAAGCTAGCACTGCTTCCGCCACGTGCTCCGGCAGCAGCGCCACCGCCAGTTGCTCGGCGGTGGGTTTGACCGGCCGCTTTTCCATAAGCTCGGTATCCACCAGCCCGGGGTTTACGACCGTGGTGCGGATGCCGTTCTCTCTCTCTTCCAGGCGGATGGCGTGTGCCAGCCCGATCAGCCCGCGCTTGGACGCCTGATAGGCCGGCCCGGAAACGTCCGGCGTCTGTCCCGAAATCGACGCGATAAACACCAACTGGCCCCGGCCCCGCTCGCGCATCGCCGGAAGCACCGCGTGCGCGGCGTAGAATGCCCCGTCCAGGTTGGTATGGATCAGATCGTCCCAGATCTGCGGCTGCAGCCGCTTCATGGCGCGATCCGGGGTGTTGGTTCCAGTCGCGTAGACCAAAATGTCGATGGGCCCCAGCTTTCGGCGGGTAGCTTCGGCGAGCTCCGCCATGGCGGCCGGATCCCGCGCATCCGCCGCGTGAATCTCCACCGTATGGCCCTCCGCGGCCAGAGAGCCTTTCAGCTCCCGCAACCGTTCGATGCGTCGCGCCGAAGCCATCACCAGCGCGCCGTCCCGCGCCAGCAGAATCGCCGTAGCGCGTCCAATCCCGCTGGAGGCGCCGATCACCAGCGCCACGTGATCTTTTAAGGAAATAGGCATGAGTTCGTAGCCCATTATGCGTCCCCAGTCCGGCGCCAATCAAGTAGCATAGCCAGTGGCGCCGGCCCTTTTTCATCGCCTTCGTCACCCCGTGGGCGACACTCGCCTAAGTTAGGCCCACGCCAAGTCGCCGGCAACTTGCGCACACCTGGGCACATCCGGGCCCATCCCGTCGCCGTTGTAGCGGTGGTATACAATCACGCCCTTGTGCTCCACAAAAATGTCGGGACCCGCCCAATCAGGGTCAAATGGATATGGCATGGGAATGTCCGCCGACGGTAGAGCGCTTCCCGCGCGAGCGGGGAGGTTCACCCGGAGAAAGGCCCGCTGGGGAAGCCCACCGCCCAACCGCCCCAGACAAGCAGCGCAGCCGGCCAAAAGGAAGGCGGCCGGGGCTACAACGCACCCTCTCCGCCTGCACCCGCCAGGATATCCAGTAGGCGTCGCGGCGTCACAATTCGGGTGTCCGCCCACGACGCTGGAAAGTGCTTCAGGTTGCCGGTCGCCAAATAGTCCGCCCGCGCGGCATGGGCGCACTCCAGAAAAATGTCGTCGTCCGGGTCGGAGCACGCCCGCACAGCTTCAGTAGGCCGGACCCAAAAGCCCTTCTCGCGAATACTCTCAAGCGTGCCCGCTATGACGTCTCCGGCGCGTTGGAATCTTGGACGGCTGATGACCTCCTCGTACTCGGCATAAACGCTGCCGCTGACGCACAGTTGAATCGAGCCGCCAATAGCCAAGGCGAATATCCGTGCGGGAGGTCCGAGAGGCTGCAATAAGGCCGAAACGATTATGTTGGTGTCGAAAACGACCCGGATCATGAGCCCGGTTGCAACCGGGATTCACGCCGCGTCTTCCGCGCCGCGGCAATCTCCGCGTCGATCTCGTCTGTGGAAAGCTGATCCAGGCCGGCTTCTCTGGCGCTCTCCCACGACCTCCCAAGCCATTCCGGCACAAGGTCACGTTGCAGCAATTGCCGGACATATTGCTCGGTTGACAGGCCTTGCGCCCGCGCCTTGACCGCTAGTGCCGCGGTCTGCTCGTCCGGAAGGTCAATGGTCAAAGTCATGGAGGACCCTCATTCCATCGTATCAGTTGCCGGAACGCCCTATACCAAAATGCGCAGTGTGGGTATCGGCACCGCCGGCTACCACGGAACATCCTGGGCGAATCCGCTGAACATCTCCCTGCGGTTCTCGTCGATTTCTTCCTCAGTCGGGCCGGGACCGTACTTGGCGAGCAAGCCGTACGCGGACTTCTTGGGCTTGAGCTCTTGCCCTTCCAGCGGCTTTACAGCCTCTTCGAGCACATGCCGGGTGAAACCGGCAAGCGAGACGCCTTGCGCCACAGCCTTGGCCGCCATGGCCGCTCCCGGATCGTCCGTGAGTTCAATGGTCAAGTTCATGCCCGCCTGTCTCCATTGCTTGAGCTTAACCCGTTCCGTGTACGTGCGGTAGCGCAAGCTGTCGTGGAGGCGCCAAGCGGGCAGTCGCTTCCTCCCGCGATCCACACTGCCAATCCGGTCACAGAACCTGCTTTCCAGTGCTTCCATTTAGTTACAGCTTAGTTACAGCCAATTCCGGCCGGACTCCCAGTTCACGCCTGCTATCCTCAAGCCGGAGGGAGGCACGCCGTCACATTGCATGACGAGGCCGGCTGTTGTGCATTTTTGTGCACTCCTGATCCGTTTGCCCGGGTGGGGCAGGTCGGCAACCTGCGCGCCGATTGGCAATCGGCGCCGCTCGGACCAGTGGCGTAGGCAGAGTATACTTGGATTCGCTCCCGTGTCACATAAATTACTATAATTAAAGGAGATAGCCACGACAAATGGCTTCGTTCGGTAACGCCTGTTTGGGCCCGCCGTGGCCATCGCCTTTTGTGCATTTTTGTGCACCGCGAACAAGGGCGCTCTTCAGATGAGCTCGATGGCTCCTTTGGGCAGCTTGACACGAAACCAAAATCCCGCTTACTCTGAAACCAGAAGTATTAGCACCTCAACAAAGTGGTGCTATCAAGCGAAGGTGGCGGAAATGATTTGCGAAACCCTGCCTGGGACGGCGACCGGCACGGCCGCTCCCATCGTGGTCGGAGGTTCCGGCCGGCTTTCTCTCGATCGGGTGATTGCGGTAGCTCGCGATTACGCCGAGGTAGAACTGAGCGAAGCAGCCCAGGCCCGCATGCGCCGCAGCCGGGCATTGCTCTTCGACAAACTCGCCCAGGGCGAGGCGATCTACGGCGTCACCACCGGGTTTGGCGGCAACGCCCATTATCAGATCCCGCCAAGCAAGCTGGGCGATCTGCAGACCAATCTGCTGCGCATGTTAAAGGCTGGCGTCGGCCGGTACCTCCCGCCCGAGGTCGTACGCGCCTCGATGCTGCTGCGCGTCAACGCCCTGGCTTTCGGATGGTCCTCGCCGCGCGTCGATGTGGCCCTTTACCTGGTCGAATTCCTCAATCGCCGCGTCACTCCGCTGGTACCCGAGTACGGCTCGGTAGGTGCGTCCGGCGACCTGATCCCCACCTGCTACATTGCCAATTGCATGTGCGGCGAAGGTACCGTCCTGCAAGATGGCGCCGCCATCCCGGCCGCTGAAGCCCTGCGGCGCATCGGCCTCGCTCCGCTCACGCTCGAAGCCAAGGAAGGCCTGGCGCTGCTCAACGGCACCACCATGATGACCGCGCTCGCGGCGATGGCGTTTCAGCAGGTGAAATCCGCCTTCGCCGTCGCCCTGGGCGCCATCGCCATGGCCGCCGAAGCCCTGGGCTCCTCCGCCGACTATTACGATCCCCGCATTCAGTCCGTCAAAGGCCATCCCGGCCAGATCGCCGTCGCCGCCATGATGCGCAAGCTGCTCGAAGGCTCGGCGCTTTCCCCCGGTCTCGAAGAAATCCGCGCCCGCGTGGCGCGCACCGGAGCTCTCGCGCGCCAGCAGGATTCCGTCGAAGCCGCCCCCGAATCGCTGCAGGCGCCTTATTCGCTGCGCTGCGTACCACAGGGTCTGGGCCCCATGTGGGATTCGCTCGGCGCCGTTCGCGAAGTGGTGGAACGCGAAGTCAATTCCGTCAACGACAACCCCCTCGTCGATCCCGAAACCGGCGACGTGCTGCACACCGGCAATTTCTACGGCGGCCACATTGCCCGTTTCCTCGACGGCATGAAGATCGACATCTCGACCCTTGCCAACTGGCTGCATTCCATCGTCGCCCTGCTCATGGATTCGCGCTTCTCGCGCGGTCTGCCCAATTCGCTCAGCCCCAACGCCGGTCTGCACCAGGGTTTCAAGGGGTTGCAGTTGTGCCATAGCAGCCTGGTCACCTCCCTGCGCCAGCAGAGCGCGCCCTCCTCCATTCACACCTTGCCCACCGAGCAGTACAACCAGGACGTCGTGAGCCTGGGAACGCACGCCGCGCTCACGGCTTTCGAAATGAGCGCCAAGCTGCGCGACGTGGTCGCCATGACTCTGCTGGCTTCGGCCCAGGCCGCCGACCTGCGCGGCGGCCCCGCCCCGCTGGCGCCAGCTACGCGCGCCATCCATTCCGCGGTTCGCGCGGTAAGCCCCTTCGTTACCGTCGATCGTCCTCTCGACGAGGAAATTGCCTCGGTCGCAGCTCTGATCGACCGGGCCATGATCCCAGTACCCCAAGGGCTCCTTCTGCCTTCCGATCCCAGAGCTAACTAAAGCGCCGCCCTAGGGTTAACCATTCGGAACTGTACGGAATTCCACCTTCCCTGCTACCCTTGAGTGGGTGAGGCTAGAGGTAGCTCATTGATCTCGCTACGCAAAGAAATCGAGGTGTCCGACCAGGTCGCTACGCGCCTGAAAACCCTGCTCAAGGCCTTTCTGGGCTTGACCGGAGCCTTGCCCAAGACTGCCCTGCCTGCCGATCCCGACCTGTCCGGGCTTTGCCGCGAGAATCTGGAGCGGGCGACCGCCGGCTTCGAAACCGCGGACCTTCCGGTCGCCGTTATCGAAGCGGCCGGCAAGACGTGCGTCGATCAGGTGGAAACGATCTTCACCGCCAACAAGGCCGCGATCGACGAAAGGGACGCCGCGCTCAAGGAAGTTGTCACTACCGTTGCCGATGCCGTCAAGGGGTTCAAAGGGCAGGGCGAAAAGCATAAGTCCGCTCTCACCCAACTGGCCGACGATTTTGGCGAGCTCTCGCAGGTGGAAGATGTCGGCGATCTGCGCCGGAGGCTGCGGGATGAGGTCGCCAAACTCCACCAGTGCGCGGAACAGATCCGGCGCGATGGCGACGAAACGGCCCGCCGTTTCGAAACCCAGCTCTCCGGCTTTCGGCAGCGTTTGGAGACGGCCCGCACGGATTCCTCCATCGACCGGCTGACCGGCCTGAGGAGCCGCCGCGAGGCGGAGCTGCATTTGGCCAGGCTTCCGGAAGAGCAAGGTCCGGTAACGGTCCTGCTCTATAGCGTCGAAGGGCTCCAGGAGATCAACGACCGGTTCGGGCCGCTATTCGGCGATAAGCTGCTGCACGCCTTTGCCCTTTTGCTGCGCGAGCGCTACGGCGAAGAGGACCACGCCTACCGATGGAGCGCGCACGAGTTCCTGGCCGTGGTGCTCGGGTCGGCGCCGATCGCTCTCGAACTGGCTCGTCACACCTGCCGCACTTTCTTCACCACCAGATACCAAACCGCCGAGCTCGGCGAGAACATGTCGCTGCGCGCCCGCGTGGCTGTAAACGCCGCGCCCTATAAGCGCGGAGAGAGCGTGGAAGAATTGCTCCGCCGCGCACGCCAGGGCTTGCAACCGGTCGAGGCGGGGGGAAAGAACCCGGGGGGGCGTTGAAATGCTGGCCCTCGACCTCGATCGGAAGCTCTCCGACCTGATTGCCTTCCAGTGCGTTCTGGTGGCCCTGCGCGGCACCGATGAAGAGGCTTCCGACGAGATGCTCTGGCAGACTCTGCTGGGAGCCTTCGTGGACCAATACGGTTTTCGCCGCGCCTGGTATGGGCGCCTGGTCAACGACACGATCCGCCCATGGGTTTCGGCGCCGGTGGCAGGCTCGGGCCTGGCGGATCTGCCGCTGGAACTCTCCCCCGATTCGCCGCTCGTCGTCGGGGCCGGCCTCGATCTGCCGGTGCGCGTGGAAACCGAGGTCGAGGGACGGCTGGTCGTCGAGGCCGACGGCGAGGTCTCTTGCGATCGCGCCGAGCAGCTTTCGGTCCTGCTGGGAGAAGCCGCCGCTACCTTGCGCCAACGCCGCGCGCGCCGCCGCAACGAAGAGGCCGTCCAACAGGCCAGGCTGCGCGCGGAGGCGGCCGACCGCGCCAAGACCGTGATGCTGGCCAACATGAGCCATGAAATCCGCACGCCCATGACCGGCATCATCGGCTTCGCCGATCTGCTGGCCGCCACGCCGCTTTCCTCCGTTCAGCAGGACTACCTCGAAAGCATCCGCTCCAGCGCCGACGCGTTACTCGCCCTCATCAACGACATCCTGGATTTATCCAAGATCGAGGCCGGCCGCCTGGAGCTCGAATCCGCCCCCGTCGATTTGCGCCGATTAGTGGAAAACGCGGTGGGGTTGCTGGCGGTGCGCGCGGCGGAAAAGCACCTTCGCCTGGCGTTCACCATCGACCCGTCCACTCCAGCCGCGATCCTGAGCGATGCCGCTCGTCTCCGGCAAGTGTTGGTCAACCTGCTCGGCAATGCCGTGAAATTTACCATCCAGGGCGAGGTTTCGCTGTCGCTCGCCGCCACCAAGGAAAAAGACGGGCGCCACCGGATCGATTTCGCCGTCAGCGACACCGGCCCCGGCATTCCACCCGAGCACCAGGAGCGAATCTTCGAATCCTTCCGCCAGGTGGATGCTTCGATCAGCCGCAGGTTCGGCGGTACGGGACTGGGCCTGGCCATCAGCCGCTCGATCGTCCGGCAGATGGGCGGCTCGATCGAGGTGGAAAGCCAGGCGGGCCGCGGCGCCACGTTCCGGTTTTGGGTTCCGGCCTGGGCCGTCGTCCCGTCGGAAGTTGCCACCGCGCGCAAGCCCGCCATCGGGGGTGCGGGTGCGTCCGGGCTGCCGCCTTTGCGCCTGCTGGTGGCGGAAGACAATCCGGTCAACCGCAAACTGGCTCAGGCCGTGCTCCGACAATTGGGTTACCAGCCGGACTTCGCCGCCAACGGCGTCGAAGCGTTCGATCGAGTCGCGCTCCACGACTACGACGTCGTCCTGATGGACGTGCAAATGCCGGAGATGGACGGGTTCGAGGCCACCCGCCGCATCCGCCGCGAGTGCCCGCCCGAGCGGCAGCCCAGGATCGTCGCCATGACGGCAGCCGCATTTCCCGAAGACCGCAACCGCTGCCTCGACGCCGGCATGGACGATTACGTCTCCAAGCCCATCGACATGGAAGAGCTGATTGCCGCACTGCGGCGTGTGCCGGCGGCCAACTGTCAGCTTACGGCGCCTTCAATGTCTGTTTGAGCCAGCGCCGTCCCGCCGGCTGCCGTATTCGACCGCTGCCCGATCGATAGCGGCGCCGGCCAGCGCGGCCGCGGAGGCAATCGCCAAAACGAGGGTGCGTGTGTACATGGATAAGAATTGTAGCAGCGGGCCCGAATCGGAGGCGGCGCGAACCCTGTGCGCCCTTCAATTAGGACCACGCTCACGCGTGTTTTGCAGGTAGCTCTCATTGCGGCTGGTGTTTCAGTCTTCGCGCTGGTCTAGCCAACAGGGGGTCAGGCGCTACGTTCCGACCAGAATTTTGTGGACGATCTGAGCGTCCTCCCGCACCTCGTCTTTGATATGCGGGCACACACCCACGAAGACGCCATCGATCGGCTTGAGGCTCTCAAACGCCGTCCGGAAGGCCTGTTCCACGCCGGCGTCGGGAATCCTACCCGCCGCCAGGACCTTGAACGCGAAGCACGGCTTCTTGGTCTGCCGCATCACCTTGTACATGCGCGGAGGGTCGCTCTGCAGGTAGATCTCGCGGGACATCTCCATGATTTCGCCCTTGAGCACCTGCCGCCATTCGTCGTCGGTTCGCGTGCGGTTGTAGACGCAGCCGGCGTAGAAGTCCACGTCCCAGTTCTGTTCTTCCACCAGCGCGATCACCTCCGGCTTGTGGGTCCCCACTCCCACCACGATTCCCAAGTCGCGCGCCTTCTTGCACCATTCCCGGATGTCATTCATGGTGTCGTTCTGGAAGGCCCGGTCGACCACCTCTCCCATGTTGTATAAAGCCAGAGGCTTCAGTGTCTTTACTTGCTCCTCCAGGGGCGCCCGGCCGCCTTGGGCGATAAAGTGCATTTTGCCGCCTTCAGCCTCGAAGCGCTGCAAGAACGGCGAACGCCCGGTAGCGTTGAAGGCGTTAATCCCAAACCGGTTGCACTGGTGCATGACAGCGCACACCCGGTCCTCGGTGTAGTACTCCCGCATGAAGGCCCTAAAGTTGGTGTTGTAGTGGGCCTCCCCGCCAAACGGGTTGCAGCCCAGGACCAGGCGGCTGATCTCGACGCCCCCGAATTTCATCTTTGGGACCTGGACTTCCGAAACAGGTTTTGGGGGCACAGCCGAAGCCTGTGCGCCGCGCCCGGGCCGGGCCTGGCCGCCAGGAGTCGGTAACGGTAAGAGATCCTGTCGCGCCTGTCCCGCGACGTTAGTGGTGGCGGCGCTCACGGCAGCGGCGAGCGCCGACGCGGATTGCAGAAAGCCTCTTCGCGTGTTCGGCAAGGTATAGTCCCTCTCTATCCTATCGCGGATTTCGGTCGAGTCTCCTCAGAGTCCCGCACCCACGACGAGGTCGTAATCTCTGGCTCAACGCAAACTCCACCAGACCAGGAGTTCCGAATCTCAGCCCTGCAGGCACGAGGGCGGCGCGAGCGCCTGGCACGAATGCCGCGACACAGTATTGAGCTCGTCACCACAACAGCTTCAGGCCAAACTGAATCTGCCGCGAAGTGGTGGCGGTACTCGTGATCACGCCGGCCGTGGGCGATGGGGTATTTCCGGCGGCGGTGAACACGACCGTGTTGGGAATGCCGAAGCTGGCGCGGTTCAGGATATTGAAAAGCTCGGCGCGAAACTGCAGCTTGAGCCGCTCGTTGAGGGGCATCGTCTTGAGCACCGAGAAATCGAGTGTTTGAACGGGTTTATTATGATAACGTTCGAGGCAAGCCAAAATGTGGAGATCTGGAGGCGTCAGGCCGGAGCCCGTATCGCCGCGGTCCCGTTTTTCGGGACTTCATCGTGTGCTGCTCACTTTGGCGGTACTTATCGTGATTGTCGTATTGATCTTCCCTATCTTATTCAAGCCCGGAGTCGAACTGCCTACCGATGTGCAATTCAAAAGTCCGCTCTTGGTGACGCTTCAAATTTCAAACCAGAACTTTACGCCGCTTACGGATGTCGAATACAACTGTGAAGTTTCGAAGCTGACGCTAGCGAATGGCTCCGCGGTCACGGATGCGGGGGTCCTCGACCGGGGAACCATCCGAAAGATCCGGGGCCGTCAGGCGATCACAGCGCGTTGCGAAACCGCCTACCTGCTTAATCCTCCCGTCAAAGCCGTCGAATACAAACTGACAGTCACGTATCGGACCTACCCTTGGCCGCAACGGCGTACCAGGGTGTACCGTATTGCGGCTCAGATAAACAGCGACGGCCAACTCACAGGATGGACGTTGAATTAAGTTGTCGAATGGGTTTGGGAAGCGGGCGCGCCCTTGACCACGGTGCGTCAGCGACGGCTCAGCGCGGAAACAGCCGCACAAAGACCACCCCGTGGTGGGGAACGTCCGCGGCGTAGTTGCCTGAAACGTTTCCGAGGTCCATCTGGCGCCACAGGTCGCGCGCGCGGCGCTGGCCCCGGACGCCGAGATCGGCCCAGGTGGCAGCGATCCGGCGAGGGGACTCGCTCAGGTTGAACAGACCCAGCGCGAGCGAGCCGTCTTCCATCGGCTTCGCCAGGACGAACTCGTCCTCGGTGCGACGCACCACGCGGGCCTGCTTGCCCAGGGGATCCTGATCGACTTCGATTACCTCGGCGTTACAGAGCACATTCAGGGTGAACTCGTCGAGGTAGTTCATATCGCCGGAGAACAACAAGGGTGCGGCCATCAGGGACCACATCGACATGTAGCTGTACTGCTCGTCCGCGGTGAGCGAAGTGGGCTTGGGCGGGTCGCTGATGCGGTTGGCGTTGCCCACCGAGCCGATTAAGATGTAATCGGGGTCGTTCCAGCGGCCGGGGCCGGCGTATTCGCCGTGCTCGGCGTTCTTGAACCCGATGGAATAGAAGCCGGGAAGGCGCGTGCTCTTTTCAACGCCGAGATCGCCGGTGGTGCGCCAGCAGTTGCCGCCTGCGGCACCGCCCCATGTCCATACCTCGTTCATGCCGTACTGGCAGAGGTTGAACACGACATCCCGATCGAGCTTCGCCAGAATACCGCCCATCAGCTCGTAGGGACGCTGGCGGTCTTCGAGCGTCTTGCCACCGGCCACGCGTTCGTAGGAGCACCAGTCGTACTTGAGAAAGTCGAACCCCCACTCGGCGAACTTGCGGGCATCGGCTTCTTCATGGCCGTTGGAGCCGGCGAACCGCGCACACGTGAGCGGGCCAGGGGAGGTGTAGATGCCGGCCTTCAGGCCCTGGGAGTGGATGAACGCCGTTAGGGCTTTCATGTCGGGGAAGCGCCGATTGGGACGTATCGAGCCGTCCGCGCCGCGAGGTTCACCGCCAAGGTCGGGGTCTGTGGAGCCGGGCTTCACCATCCAGCAGTCGTCAATGTTCACGTACTGGTAGCCGAAGTCGGCCATGCCGGAAGAGACCATGGCGGAGGCGGCGCGGCGGATCAGGTCGGCGGTGACGCGGTCGTAGTGCGTGTACCAGTCGTTCCAGCCCATGGGGGGAGTGAGGGCGAGCGTGTCGCCCACTACAATCTTGAAGCGCCGCGTGGCCGCTCCGCGCGAGTTCCAGGCGCGAAACGTCACCGTATACTCCCCAACCTTCACCGGCACGGTTCCGCTGATTATCCCGGTGATCGGGTCGAGCCGCAGCGACGCCGGCATTCCCAGGGCGCTAAATCGTATGGGCCGGTCGCCGGTGGAAGGAATACGGTAGAGAAACGGGCGGCCCGGGCGCGCGCCGTAAACCGAGGGGCCGTTGATCGTCGGTGCGGGGCGGGGCTTGGGCGTAAGGATGTACTTGCCGGCAACGGCGGCCGGGGCGGCGGTCGCCATGCCGGCCTGCGCCAGCAGCAGGCCGGCAATGATCGGAAGTCGGGCGATATGCGGTAAGGTCATTGCGGAAGCTCCAGCATAACCTAAGCGCCCGATAACGCCTCTCGTCCCTTGGGCTTACGCAGGGAGCGCGGGCTCAACGTCTCGTGAAGTGGCCCGCGAGGCGGCTCGCGCCATATTCCTTCCGGGTAGCCGCCAATTATTTACGAACGGTTCGGGTTCGAGCCGGTCGGCTGACTTGGGCGAAAACCGCCCGACCGTAGCTGTGCCCGTTGACGCGGGGCACGTTTTCAAGCGGGGAGGTTGATTCAGCCGCTTAACCACTTGATTGCGGCCGCTTCATTTTGAAGGCCGTCGTCGCCTCGGTGTAATCCGCGGTGTAACCCGCGCGCTGAACGGGACGCGTCGCCAGAAGGTCGAAAAGTCCTTCCTTGAGATAAGCGCGATTAATGTGTACGCCCACGACTTCTCCGATGGTGAGGTACTGGTCGAGCGCAGAACCGTCAATGCCATGCAACTGTATAATTTGCACCAACTTGCATTCAAGCGCCGCCGGGGCCTCTGCGACGCGCGGCGGCATTACCATCCGGCTCGGAGCTGCGTCCAGCTTCGCGAACTCGAATTCGCTGACGCTGTGCGGCAGGGCGGCGGATGTATGGTTCATTTTCTCCGCAAGCGGACGGGTGACAAGATTGCACACAAATTCGCCGGTCGCCCTGATATTGGACACCGTGTCCTTCCACCCCGCCGAGCTGAACATGACCATTGGCGGGTGGTCGCACACGGCATTGAAGAAGCTGTACGGCGCAAGATTCACACGGCCTTCGGCGTCTCGGGTCGAAATCCAGCCGATCGGTCGAGGCGCAACGATCGCCTTGAACGGATCGTGCGGGAGGCCGTGACCTTTCGAAGGCTCGTAGAAATGAAATTCGGGCATTGTATCCATCATATGCAAGGGGCTGTGTCGCTTCCAAGCTTGAACACGCGGGGCTGTTCCACTTGGGTCCGTTCGCGCGGCTGAGCTGAACCGGCCAGTCGGCCACTCGTCCTCTCTATCGCGACGGGATCGGTGGGCTCAACGAATCTGTCCCTCCGGTCTTGCACTCCCAGTTTTGCGTGGCGCGTATCACCGCCTTCAAGCCGATGAGGCCGAACCAACCCGCTATAGTGACGGCGAAGAGCGTCGAGAACCGTTCAGATTTTTCCGGCGCTAGCCGCGCGAGACCGCCGGCGATATCCTGAACCTTTCAGGAGGTCGCATGCGTATATCCCATTTGGTCCGGTTATCGACCTGTCTCATCACGGCTACCCTGCTATGGGGCGCGGACCCGGCCGCCGGGCCGGGAATCGTGGCACGCTACTCGTTTGTCATGAACCACCCGCCGCGGCAGGTGCCCAGCGGAACCGTGGTGGATGGCCCCATTCTGGGCAACGGTGACTTGGGAGTGGTCCTCGCCGGCCCCGCCGAAGAGCAGCGGTTCTACCTCGGCAAGAACGATTTCTGGAGCCAGCAAGGCGTGCCCATGTCGGTGGGTGGCCTCGTGCTGCGGATTCCCGAACTGGCCGGGGCCGGCTACCGGCAGGAACAGCAGTTGGGGACCGCGGAGGTCCTCGGGGATTTTATGCGCGGCGGCCTCACTGTCAAAACGCGTTCGTGGACGGCGGAAGGCGAGAATCTGTTGGTGACCGAACTGTCCGCCGATGGCGGCACGGCTTCGGTTTCCGCCAGGCTTTTCCCAGACCCCACGGTTCTCCGGGACAACTCGAAATCCGTGAATCTCGGCCGCGAACAGCACGGGCAGGGGCGCTGGTTTTTCGACGGTCTGCTCGATGAGATCCGCATTTATGGCCGCGCGCTGTCACCCGAAGACATCCACGCGCTTTCGGGAATGCGCGAAGTGTCCCAGGGGCTGGTGCGCCGTTGGGATTTCGACGAGCAAATGGGGCGCAACTCCATCGATACGGATATCAAGACGATCCTGGGCCCGGATTGCAAACCGCCCACTCCCGTCGCGCGTTCCACCGAAGCGCCGGTCGATGCGCCTCTCGGCTGCATGGTGGATGGATACAATCCGGATTACCAGCGGTTCGGGCTGGGCAAACGCGGGCGCGCCCTCAAGCTGATGCATGAATGGGAGTACGCCGATGCCGGTCCGGTTCCGCCGCTCGAACAGGTCACTGTGTCGGCCTGGATTTACGTGTTCAAGGCCGGCGACGCGAACTTCATTCTGAGCAAGGGTGATTGGAACGAAGCCTATAGCCTCTCACTCGATCACGGCCGTTTGCGTTTCAACGTGGGCGATCGTTTCGTGCGGTCCAGCCGCGCGCTGTCCGACATGGAGTGGGTGCACGTGGCGGGGACCTTCGATGGACGCGTGCTACGCGCCTACGTGAACGGCGAAGAGGTTCTTCCGCGGCCCCGGTTCCTGAATGGCGGAGTGGAATCCGGCACGTTGTGGCTTACCCGCAACGCCGATGGGCCGCTCGATGAACAATATGCCTGGCCCAATCCGCTCTCCTCGGCTCGCACGCAGGCCACACGGGGGCGCGAAGTCAGCGTCGCCACGCGCGTTTTGGGGTTGGATGCGACGGTTGAAGGCGATGCTCTTCGCTTTCTGTTGAAGCCCGGCGCGAAAGCGTACATCGTCACCTCGGTGTTGAGCGATCTCGATGCGCCCCAGCACCTGGCGGCGGCCCGTTCACGCGCGTCGGCGCTCACCATCGCCGAGGTTGAGAAGCTAAGTGCCGCGCATCGCGAATGGTGGAACCGCTTCTGGTCGGAATCGTTCGTTGAAATCGGCGACCCGCTGATCGAGAAGTTCTACTATGCCGCGCAATATGTGATCGCGTCTTCCAGCCGCGCCGGCAAGGTGGCGCCCGGACTGTACGGCAACTGGGTCACTACCGATCACCCCTCCTGGAACGGCGATTACACGCTCAACTACAACCATCAGACGCCGTTTCTGGCGCTGTATTCCTCCAATCACATCGCCATTTCGGGTTCTTACGACGCGCCCGTTCTGGATGCGCTCGATCGCGCCAAGCTCTACGCATGGACGGTGCTGGGCGTGCGCGGCGCCTATTATCCCGGCCACCTGGCGCCTTGGGGCATTGAGCGGCCCTTCGACTACGATCCCTTCATGGGCCAGAAGAGCAATGCGAGCTTTCTGGCCATCCCCATGCTGATGCGGTTCTATAGCACTTACGATCTCCGATATGCGGAACGAATTTATCCGTTCCTGCGCGAGGTGGGGAACTTCTGGGAGGATTACCTGAAGTTCGAGAACGGGAAGTACATGATTTACGACGATTGCCCGGGCGAGGTAGGCCCGTGGCTCGGCGACTGGACTTACAAGCGTAGTTCAGACTGGCAGGCCTGTCCCGGCAACGTCAACCCTACGAACGAGATCGGCTATTTGCGCGCGGTCTTCAAAGGGCTGCTCGATATCAGCGCGGAACTGCGCACGGACGAGGATCGGCGTCCCCGCTGGCGGAATATCCTGGAGCACCTGCCACCCTTCGAAATTACCGAGCGCGACGGCAAACCCGTGCTGCGCCTCGACAGCCCCATTGAGTGGGCCGCGGGAGCGATCTGGCCGGCCGGTCAGATCGGTATCGATAGCGATCCGAAACTGCGCGAAGCGGCCCGCAACGCGCTCTCGGCCGACGGATACAACACCCATCCCCTCTTCGCCCCCACGCTGGTGCGCGCCGGCTATTCACCGGCCGCCATTCTGGAAGGAATGCGCAAGCACGTCAGCGGCGATTATCCCAATGGATATGTCGTTTGGCCGGGCGGCGGCGTGGAAACCTCCAGCACCGTCCCCGGCGCGATCAACGAAATGCTGCTGCAGAGCTACGAGGGGGTCCTGCGGGTCTTTCCCGCCTGGCCTAAGGACCGGGACGCTCACTTCGGGAATCTGCGGGCTTACGGGGCGTTTCTGGTGTCGAGCGCAATCGTGAAGGGCGAGGTGAAGGAACCGGCCATCGAAAGCGAGAAAGGCAAGGACTGCACGCTCGAGAATCCCTGGCCGGCGAAAACTCTGACACTGTACCGCAACGGACGTAAGGCCGAAAGTCTCACCGGAGGCAAGGTGACATTCAAAACCGCGGTGGGCGAACGGATCTCGATCCAGCCCCGTTAGCTTAGACCGCTGTCGAGCCCATGTCGCGGTTTGCGCCGGGCGACGGCGAACGGTTCACGAGGCCGGCCGGCTCGTTGAGGTTTTGGCAGGGCTGGACCTTTATGGCCCTCGTTTTCATTCCCGTCATCTCCGCTAATCTCTACTTCTATAAGCACGATCCTCAATTGGTCGAGCGCAGACTGCGGAGCAAAGAGAAGACCGGCGAACGCCTGGGCCGGAACCTGCCTGGCTATCCCGAATACTGCCTCCGCACCCGCTTCCGGCTAGTCCCCTTCGTCTGGTAAGAATCCACCCTCCCCATATTTATCGATAAAGAATCGTGGTATTCTGCCTGCTGGAGTTGGCCCTATGACGCGACGAGATTACCTGGAATGGATGACGGCCGCGACTGCGGCTACCGCCGCCGTACGCACGGTTTCGGCCGCGGGCGGGGACGCGGACCGCGCCCGCCGCATGAAGTGGTGGCACGAGGCGCGCTTTGGCATGTTCATTCACTGGGGCCTGTACAGCGTGATCGGCCGGCACGAATGGGCGATGGAACAGGAAGGCATTCCGGTGGCCGAGTACCAGAAATACGCCAGCGAGTTCCGGCCCAAACCAAATGCCGCGCGCGACTGGGCCAGGCTGGCCAAGTCCGCCGGCCAGAAGTACATGGTGATGACCACCAAGCACCACGAAGGTTTTTGCAACTTCGCGAGCAAGCTCACCAACTACAATGCCGCCCAGCAAGGTCCCGGCCGCGACCTGGTGGCCGAATATGTCGAGGCGGCGCGCGCCGAAGGGCTGCGGGTGGGGTTCTATTACTCGCTGATGGACTGGCACCATCCCGACGGCGCCCGCTGCGCCACCGACGAGGCCGCCCGGCGCCGCTTCGTCGATTACATCCACGGGCAGGTTCGCGAGCTGATGACCAACTACGGCAAGATCGATGTGCTGTGGTACGACGTGTCCTGGCCGCTCAATGCCGCCGGCTGGGAATCGGAGAAGATGAACAAGATGGTGTTCGAGCTGCAGCCCGACATCATCGTCAACAACCGCAACGCTCTCGACGGCGATTTCGCCACTCCCGAGCAGCGCATCCAGGCTGCCAAGGGGGCCTGGGAAACGTGCATGACGATGAACGATAGCTGGGGCTATCAGCGCGCCGACGACAATTGGAAATCGCCCAAGACCATCGTGCGCAACCTGGTCACCTGCGCCCACGATACCGGCAATTACCTGCTGAATATCGGGCCCAAGCCGGACGGGTCGATTCCGGAAGAGTCCGTCCGGATTCTGACCGCGGTGGGAAAGTGGATGGAGAAGAACGGCGAGACCATCTACCAGTCCGAGGCTTGCCAGCCGGGCCGCTCCGAGTTTGCCAGCTTTTCGCGCAAGGGGAACACCCTGTACATGCACGTCCACTTCTGGCCGGGTTCCACCGTTGCGCTGGGCGGGCTGACGAGCCAGGTAAAATCGGCGCGCCTGGTGGCGTCCGGCAAACCGGTGGAATTCGAGCAGGAAAGATTCCGCGTTCGCTTCACCGGCCTGCCCGAGAAAGCCCCGGACGAGCCGGTGACCACCCTGGCCATCGATTGCGACGCCGAGCCGCATCAGGATATGGACCAAATCCGCAAAGAGCGCCCGCGCCTGGGCGTCGGCGTCTAGGCCTTATACCTCACAGGTGGATCGCGGATGTGGCGCGCGCACGCTTGCGTGCCGTGTCGAGACAAGAGGAAGCGGTTCTTGCCGGCGTCGAAACCGCAGCGCTGCAAGGTGGCCCCCAGCCCGCCGCGTGCAATGTGTTTTCATACTAGTTGTGGCAATTACTGGCCGAGATTTTGTGCGCCATGCCGTACTGGGCGCTGGGACGCCTGATGGATCTGGCTGAAGACCTGGCCGGCATTCACCGGCGTGGAGCACCCGCCCACCGCGCGGCGGACCCTGGTGGTGATGGCTGGCGGCCACGGCGTGGCGGCGCCGTGAGCCAGGCCAATGAGGCGGCCCGGCCCGCTGTGCCATGATCGAATATGCTGACTCTCATTCTGGGCGGGGCGAGAAGTGGAAAATCGCGGTTCGCGCGCGAGCGTGCGTCGGGCTCCGGTCACATCTTCCATAGTCAGGTTTCGCATGGCAGGGTGTGCTACATCGCTACCGCGCGGGCTGGGGACGACACCGAGATGCAAGCACGCATCGCCAGGCACGCCGATCGGCCGGCGGAGTGGCAGACAGTGGAAGCGCCGCTGCGGCTGGCCGAGGCCGTGGAGGAGGCGGCCCAATCTTCCGCCGTGGTGATCGTGGATTGCCTGACCGTTTGGCTTAGCAACTTGATGTTTGAGAATCGCCAGGCGGCGGCCGCGGAGACGGAGGCCGCGGCGTTGGCCGAAATCGACCGCATCGCCGCCGCCTCCCGAAGCGGCGGGCGGCAAGTGATTCTGGTTTCGAACGAAGTAGGCTCGGCAACCGTGCCGGAATCGCCGGTGGCGCGCGCGTTTCGTGATCTGCAGGGGATCGTGAATCAACATGCCGCGCGGTATGCCGACGAAGTGCTGCTGGTGGTGGCCGGCTTGCCGGTAAAGCTCAAATGAAGGCGCCGCCGCTGCTGTTGCTCTTCCTCGCCGCGGCCGTTACCGAAGCGGCCGGGCCGCCCAGGCGCATTGTCTGCCTCTCGCCCAATGACACGGAGCTGCTTTACGGGCTCGGCGCGCTCGATCGCGTGGTGGGCGTCTCGGGCTTCGATTCCTACCCTCCGGAAGTCGCCAAACTGGCCCACGTGGGAGGGTGGCAGGATCCCAGCCTGGAAAAAATCGTGGTCCTCCATCCCGATCTCATCGTGACCGAAGCCGACCAGGGGGCGCTGGTGGAAGGCAATTTGCGCAAACTGGGCCTGCCGCTGCTGGCATTGCCGGGCAAAACCATCGCGGACATTTACGCCGCGGCCACGCAATTGGGGCGGGCGCTGGGGGTGGAAAAGCAGGCGGCCGAGCTGATCGAACGCACGCGCGCCGGCCTGGAGGCGGTACGCCGCCGGACGGCAGGGCTGCCGCGGCCTTCGGTGGCGATTGTGGTGGACCGCACGCCCGGCACGCTTCGCGACATGTATGCCGCCACGGGTGGCACCTATCTGGCCGAAGCCGTGGATATCGCGGGCGGGAAGATCGCGCTGGGCGCGTCGCCGAGCGGCTACGTGAAGCTGAGCCAGGAAACCTTGCTGACGGCCGACCCGGAAATCATCCTGGACTTCGTGCACAGTGAAAACGGCCGCTTCGCCGCCGACCCGAAGCAGGCGTGGCAGGCGCTGCCGCAACTCCGGGCCGTGCGCAACGGGCGAGTGTACGCCCTATCCCAGGACTTCGTACTACACGCCTCGCAGCGCATCGTGAACACGGCCGAGCTGTTCCGACGCACCATCCATCCGGAGGCGCGCTGATGGCGTGGTTTGAAACCCGCGGCCTGGACTACCGTTACGCGCAGGGCCCGCTGGTGGTGCGGGGCGTAAGCTTCGGCTTGGAACGGGGCCGATTGATGGCGGTGATTGGCGCCAACGGCAGCGGCAAATCCACGCTGCTGCGGATGATGGCGGGTCTGCTGCGGCCCGTGGCGGGTGAGATGCGCTTGGACGGGCGGGCGCTGGCAGCCATGCCGGCGCGGGCGCGCGCCCGCGAGATCGCCTACGTGCCGCAAGCGGCGCTGCCGGTGTTTCCATTCGCCGCGCTGGAGGTAGTGTTGAGCGGCCGCTCGCCGCACCTGTCGGCTTTCGGCTTCGAAGGCCGGCGCGATCGCGAAAAGGCGCTGGAAGCGCTTGAAACCATCGGCGCCGCCCACCTGGCCGGGCGGCGGGTCACCGATCTCTCCGGCGGGGAACGGCAGATGGTGGTGCTGGCCCGCGCCCTGGCGCAGGAGCCTCGCCTGCTGCTGCTCGACGAACCTTCCGCGGCGCTCGACTTGAAGCACCGCGCCGGCTTGGTCCGCGCGCTGGCGCGGCTGCGCGACCAGCGGGGGCTCACGGCCATCCTGGTCACGCACGACCTGGGCATGGTGGGCTCCACGTTCGACCGCGTGCTGGCGTTGCGTTGCGGCGAAGTGGCGGCGGAGGACGCGCCCGACAAAGTGCTCGAAACCGCGCTGCTCGCCCACATCTACGACGAGCCGAACGTGCGCGCCGGCCGTATCGGCGGGCGCGCGGTGGTATGGGTGGAGGCATGAGCACCGGGGATTTGAACCTACCGCCTCCGGTGACGGCCCGGCTGGCGCGCGCGCTGGCTGTACTGGCGGTGCTGCTGGCGGGCTCCGCCGCTCTTGGCCTGTGGCTGGGTACGGAAAAACTCGACCTCACCAAAATCTCCTCGAACCCCACCGCGGAGGCGCTGTTCTTCCAGCTTCGGTTGCCGCGGGTGCTCACCGGAGCGCTGATCGGCGCGGCCCTGGCCGCCACCGGCGCGGCGCTGCAGGCACTTTTTCGGAATCCGCTGGCCGATCCTTATGCGCTGGGTGTTTCGGGCGGCGGCGCGCTGGGTGCGAGTGTCGCGCTGGCGCTCGGCTGGAGCGCGCCGGTGCTGGGCATTCCGTTCGTCTACGTGGCGGCCTTCGGAGGCGCCATGCTGGCGATGGCCGTGGTCCGGGCGATCGCCCGTACCGGCGTGATCACCCTGCCCGGAGCGCTGCTGCTGGCCGGCGTAGTAGTGAACCTCACCTCCGGCGCGGCCATGCTTACGATTCAATACGTGGTGGACCCGAACAGCGCCCTGCGTATGCTGCGTTTCATGACCGGCAGCCTCGACGTGGTGGGCCTGGACGGCGTCTGGCGCATGGCGGCGATTCTGCTCCCCGCGCTGGCCGGGCTGGTCTGGTTCGCGCGTCCGCTGCACCTGATGGCTATCGACGAAGACACCGCCGCCACGCTGGGCGTGAATACGCGCCGCACCGAGTTGGCAGTGCACACGCTGTGCTCGCTGGTGGTCGGGCTGGCGGTTGCCAATGGCGGCGCCATCGGGTTTGTAGGGCTGATTGTGCCGCACGGCGTGCGTGCCGTGTTCGGTGAAGATGTGCGCGTGGTCCTGCCCGCTTCGCTGGTGGCGGGCGCCGCGTTCCTGGTGCTGGCCGATACCCTGGCGCGGACCGTGCTGCCCGCGACCGAGCTCCCGGTGGGCGCCATCACCGGCCTGTTGGGTGGCCCCCTGTTTCTGTGGCTGCTGCGCCGCCGCCAACGCTACTCGGCAATATGACGGCGGCGATGCGGTCTCTGGGAAGGTGCTGATTCCGGTCGGCGCCGCGATGCCCGCCCGGCGCTGCGTGTCGTCAAAAGATAGACCATGCAGGGCACTCGAACACCCGCTTCAGGGCGTCATGATTGTCTTCCGGAGGACCTACCGTCAGAATGTCCACGACGCCGGCGGGACCCGTTTTGACTTCTGCCTTGTCCATCGCTGGCGCCCAGTTTGTCCGCTGGGGCTTCGGCCGGCCATTTTGGCTGCCTGCCCCTTCTTCTCGGGTAGTCCCGCTGCAAGTGCTCGAGTGCATCGATTGCCTGGTTAATCTCCTCCCGTTCTCTGCGAAGTTCGGCGATTATTTTTGGCAAGTCCATAAGCGTGGCAAACACCCGGCGAACTTGGGCAAGTCAGCTCCACGTGCTCCCAGGCACTTCTATTTTTTGCACGTGGCGCTTCAATTCAAGGCGGGCTCTTTTCCGACTGCGAATGCTACGTGAACGAATCAGAAGCGCGACGGCGGGAATGCTTCCGAGAAATATGGCGGCGATCACCAAGAGCGCTTCAGGGAAGGCATCCATGCTCGAACCTCAACCCCTGAAATGGTGCGCTCTCGTAGGCCCGTCGGGTGCGCCAGCAACCGCCGCTGCCTCGAGATCTTGAAGTTCTTGATCCAGAATTCGCTTCTGAATTGCCCAGCCGATACCGGGGTCGCCGGTCTGGGCCCGCCGCAGATCGATCAACTTAAGCAGTGCGTAGCTACGGGCGAGGCGAAGATTGAGGGCTTGGTCCAGTGTACCCCCCTTTGCCACTTCCCAAAGCAGATTGGTTGCCAAAGTGTCGCTAGCCGGTAATCTAGTGAAATTCACGACTTCAGAGGCGAGTCGAAGGCTGCCAGACGAGCGAAGATCTTAAACTCTTGCAACTGCGTCCAATATTTGGTGTTCGGGTCGGGTACGAGAGAGCACTCGGCATCGGCATTTCCAAGCCGGTTCAGTACGCTCATAAGCTATAGGTCTAAGATTAAGAATACAGATATTACTGATTCAGAAAAATCCGATAATCAGGTGGCGAGACCTACGTTGAAGCCTTCAGTTTTCAATGGGCACTCCTGAGTCTGAAAATAGACCTGCGGTTGTTCTTCTATCAACTGCACGTCAAGTTAGTCAGCTAATTGTCCGCCGCCGGCCACTGTCCGAGGGGGCGACGATTTGTAATTAGGGGATATCGCCCCTCCAAAGTTGTTCGCGGTGCGCTAAATGGCCATGCCGCTGGCACTCTTCGGGTATCATTCGACCAGAGCTGGCGAGGCTGCCCGACGGCGCTTGTAGACCTTGATGCGGAATGCGGCTGGGTACCCTGCTAAAATCCTCCGCACTGTCGCAAGTTATCCCGCCGGCCTCTCATAACTCCGCTCGCCGGCTATCGGCGAGGGCAAGCAGGCGCCATCATCCAACGCGGCCTGCGGCGGACTGTAGGCGTGCTTCCGCTCGACCTCCTCTTTAATCGTGCACAGGGCATGATTCCACACTACGTCGTGCACAAATCCCGGAAACAAAACCCTGACAGATCCCCACAGAACCCGAGCCGCTAAGCCGTGGCCTTTTTTGTAGTCGAATGCCGCGTAAATGGACAGCCTGCTGTTTCCGTCCTTTGTCGGTGCGACATTGAAGATGAGTTTCCCGTGGTCCGCAAGCCGCCCGTCGAGCTGGTATAGCAAGGTTTCCAGGCCGACTCTCTTAGTCAAGCGCAGCTCTGCACCGAATCCGGCGAGCGGCACCCTGTACCGAATCACCGATCCGATCTCGTTGGACTCTCCCTGTATCCGCCGAACCTCCACGAATCGCAGGTCGAGAAACCGCGCATCGGGGTGGCCGAACCTGGCCAACTCGTCCATGATCTCTTGCCCGGAGCCCCGGATCTTGATCACGAACATCCGTTCGAAGTCTGGCGTGGAACCGAGTTCCATCCCCAGGCTCAACGATATACGCCCCTTCAGCGCTTCGCGCTTCTCCTTCAGGACCACCGTCGGGTACCGTCCATACTCCCCCCATTTCAGGCCGAAGAGCGATTCGAACGCCACGTTCCTCAGTGTGACCGCCGCACCCACGAGAATGGATCGCAGAACGCCGTAGCCGCACATCTCCCGCCACACTTCCCGATAGTCGGCCGTCCCGCTGGCGATCTTCCATAACACGGTGCTCAGCGGCCGGCTGCCCTCGTCTCGCACCTTGCACTCCGTGGCATACGCCTGGTAGGTGATGCGGCCGACCACCGGCCTGGTGAACGCCACCCGGCTCAGGCCAAATACCATCCGCCCAAAGCGATTGTCGGCCGCCAACCACTGGATGGCCTTGCCATATCCTTTCGCCAGAGCCTGCCGGTCGATTCCGTCTTGAAGCACAGTCTGCGCCAGCCGGTTCGCGGTCACGTGGGCCGAGTACAACCCGTCTTTGTTCAGCCGCGACCCCACCGCGTCCCCGATAATGGCGAACCGGTCGCCAAAGGGGAACCTGGCGGTAGTCACCGTCATTCTCGGAGCACAGGCACAGGCGAGGGAAGACGCGTCGATGCCTGGCAGGATGCGCTCGATCTGAGGCAGCGTCAGAAAATCGTGGACGATCTGCCGGCTGTCTCGCGGCAAAACCGCCTCGTCGATACACTTGCCAATCATGGCGACGGTCAGGAATCGGCCCTTGGGAACCAGCGCGGTATGCTCCAAAGACAGGTGTTTCGAGCCGTACTCGATGAAGTAGATCTCCTTGTGCAGATTGTGTGCGAGATAATCCTCGCCAACGTCGAGCTCGAAAATGAACGCCCTTCGGGACTTGCCCGGAACGAACGCCGGATTCAGCCGCTTGACGGAGGCGATCAGGGAATCGTCGCCATAATCCAGGCCGCAGTGGGCGTTGATCCCGGTAGCGATGGTCACGAAGTTGGCGTCTAGCGGTACGCTCTCTCCGGATTCTGTTCTAACTGTCAACCTGGGCAACCCGGACGCGCCATAGGCCATGGCCTCGACTTTGCCATACAGGATGTGCGCGCCTTCCTTGACCGCTTCACCCAGCAGAAACCCATCGAAGCCCGCGGGTTTCCCGTTCCGCCTGCCGGGTAACGAGCCCCGAAAAACGGAGTACATCCGCATATCCTTGGGAACGCGCAGCCGGAAGTTCTTCCATTGGCCTTGTATCCAGACGTAGTCGAATCGCCCCTGAACGATCTCGTCGGGAACGCTGAGGCTGTGCTCCTTGAGTATCTCGTCTAATCTGGGCGAGATGCCGCCCGCGCAGAAGCCGCATCCCCTGCACTCAAGGGCGCCGGCGCCCATGTCGATCGGACCACGCTTTTCAACGATGACGACGTCGATGCGCCGATTGAGACGCCGGGCTTCCCGCAGAAGATGAATGGCAAAGAACGAACCGGCAGGTCCACCGCCGACGACGGCGACGCAATCGTTGCTCTGGAGGCTCCCGCATTGAGAAGTTGCGCGGCGCATGGCCCGAGCCCGTTCGGCAGGGACGTCACACCGGTCCCGGCGGCCAGCAGAAGGCTGTTGCGGGACAAGCAAGCATCCTTGTTGAGGGAATTATATCACCTGAGCTATGCGCCCCGGCGGCTTGCGGCAAGCATCGACCCGCACGGTTCCATCGCTCGGCTTGTGGCCGGAGCAAGGGGATTGGTGACGATGACAGACCCCTCCTCCCGGCGGCGAAAACGGGTGGTTCAGGCACGGGCTGCTAGATGGGGCGACCCATAGAGCTGTGTAGGCCATTCCCGTTCTGCGGCGCAGCGAGACTGGTCACCCTGCTCCATGCGGGTGGCCGGCCTCTGCGAGGCGTTCGCGTATGCGACAACTTTTCCAGACCGATGATTGCTTCCTCAAGGCGCGCACGCTCCTCGCGAAGTTCTGCGATCACCTTCCGAATATCCATAGTTCCTCCTTCGCCCGTAGCTGGGCCCGAATTTCCTTATGGTTATAGCTAGGATAAATCTGGGGTACGTGCGCCGTCTGTTCAATATTGCACAACATCGGCACCATTCTTTCGAGGCGGCCGACAACGGGGCTGCTGGCACCGGAACGCGCGGCGGGTGCCGGCGTTCATTTTGTTCTTGCGCTGCTTGGCCCTGCGGATTGGCGGCGCGCCGCAAGTTGACCAGCTACCAGCGAACCGCTTTGTTCCTGTATACGCAGAAGCCCGGCGTGCTGGCAACACCAAAAGGGGCCAGCCGCTAACTAATTGAAAATACGTTTGTTAAACTGGTGAGCCGGGCGGGACTCGAACCCGCGACCCTGTGCTTAAAAGGCACATGCTCTACCTACTGAGCTACCGGCCCCCGCGTGGTGGAAGAGCAGATGCCCGCAAGCAACTGCCACCAGTTCAGTTTAGCAAAGGCCGCGGGCTCTTAGCGCCGGGCCGCGGCGTTTTCGCCCTGCCGGGCCGGGCGGGATTCCGGAACGTATCCCTACGCCATGCCGGCCGCTATACTTGGGTCTTGGCAAACGGCATGAACCGGCTGGCGCGGCGGTTTCTATTCATTGGGGCGGCGATTCTGGGAACGCTCGTCACGGGCACCGTGGGCTTCACCCTGATCGATCATTATCCGCCCTTCGACGCCTTTTACATGACTCTCATCACCATGACCACCGTCGGTTATGGCGAAGTGCATCCACTCTCGCAAGCGGGACGGGTGTTCAATTCCTTCCTGATCATGTTCGGCGTTACCACCATCTTCATCGCCATCGGGGCCATGACCCAGACCATCATCGAGCTCGAATTCGGAGATGTCTTCAACAAGCGGCGGAGCAAACGCATGATCGAGCGGCTCAACAATCACCACATCATTTGCGGCTTCGGGCGGGTCGGACGCGGGGCCGCGGCGGAACTGCAGCGCGCCGGCGCGCCTTTCGTGATCGTGGATAGCGACCCGGCCCGCGCCGAGCGTGCCATGATGTCGGGTATGCTGGCGGTGGCGGCGGACGCCACCCACGATGACAGCTTGCGGCAGGTGGGCGTGGACCGGGCCCGCGGACTGGTTGCCGCGCTGGCCACGGATGCCGACAACCTGTTCGTCCTGCTTTCGGCCAAGGCACTGAACCCCGACCTTTACGTGGCCGTGCGGGCGGCCGAAGAAGGCGCCGTGGAAAAAATGCGGCGGGCGGGCGCCAGTTCGGTGATCGCGCCGTATGCGCTCACCGGCCACCGCCTGGCGCAATCGCTGCTTCGTCCCCACGTGGTGCAATTCCTGGATTTCGCCACCAACGACGTGGGGGAAGAAACGGCTATCGAGCAGGTACTGGTGGCGGAGCACTGCGAAATGGTGGGCAAGACCATCCGCGAAATGCAGCTTGGCCGTAATCTGGGCGTGATCGTGATGGCGATCCGCGACTGCCATGGAAAGATGCACGTCAACCCGCCCGCCGATGCACCCATTCAGGCTGGCGATACCCTGATCGCGATGGGCGGGCAACAGGGCCTGAGGTCGCTCGAGGTCCTTCTGGCCGAGCCTCCGCACACCGGGCGCAGGTGACAGGCTGCCGCTCGACCCTCATTTTACGCGACCGGGGGCTCTCCGGCGGCATCTAAAGGTCTGTAATTGAAATTGCGGGCTTCCGCCTGGCAAAATAGGATTGATCGGAACTTCCGAAATCGAAGGAGTGGACGCAATGGTTCAAATGACCGAAAAAGCGGTTGGCAAGGTAAAAGAGATCATGGCCTCGCAGCAGCCGTCGCCGGCCGGGCTGCGGATCGCCGTAGTGGGGGGAGGGTGTTCCGGTTTCAGCTATTCGATGGCCTTCGAGAACCAGCCCAACATGCTGGATAAAACTTACAATTACAACGGTTTGACGATATTCGTCGATCAGGCCAGCCTGCTCTACCTGGATGGCGCCGAGGTGGACTATGTCGAGAGCCTGGAGGGCGCCGGCTTCAAGTTCAACAACCCGCAAGTGAAATCCACCTGTGGCTGCGGCAGCTCCTTCCAGGTCTAAGGGCTCACGCCCTCGGACCGGTTTTGGGGGTTGGAATCGGGAACTAAGTTCCGGTTTCGCGTTTCGGTCCTACCAAGAATCAACGGCTTAGGAGGCACAACGGAACTTTGGTTCCCGTTTGCCGCTAAAGCGCAGGATCTCGTGGAGTAGGCCTTTGGCCTGCGAATTGTTTTTTCACGACGGCTTCTTCGTTAGCGCCTGCTACACGCCCGCGGTTGCCGTGGCCCGGCGCGGCTCGAAGGTGTAGCCGAAGCCGCGGACGGAATGGATGAGTACGGGTGCGGCGGGGTCCTCTTCGATTTTCTGCCGCAGGCGGAGTACGTAGACGTCTACCGCGCGGTCGGTAATGGCGCGGTCTTGCCCCCAGACCGAATTGAGCAGTTGTTCGCGGCTGAAAACCACTCCCGGGCGCGTCATCAGGAACTCCAGCAGGCGGAACTCGGTCGCGGTCAGGGCCAGCGGCCGGCTATTCAGGCGCACCTGGCGGCTGGCCGTATCCACTTCCAGACCGCCGGCTTCGAGCACGCGGGCGGGCGCGGCCTGATTGGACGCCGAGCCGCGGACTTGCAGCTTGATGCGCGCCAGCAATTCGCGCACGAAGAACGGTTTCACCACGTAATCGTTGGCGCCCAGTTCCAGACCGACGATGCGGTCGGTTTCCGACGCGCGCGCGGTAAGGAAAATCACCGGCGTGGCGGCCAGCCCCGGGTCCCTGCGAATGCCCTTGCAGATGTCCAGACCATCCGAATCGGGCAGCATGATATCGAGCAAAATCAGGTCGGGCCGCACCTGCCGGCAAAGCTCGATGGCGCCTTTGCCGGTTTGCAGCCCCGTTAGTTGAAAGCCTTCTTTTTCCAGGTTGTATTTCAACAGGGAAAACAAATCCGAGTCGTCTTCGATGAGGAGAATCTTCTTCATAACCTCTATACGGCTCCCCCAGAATTACGCTAACAGCGTTTCTGTTACAGAATCGTTACGAGGCCGTAAATTCAGGATTAAGCTGCGCCGCCGGCAGCGCCGATTCCCCGGCCGGCAAAGTGAAGAAAAAAGTGGACCCCTGGTTGACTTGGCTTTCCACGCGAACGATGCCGTTATGCGACGCCACCAGGTGCTTGACGATGGAGAGACCGAGCCCGGTTCCGCCCAGTTCCCGCGAGCGCGCCTTATCCACGCGGTAGAAACGCTCGAACAGGCGCGGCAGGTCCTCGGGCGGAATGCCGGCGCCGGTATCGTGCACCCAAGCCTCGACGAATTGGCCGGCGGCGCGCGCGCCGACCGTGATGCTGCCACCTCGGGGAGTGTACTTGATGGCGTTGTCCAGCAAGTTGCTGAACACCTGCGAAACCGCTTCGTCGTCGCACCAGACCTCGGTGACCTGGGGTTCGAGGCGGGTCTCCAGCCGGATCTCGCTCTTTTCGGCGATGGGACGCACCTGTTCGATGGCCTGGCCGATCAGCGCCTGGATGTTACGGGGCTCGAATTCCAACTGCTGGCGTTTTTGCTCGATGCGCGACAGGGTCAACAGGTCCTCGGTGAGCCGCGCCAGCCGCTCGGCATTGTGGCGGATAATGCCCAGGAAGCGCATGTTGTGGTCCGGGTCGTGGAGCGCGCCGTCCATCAAGGTTTCGGTGTAGCCCTGGATGGACGCCAGGGGCGTGCGCAGTTCGTGTGATACGTTGATGACGAAATCCTTGCGGATTCGCTCCAGCTTTTCCAGCTCCGTATGTTCCCGCTGCAATTGCTCGACGGTGCTCTGCAGGTTTTCGGCGGTCTCGTTCAGGGTGAGCGCCAGTTGGCCGAACTCGCTGTTGCCGGTATCGGCCAGGCGGGCGCGGAAATTTCCCCGAGCCAGCTCGACGGCGTGGGACATGATGGTGGCGAAGCGGCGCGAAATCCAGCGCGCCAGGAGCGCCGCCAGAAGGATGGCCGGCAGAAACGCCACGGCCGTGCTCTCCAGAATGCGGGTGCGCACCTCGGCCACCTGGCCGTCGATGAGCGCGAGCGGCTCGGCCAGGCGCACCGCCCCGCCGGGCACCGGCACGGCCACGTAAAGAAACGGCACGTGCAGGGTGGAGCTGGTGCGGATATCGTGGCCGGCGCGCCCGGCGAAAGCCGCCATGAGCTCTTTGCGGTTGGGCGTGCGGTGGTTTTCCATGCGGGCGGCGTCGGCGTCCGAATCGACGGCTACGGTGCCATCGGCGCGAATCACGGTGACGCGCGCACCGGCGGACTGCGCCAGCGCCCGGGCGCGCGCCTGGTCCAGGCGGCCGGGTCCGTCCATGTCGAGAGCCAGCAGGCGGGCTTTGCCGGTCAACTGGTCCGCCAGGGTTTGAATGTAGGCCTCGCGGGCCACTCTGGTGGTGAAGTAGTCCACGGTTACCAGCGCCAGCAGCAGCAGACAGAATACGCCGGCAATCAATTTCAAAAAAATCCGGGCGGTCACGAAAACTCCTCGAAGCGATAACCGAAGCCACGAATGGTGGTGAGGTGCTTGGGGGAATCGGGCTGCTCCTCGATTTGTTCCCGCAGGCGGCGCACATGCACATCCACCGTGCGTGGCGTCACGTAGTGCTGCTCGCCCCAGACCGCGTCCAGCAACTGGTCGCGGCTGTAGGCGCGGCCGGGATGGATCAGGAAATATTCCAGCAGGTTGAATTCGGTGGAGGTGAGAGTCAGCGAGCGGTCGCCCAGGAACACGCGCCGGCCGGTGCGATCCAGGCGAAACGGGCCGATCTCCATTACCGGAGAGTCGGCGTCCATTTCGCCGCGCCGCAAATGGGCCTTGACGCGGGCCACCAGCTCGCGCGGGCTGAAGGGCTTGGTCATGTAGTCGTCGCCGCCGATTTCGAGGCCCAGCACGCGGTCCACTTCATCCGAGCGGGCGGTCAGAAACAGCACCGGAGTGCGGCCCAGGGTTGCCGAACGGCGGATTTCGCGGCACAATTCGAAACCGTCGATGTCGGGCAGCATGACGTCGAGCACGATCAGATCCGGCCGTACGGCTTCGAGCGACTTAATGGTGCCCTTAGCCCCGTTAAGCACCTGCGTCTGGTAACCCTGGCGGCCCAGGTTGTACTCCAGCAGCGAAGCCAACTCGGCTTCGTCTTCCACAATCGCAATTCGCTTTGGCATTGGAAAGCAGCGGGCCGATCAACTTATTGTAACGTCCGCGCCGTCGCCGCGCCGGTCGGCCAGCCAAACCAGCACGACGAGCACCAGCACCAGGGCAGCGGCCGCGCCGGTGAAGGTCCACACATTTCGTTTGAGGAAAGCCGGCGCATCCCCGCCCAGGCTGAGGCCCAGCCAGGCCAGGCCGAAATAGCGAATGGTACGGGCCACCACAACCACCGCGATGAAGCGCACCCACGCGGTGCGCAGCACGCCGGCTGAAATCACGAACACTTTCAACGGCAGCGGAATGGGCAACACGGCCGGCACGAACACGGTAATCAGACCGTAGCGTTGAAACCAGTGCCGAAATCGCTTGGGAGCCTCCGGATCGGGCGCCTTGATCCAGCGGCTGCCTCCGAAGCGCGCGGCCGAGAAGAGGCCAAGATTGCCGATCAGCGACCCGGCCACGGCGAGCGCGGCCGCCAGGTAGGCGCGTTGGGGGCTTTTCCAGGCCAGCAAGGTGAGGGAAATATCCAGGATGGCGGGGATCGGCAAGCCGGACGACTCCAAAATCGCCAGCAGGAACACCCCCACGGGCCCGAATTGAAGCAGCACAGCCGCGAGATGTTTCACAACAGATCCGCGAGGGACTTCTTTAGTTTATAAAATCCGGCGTGGCCGAGGAGGAAAACCACCAGGGCCAGCACCCAGAATTTCCACAAAGAGCCGAACGCTGGCGCGTGATTCTCCAGAAAAACGGCCCGGTATCCGCGTACCAGCACGTAGATCGGATTCTTGACAAACAGCGGCGCGGCCCATGCGGGCAGCGATTGCTCGGGGTAGCAGATCGGAGTGATGAAAAACCAAATCGTCAGGACGAAGCCGATGATCTGCCCCAGATCGCGAAACAGCGCGCCCAGCGCGGCCAGAAACCAGCTTACGCCGGCCGTAAACAGCACTTGGGGCACCACCAACAGCGGCAGCCAGAGCACCGTGAGCGGCAGGCGGTGGCGCGCGAACAGGAGCAGGCCGCAATAAAGCAACAACGCGAAGGTCTCGCTCACTAGGCCTGAAACCACCAGGTTGACGGGCAGCGTCTCCACCGCGAAAACCAGCTTCTTGACGAAGTTGCGATGCTCCAGCATCACGCTGGGGGCGCGTCCGGCGGCCTCGCTGAAAGCCAGCCAAGGGAGCATGCCGGCCAGAAAGTAGAGCGGGAAGCCGAGCGGGCTCGGGTCGCCGGGAAAACGCGACCTCAGCACCGCGCCGAAGACAAAGGCGTACGTCAGAATCAACAGCAGCGGATTGAATACGGTCCAGAAGACGCCGCCGAACGAGCCGCGGTAGCGCCCCAGAATGTCGCGGCGAACCATCACGCGGATCAACCCGCGGTTGCGCCAGATGGTGAGCCAGGGATACACCAGCCCGCGGCCCAGGGAGCGCAGCAGGCGGCGCCGCGTCAGGCTGCCGCGCGTGGCCACGCCTCCCGAATCGAGGCGCGAGGCGCCGCCGCGCACGGTCGCTTCCACCAGCACGAAAGGCCAGCCGCGCTCGTAATACCAGCATTCGCCTTCGCGCATGGGGGAAATCAGCACCTGGTAGCGGCCGTCTTCCGGCGGCAGCTCGAAGCGGATCGCGATGTGCGCCGAGTCTCCGGGCTCGACGTCGCGCTCCGGCTGGACACGCGCGCCGTCCACGATGAGCGTGCCGCTTTCGGCGTCGAACAGATGGTAGCCGATGCCGAATCCCTCCGCCGCGCGCCAGGCACTGCGGGACCGGTTGCGGATGGCGAACTCCGCTTGAACGGATGCTCCGTTCAGCTCGATCCCGGCGAGCTCGATCTCCGATTCCGCATGACTAAAGCCGATATGGTTCATTGAATCCGTAAGACAGGCCTCCTGGCCTGTCGCCCTGCAGGATAACACCTGGAAGACAGGCCGCGAAGCTGGCGGGGACCGGTATGCGGCCGGGACACACGTTCACCAGTCGGCGTTTCGCCCACTTGAACTGGTGTAGACTCGGATCGTGAAGCGAGTGTAGCGCTTGACCGCGATTATCGAGCCCGAGGAAGAAGGTTTCGTGGTCCTGTACCCGGAGTTGGATGTTGCGGGCGAGGGCGCGTCGGCGTGTTTATGGCGATCGCCGGTTTGACTTACCGGGCCTTTCTGTCACCGCCGCTCGCAAACTATCTGTTCCCCTGCATTTTGGCCCCAGCCGGCGCCCTCCTCGGGGGGCTATCGCTCGTCCTGTGGCTCCTCGTGATCGGCGTGAACGCTCAACGATGGAAGGAGCCACGCCGGCACAGCGGTACAATTCGAGGGAATCAGCGGCGAACAACGAGATTCCCGTTGAGGAGCACTTTATGAAAGCGATTGTAACCACACAATACGGACCACCGGATGTGTTGCAGTTCAAGGAGATAGCAACGCCTACGCCCGCGGACGATGAGGTCTTGATAAAGGTTTACGCGGCTTCCGTAAATCCACTTGACTTGTACGGCATGAGAGGCGGACCGTGGTTGGTCCGCCTGATGACCGGGCGGCTCAAACCAAAACACAAGGTCCTCGGCTGTGATATCGCAGGGCGGGTTGAAGCGGTTGGGAGACACGTAAAACAGTTTCAGCCAGGCGACGAGGTGTTCGGGGTAAGAGGTTTCGCGGGGGGAGGGTTTGCCGAGTATGTGTGTGCTATTGAAGATAAATTGGCACTGAAGCCAGCCAACATATCGTTTGAGGACGCGGCGGCCGTACCAATCGCGGCCATCACCGCCCTTCAGGGTCTTCGTGATAAGGGACGGATCCAGCGAGGCCAAAAGGTTCTGGTCGATGGCGCGTCTGGCGGTGTGGGTACGTTCGCGATCCAGATTGCCAAATCGTTCGGGGCTGAAGTCACTGCCGTCTGCAGCACCAGGAATGTGGACACGGCGCGATCGATCGGCGCAGACCATGTCATTGATTACACTCGACGAGATTTCACGCAAAGCGGGCAGCGTTACGATCTGATTATTGGCGCCAACGCTTATCATTCGATTTTCAATTACAGGCGTGCGCTGAGCCGGGACGGGATTTATGTCATGGTTGGAGGCGGCTTGACTCAAGTTTTCCAATTTATGCTACTAGGACCATTCCTGTCGCTGATTGGGAGCAAGAAGATGCGTTTCTTTATAGCGAATATAAACAAAAAGGATTTGGTTTTTTTGAAAGATCTTCTCGCTGCCGGAAGAGTTGTACCCGTCATAGATAGACGTTACCCGTTAAGCGACACGGCTGAAGCTCTCCGTTATCTTGAAGAAGGACATGCGCAAGGGAAAGTCGTAATCACCGTTAAACATAGTAACGACACTTAACAAGGCGCTGCACCCCCGCTCGCGTTGCCCCGCCGTCTCCCGCGCAAGGCGCGACCAGGGAATGGAAACGCGCCCTGCTCCGACCCCCGAATCATGGTGGCCCGAATTTTGCGGCCCGCCGTGCCTCCCGAGGCCGGCGTGGTTCGCTGCTGGCGCTTTAGGAATCGTCATGAAATAACCATGCCAAATCCTGGAGCGCGACGTGGCGCACGCACTCGTGCGTGCCGTGTCGAGACTCTTCTCGACACCCACTTGCGTGCGGTACGCCGAGCGTCGGCAAAAGTGCCGACGCGGCACGCACGAGTGCGTGCGCCACGCCGAAATGGCACGGTTATTTCCTGACGGGGCGCTTTAGACGAAGGTCGGGCGGCTGGCGCAGCCGGCGTGAGCCCACCTGCAAGATTCTCGGTCACCGAACTCTTCGCGGCGGAACCCGTTTCCTGCCCACAGTTAGCCCGGCCCATCTCCGGAGTCCATCCATCCGCGTGCTACATCTCGGATAGGCAGGCTACCGCGATGTTACCCTTCAAACCCCGAATCCCAAAATCCGCCCGCTTCGCCCACTGCTGGCTTCGCCTTCCCATCGAGAATCACCGAACGAACCCAATCCTGCCGCCAATCCAAAGAAACCAAACCACTTGCCGGCAAGCCCGTCGCGGCGCCGCAGACCCAAACCTCGCCGCCGTGCACAAGAATGCACAATCACCGCGAGCGGCGGCTACCTCCCGCCGCCCATCGCGATCAACGATTTCGTCCAGCCGCAGAAACGCTCCCGCAGGATCCGCGCACCGGGGAACAGCAGGCGCACGTCGCGCACCCCGAGCAGGCGCACGTCGCGAAGATAGTGCTCGATATAGAAACGGCGCTGATCGGGCCTGGCCGGAACCAGCACGCTCCACAGGTTCCAGCGCGGAATCAGGCGTTGCTGCCAGGGCTTGGGCAGCCAGTGCAACAACGGCGTGAGCAGATGCTGTTCGACGGGAAACCAGCGATTGGGCGTCTGGACCCAATACGCCAGCCCAACCCGGCGAACCTCGGCCGCAAAGCGCCGCTGGCGGTTGAGGTCGCCCACGTGCTCGATCACCGAGTTGCTGAACACCACGTCGAAAGCGCCGTCGCGAAACGGCAGCGCGCAGCCGTCGCCCGCCACCCATCGCGCGCCGAGGCCCTCCCCCGCCCTGGGCATGTTGACGAGCGTCACCCGCGGCCTCGCTTCGACCAGATCCCAACAGTCCGGAGTGCCGCCGATATCGAGCACGCGCGTCGAGGCGGCGATGCCCATCCGGCGCGCGAAAGCGGCCATGCGGCGGCGGCGAAAATGGAGCGAAACGCGGGAGAT
>Ga0182014_10000908_pt1 | contig 40408 bp, 36 predicted proteins | sample 612S2DmetaG_FD_120489 | JGI IMG/M metagenome (GOLD analysis project Ga0182014, IMG submission 120489) | Permafrost microbial communities from Stordalen Mire, Sweden - 612S2D metaG | ecosystem: Environmental > Terrestrial > Soil > Wetlands > Permafrost | place: Sweden: Stordalen | collected... | reverse complement strand
TGTGTTGCAGGTGGCGCGGTTGAAAGACCTGGCGCTGACGCTGAGTGAGCAGATCAGTTTCTTCCAATTGGTTTGCGAGAAGACAGGCTCCGTTGTGGGGCAGTCGGCAACGGCTTGCGGTGCGCAGGTCTGCGAATCGGAGGCGCTGACCCGCCGGGAAATCGAGATGCTGATTATTCTGGAGGCTGGCCCCAGCAACCAGCAGATCGCCGACCAGTTGCGGGTGTCCGTGCAGACGGTGAAATGGCACCTGTATAACCTGTACGCCAAGCTGGGCGTAAAAAACCGCGCCGCGGCATTGGCCAAGGCCCGCTCCCTAAAGCTTCTAGTGCATTAAAAACGCCCGAATAGCCCGGAAACCAAACCTTTAGGTTGGGCGGTTAGGGTAAGCGCCGGACTAAAAAAGGGCAGGATACAGAAGAGCGGGAGTCCAAACCGCAAAATGTGCCTGTGGAAGTAAAATAATCTGGGAGGTTATATATGAAGCGCTTTAGTAGATCTTGGGCCTATCATGGCCGTCATGCACCGTTGGTGGCTCTGGCGATGGCCGCGGTGGCCGGTTTCGCGCACCCCGCGAAGGCCTATACTTTCAACACAAATCCGGACTGGGATATCGAGCTCGATACCAACCTGTCCTACACGCTGGGCACCCGCGTGCAGGGGCAGAACCCGGACATCGCGCACAACCCGATTCAGCAGAACAACGAATACAAGTTCCCGCATTCGGGTAGCATCATTTCCAACCGTCTTGACGCCGCCAGCGAGTTGAGCGCGACGTACCAGAACAACTACGGCTTTGACGTTAGTATCGATGGCTGGAAAGACTTTGCGTATAACGGCGGCGTCGCGCGTGCGCCGGGTGTTGAGGGGCTCGCCACAAGCTCGCCGACCGGGCATTACGGCGCTTACACATATGACAACTATAACATGGGCGGTGAGCTGGTTAACGCGTTTGCGTTCGCCAACATGCAGTTCGGCAATGTTCCTGTTTCGGTCAAGGTTGGCCGCTTCACGGAATATTGGGGCAACGCGTTGTTCTCCGGCTTCCAGGCGATCTCCTACGGCCAGAGCCCGATTGATATCATCAAGGCCGTGGACGCGCCGGGCACTGAGGTTAAGGATTTGTTCCTGCCGCGTGGCCAGGTTTCCGTGCATATCCAGCCGACGCCGACTGTCACCATCGGTCTGCAGTATCAGTTTGAATACCGCCCGAACCAGTTCCCTGAAGGCGGCACCTACCTTGGCGTAGCCGATCCGTTCTTCAATGGTCCTGAGACGCTGGAAGGCGCCTACAAGCGCGGCCCCGACTATATTGCACCGGATAACGACGGCAACTTCGGCATCGAGGCGCTGTATTCGCCGGCTGTGCTGAACGGCACCGTGGGTCTGTACTTCCGCCAGTTTGACGATACTTCTGCCTATTCGCCGGCTGAGTTCAACTTTACCAACATGACCTATCATCTGGCCTATGCGCGCCACGTGCGGTTGTATGGTATCAGCCTCGACAAGAACATCGGGACCGTGGCGACCGACTTTGAAGCCTCCGTGCGGACCAACACCGGCCTGAACTCCGTGCCGCTGGCGGCTGACCCGGCGCTCGACCTGCATGGCACCGACGGTGCGCGTGGTAACACGTTCAACTTTGTCGCCAACGGCATCCAGGCTCTGACCCCTACCCCGCTCTGGCAGACTGGCCAGCTCGTCGGAGAAATTGCCTGGACGCATCTGATGGCGGTGACGCATGACCGCGCGCTGTATAACGCAATTGGTTATGCCTGCTCCGCTGGCGGGCTTTCCGCGGGCCAGGGTATGGTCGACGGCTGCTCCACGCCGGATGAAGTCAACATCAACATTCTGTTTGACCCGCAGTGGCTGCAGGTTATTCCGGGTGTCGACATCGACGCGCCGTTCGACGTGAACGCTGGCATCCATGGCAATGGTCAGACCCTGGCTCTGGGTGGCACCGGCGATCAGGCTGGCTCGGTTGCCTATAGCGTTGGCGTACATGCACTGGTGCGTCAGCTCTACAACATCAAGCTGAGCTACAGCGGCTGGCATTCGCCGACCGACAAGAAGGTTATCAATGCCTTCGGTCTGCAGCAGTACAGCGGCGGTTCTGGCGAATATATGTGGAACGACAAGGGTAATCTCGAACTCGTCTTCTCGACGGCATTTTAACGATAACGATAAGTCCGAATAGGAAATAACCATGAAGCTGAAACATTTTCTTCTGAGCGGGTTTTTGGTCGCTGGCTGGGCGTACGGCGCGCATGCGCAAGCCAGCCAGCTGGGAACCACGTTGACTGAGTTTGGTGGCATCAAGGCGGGGAGCGCCGATGGCGCGATCCCGGCTTACACGGGTGGCATCAACGCGATCCCGGGCCTGCCGGCTGGTAATGCAACCTCCGGCTATCCCGACCCGTTCGCCAGCGAAAAGCCGGTGTTCTCGGTGACCGGCGCCAACGCATCGCAGTATGCCGCGATGCTGACGCCGGGCGCGCAAGCGCTGCTGGCACGTTATCCTGACTACCGGATTGACGTGTATCCGACGCACCGTACCGCGCAGTATCCGGCCTCGGTGCTGGCGAACACGGTTAAGAATGCGAGCAGCGCGCAGGAAATTCCAGGCGGCAATGGCGTGACCGGCACTTATGCGGGCATTCCGTTCCCGGTTCCGACCGATGGTTACCAGGTGATGTGGAACTCGTTCCTCCAGTATCACCCGGCCTATTGTGAGCAGCGCTTCCAGAATTACCTGGTGGATTCAAGCGGTGCCGTTACCGAGCTCGGGACCATAGCGACCTCTTGGACGCACCAATATTATTTCCCGGACCAGACTGGGCTGCAGACGAATTTCTGGGCCTACTACGAGGTGCGTTACCTGAGCCCGGCGGCAGAAGCCGGCCAGACGTTCCTGTTCCAGTACCCGATCGACTTTACCAAGAACGACGACGTGACGTATTTCTACTCGCCCGGTACGCGCCGTGTGCGCCTGGCGCCGGAATTCACGTATGACACGCCGATCTCCAGCTACGGCGGGGCTATCGACTATGACGAAATTGATCTGTTCTACGGTAAGATGGACAAGTTCGACTGGAAGCTGGTCGGCGAGAAGGAAATGATTGTTCCTTACAACGACTACAAGATGGCCGGCACTACCGAGAGCGCCGTGCTTGGCACGCATGTGCTGAAGCCCGATGGTGTACGTTGGGAACGGCACCGTGTGTGGGTGGTTGATGCGACCCTCAAGGCCGATCAGCGCCATGCGTTCAGCCGCTGGACTTTCTATGTGGATGAAGACTCCTGGGAAGTTATTGCGTCGGAATCCTATGACCATTCCAACGCGATTTATAAGGTTGGCTTCTCTTATCCGTGGCAGGACTACGGCGAGGGCGATGCAACCAACTTCTCGCACACCTTCGGCATCTACGACCTGAGCCGCGGTAGCTACGAGCTCTCCTATGTTCAGACGGATGGTCATGGTTTCTACCATTGCACCACGACCCCGCCGAACATGAGCAAGTACACGGCGCAAGCCATGGCGGCGCAGTCCGTCCGCTAAGACCAAGGCGCAGCGCCAGGCAGACTTTGCGTTTGGTGCTGCGCCGTTTCTTTGGCTAAGCTTTAAGGAATAAAGAAAGTGATCGATATGCTGTGGGTCCGCACAGTCTTCAGCGCGTCGGTGCTGCTGGGGTTCGCTACAACAAGCGCCACAGCCGCGAACTTTGCAGACCCGATTAATACGCCGGCCGTGCTGGTTCCAGCACCCGCCACCGCTCCGCTGATCGCGCTTGCGCGCGCGGGAGACCACATGGTGGGTGTTGGCACGCGCGGTGTGATTGTTACGTCTGATAGCGGTTTCGCCACCTGGACCCAGGCAAGTGTGCCGGTGGAATCCGACCTGACAGCGGTGCAGTTCGCCGATGCCAATAACGGCTGGGCTTGTGGCCATAATGGTGTGATTCTGCACAGTACGGATGGCGGACACACGTGGACCAAGCAGCTCGACGGCAGGACCGCACAAACCACGTTCGAGGCTTACTATAATCAGAAGATTGCCGCGGGCGACTCTACGCTTACGACATTTCTTACGCAGGTTCAGCTTAACTATGATGCGGGTCCTAATCTTCCGTGGCTGAGTGTTTGGTTCAATGATGCGCAGACCGGCTATGTGGTTGGTTCCTTTGGCGATCTCGCGATTACGCAGGATGGCGGCAAGACGTGGCAACCATGGCTTGACCATATCGATAACCCAAATTTTCTTGATCTCGACGCGATTAAAAATGTTGGTGGTCAGCTTTACATAGTTGGCGAGCAGGGGACCGTTTATGTGTTCGATCCTGCAACGCAGAAATTTGTAGCGCGGCCAACCACGTATACCGGTAGCCTGTTCGGTATTACCGGCACGGCGCAGACCGTAGTTGTCTTCGGTATGCGGGGTAATATTTTCCGCAGCGAAGACCAGGGAAAAACCTGGGTGCAGTCTGTTAATCCCTCGAATTCGAGCATTATGGCGGGATCTGTTCTGGCGGACGGCCGCTTTGTGCTGGTGAATGTCGACGGCGGTATTCTGGTCAGCAGCGATGATGGTAAGAGCTTTACGCCGCAGCCGCAGGTACAGGGAATGCCGCTGACGGATTTCGTCGAATTGAATGCGCATCACTGGCTGCTCACCGGGTTGGGTGGGGTCAAAGATGTCGCCCAATAACAACCTGTCGTCCCTAGAGTACGATCCGGCTCTAAGGCTTGAACTCGAAATTGGAATGACGCGATGACGATGGATGTGCAGGCACTTAAGGAAGAGATTGTAGCGGAGCGGTTGAGTCATAACGACTTCGACTTCAGCTCGGGCAATATGCTTGAACTGCTGATCTTCAATAACCGTAAGATTATTCTCGCCATCTGCGCGCTGCTTACGCTGGTGCTGGGCTTTAGTGCTACGCGCTTGACTGTGAATGCCAGCTATATCGATATGCTGCCGCAGCATCAGCAGTACGTTGTGAATTACGAGGCTAACCGCAAGGCGATGCGGGCGCTGGGCGATTCCGTGCGGATTGTGGTCGAGAACAAGACCGGCGATATCTACAACCCGCAGTACCTTGCGACGCTGCGTACGATTAACGACAAAGTTTTCCTGCTGCCGGGTGTTGACCGCTCGTTCATGAAGTCGCTGTGGATGCCTGTGGTGCGCTGGACGCAGATTACCGAGCAGGGTGTGACCGGCGGCTCGGTGATGCCGGATAATTACGATGGTTCGGCGGCGAGCATTGCGCAGTTGCGGCAGAATATTGTCGAAGCCGGTATTACAGGCTCGATCGTTGCGAATGACCAGAAGTCGAGCATCATCTTCGTGCCGTTGCTTGATATTGATCCTGCCACAGGGGCGCCGTTTGACTACGGTAAATTCTGGCAGTCGATGCAGACTGAAGTGTTGAGTATGCAATCGCCGTCCGTGGGCGTGCACATTGTTGGCTTTGCCGCGGTGATGGGTAATCTTATCGCGGCGCTGCATGAAATTCTTGGTTTCTTTTTTGTTGCCGCATTTATCGCCTCGATTTTCATTTTTGCTTTCACGCATTGCGTACGGAGCACGACTGCCATTCTTGCCTGCTCCTTTGTCGCGGTTATCTGGCTACTGGGGATTATCCGGTTTTTTGGCTATGTGCTGGATCCGTACTCGATCCTGGTGCCATTCCTGGTATTTGCCATCGGCGTGAGCCATGGCGCGCAGAAGATGAATGGTATCATGCAGGATATCGGCCGTGGAGCACATCGTTATGTTGCCGCGCGCCTGACCTTCCGCCGCTTGTTCATGGCGGGGCTGACGGCGCTGATCGCCGATGCCGTGGGTTTCGCGGTGCTGAACGTGATTCAGATCCAGGCCATCCGTACGCTGGCGATTACGGCGAGTATCGGTGTTTCGGTGCTGGTGTTTACCAATCTGGTGCTGTTGCCGATTATTCTCTCCTTCGTCGGCGTCAGCGAAAAAGCGGCGAAGCGCAGCCTGGAGACCAAGCAGGACGACGGCGGACATGGGCTGTTCGAGCGCGTGTTCCAGTTGCTGGAGCATTTCTCCGAGCGGCGCTGGGCGATTGGCGCGATCGTGGTGGCGCTGGTGCTGATGGGTGCCGGTTATGTTGTTGGCGAGAAAGTGCAGATAGGCGACGTGGCGCAGGGTGCGCCGGAGCTGCGGGCAAATTCTGTCTATAATCATGACGATGCCTTTGTAATTCATCACTACAGCCTGTCGAGTGACCAGTTCGCGATTATCGTCAGGGGTGACGCGGGTGGCCGTGGTCTCGTGAGTTATCCCGCCATGATGGAAATGGATCGGCTGGGGCAGTATTTGCGGACCATTCCTGGCGTGCAGACCACGGTGTCGGCGGCGGATTTTGACCGCACCTATACCTCGGCTTCGTTCGAGGGAAATCTGAAATGGTGGAGCATTAATAACCAGAAGGATGTGCTCGCGGAATCCATTGACGACGTTTTCTCGTATAACCCCGAACTGATGAGCAATGATTTTTCGGCGGCGCCCCTCATCGTGTATCTCGATGACCACAAGGCAAGTACGCTGACGGCGGTTGCCAATGCCGCGCAGGGCTTTGCGGACCAGCATAATTCCAGCGATGTGCAGTTCCTGCTGGCCGCCGGCAATGCCGGTATGGATGCGGCGACGAATATCGTCGTCAAGCGGGCGAATACGCTGATGCCGTATCTGGTCTACGCGGCGGTTATCATTCTTTGCTTCATTTCCTTTCGCAACTGGCGCGCTGTTATCGTCGCTGTGGTGCCGCTGGTGCTGACCTCGGTGCTGTGCCAGGCGCTTATGGTTATGCTTGGGATTGGCGTGAAAGTGGCGACGCTGCCGGTGATCGCGCTGGGTGTGGGCATCGGCGTGGACTATGCGTTGTATCTGCTTTCCGTGCAGTTGGCGTTCCAGCGCGCGGGCGATCCGCTGCGGGTGGCTTATCGTAAGGCGCTGCGTTTCACGGGAAGAATCGTGGCGCTGGTCGGATTTACGTTGGCTACCGGCGTGTCGCTGTGGGCGTTTTCACCGATCAAATTCCAGGCGGATATGGGCGTGCTGCTGACCTTCATGTTCCTGTGGAACATGCTTGGAGCGTTGATTCTCATTCCGGCACTTTCGCATTTTCTGCTGCAGACGAAATGGGTGGCACCCTCCAAGGGGCCGATCGTCCTGCATTAAGCCGCTGCGCCGGCGTGCCGGCGCGGCCATACCTATCACGCCATTCATTCAAGGAGAGTTACAGTGCGCGGACTTAAGGACAAAGTGGCAATCGTCACCGGCGGCGGCCAAGGTATCGGGCGGGCTTTGACGCTGCGTTTGGCGCAAGAGGGTTTCAAGGTTGCGGTTTTCGACCTCAATCCGGCGGCTGGCGAGGAAACCGCCAAGCTGGCGCCTGAGGCGACCATCAAGACCTATGCAGTGGATGTGGGCGACTATGCCGTGGTGCAGTCCGCCGTGGCGCAGGTTGAAGAAGACCTGGGGCCGATCTGGCTGCTGGTGAACAACGCCGGCTGGGACAAGCCGATGCCGTTCCTGAAGACCGATCAGGCGCTGTGGGACAAGATTATCCGCATCAACCTGTACGGGCCGCTGAACACGCACCACGCCGTGCTGCCGCGCATGGTCGCCAATGGCGGCGGCCGCATTGTTAACATCGCGTCCGACGCCGCGCGTGTTGGGACCAGCGATGAGGCTGTGTATTCGGCTTGCAAGGGCGGCATGATCTCGTTCACCAAATCCATCGCCCGTGAGCTGGCCCGCAAGAACGTGCTGCTGAACACCGTTTGCCCCGGCCCGACGAACACGCCCATGATGGCCTCCGTGCTGGGCGAAGGTGAAAATGCGGTGAAGTGGAAAGATGCCATGGTGCGCGGCATTCCGCTGAAGCGCATGGGCGAGCCGGAGGATTACGCCGGTATCGTGGCGTTCCTGGCTTCTGACGACGCCAGCTTCATCACCGGCCAGGCCTTCTCGGTCTCCGGCGGTATGAATATGATCTGAGGCTTTGTGCTCAAGGATTCCTCCCGTGCCAGCCACGCTGCTGCCGTGACGCCGATGCGCATTACGCCCAGCAACCTGGCGTCGGTGCTGCCTCCTGGCGGGTTGACGCTGGTGCAGGGGTGTTCGGGGGAATCCGTACTGCTGGCCGATGCCGTGACGGAACTGGGTGCGGCTGCCGGGGCGATGCGGTTTAGCGGGGTTTTCGTCGCCGGGCTCAACCGCACGAACTGGCTGGCGAACCCGGAGTGCCGGGTTGAGACGTTTTTTATGACGCCGGAGTTGAAGCGGGCTGGGGCGGCGGTGGATTTTCTGCCGCTCTGCTATGCGGATATTTTGGCGCATTTGCGGAATGCGAAAATCTCTGCCGCGGTTTTCATGGTCTCCCCGCCGGACCGCAACGGGATTTGCAGTTTTGGTCCGGTGGTGGATTTTCTGGCGGAGCTGTGGCCGCAGATTCCGGTGCGGATCGCGCATATCAACCCGAGCATGCCGCACACCTATGGGCAGGCGGGGATACCGTTTGCCGAGCTGAGCGGCGTTATCGAGAAAGATGTGCCGCTGCTGGGCATGGAGGAGGAGGCCGGCGACGCGCTGGCTTCGGCGATTGGCGGGCATGTGGCGGGGTTTATTCCCGACCATGCGACCATTCAGACAGGTTTAGGTAAAATTCCCGGCGCGGTGCTGCGGGCGCTGACCGGACACCGGGGGTTGAAAATTCATTCCGGGCTGGTCGGCGATGCGGTGCTCGACCTGGTTGGGGCGGGGGCGTTGGCGGAAGGGGCTGCGATTACCGCGGGTGTGGCGATTGGCTCGCCGCGGCTTTATCGTGCTATTTCGGCGCCAATGTTTAGTTTCCGGCCGGTTTCCTATACGCATTCGATGACCGTGCTGGCGCAGATTCCTTTGTTGCGCACCATTAATTCGGCCATCGCGGTGGATTTGTATGGGCAGGTTTACGCCGAGCTGACGCCGCGCGGGTTGATGTCCGGCCCTGGCGGGGCAGGTGATTTTGCCCGTGGTGCCAAGGCGGCCGGAGGTGTGCGCATTATTGCGCTGCCGGCTGGGGCGGATGGTGGCAAAATTAGCCGGATTGTGGTGCCGGGGCAGGGGCCTGGGCCGGTCTCGCTCGGGCGGCAGGATGTGGATGTTATTGTGACCGAACATGGCGCCGCGGATTTGCGCGGCCTGAGTCATGCGCAGCGTGCGGCAGCACTCATTAAGGTGGCGCCACCTAGCCACCGGGAGGCTCTGGCGGCTGGCTGGCAGGCGGTTTATAAGACCTTCTAGATTTTTCAGGGAGTTAATAAGCCATGGCCGTGTCCAACAAGGTTATTATCAGCTGCGCCATTACCGGCTCGATCCATACGCCCTCGATGTCGCCCTATCTGCCGGTGACGGCGCAGGAGATTGCTGAATCGGCCCTGGGTGCCGCCGAAGCTGGCGCGGCGATTGTGCATTTGCACGCGCGCAACCCGGTTGATGGCCGGCCGGACCAGTCGCCGGAGGCTTTCGAGCCGTTTTTGCGCGTCATCAAGCAATCCTCCAATGTTGTGGTGAACCTCACCACGGGCGGCTCCCCTTATATGTCGGTTGAGGAGCGTGTGCGCCCTGCCCAGGTGTGGAAGCCTGAAGTTGCCAGCCTGAACATGGGTTCGATGAATTTTGGCCTGTTCCCGATGCTCAAGCGCTTTAAGGATTTTAAGCACGAGTGGGAACCGCAGATGCTGGAGAACTCGAAAGACCTCGTGTTCCGCAACAGTTTTAAGGACATTGCTTACGCGCTGAATACGCTGAACAGCACAGGCACGCGCTATGAGTTCGAGTGCTACGACACCAGTCATTTGTACAACCTGCACTACTTCTGGACCGAGGGCTTGGTGAAGGCGCCGTTGTTTATTCAGACGTGCTTTGGCCTGCTTGGCGGCATCGGCAACCATCCGGATGACGTGATGCATATGAAGCGCACCGCCGACCGGCTGTTTGGGGATAATTACCGCTGGTCCGTGCTTGCCGCCGGGCGCGCGCAGATGCCGGTTGCGGCGATGGCCGCGGCAATGGGTGGGAATGTGCGCGTCGGGCTTGAGGATTCGCTGTGGCTGGGCAAGGGCGCGCTAGCGCCGACCAATGCCTCGCAGGTGACGCAGGTGCGCAAGATTATTGAAGGCCTGGGGCTGGATGTTGCGACGCCGGACGAAGCGCGCGAGATTTTGCAGTTGAAGGGCGGCGACGCCGTAGGGTTCTGATGCCTGTTTATCCGGGCTGAATCGTGAAAGCGGTTCAGCCCGGAGCTGTGTTTGCGGCACGGTGCCGTGCTGTTTAAGGTTTGGGTGTGGCGAGGTCGCCGTTCTCGCGCAGGTAAGCTGGACGGTTGTTCCGCGTGGTAACCACCAGCAGCGGACGGATGCCGGGTACGCCGGGCGGGGGCTGACAAGGTGCGGCGCGGAATTGCTCCGGCACCGAAAGCGGCATGACCCTGGCGCTATGCCGGCCGCGGGCTGCAACCACATCGGCGCGCCGGGCTATGCCTGCGCTAAGCCAGGCAAAGCAGCGCGGCGGCGCTGGTCCCCAGGGCGTCTTTCTGTAAAGCATTGTATTCACGGGATTACGTGCAAGGAGCAAGTTACGACGGCGTTGTGTAACGTCGTTATATTATAACTTTGTTTACGCCCCAGTCCGTGCTAGGAGCGGGAAGCTTACGCCGGGGTGTTTGGCAAGTCGAAAAGGGCTTTTAAGGTTACCCCGATGGCGGCGAATGCATCCGGAGCAGGCAAAACAGTGACGCGAAAATTACCCGCTGACAATCATGGATCATCCAGCGGCAATTCGCGTGGGGATATTTTGAACGCGGCCATCGGCATGTTCGCGGAAAAACCTTACGAGGAGGTCGTGATCCGCGATATCGCTAAGCGCGCGAATGTGCAAAGCCCGACCATCTACCATTTTTTTAAGAGTAAGAACGGCCTCTACCGGGAGGCGATGCTGGGCTACTATGGCAAGCGAGTGGCGGCGATAGATTCCCTGCCCCCCAAGGATGCGCCGCCCAGGGTGCGTATCCATGCTTTGGTGTTCAATCAGTTGCAGGCGGTTGCCAGCGATCCGGTTTTTTTTCAGCTTCTCCAGCGCGAGTTGTTGAATACCGACGATGCCTTCAAGAAAGACCTGGCGGAAAAGATCATGGTCGGGCTTTACGATTATATCGACGATATCCTGGCCTCGACCCGGTTCGGCAAGGGCAATACGGTGATTCCCACCATGGTGATGTCGATGTTACTCGGTTATTTTCAGGTCGCGCGCTTCCAGAAATTCCTGCCCAATTTCGCAGGCAAGCCGGCGGACGATATTTCCGTGTTGCGGGAAATGGCTGATGAAATTACTAATTTCATTCAGCCTGAATTGGTGGTTGCCTAGGTTTTTGGCGATTCCAGGACGGTGCGCAGGATTTCAGTTGCCGGCGGATCGGTTGGGAGTTTGTTGCCGTCGAGCGCTGTAACGGTTCGTAGTGACAGCGTGTTGCCAAGGCAGAAACAACTGGCGGTGAAGAGGTCCATGGGCGTGAGTTGTGCCTCGCGCACCAGGTTGCGGGCGAGCAGGCGGCCCCGGAGGATGCCGGGCAGCGCGCCGTCTTCCACGGGTGGTGTTAGCCAGTTTCCGTTTTTTAAGATGAACAGATTGGCGGCGCTGGCTTCGGTGACATGGCCTTTGCTGTTCAGCAAGATTGCATCCTCGGCGCCGCGTGTGGCGGCTTCCTGCCGGGCGATGATGCTGTCGAGATAGTTCAGCGATTTGATGCGTGAGAGCGGGGAAAATTCGTTGCGCCGGGTGGTTTGGCAGATGACGGCGGTAATTTCTGGCGCGGGTGAAGTGAACGGGGCGGTGGTGATGAGCAGCGTTGGGCTGGCGTCGGCGGGAGGCAGCAAGCCGCGCGGCCCGGTGCCGCGTGTCAGGGTGATACGCAATACCGCTTCTGGCAGGGAATTGGCGGTGATTAGTGTGCTGATGGCGGTTTGGAACTGCGCATTGTCCAACGGCACCGCGATGCCGAGTTCGGCCGCACCGTGGCACAAGCGGGCCAAATGCAGTGCCAAATGCCGGGGTGTGCCGTCGGCGATGCGTAGGGTCTCGAACAGGCCGTCGCCGAGGGTGAAGCCGCGATCGGCGGGATTGATGGCGGCGTGGCCGGAGGGCCGTAAAAAGCCATTCAGCCAGACAGACTGGTCAGCCATTGCCAAGGCCGAGCATGGGAGAGGCTTTCAGGCGCATTTCATCATACTCCGCATCCGGTTGGCTGTCGGCAACAATGCCGCCGCCTGACTGCATCAGAACATGGGTGGGGGTTACGATCAACGTCCGGATGATGATGGAACTGTCCATCGCGCCGTCGAAGCCGATCCAGGCGATGGCGCCGCAGTAGGGGCCGCGGCGGCAGGGCTCCAGTTCGTCGATGATTTGCATGGCGCGGATTTTTGGTGCGCCGGTGACCGAGCCGCCGGGGAGGGTGACGCGTAGCAGGTCAACGGGGCCAAGTTCTGGCCGTAGTTTGCCGGTGATGCAGGAGACCAGGTGATGTACGGAGGCGAAACTTTCCACCTGGAACAGTTCCGGGACGCGGATGCTGCCGGTTTGCGCGACGCGGCCGATGTCGTGGCGCAGCAGGTCGACGATCATCAGATTTTCGGCGCGGTCCTTGGGGCTTTGGGCAAGTTCGGCGGCCAGGGCGGCGTCCTGCACGGAGTTGGTGTGGCGGGGGCGGGTGCCTTTGATCGGCCGGGTTTCGATGTCGCCGTTGGGTGAGAGGCTGATGAACCGTTCGGGTGAGGCGCTGAGCAGGGCGAGGCCCTCGCCGCAGTCCAGATAGGCGGCGAAGGGCGCCGGGCTGGTTTGCCGTAATGCCAGGTAGAGAGCGGCGGGATTGAGATTTGCGGGGCGCGGGGCGACGTGGCGCAAGGTAAAGTTTGCCTGATAGATGTCGCCGGCGCGGATGTAGGCGAGGATGCGCTGCACATGGGTTTGGTATTCAGTCTGGTCCATGTCCGCCTGCCAGTGGAGTTTTGGCAGTGGCGCGGGCTTGGGTGCGTGGTTTAGGCGGGCAAGCAAGTTGGTTGCTTGCGTGGCAGTATCCTGACCAGGGCGGCTGGCCATAATGAGCCACGCGCGATGGGCGGTATGATCGAAGCCGATGAGTGTGTCGTAAAAACCGATGAATATGTCAGGAAGATTGGATGGATTATCATGGCGGGACGGAACTGGTTCCAGGCCAAGGCCGAGGTCGTAGCTGAAAAATCCGACGGCGCCGCCGGTGAAGGGAAGGGGGCCGGGCGTGGGGGCGTGCTGGGCAAGTTCGCGCGCTAGCAGGTCAAGTGCGTCGTCTTGTTGTGGCCGCAGGATTTTAAAGGGGTCTAGGCAGATGTAGCTGAAACGGCTGCGTGCGTCGCCTGTGGCTGCGCTGTCCAGGAACGCGAGATACGGCTCATGCGCTAGTGCAGCAAAGCAATCATTTGGTTCCTGCCAGGCAATTTCCTGAATCACGGGCGGGCGTTACGTCACGCGCACGAAATCGAGCCCGATGTCGAGTACTTTCGCGCTATGAGTGAGCCAGCCGGCGGAGATTAAATCAACTCCGGTTTCGGCGATGCTGGCGGCGGTGGCCGGGGTGATTCTGCCGGAGGCTTCGGCGATGGCGGTGCCGTTTATCATTGCCACGGCCTGGCGGAGTTGGGTGGTGTCCATATTGTCCAGCAATACGGCATCCACGCCTTCCTGCAAGGCGGCTTCGAGTTGGTCCAGTGTATCAACCTCGATTTCGATTTTTACCAGATGCCCGGCTGCCTGTTTGGCGGTGCGCAGCGCGGGGATGATGCCGCCGGCCAGGGCGATGTGGTTGTCCTTGATGAGAATGGCATCGTCGAGGCCGAAACGATGATTGGCACCGCCCCCGCAACGAACCGCGTATTTTTGCGCAAAGCGCAGGCCGGGCGTGGTTTTGCGCGTGCAGGTGATGCGCGCTTTGGTGTGGGCGATGGCATCGGCAATGCCGCGAGTTGCGGTGGCGATGCCGGAAAGCGGGCCGAGGAAATTAAGCGCGACACGCTCGCCGGTTAAAATACCACGCGCGGAGCCGGAGATTTCGGCAATGACTTCACCGGGGGCAACGCGCGAGGCGTCTGGAAGTTTGACGGTGAAGGTAATCGCGGGGTCGACCATGGCAAAGGCGGCACGGGCGAAATCCAGACCTGCGACCACGCCGGGGTCGCGGGCGACGAGGGTGCAGACCGCGTGGCGTTCGGCCGGGACGACGGCTTCGGTGGTGATGTCCCCGGCGCGGCCGAGGTCTTCCAGCAAGCCGGCGCGCACCGCTTGGTCAACAAGAAGATACGGGATCATGCGGCCAGTCCTATGTTCGAGAGATCAGAAAGATTGATGGTGGATGATGTGGCTTGGGCTGGGTCGGTTTGCGGGAAATCCGTGCGGGTGTGGGCGCCGCGACTCTCCTGGCGGCGCCAAGCGGCTTGGGCGATGAGTAGCGCTACGAGTGCTGGATTGGATCGGGTGGCGAGTGGGGCTAGCTGCTGCATGGCGAGTTCAAGCCCTGGAGCGTTGCGGTAAATACCCAGGTATTGGCTAGAAATATCGCGAATAGCGGGGGAGATGGCAGAGGATTGTGGCAAGGTGGGGGGCGCTTTGCCGTTGCGTGTTGTTCGTCCGCTTATGGCTTGTGCCGCCATGCGGCCGGTGACCATCGCCTCCAGCAGCGAGTTGCTGGCCAGACGGTTTGCACCGTGCAACCCGGTTGCCGCGGCCTCTCCGCAGGCAAACAGGCCGGTTACACTGCTCTCGCAATCGGCGTTAACCGCAATGCCGCCCATGTGGTAGTGCGCGGCGGGACGGACGGGAATCGGCTGCGTGGCGGGGTTGATGCCATGGGCGCGGCAGGCAGCGAAAATGCCGGGAAATTTTTCAGGTTGTACGCCGCGTGCATCGAGGAAAACGCTGTCGCCCTCGGCATATTTTTGAGAGACTGCGCGCGCCACGATGTCGCGTGCGGAAAGATCGGCGCCTTGCATGAAGGGATTGCCGGCGCGGTCTACGAATACCGCGCCTTCGCCACGGACGGCTTCGCTAACCAGCGGCATCGGGTCTAGCCCGCAGGCCAAAGCGGTTGGATGGAACTGCACGAATTCCATGTCGCGGAGATCCGCTCCTGCTTTTGCCGCCAGAGCCAGGCCGGTGCCGGTGGCGCGCAGGGGGTTGGTGGTGTGTGCGAACAGGCCGCCGATACCGCCGGTGGCGATCACCGCGCAATCCGTGGCAAGGGTGAACGGGCCGGTGGGCGTTGTGACATGTACGCCGCAAATTCTGTTGCCGTGCACGGCAAGTCCGATGGCTTGTGCGTGTTCGATGACCGTAATGGTTGGTGCCGCGCGCACGGCATTTATGAGTACGCGCATGACCTCGGCGCCGGTGGCGTCCTTGGCGTGGATGATGCGGCGGCGCGAGTGCGCGGCTTCGAGACCCAAGGCCAAAGCGCCGTCCGTATTGCGCCCGAAATCCGCGCCGTGGCGGTTCAGGAATTCGATGACCCAAGGGCCAGCGGCAATAATTTTCCGCACCACCTCGGCGTCGCAGAGGCCGGCTCCGGCGTTGATGGTGTCCTGCGCGTGGAGGGAAAAATCATCATCCGGTCCGACGGCGGCGGCGATGCCGCCTTGTGCCAGGCCGCTGGCTGTCTCGGTGCCGAAAGCCCCCGCGCAGAGAACCACCACCGGGCGTGGCGCGAGGCACAGCGCTGTCATCAATCCAGCTGCGCCAGCGCCGATGATCACCGTCTGGCCGTGCGGCGTGCTCATTGCACGGCGAGCATGCGTTCAACACTACGCCGCGCGCGCTCCATCAGTGCGGGTTCTATTTCCACTTGCGTCTGCATGGTCTCCAGGCATTCGCGGATGTTGGGCAGCGTGATGCGCTTCATGTGCGGGCAAAGGTTGCAGGGGCGGATGAACTCGGTGCCAGGGTGGGCGACAGCGACGTTGTCGCTCATCGAACATTCGGTAATCAGCACCACGCGGGCAGGTTTTTCACGCGCCACGTAGTCGCTCATGGCGGCGGTGGAGCCTGCGAAGTCCGAGACCGCGACGACTTCCGGCGGGCATTCGGGATGTGCCAGCACGGTGATGCCGGGATGGGCGGCGCGCAGATCGGCGATTTCCTGCGCGTTGAAGCGCTCGTGGACTTCGCAATGCCCGGCCCAGGTGATGATTTTCACGTTGGTCTGTGCCGCGATATTCTGCGCCAGATATTCATCGGGCAGCATGATGACTTCCGGCACGCCCAGGCTTTCGACGACTTTCTTCGCGTTGCCGGAGGTGCAGCAGATGTCGGATTCAGCTTTCACCGCGGCGGAAGTGTTCACGTAGGCGACCACGGGCACACCGGGATAACGCTGGCGCAGCAGCTTGATATCTTCGGCCGTGATGCTGTCGGCGAGGGAGCAGCCGGCGCGGGTGTCGGGGATCAGCACCGTTTTGGTGGGGTTCAGCAGTTTGGCGGTCTCGGCCATGAAGTGCACGCCGGCCAGCACGATCACGTCAGCGTCCACGCGCATCGCCTCGCGTGCCAGCAACAGGCTGTCGCCGACAATGTCCGCGACGCCATGGAAGATTTCCGGCGTCTGGTAGTTGTGCGCCAGGATTACGGCGTTGCGCTCACGTTTTAGGCGGTTGATGGCCTTGATGTCGGGCGAGAACAACGCCCATTCGGCGGGGGGAATGACGCGGCTGACGCGCTGGTAGAGCTGGGTAAGGTCCAAGGGCATGGTACATCCAGTAATGCTCAAAATGAGCATAAATAAGTCAGAAAAAAACGGGCGGGTGCCCGGTCGTGCATCCCCTTATACTAGTCGTGAGCATAACTATGTCAAGTGCGGGCAAGCGGCGGTTTGGTGCCGGCGTAGGCGCGCTCCTGCAGGATATCGGCGCGGAAGCGGAAGAGTTTGGCCGGGCGGCCGCCGGTGGCCTCGGCCATTTGGCCGGTTTCCTCAACCAGTTCCTGCTGTTCCACCAGGCGGCGGAAATTTTGTTTGTGTAGCAGTTGCCCGGCCAGGGCCTCCACGCTGCGTTGCAGGTCCAAGAGGGTGAACTGGGGCGGCATCAGCTCGAACACCACGGGGCGGTAGGTGATTTTGGCGCGTAGCCGGGCGATGCCGGTGGCGAGAATCCGGCGGTGGTCCTGGCGCATGGCTTGGCCCAGCCGGGGCGGGGCGGGGCTGTGGCAGGGGATGCCGTCGCGCGTGGCCTCGGCGACCAGCCCGGCCTCGTACAGCAGCTCGTAGCGCTGCAACACCAGCTCCTCGTTCCAGCGCCGGTCTTCCAGGCCGAAGGCGATGGCGGCGCGTTGTTTGCGGGCGCGGCGTTCCACGGGGCTGGCGCCGGCTTGGACCCAGGCGCGCAGCGCGGCGGGGAGCGGGCTTGCGGCCTCCGCGCCTTGGCGGCGGTCCTCCCACGGGAAATAATCGTACCAGTTGCGCCAGCTTGCCCCGCCATCCAGGGCGTTTGGCTGCTCGCGGGTGAGGGCCAGGTAGGAGATGGAGATGGCGCGGCCGAAGCCGCCAAGGGCGGCGTTGCGGTCGTTGTCGGCGAATGTATAGAGCTGCTCGACATAGCCCAGCGGGTGATGCGTCTGACGTTCCACCCAGGAGCGCGTGCCGGCCTGCAATGAGCGGTGCTCGGGCGAGAGCGGGCCAGAGGGGAGGGAGGTGCCATCGGCAATGGTTAGTACGCGCGGCGTGCCGGCGGTTACCGCCACGAGGACGGCAATCAGCTCAGCGCTTACGGAACTTGGCCGATTCTCGGGCATATGTTCATTTCGCAGATAGCGGCTCGGGCTGGCAAGGGCTGGCGTATCTTCAATGTAAGACACATTGAAAATTCGCCCCGGTGCAATATGTATCGGACGGGCGGCGGCATTAACCAGCCGTGCGCGCGATAACATTAAGATAAAGGGGAACAGTATGGCTGGCGCGATTTATGACATTCCGTTGAAGAGCATCGATGGCAACGCGACGAACCTTGGCGACTACAAAGGCAAGGTGCTGCTGGTGGTGAATGTCGCCTCCAAATGCGGGCTGACGCCGCAGTACGAGGGCTTGCAAAAGCTTTATGCCGAAAAGCATGGCGCCGGGCTGGAAGTGCTGGGTTTTCCGGCGAACGACTTTAAGGGCCAGGAGCCGGGCACGGAAGAGGAGATCGCCAGCTTTTGCAGCACCACGTATAATGTGGAGTTCCCGCTGTTCGGCAAGATCTCGGTGGTGGGCGAGGCCAAGCACCCGCTGTACCAGGCGCTGACCGCCGCAAAACCGCATGCCGAGGGCGGCGATGCGTTCCGCACGAAGCTTGCCGGCTTTGGCATTGCCACCAACCCGGAACCCGAGGTGCTGTGGAATTTCGAAAAATTCATAATCGGCCGCGACGGCAAGGTTGTGGCCCGGTTCACGCCGGATGTGGGTGCTGATGATCCGCGCCTGCGCGCCGCGCTGGATGCCGCGCTGGCGGCTTAAGCTCCGGCGTTAGTGATACATGAGATGACAGCCGCCGGCCTCGTTGGGGCCGGCGGCTGTTTCTGTAGGCGCGGTGGTTTCCCCCACGCGCGCGGGCGCAAAGGGTGCCTGCCCGGTGGGGGCAAGGCCCACCTGGGGTAGCCCAGGCGTACCAAGGGCTATGGACCTGTGGAAGCGCGGCACGGCCCAGAGCACAAAACCGTAGGATGCCTTCGTTGTCATCGTTTATGCCTCAAGGTTGTGGCGTTTGTCTAAATCACTGAACCTGGGCTGCATAGGCGTTCCGCATGATAAAACCATTAAAGATAAGATAATTGAAGAAGCTATTTCTTAATATATAAAATTTTAGGTCATTTAAAGAAATTTTTTTCTTAACCGATGGTCTTGCCCTAAGCCAGATATCCGAACAGCCGCATCCAGCCATTCATACGCCGCTCAATTTCCCGCGCCGCCGCCGGGGTCAGCAGCCGCTGCCAGCGCCCGACCTCGCCAGTGCGCCCGGCGTGGTGGAGGTGCCATTGGGTGTCCATGTCCAGCACATCGCCTGAGCGGGAGTCCCTGAAAACCGTCGGTAATTCCTCCAGCCGGGCGATTTTTGCCTCAATGGCATCGCGCCGGCTCTGCCTGAAGAGGTGTTCGCGCATCTGGGCATTCAGTGTGCCGCCAAAAAACGCTGCCAGCCGGTCCAGCGTGGCGATGTCATCGGTGAAGCCGGCTTCGTAGGTGAACAATTCCGCCCGCTTGTCGCTGGCGAAATGCGCGCAGAACGTGGCGGATTTTTCCACCCGCTCCAGCGCCTGCGGAAAATCGTGGCCCATGTGCTGCATCAGCGATGTCACCGCGTCGCGCGGGTCGCGGATGCTAAGGACGATCCGCGTGGCCCGCATGGCGAGGAAACTGGCTTCGGGCAGACCCAGGTCATGCGTTTTCACCACGTTCAGGACACTCGGTTTCAGGCGTTTGAGGACATCCATGCGTTCGGCGTAGCTGCCGGCCACTTTGGTATCAGGGTACATGGCCTGCGCAACTTGCCGGGCGGTGTTGTATAGCCAGGTGGAGCCGCTGGCATACATCCCTAGACACCAGATCATGTCTAGGCGGGTTTTCCTGGAACGCGGGCGAATAGCGATTTGGGCAGCAGGTTCCCAACGCGGGCGGCGGCGGCGAACCACCAGGGGAAGGTGATGGTGGCTCGCCCGGCCTCGATACCTTTGATGATGATGCGGGCGGCCTGATCGGCGTCCAGCATTCCGGGCATGGGGTAGGGGTTTTTCGCCGTCATCGGCGTGCGGATGAAGCCCGGACGCACCAGGGTAAGGGCAATGCCGTCGCGCGCAGCGCCGGGGGTGGCGGCGCGTACCCAGAAATCCAGCGCGGCTTTTGTGGCGGAGTAGGCGGGGGAGGTGGGCAGCGAGATGAGCCCGGCGATGGAGCCGATAATGACGATGCGTGGCGTTTTGCGGGCCATGGCCGGCAGTACGGTGTTGAACACGCCGTCCAGATTGGTGGCGAAGACGCGGCGGATCTGTTCGTCGCCCTCGCGGTTGGCCTTGCCCGGTCCGGCGGAAACGCCGGCATTGGCGATCATAAGATCGAGGCTTTCCAGCTCGCCGATCCAGATTTCCATGGCGGCGCGGTCGGTGACATCGACTACCGTCGCCGTGACCCGCGCGCCTTTGGCCCGTGCAAGTTCAGCTACGGCGGTCAGCCGGGCTTCATCCCGTCCGGCCAGATGCAGTGTGATGCCGGGGGCGGCATATTCCAGGGCGAGGGCTTGCCCCAGTCCGCTGGAGGCGCCGGTAATAGCGATGGTTTGATAGTGCATATGGGCAGCGTAGCAGCCTCCTGCTAAGAGGCCAGCCCATGAGCACAAAAACCTCCATTGCCTCCATGACCGGCTTTTCCCGCACACACGGGCACGCCGGCCCCGTCTCCTGGATATGGGAGTTGCGCAGCGTTAACGGCAAAGGGCTGGATATTAAGCTACGTCTGCCCGGTGGGCTGGATGCGCTGGAGATCCCGTTGCGCGACCTGGCCGCCAAGCGGCTGAAGCGCGGCAATGTTTCCGGCACGCTCACGCTTAAGCGGGACGCAGTTTCCGGTCTCACGCCCGACCTCGCGGTGCTGGAGAGGATCAAGGATCTGGCCATTGATCTGGCCGATAACATTCCTGGCGCCTTGCCGCCGCGGGCTGAGTTGCTGCTGGCGCTGCCGGGGGTGATGCGCAACGTCTCCGCGCAGGACGATACCGAGGAAGAGCAGGCCGCGCTGGCCGCGGCCGTGCAGGCCGGGTTTGCCGAGGCGCTGGCGCAACTGGCGGCGGCGCGGGAAGGTGAGGGGACGCGGCTGACAGGGATTGTTTCGGCGCTGCTGGCGGAAATCGAGGCTTTGTATACGGCGGCTTCCGTTGAGGCGGCGACTCAGCCCGCCCTGCACAAGGCCAAGCTCACCGCGCAGTTGGCGGAAATTCTCGGCAGCACCCCGGCGCTGCCGGAGGAGCGGATTGCACAGGAAATTGCACTGTTGGCCACGAAGTCGGACGTGCGGGAAGAGCTGGACCGGCTGCACGCGCATATTGGCGCCGCCCGCGCGCTGCTGGCGGAAGGGGTCGGCATTGGCCGCAAACTCGACTTTTTGATGCAGGAGTTCAACCGCGAGGCGAATACTCTGTGCAGCAAATCTACCTCGCTGCCGCTGACCTCCATGGGGCTTTCGCTGAAAGCGGCGATTGAGCAGCTGCGTGAGCAGGTGCAGAACATTGAGTAAGCGGCGCGGCCTTTGCCTGGTGCTGGCAGCACCTTCAGGGGCGGGGAAGACCACGCTGTCGCGGGCGTTGCTGGAGCAGGATGATGCGCTCTTGCTCTCCGTGAGCATGACCACACGGGCTCGGCGGCCTGGCGAGAAGGATGGCACGCACTACCATTTTATCGCCCAGGAACGGTTCGATGATATGGTGGCGGCGGGTAAGCTGCTCGAATATGCGCGCGTGTTCGGCCGTTCCTACGGCACGCCGCGCGGCCCGGTTGAAGCGGCGTTGACGGCGGGGCAGGACGTGCTGTTCGATATCGACTGGCAGGGCTTCCACCAACTGCGCGCGGCGATGCCGGGCGATGTGGTGGGCGTGTTCATCAAGCCACCCTCGCTGGAGGTGTTGCGCCAGCGCTTGATCAAGCGCGGCGATACCCCGGAGCAGGTGGAAGAGCGGATGAAGCACGCCGAGGCGGAAATCTCCCACGCCGCGGAGTTCGACTATATCGTGGAGAACCATGATCTGGACGTGGCGCTGGCTGATCTGCGCGCGATTCTGCGCGCCTGCCGGCTGGCGACGAAGCGGCAAGGGTAATTGCAAAGAAAACTGAAATACACGGAAAACGCGAAAGCCCAACGGATAGTCGTTTACGGCAGGCCGCTGGCGGAGGGGGCGCCCCCTCCGGTTCTCCGCTTATTCGGCGCCCGCCGCGATGCCAGCTTGCACTGCGGAGATCGCCTGATTGACGAGGTTGATCGCATTCACCCGGTAGCCGCCTTTGTCTGGCGAGGCCATTTGCAACTGGGCCTCGGCGTTTTGCAGTGAGTGCAGCGCATTCCACATATGGCGCTGGTAGGCCATCGCGGTGCCCCCGATAAGTATACCAGCCACCATGGAGCCGGCGACGATAGCTGCGATGCGAAACCGGGAATTGGTTATGAAAGCCATGTCAAGTCCTTTTTTATTTTCTAAATAATGGGATGTCGAAGAAAGCAACTATAGGCACATAGTGTTGGGACAGAGTTACGGGCCCACACACGCAAGCTGGTAATACTATCTAATCTCAAAGAGATAAATGAAATTCATGCGACCGGTGGCCCTTGCGCGCCCGGACGAGGGTCCTTTCCGCGGGAATTTGTAAGCATGACAATTTCATGCTATAAACCGGCCTGAACTCAGGATAAAATTCTTAATGATCTCAGTCTGTTATCACCGGTCCGGCGAGTCTTTTGCCGCCGTTATCTGCAACCTGATCTGACATGAGCGAGATTACCGGCGAACCCGGCGCTGAGCCGTTGCCCGTGCGTGGGACCGAGCCTGTCTCCATCGAGCAGGAGATGCGCAAGTCGTATCTCGACTATGCTATGTCCGTCATCGTCTCCCGCGCCCTGCCGGACGCGCGCGATGGGTTGAAACCCGTGCACCGGCGGATTTTGTACGCCATGAACGAGTCCGGAAACACGCCGGACAAGCCGTACCGTAAGTCCGCGCGTATGACCGGCGACGTGATGGGTACCTATCACCCGCACGGCGACAGCGCGATTTATCTGGCCGCCGTGCGTATGGCGCAGGATTTCTCGATGCGCCTGCCGCTGATCGACGGCCAGGGCAACTTTGGCTCTATCGATGGCGATATGCCCGCCGCCATGCGTTATACGGAAATGCGGCTGGACCCGGCGGCGATGCTGCTACTCGGCGACATTGACAAGGATACCGTCGACTTCCAGCCAAACTACGACGAGAGCGAGACGGAGCCGCGCGTGCTGCCCGCCGCGTTCCCCAACCTGCTCATCAACGGCTCCAACGGCATCGCCGTCGGCATGGCGACCAATATTCCGCCGCATAACCCGACCGAGATTATGGACGCCACGCTGGCGCTGATCGCCAACCCGGAGATCACGCTTGATGAGTTGATGGCGATTGTCCCCGGTCCGGATTTTCCGACCGCTGGTATTATTCTTGGCCGCTCGGGGATTCGTTCAGCGTTCGAGACCGGGCGGGGCTCCATTACCATCCGCGCGCGCGCCGGCATTGAGCAGATCCGCAAGGACCGCGATGCCATCGTGGTTACGGAAATCCCGTACCAGGTGAATAAATCCGCGCTGCTGGAGCGCATCGCCGAACTGGTGCGCGCGAAGGACATTGAGGGCATCGCCGACCTGCGCGACGAGAGCGACCGGGACGGTATGCGTATCGTCATTGAACTCAAGCGCGATGCCACTGGTGAGGTGGTGCTGAACCAGCTTTACCGCTTCACGAATCTACAGACCAGTTTCGGCATTAATATGCTGGCGCTGGACAAGGGCCGCCCGCGCCAGATGGGGCTGAAGGAACTGCTCACCTGTTTCGTGGAATTCCGCGAGGAAGTGATTTTGCGCCGTGCCCGGTTTGAGCTGAACAAGGCGCGTGACCGGGCGCATCTGCTCATCGGCCTTGCCACCGCGGTGGCAAACATTGATGAAGTGATCAGGATTATTCGCGGCAGCCCGGATTCCAACACAGCGCGCGTGGCGTTGATGGAACGCCACTGGCCGGCGGAAGATGTGGCGCCGCTGCTGGCGTTGATTGATGACGTGGGCAACACTATTACGCCCGAAAAAACCATGCGCCTGACCGAGGCGCAGGCGCGCGGTATTCTGGAACTGCGCCTGGCCCGACTGACCGGGCTGGAGCGGGACAAAATCCAGGCTGAACTGACCGAAGTTGCGACGCGTATTACTGAATTGCTGGATATCATCGGCTCGCGTATTCGCCGCCTGGAAGTCATGCGCGAAGAACTCGTGGCGGCGCGCACGAAAATTGCCAGCCCGCGTAAATCCAGCATCGAGAATTTTGTAACCGACCAGGACGACGAAGCCCTGATCGAGCCGGGCCAGATGGTCGTCACCATTACGCGCGACGGCTTTATCAAGCGTACGTCGCTGGAAGTGTTCCGCGCGCAGAACCGCGGCGGGCGCGGGCGTTCGGCGACCTCCACGCGCGGGGATGATGTGGTGACGCGCAGCTTTAATGCGCATACGCATCAATTTGTGCTGTTTTTCTCATCCGGGGGCAAGGTTTTCCGCGAGAAAGTCTGGCGGCTGCCGGAGGCCACCACAACGGCCAAAGGCCGCGCGCTCATCAACTTGCTGCCAGAATTGGGCAAGGACGAAATCACCACCGTGCTGCCGCTGCCGCAGGATGAAGCACTTTGGGAGAACCTGCACCTGGTGTTTGCCACGGCTAGCGGTGGTGTGCGCCGCAATAAACTGTCCGACTTCAAGAACGTCCGCCTCTCCGGCCTGATCGCCATGAAGCTTGACGAGGGCGACCGCTTGATTGGTGTTGCCACCTGCCGCGACGGTGACGATGTGTTCCTGGCAACAAAGCTCGGCCGCTGCATCCGCTTCCAGATCACCGATGAGAACCTGCGCGTCTTCTCCGGCCGTGATTCCGCCGGTGTGCGGGGTATTAAACTCGGCAAGGATGACGAGGTGATGAGCCTCTCGGTACTGCGCCATGTCGAGGCTACGCCGGATGAGCGTGCGGCGTACCTGAAATACACCTCGGCGCAGCGGCGCATCGGCGATGAGGAGACCGAGACCAGCGACAATGACGAGGCAGTCGCGGATATTGCGCTCTCCGAGCCGCGAATCAAAGAACTGTCCGACGCGGAAGAGATTCTCCTCACCGTCACCGACTCCGGCTTTGGCAAGCGGTCCTCTGCTTATGAATACCGCGTCACGGGCCGTGGCGGTCAGGGCATCGCCAACATCACCCTCAGCGCCAAGCGCAACGGCACAGCTGTCGCTGCCAGCTTCCAGGTGCGCGAGGGTGACGACGTGATGCTGGTGACTGACGGCGGGCGGTTGATCCGCGTTCCGGTGGACCAGGTGCGCATTACCGGGCGTTCGGTGATGGGCGTCACACTTTTCCGCCTGGATGATGACGAGCGGGTCACCAGCGTTTTCCCCGTATTGGAGCAGGAGGCCATATTGGAGCAGGAGGCTGAGGATGTCTGAACCACGCGTTGCCCTTTACCCCGGCACGTTTGACCCTGTGACCAACGGGCATCTGGACATTATCTCCCGTGCCGCGCGGCTGGTGGACCGGCTCGTGATCGGCTTGGGCGTCAACGCCGGCAAGGACCCGATTTTCAATCTCGAAGAACGTATCGCGTTAATCGAAGATGAAGTGGCGCCGATTGCCGAGAAAACCGGTGCCGTGATCGAGGTACGGTCCTTCAACTCGTTGTTGATCGCTTTTGCAAAGGATGTTGGCGCGCAGATGATCGTGCGCGGCCTGCGTGCCGTGTCGGACTTTGACTATGAGTTCCAGATGGCGGGGATGAATTACCGCCTGAACCCTGGCATCGAGACGGTGTTTCTGATGGCCAGTGAGCGCCACCAGTTCATCTCCTCGCGCTTCGTGAAGGACATTGCGCTGCTGGGCGGGGATATATCCTCCTTTGTACCCAAGCTCACCCTTGAACGTACCCTTGCCAAAGTGAGAAAATAACCATGTTGAAACGCCGAACCCTTATCAGCACTGCCGCTGCAACCCCCTTTTTAACGGAATTTGCCATGACTGAACCTGCCGCCGCCGACCTCTCCAACACCGTGCTGATGGAGCTGAAATACGGCACAGTGACCATCCAGTTGCGCCCGGACCTGGCACCCCATGCCGCCGAGCGGATTAAAACCCTGACCACCCAGGGCGTTTATAATGGCTGCAAATTCTTCCGTGTCATCGCCGGGTTCATGGCGCAGACTGGCGACCCAACCAACACCGGCATGGGCGGCTCCAACCTGCCGAACCTGCCGGCGGAATTCACCCAGGACGCCAGCTTCCTCACCGGCGCCGTGGGCATGGCCCGCACGTCGGACCCTAATTCCGCCAACAGCCAGTTCTTCATATGCTTCGCCCCGGCAACCTTTCTGGATGGCAACTACACCATCGTGGGCCAGGTAACCGCCGGCATGGATGCCGTGCAGCAGATCAAAAAGGGCGACCCGCAGAGCGGTGCGGTGCAGAATCCCGATTCGATCATTAAAATGACCATGGCTGGTTGAGCCTATTCGGGTATCTGATCAGGTTTTTGCTGGCTTTGCGAGCAAAACGGATCAGGCACCCATTAGCGTCTATTGACTTGCAGGGGGCAAATCTGGTTCACCCCTGCACGGAGAGCCTGTAGCTCAGTGGTAGAGCATTCGACTTTTAATCGAATGGCCGTGGGTTCGACCCCCACCGGGCTCACCAATTCTTTCAAGGGGTTAGAGGCTGTTTTAGCTTCGCCCCGCGAAAGTTAGGCAGTTTTGTTCCTGATGCGTTTTCGTTGCAGGTACGCAATCGCGCATTTTGCCAGAATTTTCTGTTTAGCTCCCGCCGTGTAGCCCTCAACGATTGCCCGCGTTTTGGGGCCGGTGATGGCCTGAATCTGGCCATCACCGGCCCCAACCTCTGCCAGACGCGAAGCCGAACTATGGCGGATTCCGTGGAAGTGAGGGGGCTGGATGGGGTGCGTTCATGGGAGTGACTCCAGCTTGGCGTGAACTGTGGTGACTGGTACTTTGGATTGCCGCCGATAACGGGACATTAATAGACGTAGCGTCTAAAATGGTCAAATATTTTAAAAGAAACCCATCTAGCGCATGGGGTTCTTTCCAACGTATGGCCGAGCTTTAAATGCAGTAAATGTGGCTTGATGGTTTAGTTTTCTACGGAGAAATTACTAGAATGATACCACTTATCGGCATGGATCAGACGTTTTACAGAATTATAACGCCATTAATGCTGGACATCATGTTTTATATTTAATATAGCTCCACCAAGAAATGGCGATGCCTCATAAACGACATAAGGGCTGTCCAGGCGGCCTGAGAGCAAGATAGGGTCTGAGAATTGATCACAACCAAACAATGCGTTCATCTGCGGCCTGAGTGGGCAGCTATGAGAGCCACCGTATTGCTGCAAGGTGCGGCCGGGACAAGGATATGAGGCCGACCACGAACAATCTGCTTTCGTTCATCGGAAAAATCGCGGTTGTCACGGGGGCGGGAGCGGGTATTGGCCGCGCCATCGCTTTGCGGCTGGCAGGCGCAGGTGCCACGGTTGCTGTGCTCGATAAGGATGAGCAACAGGCCCGGCAGACACTGGAGGCAATTACGCAGGCCGGTGGCACGGGGTGCAGCTGGAGCGCGGATGTTGGCAATGGCCCAGCTGTGACAAACATTTTTCAGGAAATCGCAGTAACGTTCGGGCGGGTCGATATTCTCGTGAACAATGCCGGTATCTACCCGGTGGCGCCCATTGACGAGCTTTCCGACGAGCTGTTGGACAAGGTATTTGCCGTCAATCTACGTGGCGCGCTCTACTGCCTGCGCGAGGCCGGACGGCAGATGCAAGGCGGCGGCGTCATCATCAACATCTCCTCAATTGATTCACTGCGGCCCTCGGCCCCCGGCCTTGGTGCGTATGGCGCCTCGAAGGCGGCACTCAATGCGCTTACCCGCTCCGCCGCAGTTGAATATGGCCCGCGCGGTATCCGGGTGAACGCCATCCTTCCGGGAGTAATCGTTACCGAAGGTACTAGCATCATGCCCGACGAAGCGCGCCAGTTTTATGCGTCCAGGACTCCGCTGGGCAGGAACGGCGTTCCCGATGACATCGCAGGTGCCGTGCTCCTGCTAGCGAGTCCGCTTGCTTGCTTTGTGACCGGCCAGACATTGATTGTTGATGGCGGTTTTACGATTAACGGATAAAGCATAAGGGGAAGCTATCTATGCCTGATTACCGTTTTGTGGTGTTCGCCAATTGCAAGCCTGACGCGGCGGCGGCGGCGATACATTGCGCCCGCTCGGCAATATCAGCCTGCAAGACTTCGCAACGATAGCCCCGCGCCACCAGCTCAGCGCGCGCCTGCGCCAAGCGGTCCGCCAGAATATCCACCAGGAACAGGCTATACCCGTCAGCCGCGAGAGCTTCGGCGGTTGCCCGCCCCAGCCCGCGGGCGCCGCCGGTGACCAGCGCGACGGGGGCCGTTACGCGGGGCTTCGCTTGTCCCAGACGAGCGGCAGGTGTTGCACGCTCCAAACCGATTTCGTGTTCAGCACCACCGTCTCCCCCTCAGCCACCCGCAGATTGCTGAAACGGGACAGGAATTCCTCAAGCACGATGCGCATCTCGCGCCGGGCCAGGTGCATCCCCACGCAGAAATGCGGGCCGTTGGCGAAGGTCAGATGCGATGCCTTGCGGTCGATATCGATGACATGTGGATTTTCATACTGGCGCGCATCGCGGCTGGCGAGAAAGGTCGGCAGGCTTACGCAATCGCCTTTCTTGAAGAGCACGCCGTGGAATTCGAAATCCTCGGTGACGACGCGCCGGGTCGCGGTGACGCCATGCGCGCGCAGCGATTCATCCACCATGAGGCTGATATCCTCGGGGTTGCGCGCCAGCCGCTCCTGCAGGGGCAGGTTGCTGGCGAGGTGGCGCATGGCCCAGCCCAGGCTGCTCATCACCGTATCCAGCCCGCCGAGATAGAGCACATAGCACATGCCCATGATTTCGCCGTCATTCAGGGGGCGTCCGTCGATCTCGGCGGCGAGGATGGCGCTCACCAGATCGTCGCGCGGATCGTTCCGCCGCTCGGCAATGTAGGATTCGAGATAATGCAGGATTTCACGGGCGGCATTGATGCGAGTGGGCATGTCCTTGCCGTGCATGAAGGCATCTTCCCATTTCAGGAACTGGTCGAGGCGGTCGCGCGGCATACCCATCAGCGTAAGGAAAATGTGCCCAGGAAACAGGCTGGCGAATTCCGAAATGAATTCGCAGCCGCCGTGATCTTCGAACTCGGCGATCAGCGAGCGGCAGATCCCGCGCACCGTCTCGCTCAGAGCATCCACGGCCTTTGGCGTCAGCCAGGGATTGAGAATCCGGCGATAGGCGGCATGGGCCGGCGGGTCGATCTCAAGTGGGTTGAGTTTCCAGGCGACGCCGAGGAGCGCGGTGGCATCCGAGTTCTGCGCGCTGGAAAAATGCGCGTAGTCGAGGAAGGCTTCCTGGATCAGCGCGTGGCGGGTAATAATCCACGACGGCTGGTCAAAAAATCCCTTGGTTGAATAAATAATATTGGGCCCCTCATGCAGGCGGGCCGCCCCAAGATAGGGGTCTTCCAACTCCAAGGCGTATTCGCTGATCGCATGGTCCCATACCAGCTCTGGCGGGACATGGGCTGGTATGTTTGCGGGGAAAGCCGCTGTTTGTGCGTCCATGATCGTCATTCTCCTTATCCCTGAACCGGCCTTATCGCGGAAGGTTCTTCTGATTGACGCGATCAAGTGTCGCCGTCCGGCGCGATCGCATGGTGGTGTAATTGCCGGGTGTCTTATGTTACTGTGGACGCGGTGTCAACTATTGTGCCAAGTTGGGGCAACGGCGCATGCGGTGAGGCGGTGGGCGATGGCAGCTTTATCGGAAGCGTGTGGGATCTGTGGCCTGAAAGTTGACGTGGCGCTATGATCGGCTTGTAATATGCGGTCGCCTTTTTGGGGGCTGATTAAAATTGTCGAGGTAAATTGAAATCGTGAGTGAGCAGGCGCACCGCAGAACCAAGAAAACAACAGCGCGAGATGCCGTGCCAGCGCATGGTGCCGCAGCTGCGGCGCTGCTGAACGAGGAGACCCCGAGTCGTTGGGAGGACATGCCGGACGCCTCTAGGGGTGAGGCGCCTGATGGGAGCCAGCAGCGTTTGACGAAATGGGACCTGCGCAAAATCCACACGCGCCGCATGATCCTGCATGCAGCGCGGGAGGTGTTTGCCGATCGTGGCTTCATTGTGCCTCGGGTCGAGGATGTGGCCCGTGCGGCTGGAATCAGCCGTGCGGCCTTCTATTTGCACTTCAAATCGGCGGATGATCTGATTGAGGCGCTGTTCGAACGCGAGGTGCGTTGGCAGCTCCGCCGTTACCGCAGCCTGTCCTCTGAAATCATTCGTAACGAGCGGCGGATGCGCGGCTGGCTGGAGCGCTTTTTTGCGAGTTTCCGTCAGGAACGGCAATATTTACTCATCATTAACCGCGCGCTTTCGGTCAATCCCACGTCGATGGGGATTATCCTCAAGGAGCGTGAACGCGTCCTGCTTAATCTGGGGCGTCGAGTCCCTGAATTGCGGCTGTTCAACCCCGATGGCTCGTCCTCTCGCGAACGCATGATAGAAATGCACGCGCTTGCCTCCCGGATCGAAGATCTGTCGCTCGGCGCAGCTTTCGACGTGTGGGGGGCGGATTTCGACCTGGCGCTGGATCTGCTGGCGCGCGCGCTGGTACGTTTTTCAAGCGACCCAGACAGTGCGACTAAGACGCCGCCAGCCTGAAATTTAATGTGTCGGCGCTACAATATAGTTGACGCCGTGTATACTATTGTCTAAGCATTCCCCATAACAACTGGGCTGTGCGCCGGCTTGCCGCGTGCCGTCCCGCGCAAAAAGAGGGAATGTGATGGAACAAGAAGGTTTGATGCGGAGCGCCCCGGCCACGGGTGGATATGATCTTCCCGACCCTTTGACGCTGCCCGAGGAAGGCGTTCGGCCGCCGATCGTCGTGAACGAGATTTTGCGCAAGGATGCTGTGCCGCCGCCGGCTAATCTGCTGGAAGACCCGCACAACACTCTCGGCACCGACCCGATTCCGGCGTCGCGCTATTTCTCTGAAGAGTTCTTTGAGCTGGAGCGCGCGAAGCTCTGGCCAAAAGTCTGGCAATTTGCCTGCTGGGGCCAGGATATCCCCAATCCTGGCGATACGCATGTTTACCGCATTATGAAGCGCTCGGTTCTCATCATCCGCCAGCGTGACGGGTCGGTGAAAGCCTTTGTTAATGCCTGCCTGCACCGCGGGGCCGAGCTCTGCGAGACTCACACGCACAAGGCGGAGTTGAAATGCCCGTATCATTATTTCACCTGGGGACTGGATGGCGACCTCAAATGGGTGCCGTCGAAATGGGATTTCCCGCAGCTCAACGGGCGGAAATTCAATTTGCCCGAAGTCCGGCTCGAGGAATGGAACGGCTTCCTGTTCATCAATTTCGATAAAGACGCGCCGTCACTCGAAACGTATATGGGCCGCTTTGCCGAGCACTGGAAAGTCTGGGACTTCTCCAAGCGCTACAAAGCCGTCCACGTGCAAAAGCGTATCCAGTGCAATTGGAAAAACGGTCTGGACGCCTTCATCGAAGGGTTTCATGCCTTCGCCTCGCACGGCCAGGGCGCGTCGGTTGTGCCGGATGATTGCAGCCAGGTCGATATCTATCCGGATTCGCCGCATATGAGCCGGTTCCAGATTCCGATGGGATATCCATCCCCACGTATTCATCCCGCTCCGCCGCCTGAAGAAACCTTTGAGATGCTATGTGCAGGGTTTCTGCCGGAGGCGCTGGGTACCGAGGAAGGGCGGATCAAGCCCGGCGAGGATTCGCGTGCCGCTTCCGCGCGGATTGCGCGGCTGAGCTACGAGAAGAATTTTGGTATCTCCGCCGATAAGCTTTCAACGGCCGAGGCGTTGGACGCGATCTCCTATTTTCTGTTCCCAAATTTCATGCCCTGGCCGTGTCTGTCCTTTCCGCTGGTCTACCGCTTCCGCCCCGCGGAAAGCCCCGATTGGTGCATTTGGGATACGATGCTCTTCCTCCCCTTCTCGGGTGAGCGTCCGCCTTCGGCTGAAACGATCGAGTTGGGGCCGGATGATCCGTTGGAAGATATCGCGGCGCTTGGCGGCTTGGCGCTCGTTTTGCACCAGGATGCCATGCAACTTCCCTCGGTGCAGCGTGGGCAGCAAAACCTGGTCGACGGAAATCTCATGCTGACCGAATATCAGGAACTGCGCATCCGCCATTACCACAAGACCCTCGAACATTATCTGGGGCTCGGTAAGGACTGATGCGGATGGCTGAATGCGCCAAAGTGGGAACGGTGTCGGTACGGATCGAGCCGCTGGGAGAAGTTGTGTTTCCGCGGCCTGGAGAGCCACTTATGCGTGCAGCCCAGCGCGCTGGGCTGCACTGGCCAACTTTGTGCAATGGAGCATCGCTTTGCGGTGCCTGCCATGTCCGGGTCGTGGCGGCGAGCGAGCCGCTCGCCCCGCCAAGTGCGCGTGAATTGCAGGGGTTGAAACTGGTGCCCGTCTACAAGCAGGGGCCCTCGGTCCGGCTTGCCTGCCAACTGGTGCCTAAAGGCGAAATGACGGTCGAGCGCGCCGGTGTGGCGCGGCCCGACCGGCGCAATGATTCATGAGGGAACGAAGATGAGCAACGTGCTGAACCAAGGTGGGGCGACGGACGGACCCAGCCACGAGACGTTACTGGAAATCTATCGCCGGGCGGCGCTGATTCGCCGCTGCGGCGCGCGTTTCCTTGCCGTGATCATGTCGGGGCGGATCGCGGCTCCCTATTATTCGCCGCGTGGACAAGAGATTCTGGCCGCTGCCATGGCGGTCAATTTGCGGCCCGAGGACTATGCGGTGACGATTTATCGCGGCCTGCATGATCACCTCGCCAAGGGCGTACCGCTAAAGGAGCTCTGGGCCGAATATGCCGGCAAGGCATCCGGCGCGTGCAAGGGCAAAGGCGGGCCGATGCACATCACACACCCAGCCTCCGGCGTGGTGGTGACAACGGGCATTGTCGGCAGCGGCATCCCGATTGCTAACGGTCTCGCGCTGGCCTCACAGATTCGTGGCGATGGCCGAGTGACGATGACCAGTTTCGGCGACGGCGCCACCAATATAGGTGCCTTCCACGAGGCGCTGAATCTGGCATCATTATGGAAATTGCCGGTGATTTTCCTGTGCCAGAACAATCTCTATTCCGAGCACACGAGCTTTGCCAACGGCACCGCATGCGCTGATATCGCGACCCGTGGCGTGTCTTACAATATGCATTCAGTCGCGGTGAACGGTAACGATCCGGTGGCGATGTGGCGCGCCGCGCGCGACGCCGTGGCGCGCGCGCGCAGCGGTGCCGGGCCAACGCTGATCGAAGCCAAAACTTTTCGCTTCGAGGGGCATGTTCTGGGCGATACCGGCCATTACATCCCCAAAGAGGAATATGCCGCGGCGTTGGCGCGCGACCCGGTGCCGTTGCTGCGCGCCCGGCTGATTGAAGATGGCATCGCTGATGAAGCGGCCATCGCCGCGATGGAACAAAAAATCGATGCCGACATCACCGAGGCGCAGGATTTTGCCCTGGCCGAACCCTATCCGGGCCTTGATGAACTGGGCCGCGACGTATTTGCCGAGGAGATCACGCCATGACCGCCCCGAATGTTAACAAACCCAGAATGATCTATGGGGCGGAAGCCGCGCTCCAGGCGCTTGATGAAGCCATGGCCGCGGATCCGAACGTCATCGTCTTCGGCGAGGATCTGGCCGACCGCGAGGGCGGTGGCGTGATGGGCGCGACTGCCGGGCTCTCGACTAAATATGGCGATCTGCGCGTGCGTTCCACGCCGATCTCCGAGCAGGCGATCATTGGCGCCGCGGTGGGTGCTGCCATCGCCGGCATGCGGCCGGTCGCCGAAATCATGCTGATGAATTTCACGACGGTCCCGATGGACCAGATCGTCAATCATGCCGCAAAAATCCGCTTTATGTCCGGTGGCCAGACGAGCGTGCCGCTGACCATTCGCACGATGTCCGGTGCGGGAATGGGGCTTGGCGGGCAGCATAGCGATATGCTGGAAGCCTGGTTCGCCCATGTGCCGGGCCTTAAAGTGGTCGTGCCCTCCAACCATGCTGACTGGACCGGCCTGCTCGCCTCGGCGATTTTTGATGACGATCCGGTCCTGGTCGTTGAGCCGACGCTCCTGATGCGCGTGAAAGGCGTGGCGGCGCCGCCGGGCCACCGCGTGCAGCTGGGCAAGGCGGCAATCGCACGCGCCGGTGCCGATGTTTCAGTCATCGGCTACGGCCGGCCGATTAACGATGCCCTTGCCGTGGCCGAGAAGCTGGCGGCGGAAGGCATTTCGGTCGAAGTGGTCGATCTGCGTACCGTCGCCCCCTATGATAAGGAGGCCGTACTGAATTCCGTTGCCAAGACAAAACGTGCGGTCGTCGTGCATGAGGCGGTGCGCAATTTTGGCGTCGGGGCGGAAATTGCCGCGCATATCAGTGAGGAGTTGTTCGGGCAATTGAAGGCGCCGGTGCGCCGGGTTGCCTCACGCAATACGCCGGTGCCGTTTTCCCCGGTACTCGAAAAAGCTTTCATGTGGAGCGCAGCCGATATCGAAGCTGCCATTCGTTCGACCCTCAGTTAGGAGTTTTCTATGAGCTATGAAATCATCATTCCCAAGCTTGGCTTTTCCATGACGGAAGGCACATTGGCGGAGTGGCTGGCAGCGGACGGTGCTGCCGTCGCTGAGGGCGATCCGCTTTTCGCCCTCGAGGCGGATAAAGCGACGGAAGAAGTCGCGGCTCCGGCCTCCGGCACACTGCGCATTCACGCCCAAGCCGGGCAAATCTATGTGGTTGGGACCGTGATCGGGATCATCGAATGACAGAGGAGGCAGCTGCAACGGATTACTCCGGCTACAACACCCCCAGCTCGACGCAGATCGAGCAGCCGTTGGTCGTCGAGGATGCAGGGGCTTTTGCCTGGGACGAGAAATGCGACATGCTAGTGGTCGGCTACGGCCTTGCCGGCGCGTCGGCTGCGCTCAAGGCCGCTGAACTTGGCGGCCTCGACATCGTGCTGGCCGATCGCTTTAACGGCGGCGGCACGAGCGCGCTCAGCGGCGGCGTGGTTTATGCCGGTGGCGGAACGCATGTGCAGAAACAGTTCGGGATCGCGGATTCCGCCGAAGGCTTGGCGCAATATCTGATGAATGAAGTCGGCACATTGCGCCGGCCTGAGACGGTGAAGCGTTTCGCCGCGTCCAGCACGCAGATGATTGATTGGCTGGAAGCCCGCGGCGTTACCTTCGACGGACCAGTCTACGAGAAAAAAGCCTCATATCCGCCACCGCCTTATTTTCTCTATTACTCAGGCAATGAAAAAGTGCCCGCCTTCTCTGGGCAACACCCACCCGCCCCACGTGGCCACCGGGCGCGGCCCAGTGATTCGAGAGATCTGAAAAAGTTCAGCGGAGACGTGATGATGGCCGGCCTGAAGCGCACGGTGGAAGCTACCCCCGCTATCCGCTTGCATCTGCAGGCGGCGGCGCGGCGGCTGATTGTCGATGCGCAGGGAGGCGTGATCGGCGCCGAGTTGTGGCAAATTCCACCCGGCAGCAAGGCGGCGCGCCGGCATCAATTTTATACCCAGTTAAGCCAAAAAATGGTGGTTCTGGCACTGGGCTTGAATGGTCCGCTCGCCCGCGCGGCCGCCGCGATCGAGCGGCGCTACGCGCAGCCGGTCCGGGTTCTGGCGCGGCGGGGCGTGGTTCTTGCCACCGGCGGGCATGTGGATAATCGCCGGATCGTCGAAGACGCATCACCGGCCTTTGCCAAAGCCATGGCCGCGGGCACTGCAGGCGATGATGGTTCGGCGTTGCGGCTGGGGCAAGGCGTTGGCGCGCGGCTGGGGCAGATGCATCTGCTCTCGGCTTGGCGATTCGTCAGTCCGCCGATGAGCTGGATCAAGGGCATCGTCGTGGATGCGCGGGGGCAGCGGATCGTCAACGAGGAATGCTACGGTGCGCGCCTTGGCGATGCGCTGTTTGAGCAGGCAAACGGCAGAGCTTGGCTGATAACAGATGCCCCGGTGCAGGTGGCGGCACGGTATGAGCTGAAGCATGACCCGCTCTGGCCCTTCCAGAGGCTGCCAGCGCAATTTGCCGCCATGCGGGCGAAGCGGGCGGCAACCATCCAGGAACTGGAGGCAAAGCTCGGCTTTGCTCCTGGCAGCTTGGTTGCGACCGTTGAGGTCTATAACGGAGCTACTCAATCTGGCGCGCCGGATGCGTTTGGCAAGTCGGATCAATTCCGCACGGCGCTGGCTACCGGCCCGTTCTATGCGATGGACATTTCCTACGATGCGCCCCTGAACCCGGTCGGCGCCATCACGCTCGGCGGGCTCGACGTCGATGAAGATACCGCCGGTGTGCGCAATGTCAGCGGTGAGCCTATTGCGGGCCTGTACGCCGTGGGCCGGTCCGCCGTTGGCCTGTGTTCGGAAAATTATATCAGCGGCCTCTCGCTCGCCGACTGCGTCTGGTCGGGCTGGCAGGCCGCGGAAACAATCGCCGGCAATGCTCGTGGCGATAACTGATGCTTGGCCTTCAGGAAATCTCGGACAGGCTGGAACTCGCCATCATAATTTTCCCCCGGCACACCTTGCGTTCGACGTGATCTAAAAAACTGGGGAAATGGAAATAAAAATGGCATTCGACGTTCCGGCCGCATTGTTGGCGAAATGGCGTGAAATTGGTTTGGTTACAGACCAGACGCTGGGCGAGGCTTTTCTGCAAACGGCGCGTGAACACCCAGGTGCGCGCTTGGTTGTGGCATCCGAGGTCCGGCCGGCGTCAGTCACGCTTGGCGAAGTTCTGCCGGCGGTGAGGCGCCTGGCCGGCGGGCTGAAATCGCTGGGCATTCGCCCTGGCGATATCGTTGCTGTGCAGACGCCCAACTGGTTGGAGACATTGCAGGCGCACGCCGCGATCCTGCTCCTTGGTGGCGTCATTCTGCCCATCGTCGATATCTACGGCCGTGCGGAAGTCGAGTACGTCCTGCGCCAATCCGGCGCGAAAGCCTGGATCACAGCCGATTTTTGGCGCGGCAAGGATTACGCGGAACTTGGCACGATATTGCGGCCGCACCTGCCGGACATTGCGCATATCGTCATTGGCCACGCTCCGCCAGGTGCGATCGCCTGGGACGAACTCGCCGCCAGTCCGCCGCTGGAGCAATTCCCGGCCGTGCATCCTAATGACGTAGCCATGCTCATGTACACCTCGGGCACCACCTCCGCGCCAAAAGGCGTGCAGCATAGCCATTGCAGCCTGATGGCCGAATTGCGGTCTATGCAGAAGCCCAATATGGAGCTGTCCTTCCTCTCCCCCTGGCCCCCGGGCCATGTTGCCGGCGTGCTCGGCCTTGCAAGGTACTGGGCTTTTGGTCACCCGACCGTTCTGATGGACCGCTGGGATGGCGGCGAGGCGGCGAAGCTGGTGGAGCAATACCGCATCGGCTACAGCTCTGGCACGCCGTTCCATCTCTCATCCCTGCTCGATGCCGCCGAGGCCCAAGGCAATGACCTCTCCAGCCTCACCGATTACATGCTTGGCGCCACGATGGTTCCCCCCTCACTCGTCGCGCGTTGCGAGGCACGGGGATTGCGGACCTATCGCTGTTACGGTCTCTCCGAGCATCCGACCGTTTCCTCTGGTTCGCCGAGCGATCCGCTGGATAAACGCCTCAACACCGATGGCCGGCTTTGCCCCGGCGTCGAGGTTCTGATTATCAACGATGCGGGAGACGCACTTCCAGTTGGTGAGGAGGGCGAAATTCTCTCGCGCGGGCCGGACCGTTTTCTCGGATACGCCGACCCGGCGTTGAATCAGGACGTATTGCTTCCAGGCGGATGGTTGCGCACCGGCGATATCGGGAGGCTGGATGCGGAGGGTTTTCTTTCGATCACCGATCGCAAGAAAGACATCATTATCCGAGGCGGCGAGAATATCGCCTCGCGCGAGGTGGAGGACATACTCTCCACGATTCCGGGCATCCGCGAGGCTGCGGTGGTCGGCATGCCGCATCCAACACTCGGCGAACGCGTCTGCGCGTTTATCGTGACAGCGAAAGACCACGACGTCAGTTTCGATAGCATCTCAGCGTTTTTCCGTGACTCGAATGTGGCCAGGCAGAAAACGCCGGAACATGTTGTGTTCATCGAGGAACTGCCACGTAATGCCACCGGCAAGGTCTTGAAACCGGCGCTACGCACGAAGCTCCGCGAAGATCAGACGTAACGCGAGCGGCCGGGGCGCGCCGCTCTGCTTACCGGCACTGGTCTATCATTTATGGGTGGGTGGTACTGCTGCGTTAACCCGCACGACCACCATCGGCCCTTTGGGAACGAGCCTGCATGCAAGCCGCAGCCCATCGGCCCGCATGAATTCAGGCATTAGTTTTAAGCCTTTGCGTTCACGCTCGTCGGGCTCCTCGGGTGGAGTTGTGGATTGTGTGATACGCACATAGCAAGCCCCGCAACTGGCAGTTCCGTTACATACGGTTGGCCAGCGCAGCTCGATCCGCTGTACGGCGCGCATCACTGGTTCACCGGGAGGACAGACCACTTCCACGCCCGCCGGCTCAATGCGGACCGTTGGCAAATCGGTCGCCGCATTAGCTTCAGTCTGCACTTCAGAGGTGGACAATAGCGTCTCCTGAAATCGAGGTAATGATTGCAAGTCTATTAAAACAATGGACGGAATGTAAAGTATATGATCGTCCAGAGTGCGCGGCGGTGCAGATTTTTGGTCGTCATTTAAGTGCTTTGATATAGTTGTCGTCATTTAAGTGCTTTGATATAGTTAATGTGTCTTTGACTTAAATCAAATACTCGCGTGGCGCTAATAATGTAAGACATGGTGTCTATTAATTAAAATGCACAAAGGAGAGATGGCGCCATGGACCGCATCGTAGACGAACTGTTCGACCCACCCGTTCCAAGAGATGAACTCGTCCATCCGCAACATACGGTTAACGCAACGTTGAAGTCGGATATCGTTAAGCCTGCAGAGCATATGCTGGAGAACACGAAGGCGTCTCTTGGCACCGATCCGATCCCCGCGGCTCGGTATTTCTCAAAGGAATGGGCTGAGAAGGAAAAGATCAGCCTGTGGACCAAGGTTTGGCAGATGGCATCCTGGGGCGAGGATATCCGTAATCCCGGCGATATCTATGTCTATCGTATTCTTGATCGCTCGGTGCTGGTCATTCGTCAACGTGACGGGTCCGTGCGGGCGTTTGTGAATGCCTGTCTGCATCGCGGGCTGGAATTATGCGAACAGCATACGCATCAGGCTGAGCTGAAATGTCCATTTCACTTCTTCACCTGGGGGCTTGATGGTGACGTGAAATGGGTTCCCTCGCGCTGGGACTTCCCGCAACTTGAGCAAGGCGAGCCGAAGCTGCCGGAAGTGCGCTGCGAGGAATGGAACGGTTTCTATTTTATCAACTTTGATAAGAGTGCGGAAAGTCTCAAGGACTATCTCGGATCGCGCTTCCTTGAACAATGGAAAGACTGGGATTTCTCGAAGCGCTACAAGGCCGCGCAGATCGAAAAGCGGATCAAGTGTAACTGGAAGACAGGGCAGGACGCCTTCATGGAAAGTCTACATGCCTTTTCGACCCACCCCCAGAGCAATGGCGGTGCTGCCAACGACACCGCCCAATATGACATCTGGCCGGACTCACCGAATATCAACCGCATGATCACCACTCTGGGGATCAGCCCCGAACGGATGGATCCTCGTCCAACGGAGCCGGAGGTGTTCGAGTGGATTTGTTCCATGTATCTGCCCGATGTGCTCGGTACCGAAGAGGGCAAGCTCAAGTCCGGCGAGACGGCACGCGACGGCTCGGCTTGGATTGCCCGCAAAGCCTACAGCCAAAACTTTGGGGTAGATTGCTCTAATCTTTCGGCATCCGAGGCGCTTGATGCGATTAGCTATTTTATCTTCCCGAACATGATGCCGTGGGGCTGCCTCTCGTTTCCTCTGGTTTACCGTTTCCGCCCTGATGAAAGCGGTGATCCGGATTGGTGCATTTGGGAGGCAATGTTGCTCCTCCCCTATTCGGGTGAACGCCCGCCTTCTGGTCCCGTAATCAAAGTTGGACCTGACGAAAGTTTTGAGTCGATTATCGAACTTGGTCAGTTGGCAATGATATTACAGCAAGATGCGGATTTGCTGCCCGGCACCCAACGCGGGATGAAAAATCTTGCGGACGGAAAACTGATCCTGACGGAATCGCAGGAGCTGCGTAATCATCCGGCGTGGGCCGCAGGGCTATATTGACCGGCGCCATGATCAGGCCGCGACATCGGCAACCGCGGATGCCGCTGGCTTCCAGTTCCATGGCAATAGCTCATCAAGGCGATGCGC